>Ga0179593_1700416_pt1 | contig 23455 bp, 26 predicted proteins | sample CZODoug2_1_08_16_FD_185931 | JGI IMG/M metagenome (GOLD analysis project Ga0179593, IMG submission 185931) | Vadose zone soil fungal communities from Angelo Coast Range Reserve, California, USA - CZODoug2_1_08_16fungal (PacBio error correction) | ecosystem: Environmental > Terrestrial > Soil >...
CGAAATTACGCACTCCCCAGGAGATGCCGGGCCGCAAACGTGTACTAGCACGTTCATCGGCACTCAGAGAAGTAACTAGGAAAAAGGTGCGACCTCCTTCATCGGGCGCTTGGAGGATGAGACGAGCGCACCTGAACCGAGCGGGCTCGCTCACGCATCAAACCGGGTGATAAGGAAGCAGAAAGAGAAAGTACACTCCTGCGCGGCGCGGGGGACACGCCGGGCTTGGACCGGGCCGCTCCGACTATGCAAGAAAGAGGACAAGTTCTCGGTGTATAAGGGGAGCGGCCGAAAGTTACCAGACAGACAGTGAGCTAGACCGGCCAAATACGTGCGGCACGGTCGAAGGCGTTCACAAAAGAAGCGACCTGCTCCGCTGGAAGCACGAAAAACCAGCGAGCCTCAGTGAAGCTCGGGGTTTCCCAGACAACGCAATTAGACCGAAGAAAAGGCCAGGAGAAAATGGCCCGGCAATTTCATCCAAAGAGGACGGGTCGCGCGGGGAAAAGGAGTTCAAGAAGCAGCCGGAAAGGAGTTAATAAGGGAAGCCGATGTTGCGAGCAGGAAAATAACGAAAATGCCCCACGGTGCGACCGGGGGGTATGAGGGGGGGTGTCGCAATCCCGCAAAGCCCGGGGAAAGAAACTTAAAGCAAAAAAAGGAGGATGAGAAAACAAAACGGAGGATGAGGAAGAAGGAGAAGAGAGAAGAAGAGGAAACTTGCTGCGGGGGGGGGCGAACAGAAACGGGCATTTGAGGAGACGGCACGACCCAGAAACGGACCGCACAATTTTGGGGGGCAAAAGGGTTTGACCTGCCAAAAGGGAGATCGAAGGGGTCAAAGAAAAAACGCACTGCGCCACCGCACAGGAAGAGTGGCTGAGTCCGGACACAGTAGACGGTGGGCAGGGAGAGCTTCGCCATCCCAGAACGAAACTTAGTGCAGGAAGGGGGAGCGTTTTGGGGAATCGACAGAAGGAGGGCTATACGACGGAAAAAGGTCCCCCGGCTCTGGGACTCCAAGGGACATCGTGACGTTCATCGACGTGGAGGAGAAAACATTGCAGCCCTAAACTGAAAAAAGACTGGCGGGAGACGGGCGGCCGCCGGCACTACATCCCGCAAAACAACCAGCGAATGAAACTCTGCAAGAAATCTCCCCGCGGAAAAAAACTTGGGGAACGGGCGGAAGAAGCCAAGCAGCGGGCGTCGCAGCAGGAAAAACAACGAGCCGTGGGATCGTGAGCGGGGGAGGGGGAAAAACGCTCGGGGGCTCATCCAAGATGACCGAGCCTAGTGCCCGTAAAGGAATAGCGTCGGGAACACGATAGGAAACCGATTAACATTGACTATACAAGGAGCGGGGGGATAAAAAAGGGGTCCCTAATCCTTCACGACCTGCTTCTGGGTTCGTAAATAAAGAGTCGGAAGCAGATCGCCCCTCCAATCCGCTTCACATTTCGGTCAAACAAAAACGCACAATGGAGGCTCCGCTCCCACAAGCCAACCAGAAATGGAGAGGAAATTAAGAATCAGACCCTAAAGGAGAGGAGCAGAGGAAGGAAGTCCTGCTACGCCAGAAATCGCCGGTCTTCTAAAGGAGGGGACTGCCTGCGTGAACAGTGCCTCGGAGGGGACTGAAGAGAGAGATCGCACTACTGAGACGAATCCATGGTTGAGGGGGGGCAGGTGGAGGTCTGGCCACACCGAACGCGGAACAGGGTACTGAAAATCGATCCAAAAAACGTTACAGAAAAAAAGTGCAGGAATATCAGCCGAGAAGAAGGATGGACACTCGTGCCGAGGAAAAATCGGCATCCGGAACACAGCCGCTCCCGCGTCGTCAGGACGTCCAGGTTACGACGGCTCTCAGCAGGAGGGTCCGACGTCGTCGAAGAACGTCACTACTGGGTACCCAATCGTTGAAGAAGACACATCTTTTGCGCTGGTAGGTATGTCAGGCGCAGAAGAGAAGGGAACAGCCGGAAAACCGTTCAAGGGGGAAGAAAAAATAAAAACATTGCAAAGGTGGAAACTTAAAAAAAAGAGCCGCTGCGGAATAGGGGGGGACTTGACAAGGGGCCGTCGCCGCCGTGCCGATTGCTGTGCCTAACGTTCGATCCATCTCGAGAAACAAACGAGGATGAGGAAAGATGTTCTCCCGGTCGAAAAAGAAAAAAGCGACCGGCGAAAAACTCCGCACCGCTATTCGAGGGTCCGCCCGACGAAGGGGGACTCCCAGGAGAAATGCACCGACAACGGCAACTTTGGGGGAGGAGAGGAATCAAAGAAATGGAAATCACCGGTAGGCGCCGAGGGCCCCTACGGGCATCAAATCGCACCCGGGGCAGGATTGGGGAAAAGGTTAACACCCAGAGAACAGAAAGGCAACACCCCAGAGCGAACGGGTAAGAGGGCCGTCTATTCAGAACGCCGGGCGCGGGTCCTTTGGAGAGGGGACAAAGGGAATCGCAGACAAAGGAACAAATGAGAAGGGACTAAGGCGGGGATCTTGCAGGAGACGGAGCAAATCCGGCCGAACTACCGGGGGGCATGTGGAAAATCTATTCCGAAAAGCAGTCTGCAGAAAAAAAAAAGGTACTTCCAACGAGGAAAGAATCAAAGCAATAGAACGGAGGAAATCTCCTTTCCATTAAAAAAGCCGAGGCAGGGTTGAACTTCAGTAAAGGAGAAAAAAGGAAATCCTGATAAAGGGAGGGAAAAAAGGGAAGGGCCTTAAAGAAAGGCCGATATACGAAGGAAAAAATTGGCTAGAATTCGACGAGCTATGCGGAATCTAAAAGAAAGCTTGGAGCTCAAAGGGGCGGGAGGAAGAGAATCGGAGGGAAAGAAGTGTTGGGGATGGGGGGTTCAACTACATCTGACTAAAGGTGAAGGAAAAGAAGAAGGGAGAAAGGAAGGAAGGCGCAAGTAAAACCGAGAAGATAAGAAACGTGTATCGACTCGTTCATCGGCACGCAAAAGATTGGGAAAGGAAGCTAGTTGAGGGGAGGGAAGCTTGAAATACCCGAGGGCGTGGACCGAACGAGCGGGTCATCGCACGCACGATAAAAAAGGGCGGTGAGAAGGGGAACTCCGCGCGGGGAAGCTTTAAAATCGGCGCAGGCATTACAGGAGTGGAAAACGCTGCAAGCGCGAGAAAACGAAAAAGTTCCGACGGAAGGAAGACTGAGGAGACAGAAAGAGGGCAGGGGAGTACAACGAAAGCCAGTATCCGCAGTCAGCCCTGGCGTTGCGGAGACTTTCGTGCAGGGGAGGGGAAAAAGGGCAAAGGAAACCTTAAGAAGGGGAGGCGAAAGAGTGACTCAATCCGCGTAAGGGAAAAAATCTCCACCCAAACCGTCTAGAAATGAGGAGGGCGCGTGGGGGATGGGATTACAAAAAGGGGGGGACGCAGAGGCGAACTCTTTATGGAGACGAAAGGTACCTGAAAAAACAGCCCCCTCCAACCGAACGTTTCCGCCAAGTTCTCAACCCCGATGACCAAAAAGGTTCCCGAGAGGTGGGGCAGTAGCGTGGGGAAGGGAAGGAGAATAGTTCAAAGCGAACCGATTATGAAGACAGGTGTGGCGAGCAAAAACCACACCGAAAGTGCCCCACGTTTGCGAAGTTCAGGGGGGGAAACCTCCCAAGAAAAAAAAAGAAAAAACAAAAGTCTCGACACAAAGGAAGGAGAGATCTCAGCCGCAACTTGCTGCGTGTGGGTTCGGCAGCGGGTGAAGGGAGGGGACAAAAAGACCATAAAAACAAATGGGGGGGCACGGAAGGGGTGGGTAGCTCTCACACAGCTGCTTGAAGCGTCGCGGGGACTAAAAAAGCAAAGAAGACCGGCCTGAACAGGCCGCGAGCAGATGTTCTTATACGGGCACGTCTGGAGTTGGCAGTGAGGGTACCGGAAAAAAGAAAAGGCGCGCGTTAACGGCGGGCGAAAGGGGTTCTTTAAAACCATCACTCCCAAAAAAACGGCGAGGGGCAGGAGGCTGGCGGGGGGTCAGCGGAGGTCCGCCCGAAAACAGACGCGTTTCCGAAAAAGCGTTCGCCGTCCCATGGGCCTCAACGAAAAAGCTCAAAGAAAAGGACGGAAGGTAAGTTGGAGAACGCTAAAAAATCGCGGAAAAGGGACACTATCTCAAACCAGCCAGGCGTAGGATCTCGAAAAATAGGGGTGAAAGTGGTAAGAAAGCGAGGGAGACAGCCCTCCGGCGTCGTTCGGCCCTAGGTATTCCCATCTAACGAAAGTACATTTTTATAGGTGGTCGTAGGCAAAAAAAGTCGTGGCACCAAGAAAAAAAAAGCGTAAGGGGAGCGATCACTTAGGGAGCATACGCGTAAGCTGCGTTACCTGAACAGGGAAACGATAAGGGGGCTGCTGAGTGAAAGAAGGGGGGAAAACCCTGCGACCTGGCCAGGCCAACCTCGGCCTTTGTGGTCTTACATGCCGGAACGGGTACCGTGTAGAGACAGAGGGATTGGACCACAAAACAGAAAAAAACAGGTGTTAAGCAACCTAGGCTCTGCTCCAACTACTCCACCACTCGAAATGGTCCATAGAGGAGGTGCGCTGGAACCAAAAAAAAGAGGTAGGGATGCGTGGAAATCCAGCTCCTCCAGGAAGGCTGGACTTTCGCAGGGGGTACTGGGGGGAAGAAGCTACGGGAATAAAAAGACCTCGTCGGGAAAACTGGAGAGGACAAAAAGAGAAGGGGACATAGAAAGTTGCGGGGGGGGCGGTCTTTACGTACAAGAAAAAATGCCTCGGAACAGGGGAATGAATCTGATCCCAAATTAACAAGCTCTTCGAAGGGAGTCAGCCTACTAATATCAAAAAAAAAGAAAAAGGGAATCAGGGTGGGGGCTGGCCGGTGACCGATCGTCAAGGTGCAAGAAGCTCCAGAAACATAAGATGGAAGCGTAGAAGATGCCAGAAAGAAGGGGTCCAATGAACTTGTTTCTGAGGAGCAAGTTGGTTACCCTCGTTGGGAAACAATCCGCCATCTTGTGCGATTGTAGAAAAAACTTAGTGGGCCGCGGCCGCGGGACTCCAGGGGGGAGGAAAAAAACCGTAACCGGAGGAGCCCAGAAAAGCGAAAGGGTGGGGGGAGACGAAGATGGCGGACAACGAAGGGGGGGCTTTCGTACCGGGAGCAGGTTATCTTTACAGTCGGGGCCCTTTCTCCAGGGTCGATACGGCTTGAGGGAGCCATCTAGAAAAAGGAAGGAAGACGAGATTCGCACAAAGATAGTCAAAAACGCTAAAAAACGGAAAAATCCAACTGTACCGATACCCGACTGTCCTCCACTTCCTCCTGGGGGGGAAAAAAAAACCAGGGGAAACGACAAAAAAGGGAAAGGTGGAGGCAGAGCAGAGAAAACCGTGAGGTGCAAAAGTCCACCGGATGCTAGGCAGCTGACCCTAAGTCGCCATCAAATGGGCGAGGGGGGAAAACAATACCAAAAAGAGTGTCGCAGAGAAAGCCAAGGAAAAAAAAGGAAGCCAGCACCAAAAGGGGGGGGAGAACCGGGGTGCGTGGAAAACGTCGATTCTACGCAGGGCAAGCTTTGTCTGGCGCTGTCCGGAAACCCTACAGAGGAGAAACTCGAGTCAGTGAAAAGCGCAGGCTCCTAAGGCTGCGGCACCTAAAACTACTAGCGACCCGTATGGGGGGGAGAAGAACAGGGGGGGAAAACTTGAAGAAAAGAACCTATCCCATGCACAACGGAAGTCATCCGTAGCCGCTGTCCATCCCAAATCAACGGGCCTGTCAAGAAGGAAAAGTAAACATAGGGAAGAAAAGGAAAAGCCCGGATCACGCTCGGAGTGTCCTCGCCGCTCGGGATCTTTTAAAGGAGAAGGGGGTTCGACGAATGGAAAGCACGACGAAAGCCCGCAGCGGGAAACGGTATACGGGGGAATCTTGAGAAAATTTTGGGGGATGGGAGGTCCAACTACGACTTCTTATCTAACTGTCACCGAACGAGCATAAACCAAAAAACGCTCTTGAAAAAACGCAGGAGTGTGGGGAAGGAAGGGCAGCCGCCAACGTGTATCGAAGGCACGTTCATGTTCACGCACCAGATGGTTCACCGCCGCTAGTAAAGAGGAAAAAGGAGGGCAGGGGAGAGCGGCCCAACGCAGACGCAACCGCCCCGAAGGTCAAAATCGGGGGCCGCTCACAGCAACCGCTGGAAAGGCCAAAATGGTGCCAAGAGAGACCAGCACCAAGTCGCTTCTGAAACCCGGCTTGGAACGATGGAAAAAGGACGACTTTCAGTGACCGTTGGTTGGGGGAAGCCATTGCGGTAATGCCGGGACTAAGGGACCGTGAAGCAAAAAGCCAGGGGGGAAAGTCGGGGAATAAGTGCGGGCAACTTTCAGGAACTCCCTCGGGAACGTGATAAAAAAACGTGTAGAAAAAAGCTCCAGAAAGAGAGAAAAAGAAAAGGCCTCTCTGGCTTGATTTAAAACCTCACACACTTTCGAAAGGGACCAACATAGTCGGAGGAGGAGAACCATAAAGCCCCTCCACCGAACCGGGGGGGTCCGGGATTCAAAGGGGAGGAAACAGGTGGCGCAGGCGTTCAACGTTCACCAAAAGGTTTAAGGAATTAAAGAGGCAGAGGGGCAAAGAAGCGTCCGCACCAACCGTGAAACAAATGTGCAGAATTCTGGGGACCGGGTCGGGGGAAAGCCTTCCAGCGCCTCGCCCTTACATACACCCAGGAAGTCGCGAATCTCGAAAAGGAGGAAAGAGAAAAGACACTGGGCGGGGCAAGAGCTCTGAACATTTTTGAGAGGCTCACCGAAAATGGGGACAAGGGACAAAGTGGCGAAAATGCGTAGATCTGTCTCTGAAAAATAGGGCCGCGGCACGTGCTGCGATCAAAGCGCAAACACGCGCGACATGGATCAGGGCGCAGAAACCTGGGGAAAGGCTATGTTGGAGAAGGGTACCTCTTACCACGCCAAATTCGCGGATGAGATTGAGGTTTAGGGTATAAGCACATCAACTCCCCGCAATCAGGAAAGCTCGGATGAAGCGGGGGAGGTGAGGACGGAAAACCTCTTCTCAGCCGTGACGTTCCGCGCGGGCCGAGCCTTCTGACATGGGGAGGCCCGACGCACGATGGATCAGAAGGGGAGTCGACCGAGCACCCCTCACTCAGAGACATGGGACACGAACAGAACAGAAGCGCACCGCAAACGCGCTGCCGTTTCCACGCAGCTTTTTCCGCCGCACTAAGTACGGGGGGGGGCTGGAGAGGAGACGATACTCTACCGGACCGATCCTTTGGAGTTATCTGCGATGAAACCCGCTCTTCTTGACGAAAGGAAAGACTTCGAAGAACGGTAATGTAAGATCGCGCCCACTATCGAGGTCCGTGAGGAAAAACACTTGGGAGGCTTGCTCTAAGCTTACCCCCAGTCATGCGCAGCGTCGCCTGGGACTACCGGGTCTTGGTAGGAAAAGACGGGAGGAAAGGCATATGCCCGACCAAAAGAACACCCCGCTAAAGATGTCTTGTCAAATGCGACCCTCTTCTTCACCCTCCCCACTGAACGCCACGCGCGCGGGGGCAGAAAAAAGGAAAGGGGATCGTCAGGAAAAGAAGGAAAAGAAACGACATGCCTGCCGCCTTAGTCTCCGCCAGATAATTCGGTAGGGCGACTGACGGGGAATCTACTGGGAAAAGGCACAAATTGTGGGCTAGGCTATAAACCGAAACCCCCCGGCAAGGACATCATGGGCCTCTTGGGCGTTCTTGACGACAGAGAAGGTAAGTGAAAAGGGGAAAAAACAGGGGATCAGTAAAGGGGGCAGACAAAAGGAGCCTTCGCCGAAGAAGCAATCCACTATAATCATGAGGGGAAGAATTCAGTGCCAGAGTCGAAGCCCGGAAGGGAAAGGCATGCAGCAAGAATCAATCGGGGGAACATGGAACAGGTCGCTCCCTTCTTTGAAGACGGTGTGTCAGCTTTCGTCTGCGGGTCGAAAAAAACGATAGAGGGGGCCAGGGACCGGAAAAAAGCGGGTGACGTAGGGGGGAAGGAGCCCAGGAAAGAGGGATGGGGATCTAGCCGAAAACAGTGTGCCGCCACTTTGGTGCACCGACTATCCCCTGACTGTCGACACACGCAAAAGACGGAACGGGGGCGGTCGCCAGAAGTGAGGGGGGCTATCCACTCTCCAAAAAAAAAAAAACAACGGAAGTAGGAGGGAAACTGTGATCGCCCTGTTCGGCACGAAAACGGCCGGAAGGCGACACGAAAATAAAAGAGGGAAACTTGAGCCAGTACTAGGATCTTCTGGTTCACCGTCTCTTCCACTGGGGGTCGATCCAAAACCGGTACGAAAAGATTTCCCGGACAACGGGAGGCGAAGGCGAAAAAAGGAGAGAAAGACCGATTAAAACGCGGGTAACAACGTTACGTTCGACCCGCAGACATCCATTACCAAAGGGGAAAAGAAAACACTAAGGTGCGGACGACGCAAGGGAGTCTGGTGGAGGATCTGGTCGCCCTCTCCCTCAAGTGAGACCTGTCTCTCTGCGTTACTAAGTTTCAGGCGCAGCTCACGGCTGCACCGCCGGCCTAGCGAAAGGTGAGAAAAGAACCAACAGAAAAAACAGGGAATCAAAGGAAAAAAAGGCAAAAAAAGTAAACGTCCGGCACGAGCGAATATATCCTCTTTGGAGTCCCAAAGCAGGCCTGGGGAAAGAAACATCGAGACCGGAGAAACGAAGAGAAGGTCGAGACCTCGGCAAGAGACGCTCTGACCTCGACCGGTCTTTTCGCCGAACGCTCACGACGCGAGTAATCCAAGGACGCGCTGGGGGGAGCGTTGTGCGAGAAAAAGGGGGCGCAAGGAAGTGCAGAGGGGGTGGGTCAACTACTACATTCTGAACACGTTCCGCGTCAGGCATACGAAAAAATCGTGGGCCGAGAAAGAGCAGGAAAATGGGAGCCCGCCCGAATCTTCAACGGCCGTCATACGGAAGATCGCGCTATTCAATTACGGGCCGCGGCTCGGCAAGCAGGAGGAAAGAACGAGCGAAAGGGAGGAGAGAAAAACATTCCCCGAGGTCGCGGCTAACCTCTGGCGGGCCTCGCGTGCCAGGGGAGGGAAATTCAAGAAGAGGATAGCAGAACAAAAAGGAAAACCTCGAGCACTATACTAACCGCCCTTCATTGGGACGGCGTGCAGAGAACAGTCGAACCGGAAAAAGAAGCCATCTGGGCGGAGACTAACTTTCTTTCGAAAAACTTTTGGGTTGCGAACGGCCGACTCGAAACTGGAAGGCCTATTCGTGGCATAGGAAAAAATCCGCTCAAACACAACCCTGGACCTAGCCGGTTGGCGTTATTTTTAAAAAAAACTTCGCACACCGCGCACAGAGAGATTGGGGGGGGGGAGACGAAAAAGAATCGCGCGGGGTCCTTCATTCTCAGCCAGAGGACATGTCGGAGTCGAAATGGCGGAAGGAAACAAAACGGAAAATTCAAGAACTGGTGCCGCGGCCTAGTCCTCGCCGGGGGGGGATTAGACGCCAAGTTGGGGGAGCCCAAAAGGAACCAAAGTAGCCTTCATTCTGGTCTTGGGAATCACTCAACGTCGCGCTCGCAACTTACAAACAAAAAGTTCGAGAAATCTAAAGGAGGAGGAAAAAAGGAAGCAGAGACCCTTGCTGGTGTAAGGGGCTAGCGCGCGGGCAGTTTGGGAGGAGGCGAACCGGACCAAAGAACAGGGGAGGAAAAACAAGGGCGGGGACGGAGCGCCACACCTGATGCTACTCGTCGCTTAAAGAGGCAGCGGCCCGTCTAGGAAGAACAGGAACCACGAAGGGAGTTGTCAAAAAAAGAAACTGCCGGAACAACTGATCTTTTTCAGGGTGAATCCCGCCGGCGCGGGTGCTGGCGGAGATGCGACGGGTGGGTAAAAAACCGAAAAGAAGGGGGTCGAAGGGGGGGAGAAAGCGACCTGGGCCGGGCGCGTCCTCCAAGCGGCGCGGCCCGAAGGGAAAAAATGGGCAAAAGAAAAAAAGCAAGCAAAAAAGCGACGGGGAGGGTGCTACGGGCGGCCGCTCCCGGAACTACCGCTCACAGGGGGAGAAAAAAGACGAAACCTCTGCCTCAGGGTTCGCACGCCCGCGTGTTCCACGCGGCGGCAAGAGCCCGAAAGGCCAGTTGGTCACGCCCGGCCCAGCGACCGGACCGAGCCGGGGGATCTTGAGCGGGTGACACCGCGGGGGGGCAGACAGAAAGCAAGCGGGAACTGAAATAGAGAGCGGCTAGGAAGGCTGAAGATGAACGTGCATTATAGAAAAGTTTGGGGAGGAGGCTTGAGAAAGGCGGAGGGGAAAAAAGGGTGTCAACGGTCAGGCGGACAGGGCACGACCGAGGACTTTTGGTCTTATGAAGCGGGCGTACCGTTAAAGAAATGTCCGTAGGTGAACTCCAGACCCCCAGACGAAAGGAAAAAACAAAAAAACGGCAATTCACCACATCCCGAAACCCCAAAGAAAAAAAAAAAAACACCCAATAGTCGGGGGATTCCAAAAGACTGTGAATGTAGAAAAAAAACCGACATAGCTGCGAGTATTCCGACATCCTGTCCCTCTCCTCAAGACTAAGGAGGAGACTTTCGAAGGGAAATCTCAGGATGCAAGACGGCTGTGACTAACAGAGGATGCTCCCGTCCGTGCGAGGGGGCAAGTCCTATCCGTTTTCCGTGTTGTCTGGATGGACAGTAACGCTACCAGGGCCGCGGAAGGGTAACGAATGAAAAAAAAAGTCGGAAAAAGTAGAAACTGCAAAAACGGAAAATGATCATGATTTCAAAAGTAGTGCCGAGGTCGGGGGGGCCGATCCCGTCGGTGCCAACACGCAAGCAAAGCCACGCGTCGAAAAGAGAAGAAACGAACAAGGAGAATTCACGAAGGAGATGGGATAGAGGAGAAACGAAAATCTGATGGGTTTACCCTCGTTGTGAATCACTCCCATCGTGGAAAGATGTTCGATGCCGAAAAAACGCGGGAAGGTGACAAGTAGGGGAAAAAAGAACCGGCCAACGAAATGGCGGTGAACCAGACGGAAGGGTGACTTCTGACCCACCAGCCGCGTTCCTAGGTCGAATCGGGGGGAGAGGAATGCGGATGGGGGGAGGTCGAGGGAAAAGAAAGGGGGCGTGAAAGAAAGACTCCAAAGGGAAAGAATGGGATCGCCCTTTTCGGAGAAAGCATCGACCGATCGACCCGAGCATCCATACTCCTTTTAAGAGAAAGTCGACGGGTCCGCCCGCGAAATGGGGGGGAAAAGGGGGGTCACAACGGGCAGGGAAGGACGACAAGTTAAACGTTCACCGTGATGCGCGAGGGGGGGAACCCTACGGCATCGATAGAACCCGATGTGGTCGGAGGTAACAACATGTGACCGTGAGAAACAAGCCACAATCCCTCACGGAATCGACCTTGCCTGAAAAAAGCCCAGTCGGATTCTAGCGGGCGCGAGGTAATTGCAAGGAGGAAAGGGGATCGGAGGACGAAAAGACTCTAAATAGGTCAGGAGACGGCTCCTGAGAGTTAACCGTCCGCCGGAATCGACCGTGACATTTTTGGGATCGGATTAGGAAAGAAAATAAAAAGACCGGAAGAGGGAAAACACCGCACCAGCGGCAACCTGAGCGGGTACTGCACCGTCGCACGACGCAAGAATTCCAGGAAAAAAAAAAAGAAAATGGGGTGAAAAAAAAACAGTAACGAAGTTTCGCAAACGGCTACCGTTCCCCATTCTTCCGGGCGGAAGAAAGGGACGGCGGCGGCAGGAGAAGAAGACTCCGGACGGGTAAAAAGAAAAAAATTAGGAAAAAAAACAAGGGACGAGGTGGCGGCGGCGGCGGGACCGACGCCGAGGGACTTAAACGACATCGGGGGGGGGTGCAGCGGAGGGGGTAGGGGCGTAACTGAAAAAGGAGGAAGTAAAAGCGCAGAAAAACCAATTATAAAAGCAGTCGCAGAAAATAGGGGGGCAAAAAAGCGGAAAAATCGACCAGTCAGACTAGGGGGGACGCGGCCGCTATTAAATGACTTGCCGCGGAACGGCATCTCCGCTTTGAGAGCTTTAGCCGCGCAAAGGAGGAAAAGAAGAGAGAATCAAGGGTCGGGGAAAAAAGAGGGAGGGGAAAAGAGGCGGGAGGACATTAAAGCCTCGAGCTGCGGAACCAACGCCGTGTCGTGAACCTGAGACCGCCGAGAAAAGGAATCCAAGGAGAAAAATCAGAGGGGGTAGGCGTAGTAAGGGCGGCCGCCCTACAAACCGCACAGTCTCTCCCGGCCCTTGGGGGGGCTCTAAGGGGTTAAAAGGGTGACTAAGCCGTCAAGAAGGGAGAAGTACCTCAAAGGGCGTACCGCCACGTAGACACCCCCTCTAAGACTAATAGCTCTTTGGACGTGGAAGGACACACAAAGGGTCAATAAGAAAAAATGGAAGGGACAAAAAAACTGAACCTCTGACATTTTGTCCTTCACTTGAGACAAAGATGATCACGAGGACGGTGGGGAAAGGAGGGAAAAGGGGAAAGAGGGGGCAATGCAAAATTCGCAAGATCCGACTCTCGTCCCGCAGGGGGGGGGGAGAAGAACACTACGTAAAAATTGGAGTAGTGAAGGAGTCGGGCACCGCACGGGAAAGAGCGCTCTCAACTTAAAGCAGCAGTTTAGCGGGGAGATGAGAGAGAAAAAAACACAACGGGGGAAGATCTAAGAAAGGCACGTGTAGGGGCGAAGCGGCATGTGGTCTTGAGGCGAAACCGAAAATAATGAACCCGGGGGGGAAACGGGGAGACAGAGAAACAAGCCGGCGAAAGTGCGGCTAGGTCCGCTAAACGTCATAACACCGTTGAAAAACGACAAAAGGGGATCAAGGGACTTGGCACGTAAAAAAAGGGGTCGAAGGGGCTGGGTACCGGGGAATTCGCCATCACGCCTTCTTATTCGATGCAGTGCTAACGTGGTTTCGTAAAAGAAGGCCACCACACGCAGGGGGGGGAGGGGAGTAAAGAGCGTCAGAAACAGGACTCATCGTACGTTCCACCCCGAAAAGGCGTTGTGAGGAAAGCCATGGGGAGGGAGCAACCACACAACGCAGGGGAAAAGGAGGATGGGAGTCGGGCGCCACGGCACTAATCTCACTGGCGACCCCTGCACCAAGCGGCAATGAAAAAGGCGAGTCTAGGGTGAAAAAGGGTTTAGTCCCGCGAAAAAAGAAAAAGCGTGGGACGCCCGCCTGAGACCGGCGCACGCCTCCCAGCGACCGTGACGAGAAGTGAAAGGGAAGCCTGAAAGCTCGGCAGAAAAAACACGTAGCCGGGGAAAAGGAAAAGCCGATAAGCGGCGCGTCCCACTCCTGCGTGCCGAACTTGCAGTCAAAACGTTGCGGATGAGGGGAATCCTGAAGGAAAAAAACCACTGTCAAAGAGAAAGCTGAAAAAAGAGCTGTTGGGAGCCTACGGGCTGCTGGGGTAGCTCAAAACGTAGTGGGGGAAGCCCAGACCCCAAACTTGCCACGCAGGAGAACTAGCAGAACGAAGCGCGGCGGGGAGGGATGACAGGCTCGCTTCTTGGAGCGAATTCGTCTAACCAGATCGGAACGAGGTCAGAAGCGCGGAGATCATGCGGGAAAAGAAGGCTGAAGGCGAAGAAAAATATATCAGAGCAACATGCCTTCTGATGGAAAACTCACTTGAAACAGCGGCGATGCTCCCGTCCAGACGGTGCATGAAGGAACGCTGGTGGGGCGGGGAGACACGCAAACAGGGGGTCAAAACGATCACCAAAAGGTGCAGCCGCCGGCCTGCGCCTTCACAGGCAACGCCAACTAGAGAAAAGGATGATGTCCAGAACTTCGTGAAGTCGATGCCGGGAAAAAAAGAGGGCCAGAAAGACAGAGAAACATGCACAAAAGTCGAAAAGGGGGAGGACCTACGGTGGTGAGGGGGCTTCGTCTGCGGTCTAACTCAAAGTATGGTTTTTACCCTCTTACCAAATCCCCAAACAAAGTGGCATGGAGGGGGGCGGCAAAGAGGGAAAGGCGGAACGCAGGAAAGGGGGATCAAAAAAAACCAAGGCAAAACGTTGAAACAACGATCCCCTTGGTCGGCAACCACCAGCGCCGTAAGCGGACCGTCGAATAGGGGGAGGTAACAGAAAAGGACGCCGATAGTGAAAAAAGAAAAACACACAACAGAAGGGGGGGAGGACGAACTGGAACGAACATCATCTGCCGGACCTTCTGATATGGCACGGAAAAAAATCCTCCTGTGTCACAGAGCCAGGATGACGGTCCAAAATCAGGGGGGAAAGACGTAATGGGAAGAAAGCATGGAGAAAAATAAAACGGTACTTTGCGGCAAATTCACCGTTAATTAAGTGCAGCGTCCCCACGGCAGAAAATCGCACAAAAATGGGAAGGTTTGGTAGGAGGACATAAAGGATCAGAACAGCAATGACCTACTGCATCCCCGCATTTCTCGACCTGCGGAGCCGTCGATCGAGAAAGGGGCGAAGCTGTGGGGAAGGAAAGAGGAATCGCATCAAAAGGGAAGTAGGAAAAAGGATAAGGAATCGTGGCGTTAAGGTAATGCTCAGGAGAGGCGGCCTTCACCGACCGCCGAACGACCGGGGGAATGGGGGTATCAGTGGAAAAGTCCCGGGAAGGAATCCGGACCGAAAGCAAAGCGCCAAAAGCGTCCTACACCTGAAAAAAGTTACTGGCGCAAGCAGGGAATCTGTTGACAGTCCCAAAGCCGGGGAGAGGGGTTGCACGAATTCGCAGAAAGAAAAAAATTCAGCCTTCGAGCCGAATGATCCGCGACGATCTGGAGGGTCCTAATCTTGTTCGAAATATTCCTCGCAAGACGCGAGGAAAGGCCGCGGGGGGGGGGAGGGGGGGGAAGAGAGAGGTCCGCTCGTTCAAAGAGGGGGGGGGAGTTCAAGAAAGTCTTGCTACACGTTACCACAGTCGGCATAAAAGCCGCAGGGAGGGCGAAAAGAAGGTGGGAAGAAGGCAAAAGAAAAAAGAGGCAGCCGCAAAAAAGTTGTATCGACACTGCACTGTTCATTGTGAAAAGGGGAAAACAGATCGGGGCCGCTATTAAGAAGCCTGACTGGAACGGGGGATCGTCCGCGAGGCGCACCGCCCGTCGGGTCCGAGCAGTCCCACGGGGAGAGAAGAATGAAGTGGGCCGCGCGAAATCGTTGGAAACATTCACGAAGCCCGGATGGAACCACGCGGAAAAGAATGCAGGAGCAAGAAAGGGAGCGCACGGCTTTTTCAGGTGCTGGGGGGGTTAGAAGGATATAAAGGGGGTTGCTGCCACCTATCCACCGAAAGGAAAATCTCTATGGGAAGTCAGCCGTTACGAACATGGGCGACAGAATCCGTCGCGGGAAAAAGTCTATGACCTGTAGTATTACGCTCCGTGAGAAGAAAGTAACCGAAAAAGAAAACCAAAAACATGCCAGGTCCGCGGGGCTTTAATGTAGGACCGCACACAAACGTTTCGAAACGGCAAAGAGGATGGCGAAAGAAAACAATAAAAGGCAAAGCGACCGGTAAGTCACTTTCTCAAAACGATTACCGGGCTCGGTGTCTCAGGGAGTTTCACGGTGGATGAACAGCCTAAGCTCTCAATTCACAGCAGGTGTGGCGAGTACAAACTACGCACCACAATTGTGGTACCGGTTAATGAGAGTTGCGAAGAAAAAAGGCACACATGGAAGAAAATTACACTAAAGGGAAGAGGGAAGAGGCACTCTCAACACAAAGAAAGGAGATTAAATAGAGTAGATCTCGGGAGCGGACCCTGCTGCTAGTTGAGAAGGGCGAAGGGCCAGTGGGGGGGGGAGGGGGAAGAGCACCAGGGAGGGGAAATCTGTGAAAAAAAGGCGTCGGCGAAAGGGGTCGGGTCATAGTTCCTCTGTCAACGGCTGCAAAGAACTTTTGGGTAAGGTTGAAACACCGTTCTCCACAGGGGGACGTCGACATGGTACGGGCTGAGAACGTGCAACCGGACACTGGCAATGGGCGGTTTAAAAAAAAAAAAAAATCAAGAGAAAAACAAGGTCCTGCTTGGGGGGAGCCCAAGCCAAAGAAAACGAGGGGCTAATCCTCGCGGGGGTGGCGAGAGGGGAAAGAAAAAAAATGCATCGAAGAAAAAAAAGGGGGTTGGGCTGGGGAAAAATGGACCCGCACGTATCTCAAAAAGGAACGATCGACTTCGGGGGGGCTACTTGTCGGACGCTACGGACAAACCGAGCACACGGGGGCAAGGAAAGGCAAGGGGAAAGACAGACCTACCTACCGCTTTGGATCCTCGCCTCTTGACACGTGAATTTCAGCCTGTTCCACGCGGAGGGCTGCAAAAAACAGACCGTGGGGGAGGGGCTAAAGAAGGAAGACTCTTGCTACGAAGAAGAAAAAGAGTGGATGACGGAATCCTCCCCCCCCTTTAAAGGATAATGAAATCGGCAAAATGTCAGGGTGAAGAGCTAGACTTCAGGCGAAAGAACCACCTTTCCTTCGAAGGACTTCTCCTGCCAACCTAGGGATGGGGGGGTCGGATAAGAGCGTACAAAGGGAAGAAGGTGGGAAACGAAAAAGAAACAACATACGCTGCACTATGAGGTAACGACCTCGGCGTCTGGCCACACGACTAAAACCCAGCGCGAGGGGACAAGAAGGGCGCGAAGCGACGGTACACATTGAGAAAAAAACTAGATACGCCACTCCGTCCGACCTAACATTGACTAATTCGTGACAGGTCGGCCGACTGGAATTAGAATTACTGTAAGGCGGTGAAACCAGGCCTCAGCCGCTTGGGGAACAGGAGGGAAAAAAATCCTGAGAAATGACAGGTTGGAAGCTGAGGTCTGACGTACACTCGGGGCCCCGGAACATGGTACGGGCGAATCGCCAACAATAAAAAGGTCCGCGAAGCGTTGAAGAAAAGCAAAAAAAAAAAGAACGGAAAATTAAACAAGAGTGGAAGAGTTCTAAAAATATCCTGCAGGGTTTCCCTAAAGGCCACATCCGGCAAAGAGCTGGGGGAGAAGAAAGCAAGGACGATTAAAAGCGGCGCAAGGAAGTCAAGAAGAAAGGATTTTTGTGAACTCGGGTTACCAAATCCCCAACGGTTGCGAGGCGAGGGGAAAAACTGAGGGGACGAAAAGGGGGACCGCTTAGGGAAAAACAAAACACAGTGTCCCTGGTGAATACGATTCCCCTTGCGTCGAAAAAGGCAGACCGCGGGCGGACCGGGAAATCGTGTATCGGGAACAATGGTGAAAAGCTCCGGGCAGACAAGCCGACCAGTCTCGGGGGGAGAGACACAAGACGGAAGGTAGCGTCTAAAGTGAACTGAACGTCTTTATGACTGCGAGTGCGCCATCCCTTGATCAGTGGTTCGCACCTACTTCACCCATAGCTGCTCCGTACCGATACACAAAGTATTCGTGACCGTGCCGCCCTGACAGGAAGACTGTCACAGCCCAAGGAAGTTCTCGCGGGGATCATTGAGCTTGACCCCTCCGTGCGCACCTCTGGCAAGGGGGGGGGGGATGAAGGGGCGCTGGCCACGTCATCAAAGTCTCGAGACAGCGCGAACTGTGGAAAGTCACCGGCGCCGGAAGGCCAACCGAAAGCCAAACGGAAAGGCACAAAGGTGAAAAAACGCAGAAAAAAGGACCACAGACATCCACCACCCGAGAGACGTGCGAAAAAGAAGTCACGGAGCAAACGCGGTCAAAAAAAAGGGGCATCGAAAAAGGGCATGAAAACTCGTTGGCTGCCAGGCGCAGAGAAGTCGGCGGAACACGACAAGAAGGGGGGAAAAGGTGGGGGCAAAAAAAAAAAGTAAGGCGAGTAACGGCCAGAAGCCACCACGAAACTGATCGTCCTGAAGCACGGACGGGACGCAGCAAAAGAGGCCAAAAACGCAGGAATCCACAAAAAAACAATTAGGGCGGAGCAGACGGCAGGATGATCTCGTCAGGGGCTATGAAGAACGATCTGGTTAGGAAGACTCGAGGATCCCGCAGAGTGGACCGGGGGACCGGAGGACGCCCTGGCGCGTGCGACATCGGGGAGCGGTGTTGGGGGAGGGAGTGGGAAAAAGAGTCTGACAAGGACGAAAGGGTCGTCATAAAAAAAAAACGGCAGGAAGAAGGCGCCGCAGAGACAAGTGGGTTGTGGGAAGCCAGGCCTCCGAGATGCAGCAGCGCCGCACGTGTATAAAAGAACGTGACGATCGGGAAAGACCTTATTAAAAAAAGAAGGAATGCAAAAAAGGGTAGGGCGTCGTTAGCCGAAGAACCTCCTATCGGCTCTCGTCTCACAGCCCCTACTCTGTCAGGTACGTGGACTAAAAAGGAACAGAAGGGGCTTACATTGCCGAAGGGCTGCGAGGAAACACACCGGGGCGGAAGGGGAGGCAGAGCAAAAAAACTCGCGTATTTGGGAAGACCTTGTTCCAAGGTGCGGACGAGGGGGGGGGAGGGAAGACCACCGGGAAAATCCCGTCGCCGGCCCCTGGCGTTGCCAGACGTTGCGAGTACGGCACCTGGAAAGAAGTGGGGAAAGGGGGGGGGGGGGGAAAGCCGTCAGGGGGGAAAGAAAATCAAAAAAAGAGCACGGAGAGGACCGCCACTATCAACCCAAAGGAAACTCCAGCGCGGGGCTTGAAGAAAAAAAAAATCTATACCAAGTCGAAACGACCGGCGGGATGGAGAACGGTACCCAAAATGCCCCTCGGCGACAGGTGGAAGAAAATTCGAAAGAACAAAAAAAGTGGAGTGGCAAGGAAAAGACGCCACTAACACGCCGATTCGCAAAACGGCAGTTTTCGCACTTACCAAAAGAAGACCCCCAATTGGAAAAGGGAAGGTCGGAAAGAAAAAAGGACGCAGGACAGCGCGAAATTACAAAGAAAACTTCAGGGGGGAGAAAAAAAAGAGTAGGGGAAATAGAGATCACAAGGCGAAGTGGAGAGAAGGGGGTCAGTTTGGCGGGAGGAAGATCCTAATGAACCGGAAGCACAATTGGGGGCACGGGGGAAACAATGCAGGAAGTTCCTGGTGACTGACAAAAAATGGAGAAGCAAAAATGAAACGCACTGAAAACCTGCGCGACTGTCAATCGGGGATGAACGCCGGGAAAAGTGGGCAGGGGAGCGCAAACACTGGGAAATAGGATCGGCCGTGCGAACCGGGTTCGTTAATCAACCACCTCTGCTGGAAAAGGAGGCTCGCGGGGGAGGAATCGTGGAAGGAGAAGGAGCCAAAAAAAAGGTCCCGCAACAATGACGCCATTTTAAGCCCTCACGGAAAAGCTCAACTCCCATTTCCGTGACTGGCGGCGGTTGAAAGGCGGGAAGGCCGAAAAGTAGGAAATCCAAAGGCGTCTGAACTGACGCGTGCCCGTGTTTCCCTCCCGGTGTTTCCGCCGAGAAGACGGGGAAGTACGCCAAAGCGGCGAAGGTCACGAAAAGAAAAAGAAGGGGGGGGAGCGGGATCGGACGATGACCCATGGCCCGTGTGCGCTCGTCACGACGATCCTCCAATGGCGAAGGAAAGGGGCAAGAAAAAAAAACGAGAACAAGAAGGGAACGGAATGATACAACGTGGCGGCGGCTTACATCTCCCGGCGGCGGGGGAACACAAACGTGTCAAAAAGCCAAAAATGTAAGTGAAAGGGAGGGAACCGTGTATGCAAAGGTGAGGTAGTTTGAACACCAAATCACCCACATCCGAGAAAATGTACGAAACGCGAGCGGTAGAAAAAAGAAGAAAAAAAAACGATGCGGGGGATTAAAAAGCGAAAAGGCGGCGCAGGGAGTCGGAAAAAAGAGGACCCGCGGTCAGAGGAGAGTATCATGACGGGCCGCCGACATCTCCGAAAGGACGGGCGGAAAAACCGGACTCGTCTGAAAGGGGGAACGGGACAACGATGAGACCGTCCGTGAAAAACGGGTGCTTACGATCAGGTTGGGGAGGCTGGTGTGCGGTCTTAGTACAACGAAAGGGGGAAAGAGACAGGGGACCTGAAAGACAAAGGAAAAACAGGCAAAAAGGAGCCGGGAAAAACGAGCAAACGCCACGGAAGGGCATGATTTCCTCCTTCGTGCCGAGTTCGAGACGCACCGGACGGCCGTGAAATACAGCGGGGACAAAACCCTAGAGGGTAAGGAAAGGGGGGGATAAAAGGCATGAAGATGAGGTTCGAACGAAAATCTATTGTTGTTCCCTCGGGAACCAATAGCAAAAAATGCGATGAGATGCGCGAAGCCGGGAAGAAAAAAAGAAACCGGTCGAAAAAAATGCGCGCGACGGAAGGGGTGAACATACGATCAATGGGACGTCTGGGGACCACCAGCCGCAAAGGGAGGAAAAGAAACGGGGGAACGGATGGGGGGGAAAAAGCGGAAGGGAGTGGCGAGCATGCAGAAAACAACACGGAGGGAAAGGAAGAGAGTGGATCGCCTGTGCAAGAAACATCCTCGTCCTTATCGACCCTGCGAACGGGGAACCATCCAAGGGTTCCAGACCGTCCGAAAAGGAAAATGGCAAAAAAAAAAATCTGTTAAAAAAGGTCAACCACTTGGGGCGAATAAACCCAAGACCGTACTGGGACGGCTGTTCGTCCCCGGGCGCCTGCAGCGGAAAGAAAGACAGGAGCGAGAGAGGGGGGGGTCAAAAGGAACTCAAAAGATCCCACGGCTGGAAGGGGGAATTCGGGAGAAGGTCGAGACTGTAGCGCTGTCTGGCACCGCCGGGAGGGATCATCGACCTCTTCACTAAGGACAGAATATCCTTGGAAAGAGCGTTGCAAATCGTGAACGCATACTAAGACAAATGTTACATGTCGAGGAAGAAAAAGGGGGGACCGCGGCCGGACGAGGTACGTCAGACCGCACCCGGACACCTTATCCTCCTTCAACGTACGAACGGACGGGAAATCGAGCAAAGGTGAAAAATGGTGAAAAAACAGTCAGCAAAAAAGGAAAAGTAAAACTTCGTCCTGGAGAAGGACTGCGGCTGCAAGAGCCGCTCTGACCCGGGTCCGCGGGGAGCGAATTCAGGAAGAGGACAAAGGGGGAGTAAGTCAAGCAAGCCGCCGAGGGTGGGACAGACATCGTTCAGCGGAGGGGGTGGGGGGCAACGAAGAAGAAGCTACACGGCAAGAAAAAAAAAGGACCGTAAGCAGGCGCAGGAAGGGGGGGTACGCGCCGGGGGGGGGGGGCATATATTCATCCGCCTTCTATCGACTGAAGGACAGAAAACACGCCAAAAAGAGGCGCAAAGGCCGAGCAGTAAATGGCGCTGTAAAAACAGAGAGCACCTCCCACGGCGGGTTCAATAGCTGCTCCCGCTCCAAACGCAGTCCGGTAGGGGAGAAGAACCAACCAGCGGCGGGAAGCACCTCCCGCAGCGGCGCGGCGGAAACGCAATGGCGTGGGGAAAGGAGAAAACAAGAATCGCATGAAGGGCAGGTGCCTGTTCGACATTTCGCGGTAGTGGGGAGGAGGGACCGCCCAAGCCAAAAGGGGCGAAAGAAAAGGGGTTTGCGCAAAAAAAAAGGAACAAAACGAAGAAAGTCCGATGCGCAGAAGCTCCGTCTCCGCGAAGGCCACGATCTACACCAAAAAGAGAGACTCCGGAGAGGAGTGAAATGGCAAAGCACACAACTTTCGCACGGCGCACGGAGCGCCGGGTATGGCGACAAAAGGAAAACAGAAAAAAGCACGGTAAACGACCATGGAGACGGAGTGCATGCGGGGGAAACGGTGATTCCCATTGTGCCGCCTCTAGTGTCGACAAAAGCAGTAAAAAGCAGGTAACCTGGGTTCAAGGTGAGGTTTCACTCCAACCAAACTGCCGCCTCCTACGCGCAAAGAATCGCATCAAGTGGGAGGAATCAGCTAAAAAAAAAAAGGGTAAGGAGAAAAAGATCCAACGGGTAAGTGCGAAAAGACGCGGGCAGTTGAGTCGCACCTGACCATGAACCTGGCCAAAAGTGGGGAGGGGACAGAAATCTGCGAATAAAAGCTTCACAAGGCAGGCAATCACCGTTGAACGCACGCTCCAACGCGAGACATCACGGGGGAGAAGAACGTGGAAAAAAAGGTGGGAAAGGGAGTCCGCCATGGTTCGCGGCCGTGTAAACGTTTTTGCGGGTAAGCCATCACGCCAAAGAGGGCGGCGGAGGGAGACTCGAGGGGCGGAGGGACCAAAAGCCAAGCAATGCATTCGGACGTTCCAAAAAGACTCGGCTGGTCGCCGAGGGCATGGCCGCGCAAGTATCGCAACGAGCAGGAAGATCAACTGGAGAGGGGGCGCCAAACAAAAGCACGGAAAAAAAACGCGGAAAAAGCAGTACGAACTGCTCTAGAGTGTCCACAACCCGGCGTGGCGAAGCGCCGCGAAGGGACGGGGAGTCGGCGGAAAAAAACAAAGCATGGGAAGGGAGATGACCCGCTAGCGGTATCGCCTCGTCGAAGACTATCTCCACCCGATGCAGGGGGGAGGAAGTAATCAGGGGAAAAATTCAAAGGAAAGATACAGCGCGAAAAAAGGGGCGGCGGCTTCATCTCATTCGGCGGCGCGGACACCCCCGTTTCCTGGCACGCTCCGTACGAACCGAGGCTGTGGAGGAAAGACCGAAAGTAATGGGAAGGACCCAGCCCCAAAAGGAAACAAGGTCGGTAAGATCCGCTCTGCGTTCGCGGCCGTGCCACAACGAACGCCCCCGCGGCATTCAGAAGATGAAAAGAAGGAGGAACAGGATCATGCCGTAAAAAGGGCCAGGACGAAGGCGGGGGGGTTCGCCGGGACTGGGGAATATCTTACTGGAAAAGGAGTCCCAGGCCTATGGGGGGGACTAAAAAAAGAAGCGAGAAAAGGAGAGGGGCAAGGAAGAAGGAAGGGGGGGCAGTTCTTACGAAAAGGCAGAGAAAGGGTACTGGGCGAATCAAAAACCACAATCAAGGTCGCTCGTCGGCCGGCGGGAAGCCTCGGAGACATGAGCCTGCAAGAGTCAACGGCAAAGGAAGATCAGGGACTGAAGAGAAGAACCACGCGGTGAAAAAGAGCCAGCCACAGAAGAGTAGAATCAGACGGCCCATGTTCCGAGGGCGTCGTCCCGGCGTGGGCCGACGTGTCATGGCTATCTGCGGTCGTGTTGGGAAAAGAATTGACAAAAAAAGTGCGATGGGGCCCAAGGAATACCCACGGTGACGGGAAAAACGAACTTACCGTCTTTTGGACGAGCCGCCCCAAGTGGCAGCACGTTGTCGGGGGGGGAAAAGAAGGCCCCTGGGGGAGGGCGCAAAACGGGACAGGCTTATGAGAAGGGAGAGAAAAGGGATGCAGGTAAAAAAGCCGAGAC
>Ga0179593_1679055_pt1 | contig 23446 bp, 15 predicted proteins | sample CZODoug2_1_08_16_FD_185931 | JGI IMG/M metagenome (GOLD analysis project Ga0179593, IMG submission 185931) | Vadose zone soil fungal communities from Angelo Coast Range Reserve, California, USA - CZODoug2_1_08_16fungal (PacBio error correction) | ecosystem: Environmental > Terrestrial > Soil >...
AAGGGGGAAGGGGCCCGATGGGGCGCACGAATCAGATGCGGGGAAAAGAGAAGGGGGGTCGAAAACAAAATTCTCTAAGCTGAAGAGTGGGATGGGGCATAAGGTGCAATTATTGAGCCAGGGTAATAGTTCGAGAGGGGGACGAAAAAAAAAAAAAAAGAAAATGGCGCCGGGACGAGTTGAGTGATGAGCCTGATTCACTCCGGGGGATTCAGATCCTACTCCTTGCGGGGGGGATCAAAAGGGGGGGGGGCACAGAGTGAAAGGGTTGTTTTCCGGCTCAGGTGGAATTTTGGGTGTCCTTGAAAGGAATTTGGGTCGGCTAAAGGGGGGGTGCTTATTTCTGGGGGACAACATTACCCCAAAAAAAAGAACAGATTCTGTGATGGGCAGGAGAGTATCATTCATATCCTTTTAATATCAAGGTCTGGTTCCCTTGGACGGGAAAAGTCCGGGTTAAAAGGAATTACCAAAGGAGAAAAGCTGGGGATTGTAATGTAAAATCCCAAGGAGAGGGGAAAAACAAACAACGAAACTGGAAAATCACTTGGGCATGGAAAAAGAGGGGGGGGGGTCCCCCCCCCCCGTGTCCAGATTCAAGTCGGCTGTAAAAGGGTACCCTGGAAATTAATAAGTATGAAGGTTACAATGTACAGAACCGTGCTTTTCTAGGTTCTGTGACTTTGAAAGTGGCAACTTTGGTAGGGAAAATATAATTAAATTTGGGCTCCTGCTGTCAATAACACGTTCCAAGGGGGTTTAGGCGCTCGACGGGGTGGGGGGGGGTGGTGAAAGAACGGACCAGGGGGTGGGGGGGAAGGGAAAATCCGTCCAGAGGGAGAGTTCAAAAACGTCGTGTTTTCAACCGGAGAAAATAAGGGGGAAAAGAAATGTCCTCAACAAGTCTCAAAAAACTGCTTTATATTCAGTGAGTTGAAAGGCGAGCCAAGGGACACCATCGAGTGCCACTAACTCCCTGTGCGGAGGGGAAAAGGAAGCGGTGTGATCGTCGTGATATTGCGTTGAAACCAAAAGGGACGCGACGAAGATTGAAAAAGTCGGGGAGGCAAGATTTCTTGAAAGCCACAAAAAGATGGCCGCACCACTAAAAGAAGCAATAAAGAAAAATTAAAAAGGAAGAAGTGCATTCTGGTTATCGAAAAGTGCCCTTCGCTTCGTCAATCAAGTGCGGAACGTATACTTAAGGAGAGCACAATAAGTTCACAAGATTGGGAGAAGACTTCCTCCTTCCAACTACCTATTCAAGAAAGCGAAAAACGAAAAGGGCTGCACAGCGAAGAAGGGAAGCCTTGACGCCACCAACTAAAAGTGAGAAGGGTTCTCGCTTTGGGCTGCCGTGGTGGTCTTGAAGTTACCCAAGGCCACGGTTAAATGGTATAAGAAAACACTCATAAAGGGGGAACTCAACGAACTATTCGGGACTAAAAAAAAATCCCCACGAATGCTCGGAAACTCTGGGATCATCCCAAATAGAATTACTTGAGGAGAAATCATACTGCAACTGGGGTCTATGGTGGGCACCGGGGAAGGGAGGCCAGGCCGATTTAAATACAGGAGATGTAAACCGTAGGTTGGTGACCTGGTGCAAAGGCATCCCCTTCACAGGTGTAAAATCAAAAAATTGCTTCAATATTATTTGGTCGGGAACGGCGTTGCCATCCGGAAAAAACATTCATCAGTTTTGGGTTGGTTAAACGGAACCTGGATTTTTTAGCGGCAATGGGTCAAGGGACCTACGCCAGGGAAGGGGATCATGCCCTAACAAAGCCCAAAAAGAAACTCAAGAAGGAAAAAAAAAAATAAGAAGAAGCGCCGACTTTGATTTAATAATGCGGATAATGCCAGAACCGATGACGATGAGGTGCGGAAAGAAGCGGACCAAAAGGGGAAAAAAGGCAGTTCTGCTTGAAGGGAAGGGACCAGCCAACGCTCTGGGATGGATGAAATCAGGGGGGTTAACCGCTGATAAAGGATAAAAAAACAATGAGCAGGTTGGTCAAACCGCGCGCAGATTATCCATGCTCGAAAATTGTAGGGAAAGCAAGGGGGAGAACCCAACTTAGGGTTAAAAAAAAAGGGGGATAACCGACTGCTGTGAAGCCCCGTGAGTGAAGAGCTGAGATAAATCCCCCCTGGGGGGGAGAGGCAAACGCGAAAGGAAGGTCTTTTGTTCGAGCAGCTCGAATTATGGGAAACAGAAAAGGTGTTCGGATCAAGAAAAAGAGGGAAGTTCATCATCATCCTTAGAAGGAAAGTAGGGGAAAAAAGGGGGGTCATGCCGCAGATAGGAATGTTATGATCACATTACGGAAATCCAGCGTGAAGTGAAAGTGTACAAGGGGATTCTGAAACATAGTCCCCGGAGGAGGGTAGCGCCTCAACCACCGCCGAGGTCAAATCCACTCAGAACAGGCAAAGCGGGGGCCCCAAAAAGGAAACTAATGCGTCAAATAAAAGGGGGTCAAGAAAAAAAAAACAGGGAAAACCGGCAAACTTGTGAAAAAAATTATCAGATTAGGCTAAAGGATCAAAAGAGGGGGGAGTGGGAATCAGCTACTCAACAGAACTGCGGGTTTGAGCAGCTGAAGTACAGTCCTAAAAAACTGAGAGAACAACCCCTCTGTTCTGGCGGATCGGTTTAACGGGAGGAGCATCAAAGTTTGCTCTCTTGTAAAGATTGGGTTATTGGAATTGGGGGGGTTGGGAATCAGGGCTTACAATTTAGGATCTTTAAGAAAAAAAAAACAGGCTAAACCGCCAAGTGTTTGTGTTTGCATGTGGTGGGGGGGTGGGGGGGGGGGGTGGTTGCTTTTTGGGATGTTGGTTCGTCTCCCCCCCGTGTCTCCCAGGCGTCCCCGCAGGAAGAGCCAATCTCTATGAAGCGCCTGGGATCAAGTTCCGGGCTGAGGGGAGTTGTATCAGGATGTGAAGCAAACCTCTTTTAAGCAGCCTCCTAGTGTACAAGAGGAGGGGGTCATGGGAATGCAGTTCCGTCGCCAATAAGGAGAAGTTACGGTCGGCTAAGGGAAGTCTTCATAAAGACAAGTCGACCATGCTTCAGTTGAATGATTTGGGGTTTGGGGGGGGGGGGGAGGGGAAAGGACTCACTGTGGGGGGTAATATCCCGTCCAGAAACCGTGAGGGGAAGGGTTGACTTAACTTAAAGGAGGCGGACATAGGGGGTTCCAATGAAGAAGGTCCACGAGCACCTTCGTCTTTGGGGGGGCGGGGGAATAAATCGTTAGGTGGCAAACTAACAAAATTTAGACTGGCTTATAATCGGAGAGCTGGCTTCGGGGGGAAGACTCAGATGAAAAAAACGGTGCTCATGAGTAGATAATCAATGTCACTTGGCCGAGAAGACGTCCATATTTTTGAAGCGAGCACTATCGTCGGGAACGTTAATGGGGAGAGGGGATGAATGCATGGCTGTTAGGAAAAATTAAGGGGCTGCCGCAATAGGTCATCCGGGCATCAAGAATCACCCAGTTTACTGAAAGAAAATAGCACTGAATATCACATCCGAGGAATAAAAAGAACCATGTTGGTCCACTTGAGAGGTTGCCTCTGTGGAGGGATAAGAGGGGCAGGGGAAAGTTTCATTGGGTAGGGGCGAGAATTTTGCCAGGGGAAGGAAAGGAGGAGGAGACTTAATTCAAACACTCCTGCAATGAAGAAAACTGCTTGCCAGACAGCCCGAAGGCCTGGCTGTTTACATATCCACTAAACCGCTTGGGACATGGGGTTACGAGCGGGGTCAGGACAAGATTGTAAGCTCGTCACAACAAAAGCGCGACAAAAGGGTAAAGTTGTTGGGTTGATCGATGAAGCAACCTGGACTCGAGTACTAAAGGTGCCAATTGCCAAAAAGGGAAAAAGTAAAAAATTCGATTAAACTGTCAGTTACATCCTGGGACCCCGGAAGGCCAGTATGAGTTCTGTGCCGGGTAAAAAAGCATGAACAATCAAATAGAGGAGGTTCCAGGGGGAAGGTTCTGTGTGATTTTGGGTGCTTTCAAGAGGGGGGGGTAAGATTCATCTCCTGAGGAATAGAGTCAAACGGCTGCTCAATCAATCTAGAAGCCTGGGAGGAACACTTGAAGCCAGGGAGGGGAATCCAACAGAAGCCTTTTAAGGAGGTAAGGGGAGGAAACGTAGACATCGCCTTTGGTAGCACAAAAATGTGAAACATCAACAAAAGGCCCATCAAAATAGAGAATGACAAAAGTTTGAGGGAAAAGGGATGCCCAACTGAGTTATAAAAAGCTTAGGATAGACTACGGAGTTCGAAGAAGAAAGGGAGAAAGCAAAAACCATCAGCTCAACCTGATGGAGTGGAGGCAAGTACAAAGTTGCACTGAGCAAAAAAAGGAAGGGGGTCGCAAGACCGGGGGAAGGGGAAGCCCAATTCCTCATTAATTCTTCACTGGTTCATGGAAGAGAAAAAAATGACCGCATAAGAGTTATCTCTTGGGAACTGAAAGAGGGGTCCACCCGAGGGAGAGCAACTCCCAAAAAAAAACACAAACGAAATGTATTAAAAGGAAAAGGAGAAAGATCGGGGACTGGGGAACGTTTAAAATATAAAAAGGGAACCTCGGGGGGTGGGGTTCTCGTGGTTCCATCACAGAGGTAGCGGATCGGGGTAAGTAGGAAGAAATTAATTGCCGGGAGTTCGCCCGGAAAAAGGGAAAAAAGTTGTTAGAAAAGAAGCCTCGAATGAAGGGACAGGGTCAGGGTGACTGCTGCCCGAGGGGACGGGCCACTCCGGTCGAAAGGAAGCGTGCAAGGGCTGAGGGACGTGCAAGCTAGGAAATGGATTGGGGGGGGGGGGGACGGCGCATGAGGGTTGGATGGCAACTTTAATTTGAAAAGGACGGTTAGCCGGGGCAGAAGCTTGAGAGAGGTTGGCTAAAGTCGGTTCCGAGTCAACAAAACTTCAAACCCGGCTTTCTTTACTGGGGGGCTTTTTCAAGTCTAGAAGTCAGGGCTTCGGGTTAACCGGCTGATTGGGGGGCCAGTGGGGAAAGTGGGTGACTTGGGACGGAGGGGGGGGGGGAACATATCCACCAGCGGAATGCTGAGAGCTGCAGGGGAAAGGAAGGCCCAAGGACAGATCACAAACAAAAAACAACCAGTTTGGGGAAAACAGCAGCCTATTTCAGAATTGCTCGGGTCGGGGGGAAAATTGAAAAAAGAACTTCATAAACCGGGGAAGTCCACCCCCGTTAGGGAAAAAGCCATTCTGGACTGTACCTGGAAGTCAGTTTGGACTTGGTCCGCGGTTATAAACACGACCGGGGGGACAAAAATACCCTTTTTGGGGGGGGTAGCACAACTTGGAGGAAAAGGCAAGAATCGCGTAAGGGGGTGAATCCCTTCTGGGGGTCACTTCGACGAGGATACCGTGGGTCAAGAAGGAGCCTAGACTGGCCAAAATTCAACGCCTGGGAGTAAAAGGCACTGCTCTTTTCTATTGATCCCGCAGCACCCATAGGTCAAAACAGGGGGCCACTAATCCCCGCGCTGAAGGGGGTATGAAAGGTCGACCATTGGTGATGGAAGACCCATTGCCATAGTCACATAAAGGAGGATGCGGAAGTTCGGGCAAGAAAAGACATAGCTACGCACAGTCCAAGGAAAACTACGGGGAAAAATTCAACAAAAAAGGAAGCAAGTGGCACTGGAGATTCAAAAGTTTTAAAAAAGGAGGACAAGCAGGGGGAAAAAACAGAATCGCTATCATCGTGAAAAAGATTCCAAAAAGGAGATCCGCCTCCACAGCTAGAAGGTATAAAAGGTTCAGTCCCCGGCATGTAAAAACGAAAGGTCGAGGAAAGAAAAAAGAAAGATGCGAATGGGTGCTAGGGGGAAAATGTGGGGTTAGCGGAACAAGTATCCCGTTTGAGGGAACTAAAAAGGGGGTCCTTGACTCGCCCTACAAAAAAAAAGGAAAGTAGGGAAAAAACCAAATCAAAAGATCAAAACTTCCCATAAACTTACTACAAGACAATACGTAGCATCATAGGGCACGATGGGGTTTCATGCCGAATGGTCCAGGCGTCTGTAAAACATATAGTAGCTGGAAGGACCGGGTAAACTATGTAAGGGAAGCCCAATCAAAGGCATCAAGGCACATCTGGATTCCAAGAAAAAAGAGGGGAAAAAAGAAGTTATGTCTGAAGCTTGACAGCCTTGGGCTAGGTTGGGAAGCCATTAGAACTGCCGGTAGTGCGTGGGTTGGGGGGGGGTGGGGGACCTATCGAAAGCAAGTGTAAAAGAAATCAGTCGCGTACCACTAAAAGTAAAAAGTCCAAGACGAGGAACGTCGCAGATTGAGGGGATACAATTGGTCCACACGGGGCGGTGGTCGCCACTAGGGGAAGGGAACCATTATCAACAGGCGACCCCTTCGAGAGGAGCTCTCTAGGGCTGGTAAAAATCTAGGAGAAATTTATAATCAAAGTGATATCACCGGAGAGTCACAGGAAAAATTTGGTAACACCAAGCTCAGATTCAGCAGGCTAAGGAATTCAAAAAGATATGTCATCCTGGACGGACCAGCAACGGAAAAGGTTTTCTAAGCATTTAAGTTCTTGGATATTGTGAGAAGGGATATAAAAGAGGTTAGCTGAAGGTTCAGCTGGAAGAATCCTGGGCCACCTCGGACAACCATCGACAGGGGGGGGGGGGAAGGGGGTCCGAGGATTGGGTAGAAGAACGGCTAAGGGATGGGGCACGAGTCGAACCCTTTGTTGGACGCAGGAGAGGAAACAGGCAGGCACCAGGGTGCATCTTTCTTCAGGGGAGGATTTGGAAAGTTTCTAGACTTCAGGGTGAGAGAGAAAAGTCGGCCATACAGGGCAGGGTTTGGAAAGGGGTTGTGAAAAAAGGGAAGAAGGAACAAATTCGGACATTGCCGTACTGACGGCAGGGAAAGAAAAGAAGGGGGGACTCCAAATTCGTAAACTGCCTTAGGGGGGGTCAAATTGAAGAAAAGCATGGGCTGTCGCGAGGACTTGGGAAGATGAGAGACGTGGAAAACCAAAAGTCAGATGGTTATACTACATTGATCACACCTTAAAAGGAGGGCCAAAACGTGGGGGTCTGTACTGGGGACGCTCTAAAACGCCCAAATCATAACAGGTCAGGGAATGGGTCAGACAGACGGCTTCATGTGCCGCAAAAGAAAGAGGAGAAAAGCCAATGGAAATAGAAGATGAATGAAAAACTCAAAAAGGGGACCTCCCCAGATTTTGTTTGGGTATAAATTGTTGGGAAGGGACGGCAGCAGTATTTAAAGGGGCGGGATAGAAACAAAAAACGCAATCCCCCGCCATCTAATCACCGGCCGCTAAATTGAAGTTCACGGGGAAAACATTCTGTCAGTGAAACGCCCCATCTACGAGGGGAGAACGGGGAGGAAAAGCTGCCGAAAAGGGCCGGAAAAAAATCTCTCCGTGGGTCAACCATCATCTCCGGAGGGACAAAATTCATAGGGGAGAGGGATTTGCGATTGTCAGTCCCGGAACCACAATAAAGGGCAGTGTGACTGAAGGAGAGAATTCCGGACTGGTGTCGGGAGGAATCCTTCGGCATCAAAAATTACGGGTCAGAGGTGGGTCAGACCCGCTCATTTTGAAGAGGAGAGGAAACTTAAAGGAAATTGAGTAAGGTCTTAATTCCTAAGTCTGGGTCATAGGGTCATCCCCGAAAACTGTCCGGAAAGAATCAAAAAAATTCTCATGACTTTGTGGTGGGGGGGGGGAGGATACATCTGAGTTAGGGGGTACTGACCTGGAAATAGGAACGTCTTGGAAGAGGAAAGGAGATAGGAAGCGTTGGCCCGGGGGTTTGATAGATTATGATCAAAGTAAAATTTCTACTATATCATGTCTTTCCGGAATCCGACCGGAAAGATTTGCTAATCTGAAGTATGGAAAACGGAACAAGGATGCCGTGGGTGGAAGTTTTTCTTTATGGTAAGGTTACTTGGCGTCGCGGAAAAAGGGGCGTTAAAAAAACCCAAGTAGCATCCACCGTCACTTTTAAGACCGAGGCCTCGGCCATTTGCTTAACAGTCAGAAGACTCCACATCCCGAATCAAGACTGCCACATCCCGGGGCGGTTAGTGGGGGCCCTTTTTTTCTACTGAATGGGGGGGGTCCGGTCGTGATCCCGCGCAAACAACCGTTGCGTCCATCACGCAGTTGGGCGACTTTTGCCGGGGAGGGTAATTAATGTTCGTCTGGATGGGGGCTGAAATGATTCCTCGTCGCCGTTAGGAACTCCTTCTGTTACAGCCGCCCAAAAAGACTTATGTGGGGGCAAGGGAACAAACTGGAACGAGTCTTGTAGTCAAACCACCCCGGCCTCAGTGAAAACCAAATGCTTTGTGGGAATCAACGATCCCAGACAGCACTTCTCTCTACAAAACGCAGTGGGGGGCCATTGACACTTTAACACAATGAGGGGGTCGCTTACAAAGGGGTTTTACTGGGGCTTGAATCCCGGGGGAAGTGGTCTGTGGCGGGCATCGGAAAGGGCCACTGTAATCGGGCCTGCCTGTGGCACGTGACAAATGAGGAGGGGGTACTTTTTGGGGGGGGGGAGGGGACTGGGATGAAGAAAAAGGAACCTAGCAAAGGAGGGGGGGATATGGGGGAAAGGAGTATCAAAAAAAAATTCCGTTAACAAAGAAAGGAATGGCTAAAGGAAGCCTAACACATGAAAGAGGGTTTAGGGGGGAGGAACGAAACTCCTCAGAGAGAAAAAGATATACCGAGCACAAATAATTTGTAAAAGTACATACAGGCCATCAAAGAGGGAAGGGGAAAAAAAAGAGGATAGGTCACTCTAGTTCCACGGAAGAAACGGGGTAAAACCTGAGAAGGAGGAAGCGGAAGGGAGCCGTCCGACGGCTCAGAAAAAAGAAATGAAAACGCCTTTTCTAGTCTGAAAGACCAACTCTTCGGCGATATGCGCTCCAGATCCGAGTTTTCAAATAAAACCCCTTTGACCATACTCGAGGGTACAACCGTCAGAATTTTTACTGAAGGTATAGGCGACCCAAACATAGGGGCCGATCCACAGAGGGGCTCCTTGACTGACGTTTCCATTCAAAGGTATAGAAAAAAAAAAAACGGACTTATTAACATAGATATATAAGCTCTGTGACACTAAAAGGTTACGGACATCAAAAGGACACGGACTCTAGGTGCGATGGCATAAAAGACGTGGTGGGGGCTTCGCATAAATGAGGTCACTTGGGGGATCCGTTTCCCTGGGGGACTAACCGTTCCATTCCGTACCAATGGTTACGTAAAAGAAAAATCCGATCGAAAGGGGAGGTGTGCTACCTTAAGGTGGTGTGGCTATAGTAAAGTACGGTCGATCCTTCGAATATACTTCCCCTGGCCATAGGGGGTTTGTAACAGGGGGGAGTCCGGGCACTCGAGGGGGGCGTCCGATTGGGGGGGTTCACGCGAAATAGGGGGGGGGGGGGAACGTTGGATGTCCTTTGACCATCTGGGGCGCCCCGCCTACATAAAGGGGACTGAGCTTTGTGCGGTAGCTGTAAAAAAGCAAGAAGGGAACCGAAAAACCCGGAAACCGGGCGAGGTGGGGGCGTTTCTGAAGTCAGGAACTTCTTACAAAGGGGGGGGAAGACGTAGAGAGGTGGTCATTGACATTTACTTGGAAGAAGTTAAAATATAGGGAACAAAACCTTTAGAATGATAAAGAAATGTGTCATTAAAGCTCGTGGGAAAAGCCAAAAATCAACTGTAATCACTTGAGGGACCAAACGCAGCCAGAATTCGAATGGCTCACGGGAGACGTGGAAAAAAAAGGCCCAAAAGGAAAAAGGAATGACCTGTGGACAAGCTCAGACGGGAAAATTGGGGGACCAAAACATGGAAGGGGGGACGGAAACTTATTACTTTGAAACGAGCCGAGATTGCAGGGTTTCCTTTTATAAGAGGTATAAAACCAAACCGTTCAAAGGGGGGGGGGGTTGGTAGGGGAGGGATCACCCCTTTTGTTGTGGGGGGGGCTCAAAAACCTCTGACTCAGTTTTGTGGAAAACCACGCTGGATGAGTCCTAAAGGAAAAAAGGGGTGGTTCCTCAAGGGGCAGTACTATATACCTTAAGTAAAAAATCACCAGCCTCAAAGGTAAGCTATAACTGGATGATTCAGGGTACTCTTTCAAAAAAGGGTTCCAAAATGGGGGCCCCGCGGTCCCACCCGTGGAAAGGGACTCCCCTGCTCTTTGCTTGGCGAGGACGTGGGGAAAAGAAGGGTGCAAATGGACGAGGTAGTTTCCTCCATTTTAGAATGATCCAAAAACAAAAAGAAGGAAGGGGGGGCAGGGCGGTCTTCAATCAACCATCCAAATCTATGGGAAAATAACCCTTAAACTCCAGGCAAGATACTATGACCATCCACAGGGAATTGCGACGAGGAGCCAGTTCTCATCAGAGTGCTTTACCACTTCTCTTCACAGGATAGCTAAACATGGCTCGAAGGGCCACAAAAAATGTATTCACAGTATTTCGCCTTAGGAGTAGTAACCGGTAAGAGGTATTCCGGGAAAAGGTAAAGTCAATCCAACTCCTAGGAAAAAAAGCCAGACAAAAGGTGCAAGGTGGGGCCGAGTATACGAAGGGGTGGTGCTTTCGGGGGAAAAAACTAGGGTTCCATTTATTCCAGTAGAAGACAACCGCACGCCGGTTTGGGGGGAGGGGGACCAAGAAAAGAGAAAAAATCTGGCAACCCCAAATGAACTATCAGAAGGGCGCTTCTGTCTCTCCAAACGAAGGGATCGCTAACGAAGACAAAGGGAGGGATATTTTTCCCCGTCTGAATGTAAGGGACCTTCCGTTACTAAGGGGGAAGATTCCAAGCGGAGGGAGAAGGGCTGAACTTCATCTCAAGGCATCCCTCCACCAGTTCTTCCGAAAAAACCCCGGAGTGAGACAAGGAAAGATTTGGTGAGGTGGGGCACCGGAATCTGGGGGGGGCAGCCAAGGGGCGCCCATAGAAGGTGTTTTTCAAAAACGACTGTTTTTATCTGCGCAGGGGGTTTGTTCGTATGCCCAAAAGGGTCAAGAGAAGGAGGCCTGGGGGTCCTAATTAAAAGATAAATTTCCAACATCGCGACCGCCGCGAAGGGGAGAGAAGGGATTGAAAAAGAATTCTTGGGGGGAAAAATAAAGAGGAGGTGGACGTCGGGGGGGGTAGGCCGGAGACACTGGGGGACAATCTTACCCAGTCCGAATAGTGCTGGGGGGCGGTAGGACCTGAACAAAAAAGATAGCCACGTTTTCTGAACATCATTGGCAGAACCTGGGTAGGTCACCGTTCTCCCGTAGGGGGGTTCCCTCCCCGGAAAAGAATTCGACCACTGCTCGCCAGGCCTGGATTATGGCCAAGCAGGTGCACCCAACAGGAAGTTTCGAGTTGGAGGCCCCAGGGATTCCGTCCGAGGGGACTGAAGGTGACAGGCAGCTCCCGAAACGACGGGGAAAAATGAATAAAACAAAAAAAATGGGCCCGCTTCGCAGTTGTTTCGATCAGCTAATCCGGGGGTTTTTAAAGAGCGACCGGGAAGCAGGAAGAAAAACGAAAAGGGCGCACCGGTGCAAAAAAACAGGGCTTCTTTGGTTCAGGGGGGGAAAAAAAAAAACTGAGGAGGGGAGGAAGATAGAAGTGATCGCTCTCAACGAACGAGGCCAGGGGGGGCCGCGTGGTTTGGGACGCGTTTTTGGACAAAACGGGGAAAAAATCGTCACCCCGTTAAAGGATGTCTGCCTCGCCAAGAAGCCCCCCAAGAATTTCGAAACCTTCCGGGCTGGACTTCAAGGCGCCCTACGAAGGGTGCATTCGGAAAGGAAGGAGAGAAAGTTGTGACCAAACAAGGGGGAAAAAGGAATATCAGCACGTGTAAAAAAGATAACCAACGCTCCTCGGTGTTCTTCTGACTCAAGACAGAACAAAGGAAAAGTGCAGGGGTCAGCCTGCGGGAATCTGCTGGAGAAAAAAAAAAGAAAACGCCCCTCTGTGGTCTGCGTTAATGGAAATGCTCTCACAGAGGCCTCGTGGGGGGGGGGGGTCCAGATGTGGGGGAGGGGGAGGGGACTGGAACGTCCTTGGCAGGGAAAAGGGGGGGGTCTGAAGGAGACTGTCTAAAAAAAACCTGGGGATAAAAAAAAAAAGGACGAGGCGGCCTAGAAAAAAACGGATTAATGGAGAAGCGGGAAAGCCTTGCCACCGCAAAGAGATCGAAGAAGTTCTGGCAGAAAAAGGGAACCGTTTCCAGGGGGGAAGTGGGGGACGCGCCGTGAGCCCATAAAGGGAGGGTAAGCTCCTAAGGGGGTAAAAAGTGATTGGCAGGAACTTTTAACTAAAATGCCCAACCTCCTTTTCGAAGGGTCAAGGAAGAAAGGAGGTTAATCCGGCGCAGCAGAATCTTCAAAGGGAAGGGGGGGGGGGGGTCGGGCCCGACTCATTGTTGGGCGGCGGTAACAACAGAGAAGGTTGGGGGAGGGTCAAAAAACCGGGCCCTAACGGGAAAACTTCGTTTCTCATCCCGCCACACCGGTGGAAAAAGGGGGGAAAAGTCCAAAGGAGGGAGAGTATGGATTGCGCAGAACATCGGGGAAGGAAAAGCATGAGGGGGAAGGAAGGTTAGATAGGGGTCTGCGGCACGGTTCAGGAATGATTCATAAAAAAAGAAGGTCCCTAGAGGGGGGAGAGAAACATGATTCTCGATACTGTTTCTCGATCAGTTTCTGTGCCGAATCCTCAGTTCCATGGTGCAAAGACTTAACTGACGGGGAACGTAGTTCCTGGGATGGGGAGCGATTGTGGGGAATTATGGGTGGGGAGGAGAGTGCAGAAGATTGGAGGTTAAAAAAAAAAGGTGCATACAAGGGAGAGCTAGACGGGCCATTGGTAAAACTCCGATACTAAAACAATCCCGGAAGAAAACAAGGAGGTTGGCCCCTGGTTTATAAGGGGAAAAAAAACTTCAATGCAAGATCAGGGGGGCATAATTCGTTGGCGATAATTACAAAAGGGGTGGTGGGATTCTTCGGAACGGTTTCCGTCGAGGGGAAAAAAAAAAAAGGAACGACGTACTTTGACCAAAGCGCCGGGGGGCCTTCATAACAACAAACGCCGGTTGAGAAACCAAAAAAGAAGGAAACGAAAACGGGAAAGGGGGTGGGGAGCAAGAGACAAGAAAAGGAAGGTCGAAGAGAAAGGACTAAGGGCAGGTTAGGGCCAGCAAGGGCTTGGCTAAACGGTGGGAGGGAAATGCTTTTCAAAAAAAAGTGATGCCTGTTTTCGGGGGTTGCTAAAAAACTGGGAAAAAACCCGAGCCGGAGTTAAGTCCTGGGCCTTTTTAGGGAAAGGAGTCAAGGGGGGCGGGGGTTTGTTGTGCTTGAAACCGGTAATGAAGCAAACAGACCGCTGTCCCGATATGGACCTAAAGCTACAAGCCGGCAATCGCCGGAGTCAAGGGAACGAAGGCTGGCTAAACAAAAAATAACCCATCAGGGAAAATCCGGTTGACGGGGGGGATTTGGCAGAGGAGCGGGAAAAGAGCGAAAGAGTAAGGAAAATTCTAAAAAAAAAATGTGCAAAGGAAAGCATTAAGTAAACTCAGGAAAGGCGGGAAAACAACTAGTTGTGAATTAACTCAGTCCTCCAAAGGGGGGAAAACCCTTAAAAAGGATTAGGGTACGACATCGAGTTAGCCCCTTAAAGCTACAACGTCACGCAGCGGGAAAAAGCGCATCGGGGGGAGGCTTCTGGGGTCATTCCAACTTGGGCGGGGCCTCATGCTTGTTACAACTAACTTCCCTGGGGAAGTCCTCATCCCAAGTGCCCCTCGATCGCTCATACGGAAGCTTGTGGGGAATTGAAAGAGGAACCATTGAAAAAGCCTCTTTATCTCCTGCGATCGGGCCATTAAACTTGACTCTGCAAAAAAAGATTGGGAAAAAGGATATGGTGAATGGCCCGAGCTGAAAGATGAGTCAGGACCTCTAGGTTTGTCAGGGAAAAAAAAAAAAAGCGCCTTCGGAAGTACTGAAAGGGATTGGCCTAAGGGTCCGGGGGCGAAAAGGACTTGACTCAAGAACGTTGTATGAAGCCCAGAGAAAATTCTTTTGACCCCGCATTAAGGGGGGGGGGGGATCTGCCGCCCATAGACGGGGGGGAAAAGATGGTCTAAAACTATTCGAAACTGTCAAGAAGGTGTAATCACGTGGAAAGCAAACTCGATTCTCCCGATTGTCATCATTATTGGGATGGCCTTGGGAGTACGTGCAAATGAGGGGGAAGAATCTGGGGGCAAGGGTGTCGCGCCGTTGGCAAAATGTCCCATGGAAAAAAAGGCCCGGAACCAGGGGAGGTCGGACCTTGGCTGGGGAAAAAGGGTTAAATCCAGGGCTGCCGGTTAAGGGCTGAGGTGGGAAAGGTCCGGGGGACTGAGGCGCTTTTTAACCCTTTACAAAAAACCGGGATGCAGCGTCAGGTCTGATTAACCCAAGAGGGTAAAAAAAAAGGATCCTTTGGCATGGGCCACAAAAAAGATCCCGATTCACCAGGAAACGAGGGCTGAAGCTTTCCCCGAGGCAAACCCCCCGGGGCAAAAGAGGGGGAAAAAAAAAAAGGGGGTTATCGCCAGACATTGTGTCATAAGTTCACACAGGTAGGAAGTTTCAGGGAAGAAGGGGGAGATTAAGGGGGGGACGTTGTCTAGCGGAACCCACTTGCAATTTTCGCGCTAGATTCCTTGGGTGGGTGCGGGAACACGGTGCTGGAAAAGTTGGGGGGAAAGAAGGCAAATCCGGCGCGGGCGGCTGAAGACCTGTTCCTCACAACAGGGGGAGAACGCTAAAAGAATCCGCCCTGGCAAAAATAGCGACAAAAAGCTTATGCAAACATTGCTCATAAAATGATCCCGACACCATCAAAAACAAACAAGGGGAAAAAAAAAAAATAAACAGAAAGACTTAAAAAGTTGATCAGCTGATGTACGTCATGAGATAAAGGGGGGGAGGGACAATGGGCCCTATGACAGAAAAAAGGATGATGTCATATCTTAGGTCAAAAAAAAAAAGCAATAAGGCACCAGTACAGACATGAAATACGATAAAAACCCAAAAGGAAGGAGGGGACGTTCCAGAGGAGGGGGTAAAAAGAAAGGCCCGCTGGGTCGGCAAAATAAAAACAAAAGGAAGCATCATCATTGAAGCAAACCCACAACTAAGGGGAGATGAAAAGGGAAACCCTCTTCAACATCTAAAAATCGGTCTAATCTGGCTGCAAAGGCATGTTCGGCTCAAAGTGGAGAAATGCTCACCTATGGACGAAAGGGGGGGCTCTAGAGGGCCAGGGGGTTGGCTTGTGACCAGAAGGAACAGGTTCAAGGCGGAAGAAATACCCCAGGAAAAAAAAAAAAGAAGGGGGTCTTCTCTCCCTCTCAAAAAAGTCCATGGGACAACAAATCAAGGAAAAACCCTAGAGAGTGAAATTATATGAACAGAAAGGCCCGCGCGTCACCCGTGTGGTGCCCGCCTTCCCTTCCCAGGGAAAAGGGGAACTATGGAGTTGAGTAGTTAGGGGGAGTAGAAAACTATCATCAAATGATCATCCCTAGTAAAGCCAACACCACTCTGGAGGAAATGGGGGGGGGGGGGGTGTTTTCATGAAGGGGAGGGGGACAGCGGGCAGACAAAGTACCGCAAGGTTTTTGGAAGGGAATTGCCGGCTTTTATTTTTGCGGCGGTTTTTGGGAAGAGGCCTCACCGCACGGGGGGGGGGGGGAGCTCCAAATACATCGGAAACTCAAAAAACAATTTCCAATACCCATGAGGGAATCTAAGGAGGGAAATCGAAAGGGGTCCATAATTCGGTCCAGAACAGCGGGGAGCGCTGGGGTGGATGGGAAAGATGCCTCTTGTGCACCACCTAAACCGGCTCGGGAGGGGGGGGGGGGAGGTTGGGGGGTATCGTATTCCAGAAAAATAAGAGATCGGGGGGATACGGCAAAGGCTGATAAAAAAAAAGGGCCAACGTCACATTTCTGCCGGGTTGGAACAAAACCGCCTCAAGATAAAGATATCTGGGAAAGGGAACAGGAGGGGCAAAAAAATTTGCCGCCCCTCAAAAGAAGTTTCTAGTATTCCCTCGCGGGTTAGGGCGGGCCGTTGATCGGAAACAGAAAAAAAAGGGAATAGGGGGTCGATCCCCTATTCCACCTCGCAAAACGCTGAACTATGCAGAGCCTTTGGGTTTAGGAACATAAACCTCATAAGCCGGTTGGTGACACGGCGGGGTTCTCGAGAATACAGGGTCATCCGTGGCCAAGTTCTTCTTGGAGGGGGGTTCAAACGACGAGAAGCGGAAGGAAAGTTGAAGCTCATCATCAGGCCATCGGGAGTTTTTGGGAAGAGGGGGTGTCAGTTGTCAACGCACATCGTCTCAATGTCGCGTAACTTAGGAGAAAAAAAATCCAGGAGGGGGACATCACTTAGTAGTTGATGGGAATTCTAAGGCTAAGGGGTCAGGCGACGGACGGGATAAGCTGAGCACTTGGGGACCAACCCGGAGGGTGAAAACCTGGGGGATCCACTTGATGGGGAGACACTCTAAGAAGATTTGTCGGGAGGCCAGATCCACGAAGACGGGGTACACAAAAAGAAAGTCAAGTCATTGCGCTACCAGGCGGAAAACTGGAACATGGGGAAAGGAAGTCCACATTATTTAAATCAAAAAAGGCTCGATACGCTCGTCAAAGGGGGGGGGGGGAGAATGAGGGGAGGGGGGGGACAGGGCAGGGTTCAATTTGGGAGGGGGGGGAAGGTCGAAGGGGAAAAAAAAAAAACCTGTCCGCTAAAAATCCGCCAGGGCGGGAAGCAATGCTCATGGTTCATTGGCAGTTCTTTGAAAAAAAGGAGAAAAACGCCGAGATCTTAGCCGCCGGGGTGCTGGCAAGGGCGGGGTGAGGATTGGGAAAAATAGGCTCACTTGAAAGTCTAGCCTTGTCCTCTCTGCAGGGGGACCAATTGTAATGGGAAGGGAAAACGGCGAAAAAGACGCGCCGGAACTATGGAGGCGGCGTGAAAAGGGGGACTTCGTGACTGTATAGAAGAGGAAAGCCACCTGGAACGTGCATAGGATTTTTGGTGTGGTTGCCGACTAGTTGGGAAAAACGGGAAAAAAAAGAGTTCATGGGGGGGAGGAGCGTGCCCAGGGGGGGGGAGAAAAATTCAGTTGGGAAAGTGCCGCAACACTGGCCGAAAGCAAAAATAGAGAGTAGGGGGTATTTTTGTTTGTTTTGGGGGGGGGGCTTAAGAGAATCTATTTTCCTAAAACCTGGGAGCGCTTATATGGAAATCGGCTGTCACCGACGAAAGAGGTGTTGCCTAAGAGGGGTTCTAAAGATAAAAAAGTAAGGTTTCGCGAGCAGGCCGAAGCCGGGGAGGAAAGGGAAGATCTCATCTGCACTTAACTCGACACTTGGGGGGAAAAAAGGGGATAGGGGGGGGGCATGGGTACTTCGTGGGAAGCGCGATGATGGTGGCTTTCCCCGAAATATATGTGTGGATAAAAATGTGGCATCTGAGCAATAGGGGGCCGGGGGGGGGGCGGGAAACCAATATCCGACGTCACCGCCGCTCAAGCAACAAGGAAATTGGTACCACGTTTGTAGCAAGGTGCAAGCTTGGGGAGAATTCGCAAAGGAAAATGTGCATTTAAAGCCATGCGGTTGGGAGAAAGTGAAAGTTGGAAAGGGGGGGAAGAGGGGAGAGAAAAGGGAATCGTCGCAGGGGGGAAAAAAAAAAGTGCTGAACCGAACAGTCCGGATTTAGGAAGAAACAGGGGTCCCCGGCTTGAGGAAAACGAGCGCGAAAAACCAATGGGGGGGGGGTGAGACGAGATACAAAACAGGTTATACCAATGCTCGGCTCGAAATTCTGGGGGGAAAGGGGGAAAAAGGGGGCCAGTGTCGGAAGAGTTGACTTTTGGGGGAAAAGAGGGGGGGAAAAGGAGAAAGGTTGAAAAAAGTTCTTTTTCTTGAATCTCAACGCCCAAGGCATGCTGGGGAGAAAGGGTCCTTACTGTTGGGGGCACGCTGTGCTGGCAGGTTAAGTTTTGCTTTTGGGTTTGGCAACGAGCTTTTGGGGTATTGAAGACAATGCACTCAGAATCGGGCAAGATATTGGAAGACGAAGAAAAATTCAAAAAAAAGACAATGCCAATCGCCGGATTATTGAACAAGAGCAGGACGGATAGAAATGAAAAAAGGCCCATTGAAGAGGAATTACTTAGAAGGTCTTAACTAAAAAATGGCGAAAGCCTATGACGGCGGAGCAAAGAATTGGTTCCAACTTAAAAGCCAGAGGAAGAAAGCAAGGAAAGCACGTTAACAACTAGGGATGTTGGGACGATGGGGGGGGAAAAGAAATCCCATTTTAAGTAACTTAGTAAATTTACTTCTGGAAAGGTGGCGCCCAGTCCGCGCAGCACCAAAAAAACTGACGTCTCAAACACGGGGAGTTTTCTTGGTCAAAGTCCCGTTGCTGGAGCAAAGAGTTGGGGGAAAGGGGGGGGATACATACACTGGGGGCCATCCCACGTTTGAAATCAAAAGTAGCGAGCGATCGCTGTTGACTTTCTGGGGCGCACGGAAACTAGAACGCGTAAACAAGTATCTTCCTTAAGGAATGGGGGGGGGAAGGAAAAACTAGGGGAAAGACTCACACAAACGGATGGGAGGAAAAGATAGAAAAACTAGGGGCCTCATTTGGGGGGGACTATCTTCAGAGTGTCGAGTATCCCGTTTAAAAAAAAAAGACGGAAAAAAGCAATCCGGGAAACCTTTTTTGGCATTCCGGTTCATAAAAGGAAGGATGTGAAGGAAAAACGTTGGAAAAGAAGATCATCGATAAGGGGGGGTTGAGGACGCGGGGGGCTTGTAGCCCTGATGACGGGAGACTCAGTTATCCGAGCCCTGGGGGGAAAAACGGGGGGTAGAACGTGTAGAAGGGGTCCTACGAGTGAGGCTAGAAGGGTTCACTTAGATTAGGGAAATGGGGGAAGTTGGGGTCTATTTTCAAATTGGGCAGTTGCCCGGGGGGAATTTCAAGGAATGCAGACCATTCCAAAAAGAAACGGCGGAGGGACGTATTTCGTAAGGAAAGGGGGGGCATTGGGGGGGAGAAAAAGGGGTGTTTTCCTTGGCCGGGGGGGAAGTAGAGGGGGGGAACCTATCTGCACTCAAGAGGGAGGGGAAGGTAGGGGGGGAAAGGAAGAAAAGCTCGTTTAACCTGCAACCCAAATCAAACGTCCGGTGGGGAGAAAAACAGAAAGATAAATGAATGGCGCAGGAAAGCTTGATCAAAAACTTCATAAACCGAAACGTGGCAAAGAGGCCACATCAAAGGGTTTCAAAACCACGACCTTTCTTCCTGGAAGGGGGCACTAGGATTCGAGAACGAGGAGGAGTTTGAGGAAGAACTCCGGGGGGGGGGTGAAACCAAACAAGGGAAATTTGGACGAGCAGATCCAGTTTTGGGGGGGGGGTTGACGACAAGTAACCGGACATTTTTTCACAATCAGGGCGCGGGGAGTAGAAATCAAGAAAGGTGGTCCGCAACTCAATGAATACCGGGAAAGGCCATGCAAGGGGAAAAAAATTCTCTGAAAATCGTTTTAGTGAACCAGTAGATTTGCGATTTAAATCATCTGCATCGGCTCAATGGGCCACAAGCCATGTCAGGATGGAGGCCTCGTATGTGATCTTCCAGATTGGAGTCCGAAGGGGCCCAGATAGAATATGAACTTAAGTGTTCGAGCGGGTCGGTAAAATATCGGCGATCCACCGCGACCAATGAAGGTTCACAACGAAAGAATCAAATTCCACCATCCAGTACCTGATGTTCAGCTTCGGATAGCAAATGCTGGAGCGGCAAGGGAGCAAAAAAAGGTGAGCTCATCATGGGAGGAAAAACAGAAGGAGGCCGGGAGAGAGGTCACTTAAAAATTAGGAGGGGACATTTGAGGCAACTCCATTTCTAGCCGCCGCTAAGGGAGAGGTCTCAAGGAAAAGGGGTTCGGGGGAATGGGACCACAAGGAAAAAAACCGGAGTACTACAAATTCAAAGTGGGGGGGAGACGAACTAACTCTACAAAAATTATGGTTCCTTAAAAAGACAAAAATCCGATGCACAAGGTGTGAAGGAAGGATTCCATAACAGAAAAGCTTACCGGACAATCAAAAAAGGGGCCCAAAAAAAAGGGTTTTGTCCGCCTGCCGGAAGCCTGCCAAGTCCTAACTATGCAGGAACAGCCTTTAGGGCCTCAAAGGAGGAGGATCAAAGGCTAACACAGTGACCAACCACCCCGAGGCTTCAGTGTGTGCGTGGGGAGGAAACGTTTAAAAAAAAAAAAGGAAAGGCCAAGAAAGTTTTTTCGAAGCCGCTTGAATGGAGGGGATGGTCGGGGACCCCAGTGTGGGGTGTGGGAGGGAAAAAAGTCAAAACAGGCTAACCTTGCCGGGGTCGAGGGGAAGAGATGGGGAAAAAAGGAAACCCCGACCGCTCCGAAGGGGAAGGAGAACGCATGGGTTGAAAGGAAATGCCAGAAACAGCTTGAAGGGGAAAAAAAAAAGTGAGGCCATCAGGGCGAAGCATGGGAAAAACCGTCAAGGGCTGAAAATTTGGGGGGAGTCGCCGAAGGAAAGGCAAAACTCGGGGGGGGAAAGGGCTTATGAAACTATGAAGGGGAACATGGTTGGGTGGTCACACCTGGGCCTATGATCACACGGCGAGCGTACGGAACAGGGAAAAAAAAATTGCCTTTGCCGGGGGACCATTCACCAGAGTTTGTCGGGGGCACGAAGTGGGGGGCCGCCGTTATCTTCATGTAGGGGGACGATATTGCTAAGCCCGCCGGTCCAACGGGAAAAAAAATACTATGGGGGGACGGTGTGTTCTATCCTAGCTATAAGCGGGGGTTTTCATTAACTATCGAACGTTCTCGCTCAAGGGAAACCAGGGCGTCAGGGCCAAGCTTTCAAGGAGTCAGTATTTTTGAAGGGAAGACTGAAGCACGATATAATTTGGAATCCGCAAAAACCGGGCCATAGTCGCTTTGAGCGTGGGGGACAACCCAAGGGCGGGGCGTCTCAGCAAGGGAGTAACAAGTCATTTGAGAGAAAATCTATATCCACCGGCGAGGGCGGCGAACCTTCGTGGGGGAGGGGGAGGCAACGAGGGGAAACGAAGAAGGGAATCGCAGTAGAAGGTGGGTCATCGGCTAACGGCCGGTTGTAACAACCGCAAGTGTAGACTAGAAGGTGATGCAATATTTCATCCCAGAGACTGGGAAAAAAGCCGAAAGACGACACTTCTAAGGTGGGGGAAAAGGCTGACGCTCTTCATGGACTGCAAAATGGGAGGCGCAAAAAAAAAGAGGTCTGGCAAGTTGAACGCATTTTGGAAATCAGGCGGGCTCAATCGGCTGCCGGGTCCGGCTAGGGGGTTGGAAATTGATTGTAGGGTAAGGGGATGACGGCGAAGGGTTAAAAAGTAGTTGCATAAACACCGGATCAAAAAACCTAACGGGGATCGATGAAGAAAAAAACTTTTATGTCATCCTCAGGCTGGACAAAAGGAGAAGAAACGCCCAAATCTGACGTCGCCGGGGGTTCAGGGAAGAATCGTCCTTGCTAGGAAACAGTCGCTCAAAGTTGAAAGACGGGCGGATGACTCGGAAGGGTAAAGGCAGGGCCATTGGATGAAAGACTGCCCAAACAGTGACGGGATGAAAGGGGAGGATAAGACGTCTTGTTAATCAACTCAAGCGGAAAAGATTAGTGTCATATGAGTTGGTGTACTGAAAGAAAAAAATGTTTTGGTCTGAGGTCTGGGCGACCCAAAACGAGAAATTTGTGGGGTCGTTTCTTACTGCCTTTAAAAGGGAGTATAAGGCAGGGGCCAGAAAAAAAAAAACCATGGCCGCACGAGCACCTTCCATCGGGGATGGGGCTTCGAAATCGTGTGCAAGAACCTGCAGTTGCCGCGTAGACTGGAGTCAATGGGAAGCGTAAGCGCTATGATAAGGGGGGAGGGGTTGGACTCCTTCTTGGTGAGAGGGGGAATGAAAAAGTCCAGTTTCGCCGGGGAACTTTGTAAATCCGACTTTCAAGGGTTGACCTATCAGGGCTGAAACTCGCGTAATTGGTTTAGATATTTGAATGCAGGGGGAGGGTTTAAGGAAGGCTTGACTATGCATGAAAGAAAGGTTTCCTCAAGGGGGGCCATGCGTTAAAAAGCAATACGGAATCACATAAAATAAAAAAAAATGACCCAGAAAGGTATTGGGGTTGTAAACTGGGGGGATCCGATGTTGACTTCGTGAGAAAAGGCTCAAAGATCACTGGGGGGGGGGCCATTTAATGTGCGTTGTGCCGAAGGTTCCGGAGGGCAAGGATTACAGGGAGTAACTGGTATGACCGAGGGAGCTGGTTATTAAAACTACTTGCTTTCTCCACCGACGGTGGGGTAGCTAAAAAAAAGGGACGCTAGGGCGCCCCAAAGAATATTCTCAAACAAAAATGGGGGGGAAAGGGGGGGGGGGGTGGGGGGAATATAACAACTTAAGCAAACACAACTTAATTCTCGTGAAAGGTTTCCACCTTTGAGCCAAGTAGTGCATAGTGAACGGAACTGGGGCAGGGACCGGGGTCCCCGTGTCATTCACATTTGTATTTTTTGACAGAACTGTCCCTCCAAAGAAAAGTAGTTATCGGGCCTGCTGTGGGGAGTTAGTACATTTTCTGGGGGGGGGGGCAGGTGGTTCCCACCGCTGGATTTAGAAAAAAAATGCCCAAAAGAAAAATCCGCTGTTAGGATCAAAATGGAAAAGGGGGCCAGGAAAAAACAAAGGGGGGGAGTCTTAAAACAGAAACTGGGGAAAACTCTGAAAAGGGGGAAAAGAAAAAATCGGAAGGAATGGAAACGACTCCGCAAAGCTGAAAAAGAGGGCGGAAAAGTCAATGGGAAATTACCATCAAAGAGAAACCTAACCACTGCCACGTGGGAGTTTCACTCGCGTGAAGTCTCAAAGGAACCAAGGCAGTAGAAGCAACAAGCGGAGGGCTCCCTTCAAGATTGTCTAGGACAGCACCAGAGCACCGGCCTGCAACACGCCATTGGAAGAAGGGATGGCTTTTAAGAAAAAAAGGGACAATTGCTGCGGTGGGCGCAACTCCGTCAATGGCGACCAAAGAAACAAGGTGGCCATCAAGTACTAGGCGTAAAAGGGGGGAAGGGAGCTCGTTATTCCCCCAACTAAGTGCCGCAGACTCCTTGATCTCCAGTGAACGCACGGCAGCATCCAGAAGG
>Ga0179593_1592825_pt1 | contig 23444 bp, 33 predicted proteins | sample CZODoug2_1_08_16_FD_185931 | JGI IMG/M metagenome (GOLD analysis project Ga0179593, IMG submission 185931) | Vadose zone soil fungal communities from Angelo Coast Range Reserve, California, USA - CZODoug2_1_08_16fungal (PacBio error correction) | ecosystem: Environmental > Terrestrial > Soil >...
GAAAATCTTTCATGTGCAAGAGGAGAGGAAGGGATACGTCCCTGAGGGAGATGGCGGTGGTCCGAGCTCCCTTAGTTCATCAAGATGGGAAAAAAGACTCCTCTACTATCTGAGGAAAGATTCGATAAACTAGGTGTGGCATGATTTTTACTGCGAGATGTCAGGGACGGGCTTTGCCGAAAAAGTAATCCGCAGAGACACATCTCTTCGTAGGGGGGGGGGGAGTAGACAAAGAGAAAGACTCTCACTCTCCTACGAGGAAAGTCTATCCAGAAGAAAAGAACCGCCTTTTGGGGCCCTTTATTTCGGAGGACGCCTCGAAGGGAGGGGGTATGTGATCGAGGAAGAAATAATCATCTGGAGGCTTGTATTCGTTTGAAGTTGACAAAAGGACGGACGAACGTGTCGGGGGATACGAGTTTACCTTGTCGCCAAAAGAGGAACGTCGCGGGAAAAAAACGGAGGGCGGTTGAAAAAACCTCTTAGAGATTAAAAAGAGTGGGGAAGAGCGATCCCCGAGTAGGGGAAGGGGAGGAACCAGTACCATTGGTGGAATGAAAAAAAGTGCCCCAGTTGTGGGGTCGTGGGAGAGGGCGCAGGTTGTGGTGAAGGCCCGGTCCGGAAAAGGTCGCAGACTGGCGGGCAAGCGGCATCCACGCGAATGAAGCTCCCGAACAGAGGAGAAAAAGCGGAAAAAGGAACCGGCAGCATCGTTATGTCGACTCAACCAGAGGACGGAAGATGGTGTATTGTGAGAGAGGGAACACTTGTTCGCCGATCCCGGAAATCCAGAAGGTCGAAGGGAAAGACGGCTGAAAAACTCTGACTTGCTTTGGAGATTGGCCGTCAGGAGGGGTCGAAGAGACAGGCGGAGCGGACTTTCTTGATAGAAAGGGTCAGGAAGACCACGACGAGCTTAAAAAAGGAAAAGAAAAGGTCGTTTCTAAGTACCAAAGGAAAGGAGACGTACGCATGCCTTAATCCCACGCTTATCCCGAGGGGGTTAGATGAAAGAAGCGTGGTAGTCGGATTTGCTGAAAGTTGTTTTTACTTGGAAAAAATTCCTAAAGAGGGGAGAAATTAGTAGTAATTTCCAAGTGTCCTATTTTTAAAGGGAACAGAGGCGACGGGGGCAAGGAAAAAGAGGTGTTGTTGTGACGCAGGAGATCGCACGGGCCTACAACAAACGCGAGGAAAGGGGCCTGGACGGGGCTGTTACGACGAAAGGGGGAAGAGGAGGGACGAGACTTTTACGAGGGCCAAAGATAGGGGCGCTTCGTCTCGCGTTAGCCACTCCCTGCTGAAGAGTCGCTACAATTAAGGCATGGGAATGGCAACAAGGTTCTATGAGACCTTGAAGATCTCCTACGGAAATAGAGAAAATCTACGAGAGGAAGGGCCCTCTTCCGAAAAGACTCATCCCAAGGAAGAAGGGAAAAGAATCCAAGAGTCTCTAAAGTACTGAAGATCTTGGGAATCGCTAGAAGAAGAAGTTTTCGGGCCCCGTTTTGTAACGGAGGAACTACTCGTCTAGGAAGGGGCAAGTCTCTCCTGCCCGAACTTCACTAACCCTTATAAGAAGAGGGGGTCTCTTCGACAACCCCGTCTGAAGAAGGGGGGGGCCTGAAGAAAAAGAAAGATCCGACATCAAAAAAAAAACCTTGGAGGGGATATAGAACTTTACATGGGGGCTCTCTTAAATGAAGAGTGAGTCAAAGAAGAGGAAGAAAAAACAACACTGATGAGTAGAAAAAAAACTTAATTTCATCGAAAAGAAGAAGAAATCACGCCGCCACGGTTTCTGAAGAGGAGCGGAGGAAAGAGGGATGTTGTAAGACATGAGCGCCGGGGGGTAAATATCGCCCTCCTCCGCGGGGAAGGTATTGCAGAGTGGGGAGGCTGTATGCGGCCTAAGAGTTCGCATCACCGTTAAAGTTGAACGGAGGGCTACGACGGACTCACACGCTTACTTTCCGAAGAGGGGGGGGGGACATGAATCCTCTGAAAAGGGGAAGAAGCCGCGAAGATCACCTGGAAAATGCCTGATTTTCTGGGGGTGACGGGCTTCGCGAATCGCTCCATTTCTGCTCGAAAGAAAGGACGTGTTCCAATCGAGGAGAAAAGACTCCTTTGAGAAGAGCTCACTCCTATACTCAGAGAAGGAAGTTCCCTCTAACGTCTCTCGAACTCTTCCAGGGAAAAAAAGTACGGGAGGGGCCTAGCGGCGCGTGGAGAGAGCGCTCTCCGGGGAACCACCGCCTCCACTTCCGGGATCTTCCAACCATGTCCCCAAAGTAAGCCATACTGGGGGAGGGAATTAATCCTACTTTAGAAAAATCGCGGAGGAACTTTCCTCATTTCAAGAAAAAAAAAAAAGATGGCCCAGCAAAACGACGAAGAAAGAGAATGGCTCGAACCCCTCGTGGAGAAAGATAAGGCTTGACGCTACTTCTCCCAAGGGCTGAGACAAACAACCTGGCGATGGCGAGAGCTCGTCTTGGTCTTCCGACCAAACAATTCGCAGGGAGAAAAAAAAAAAAAGGGAGAAAATCCGCTCGAACATTAACGTCGGAAAAGAAGAAAAAGCACGTCACGGATGTGGAAAAAACCGAACCTTTGACTCCTTGAGAAATCTGGACCTACCACGACAACATCCTTCCCGAACGAAGGGGGTAACGCTTACCGGGAGGTGAAAGGGGGCGTCCGGAGTCCCCGGGTGTCGCTCTTCTAAAGAAACTTTCTGAAGTCGGGCCTCATTTCTTTTGGAAGGAACTCGTGCAGGCAACGGCGTCACCAAAGAAAAAAAACGACCACAACTTTTTCAACTCAAAATCATAAACCACTGGTAATGGGGAACGCGGCGCTTCCTTCCCCTGGAGAAAAAGACCTCACTTCGTGCGAAGAAAGGTTAAAGTACACTTACGGGGAATGCTGTTCCCTCGAAGAAGGACTATTCGAAATTCTATTACTGGGCCGATACCACAAGAAGGTTTGCAACGAACCCGCGTCGAGACCGGATTCGTCACATACAACCAGAAATAGAGGGAGAGAGGAATCTACGACCTCAGAGAAACAAAGGGCTTCAAGCACTCTTCTCTTCGGGAGAGGGGAAAGACTCCTGTCGAGGCTAGTGCTCTCGTCCACTTCCCAGATCGGGTCTTTTCCTAAATATACTCGCTCTGTTGGGTGAATTTAGCAAGCCTTCAAGGGAAGGGAAGGAAAATCATCCACATCCTAGGGAAAGGTGGACATAAGTCGTACTCTAATCGGGGGCTCTTACGGTCTCGGATGAAAATCGTTATGAAAAAAAAATTCCACCCATCTTCAAAAGAACTCCGATACCTACCTTCTTGGAAAAAGAAAAGCGTTCTCATCCATCTCCACGGGAGTGGTTGTGAAAAGGCCGACATCTCTTCCCAAGGGATTCAACTCACAACCATCGGAAAAAAAGAAAAAAGGGGGATTTCACGGCGGGCAAGTAGAAAAGGTCGCCTAAAAGAAGGGAAAGCGTGTCCACAACTTCATGGGGGGGCGACCGAAGAAAGCTTTCCTGCCCGCTTAACGAAGGAATCCTCAGGGCAGTAGAGATGGAACTAAAAGCACGAAAAGAAAAGGCACCTTCTTTCAAGGGGAAAAAATTACTGAAACCTCCGGAAAAAGGGGGGGGAACCCTCAACGTAAAACCCATTTAGAGAATGGCTGGACCGCCATGGAAGGGACTGAAAAAAACTGGATGCCGTCCTCCTTTACATTTTGGAAGAGAAACGGTCCGCAGAAAAAAGAGAAGGGGCCACCGTTTCTACACCGAAGGTCCCATCATCCCGCTCAGGGAAGAGAAAAAGACTTCCAGAAGAAAAGAAAAAAAGCAGCGCTACTCCTTTAATTTGGGGGGGGAAAGGTCAATAAGGCCATGCAAGGAAAAAGTATCCATCCCTTCAACCCTGCAAGAAGGAAAGACCTTTATGGATCTACAGAAGGTAATGTAAGGTCAGAGGAGAATTTATTAGCCAAGCCCCTCCACGGAATGCTAGGGGTTGGGGAAAGAGGGGGAGATAGACCTCATCCCCAACCACTAATTCCGAAGAAAGACAGTTCCTTCACGCGTTCAACAGAGGAAATCAAAAGGAATCTGGCAGGGAGGGGAAAAGAACAATTCATCCAGAAGCTGAAACCGATTGGTCGCCGACTACCTCCCAGTGGGAGGAAACCACCGTCACACATGAGTCAGCATCAGGATTTCATTAGAAATCTCTGTGCCGGAGAAGGGATGGGTGGAGGAACAATGCTCCTGCAGCACTCCCCACAGCAAAGGAAACCTTTTTCTGCAAAAAAAAGAAAGAGGCCAAACAAAAAAAGGGCCGGTTTCAGTTTGTTGGGTCCAAAGAGTTTCAAGGAGACCCGTTCCGACCAACGGCGTCGGGGTGCCCCTGGCCGGAAACAGTGGAGAGGAAAGGGCTGGCTCAAAAAAAAGAAAGTACTCCTGCATCTGGAACCACGCAACCAGGTCGTCATGCCATTCCAGTCAAAGTCCGTGGGTACAAGCAACGGCCAAAAGGGAAAAAAAAGAGGGGGGCATTGGGAGGAAAAAAGAAAAAACAAAGCGTACGTCATTACGAAGTGGTTTACAACAACAGACACCAAAACGCAGGAGGAGGGGGAAGGTGTTGGCTATATCTGATTGTGGGGAAAGAGTAGTAGGAAAGAGAGAGATGTGAACCAAAAAAAAAAAACAGGCATCCCCGACCTGAAAAAAAGAAAGGGGAGAGTTTTTGTGTCCCTTGCCGGAAGATTGGCCCCCGGAAGAAATACGTCTTGGTCTCCAGAGTGAAGCCGGGGAAACTTCGATTGTTCCCAGCCGAGGAAAGGAGGAGAAAAAAGAACTGGGAGGGAATGGCAAGTGTCATTACTACTGGGGCTCAAAGAAGGATAAGCTGAGCCATAACATACTGGAGGGTGAAAGAAAAAAAGGGGCCCCTGGAAAGAAGGAGTTTGTTCTTAACCTTTTCGAAGGGGACGGAACTACTGGAGAGGGGCACAAACTTAACCTTGCAATTCAAGGGGCTCTGGTAAGGTCTTGGGAGAAAAAGGGTGATTTGGGGGGAGAACTTTGCTAGGGCGGACACTCAAAAACGTACATACATCGGGTACTTACCGTAGGTAAGGGGGGAGGAGCGATGGAATTGGGATGGCATTTCCTTCGGGAAAGGGGTGTATGGAAAGGGGAACATCCAAGTGGCGGTCTTCGACCAAATAGGGGAGGGGGGGGGGAAAAAGGCTGTCATTTGTTCCGGGGCCAAGAACTCGGCAATGCTGTTGCTGTGGGAATGTTTTAACCTCCGTGAAGGCACGGAGGAAGAAGGGAAGAAGTCGTCGTGGGGGGGGCTGCGTAGATCGCCAGCAGGAGAAAAATTGTGCTAAGGGATTGCCGAGGGGGGCTACTTCCATAATGCTATCTTTTCGTAAACGTTGGCCCGTCAAAGAGAAAAAAGGAAGGAGTGCTTCGGGGGGGCACGGGCCTGGATTCTGTAGGATTGCGTGGGGGGGAAATCGTGGTCCGTCTTGAGAAAAGTCCTCCCGTCGTAGCGCAAGTGGGGGGAGGGGAGGGCGGTGTCTCAGGGGGAGCTACGCTGGAAGGGAAGGTCGCTTTGTCTCACGGTTGCAAATTTTCGAACATGTTCCCACAGGGGAAGAAGGGCAAATGTCCAGCTGGAAGGGAAGGTATGCACCTGGGTCCAGGAACGGTCCGAAAGAAGTCAAATCCTGGGTTTCAGTAGACGTGTCCGTATGTTGGGCAAGGGAGGGGGGGGAGCCGCGAGGAAAGGGAAAATGCCTTTCCTTACATCGAGGGGGGAAAAGTCGATAGATACCTGCTCATGGTCGCGTCATAGGGTGCCCTGACAGCGTGGAAAGGAACTTAAAAGAAGGGGACACGCTGAAAATCCCAAAAGGAATTCTGTAGGAGGGGAATGCACGCCTGACTCGGGCGTGTCCTCAGGAGGGATCGGATCCTTATTCGGGGGGTGGACTAAAGGGGCCCACGTTTTACCACCAAAAGACGTATTCTCCTCCCTGGGGAAGGAGAAGAAGGCAGTTGGATGAAAGAAGAAGGGGGGGCCGGCTGTTGCTCTTCGGGGAAATCCATCAAGCTCGAAAAAAAGCGACTGAAATCTCTACTCTACTCGGGAGGAGGGGCAGGGAGCTGATGTGGGAATGGTTCTTCTTCTAGCTGTCTGGGAAGAATCAATAGCTCCCACCAGAGAAGAATCGGTTTGTTTTTCTACTCAGAAAAGAAAGGGGGATTTCTCGACGAGAAAAAAAATCGCCGGGATGAGTCAAAAGAATCCGACTAGCGGTCTCCTTAGGGGGAATTGAGGTCGTCGAGGAAAGGGGGAGCGCGAAGAAGAGTGTCGGGTGTTATGGTCCTCTCCGTCTTTGTAAAGGGAGGGGGAACGGCGTAATCGCCCCGTTTCCTTTTTATGACAGAGTACAGAAAGTCGTCCTCTCTCAGCAAAACATTACCACCTCATTGACTAGTAAAAGGGAGGAAAGAGTGAAGGTACTCGGCGAATAAAAGGGGACGCGCCGCTTCCCAGTACCAGGGGGGCCGGTAGGTGACACCCATTTTTTGGGACTGGAAGGGTTTGTGGGGCCGGGGGGAAAAGAGTGCACGCTTAAGAGAGTCCACCCCTGCAGGGGAAAACAGAATCCACGCTAATTAATGATAGAGACTCCTCTCCTAGATAAGACTCCTTACTCCACTGATAAAGGTCATCGTTATGTCGGAGTAGAAATCTTCCTTTCTTTGGGTGTATGGGGAAGTCGCCATCGACCACATTGGGGAGGGTCACATTTCTCTTTAGGAAGATCTGAGGAAATCCGTTACGTTCTGGGGTGAGCGCCGAGGGAAATCGATGCTTTCTCCTCCTTTATATCTTCTAAGGGGGAGTAAGAAACCAGAGAAAAGCTCCATCGTGGTGGTGGTCGAGGAAAAAATACGAACGTTCCGGGGAGAATCCTTCCTCCCAAAGTTTAATCACGGAGAGAGGGGTGACGTGCCCATTCTCGATGGCATAACGGCGTGCGGGGGGGGGTTTTAACTAGGGGGAAAGGAGAAAGGGAAAATACGCGTGGCGACATGAGGTGAGTCTGGGGGAGGGAAAGGGGACATATGCGACTGTTTGGAAGAGGGGATTGTTTTTTTGAAAAAAAAGCGCACGGGGAAGAGCCACGCGCCGCATGGAACGGGATTTTAAGAAACGCAGGGTTCGCTCCGGGGGGTTACTGAGGGGGGGAAAGTAAAGCCTCTAGTCGAGGCTTCAGAAAAAGGAGCAACGCCCTGAAAAAGATAAGGAAGAGAAGAACCTGTGGTTAAACGATGTGCCACTTCCATATGCGGAAAATGGCGCTATATGGAAGCCTCTCCGCTAACTGAAAAGAAGGAGAGAAAAGAAACTCCTGCAGGGACTCCGGACAGAAAGGTTATCTTCTCGGCGAAGAGGAAAGCACATAGAGGAAGAAGGGCTCGGATCGACATGGCGTTACTATAGAGCGCTTAGGGGAAACCCCGTTGAGAAAAGGGGCGGCTAGAGAAAGGTGCGTCCGTCCCAGAAGAGACTATAAAAAAAACTCTGTCACTACCGAGACGGCGGCTGGAGAGCTTCGAAAAAGAATCGTCTCTCCTTTTTTCGAAGAGAGAAAAAAAAATTTAGAAGGAGCCTCTCGAGAAGAGTGGCGGACTTGCTCATCGCCGGAATGCTCTTAAATTCGCGGAAGGGAAAAGGAAAGACAACACAACGGGGAAGGGAGAAGAAGGATGGTCCTCCAACGGCGAAAAAATTGAAGACCTTCGATGAGCCGGACTCTGTGGAAGATCTTCTCATAGGCAGCAGGAGGAGTAGACTCTTCACAGGAGCTAATATCTGCCGTACACAAAGAGTTGATCATTTGGGGGGCAGGGAGGAGCGGCCTTCCTCTACTAGTATCCACCCCTTTTCTCCGGGGTTGAGAATCTCTATAAGAAAGTCGACACGTTTTTGGGGTGGTATACTGGGAGGAAAGCGCCCTCTTTGATCCCCCTCTTCACCTTTGAGAGAGAGAAGAATCACCTGGAGAAAAGGAAAGCCGATTTCTTCTAGAGGTAAGATCTTCGGGGGTCTTCAAAAAGGAAAGGAGAGTTAAGGGTGGAAGGAGAGGGGAGAACCACATTCCTCATGGCGAATCGAAAATTAGCATTTCAGGGGACCTATACTCCTCGGGGAAAAGGAGAGAATCGTGAAAGAAGAAGTGAGTTCCTGAAAGTGCAAGGGTCAAAGAAAATAACATCACGTCCATTTCGAGGGGAAGGGGTTCTTCCCTCGCCCAGGAAAAAGGGTTAAACCTCCTTTTGAAGGGGAGAAAGGGAAAAAATTAAAAATCTACACTTGGAAAGGGGTCGCCATCGCTTGAATTAACGAAGGCCCACCCGTAAAAAAAAAAATCACTCAGGGAGAAGACCGAAATACGCGCCCTGTGAACCTCGTTATCAATCCTTTTGAGGGGGGAAAAAGGAAGACGACCCGGAAGTTCGGGGGTACTTCTACGACTTTACGATGAATCGTCGTGGGAAAGAAACAATTCCTCCTATGCAAAGCTCAGGAAACGCGATCGCCAGAAATTCCTGGCTGAAGAGAAAAACGGTCAGGGTGGCCTCCTATAAGCTCCACCAAGGAAGGTTCCTTATCGGACTACCTTCACACATAAAAGTCCTTAGCACTTGGGTTGGGAAAAATCACGCTGACCGAAAAAGCTTTTCGTCCGTAGGCTAAGGCTGTTCGGAGCGTGGGGGGGGGGGGGGGGGGGGGGGAAAGTCGCTTTTTCTGCAAAGTGCCGTCATTTCCTGGGGGAGGAGGACCTACCGTGCACGGCAACCTGAAACGCGTCAAGGCAACGACCACAAAGACCAAATAGAGGAACTACCTCCTAACAAAAGGATTTTCACGCAGGGCAAAAAGAGAATCGTGATCTCCTAGGAGCTATCTCTACTTTGAAGGAAAAGCCGGGGTTCAGGGAAGCGACTGCTAATCTATCGCGGTCAACTCGGAAAGAGATAAACCGACCCGTCTACCGGAAAAGAAGGAACCCGCTACACTTACGAAAGAAAAAGGGGGGTATGTCAACAAAAACAGAAAAACTCCTAAATAGACGACAGTCAAGGGAAACCGCGCGGCTCGTCGGAGGGAAAGAAAACCTGTTCTTCGCAAAAAGGAGGGGGAAGAATCGTGAGAGAGAAAGGGAGGAAAAAAACTACCTACTTCTCTTGGGGAAAGCCTTAAGGTCCACTATAAAGAGATCATTCCCACGAGGTCATCTCATCTCGCCCGAAAAGGGAAAAGGATCGCAGGCAAGGGAGGCGGTCTCTCGGCTATAAGAACGATCTCTCCACGCATCGAAGGCAACTTCTTAGAAAAAAGGAGGGTGCACCTGCAAGAAAAAGGACAGCCGATGCTCCAAAATTAACCCCTTTGAATACCTTCCCACTGGAAAGGTGAAACTCACCAGCTTCGGGGGAAAAAAGATCGCCAGCAAAAAGAGGGGCGGGCAAGTACTACACTCAGAGGAGGAAGTGTAACAAAAGCATTGGCCAGTGCAAAAAAAAAAAAAGAAAAAAAAAACGACACTCTGTACAGGGTTCACCTGACGGCGGACCCGGAAGAAAAGAGGGAAAAAAAGGAGACACGCAGGACAAAGAGAGGGAAAAACAGGGCACCGGTCTTTTCCCAGTCATAATTCACGAAAAAAAGAAAGGAACACCGTAGAACCTGACCCTCAAAAAAAAGGCATCTCCTTGCTGAAAAGAGGGGGGAAGGAAGGGAAGGGACCCATTTCAGAGGGGAGGGAGTCAGCTGTACATTTGCAGGAGGAAAAAAACAAGAATTGAGGATCACGAAAAAAAAAGGAAACAGCGACGGATCGTAAAGCGTCGTGTCAGACTCCCTTCGCCACCTACCGGAAAGAGAAAAAAGGGAGCGCTACTCCGAAAGGGGGGGGAGGGAATCCCCATCCTTAACACAAGAATATACTACATTAACTCCAGAAAGGAAAAAAAAAAACAACTAATCCTCATCTACCCTTGAAAGGAGAAAAAAGGAGGACTTTCCGCAGGGGAAGAAACAGCTCTCATTTTAATTAAAAAGGAAAGTAACACTGAGAGGGCCACGCACTTGCTGTCTATAAGAAAAAAGAAATTTCCCTTGCTCCATTGCCCTTAAAGAAAAAAACAAAGAAAAAAAAGCCCCATCAGATTAAAAACCCCCCCAGCAAAAAAAAAACGGACATAAAAAAAAAAATCGATTTGTGTCGAGGAAGGAACAACTTCCTAAAAAAGGAAATGGTGAGCATCAATGCCACGAGACCAGGGTTTTTTTGGAAATTCCCACCAAAAAAAAGGGAAAAGGTCATTATCATTTCCACGGAGAGGGAAGTTCTCTCCGGGAGAAAAAGCAACTCCCCCGCATCAACTATCAAGTCGAAAAAAAAAGAAACGCAAGAACTTCAAGGAAAAAAAAAAAAAAAAAAAAAAAAAAAAGGAGTGGCATGCCCGGTGGAGAAAGTAGTTCCCGAGTTTCAGATCACGAAAAGGGGAAAAGAAAACGCGCCGGTAGAGAAGAACCTTTCTGCAACCGTGGTGGCGAGACCGAAAAGAAAAAAAAAAAAGCCTTCGAAGTTTGCAATTCAGAAAAAAAAAGGAGTCATCCAAGGAAAACCGGCAAGTTCGTTGGTAGGAAAAGGGGGGAACCCTCGAAGTTGCAACAAGTTGCGATCACACCGCGCTAATCGGGGAGAACGACGTCATGACGAATTTTGGACAACCGAAAAACAGCGTTGACGTAACCATAGCGCAAGGGGGTGGGGATTCTTTGGTGGCCGATATAGGAAAGTAAAAACAACTTATTCTTAGGTTAAAATGAGAGAAAAAAAAATAAAGAGATAGACACCACCGAAGAAAAAGGACCAGCCTTCTCTCTGGTTTGTGGTGGAGCCCTTGATTGAAAAAAAAAAGAGACGTACTTCTTGTGGCTCCAGAGTGAGCGAGGCTTCTCTTTTTACCATCAGGAAAAAGGGGGGGAAAAATTCTACCAAAGAAAGGGGGGAACTGCCTTCCGTGGCATGACAAAGGCTGAGGACCGTACCAGGGAGAAAAGCATGGGTTGATCCAGAAACATGAGAAAAGGTGCACCGTCCCTATACTCTGCAAAGGGTGGTGCGAAAAAGAGGAGTCGTGAAAGAGAGGTGGCGTCACAAAGGAAGGGCAATGCCATCTTTTGTGGGGAAGGGTCTTCTGCCGCAGAGGGGGGGGCGACTGTGCAGCGGTAAAGAGGTTGCTGCATTAGCATGCAGAGGTGACAAGTGGCAAAAACACAGCAAGAGACCTCGTGCATTGCTGCTGGGGGGAGGGGGGGGAAGGGATTGTTAACTCCAACTGTGGTCCGCTACAAATCGAAGGAAAAAAAAGGGGGGGAAGATGATAGCGGCTGCCTTGGGGGCAGACTCGTCAAGCTGCTGGGGGGGAAAAGGGACCTAGGGGAAGGGGCTCCGGGCAACTGCAGGAGAAAGGGAAGCTGAGTAGACAGAAGGGGGGGGGGCCACCCCCACGGGAAAGAAAGGGTGCGGTGCTTTCTACTGGAAAAAAAAGGGGAAGGGAGGGGCGACTTAACCATTCAACCGCCCTGGTATAGAACTGAGTTTAGATTGAGAAGATGGATGCCCGGCTTGTAAATGGGGGAAGAGTATTACCCCGGGAAGGGGACTTTATGGTGAGGAAGAAAGGAATTCTGGGATGAGACCTCAGTCTTAAAAAAAAAAGGTGGTGGTGCTTTCTTGGAGAAGGTATTCTATCGGGCTTATGAAAGGGAAAAGGAAACGTCGCGGTGGTAACGGGGGGAAAAGTGCTCCTCGTCCCGCTTGTAGGGGGTTGGACGCCAAGAAGGAAGGAATCCAGTTCCACCTCTTGCACCTGGGGGAAGAAAAGGGAGGTCCTCCATTATATTCTTTCAAGGGGGGGGAAAAAGGGGGAGGGTCACGGTTTACGGTGGGAAAGGGGGGGGGCAGTGAATGTTATTGTCTGGCCAGAAAAGGCGTGAAGTACAATGTGGCTTGCTTTCAGATCGGGGACTGCTGCATTGTCTCCGTCAGGTGGCAGGGGAAGGGAAGGACAGCGTGGGGAGGGGAGGAAGAGAACGTCCAATTCCTTTTTTGGAAAAACCGGTTCAATTAGGGAAGAAGGGGACGTTTATTACTTGCCAAAGGTTATTTCTATGGGGGGGGGGGAGGGTGGCCAATAAGGAGGGGAGTTTGCACCTCGTAAGCAGTAGGGAAGATGTTGGCCCACGGGGGAAAAGAAAAGGGTGGAGAGAAAAAAGGCGTGCAGGTTCACTAAAAGGGAGGGGAACCAGGCGGTGCCAGTGGCCGAGCTAACAGCCTTCGGAAGAAAAAGCGGTCGGAGCCCAAAGACCCGAAGGACGCTACTCGTTAGAAAAAAAAAAATGATTTGGAAAGGAAGGGGGAAAAGGAGAGTTATATTAGCTGTCGAAGAATACAACAGAAAAAAATCGCTGAAAGGGTTTTCTATTTCTGAAAAAAAAAGAAACGATGTGAGTGTAGGGACGACGCTCCAACTCGGAAGGTGGAAAAGGGGCCGACGGCCGCGCGGAAGTAACGGGGTTCCCTTGAGGTCGTGGAGGAAAAGGGGGAAGGACGCGAGGAGGAGAGGGGAAGGGGAACGACCTACCGTTTCCGAGAAGGGGAGGAGAGGGGAAGGGGGGGGCCCACAAAGGACTCCCTTTTCTTTGTATCGGTAAACAGAAAGGGGGGGGGAAGAACTTGGGGGGGAACCGTCGTCCTCGGAAAAGGGGGGAAAAAGGGACATCATGAACACCGGCAGTGAAAGAAGCTTCGCCGCCTTGATGTGCAGGAAAAAGGGGGAAGTTGCCGAAAGAAGGCTCCTCTTTCCCATACCGTATGGGCTCGAAAAGGAAAAAAAAGGGGTGTGGTTCGTGGTATCCGAGAAACTCCGTTTTCCAAAGAAGGGAAGCCCACCCTCCCGCAAGGACGGCAGCCATCTAAGTGAGGGGAGAAGACTCCAACAAAAGGAAAATGACTCCGACTCCACGCGGGAAAAGGGAAATCAACCTCGAAAGAAGGGGGGGGGTATGTGTGCAGGTAGACAAAATAAAAAACATGAAAGATCCGTCGTCACAGTCTCGAGAAGTGCGTCTGTTTCCGAGGTAAAGAGAGATTTCGGATCTCCGGGAAAAGGAGGGATTCGGAGGGGTGGTGGTCAGTAAGAACACAAATCGTCCAAGGGGAAAGAATACCACCCTAGTTCCGTTTTATCCGAAAGAAGGAAGCCCCAAGGAGGAAGGTTCGATTCCCATGCTCGAGTGTGTCTGGGGCCATGGGAAAGGGGGTGGTTTGTTACTAAATTGAGTCACTTTCCTTAGGAGGAAAGGAGGTAGGTTAAGGGGGGAAAATGTCCAAGTGTCTATTTTTAGAGGAAAAAAAGAAAAGTGGGGGCCAGGAAAAGGAGGTGTGGTGTTACACAGACCGAGGTCCTTATTACTCCAAAAAAAAACTATGAAAATCGAGAGGAGGTGCCGGGATCTCCTCCCTTGACGAGGGAAAATGTACTATGCACTTCCGTGAAAGGTCTGCTTAGGAGAAGGGAGGAGCCACGCCCACGACACTTGGCTCTTAAAATTAAGAAGTCGCCTCCTGGCACAAGGTCTTATTTCTATGAGAGAGAGTCGCCGACAAGCGGGAAACTCTACTATATAGGGGAATCACGCCTCCATGTGGAGGAGGCGGCGAAGCATTCCCCAGGGGGAGGAACCCCTATTGCAAAAGGGATCTTGTGGTGAGGTCAGAGTCAAAAGGTTCTCCCCGGGTGGCATCCTCCCTAAGGAAAGGGAAGGAAGTCCGATAGGGAAAAGAAAAAGGCCATACTCCACTCGTGGGAGGAAACTGATCAAAAAATGAAGGGCTTCTTTTCTATAGACCGTAGAAGAGGAGATCAAGGGGGGTGCTCGTCACATGGAATAATGAAGCGAAAAGAAACCTTTCTTACGGAGAGAGCCGTAAAGTCTTCATGGGGGGGCCTATTTTCTTTCCCGAAGAGAAAAAAAAGAACAGAAAAAGATATATATTTGGAAGAAAAATTAGGCAAAAATACTCCTTCTATGCTCCACTTTGGGGGGGAGCGGCGATTCCTCGGCTAAATAGGGGTGTGCTTCTACCCGCGACGGTTTATCGCACCTCCTCAAAGTTATAGGAGGGGGAGTAGGGCAGAAAGAGGATTCTTCCGGAATGAAGAAATTAGGCGAAGGGGAGCCCCTTTTCGCAAAGGGGGGAGATCTACGGGAAAACGGACTGTCGACGGGGAGAAAGAAGAAAGTGGTTCATGATCGAAGGGAGTAGTCAGAAGATCCCCTGGCGGACGAAGAAGCTTCGATATCTGGGAAAAAGCGCGGCGAAAGGGAGAGAAAAAAGGGTCTGCTCGACCTCCGCGAGGGGCGGGAAAAAGGAAATGTGAGCCTAATCTCCCATTTGAAGAACTCCTATACCTCCGGGAGAGGGAGCAAGTACCTGACATAGGGTCTCGGCTAACTCGTCCAGGAGAGAGAGAGAGTAAAGGGGGGGGAACTGAAGTCTCTTGGTCGTAAAAAAAGTCCGTCTTGGGAAAAAAAAATCCATTGAAGGGACTAGGACAAAAGGCTGGCCGAGACTCAAAATAGAAAGCGCAAACATGTAAGGACGTGCCTCATGTCCCAAGAATCACTCATTTCCATCAAAAAAACAGGGAGAAGCATCGAAACCAAGATGGAAAAAAGGAAGGGGTATAACATAAAAGGAAGGACATCACACTACATAAAACAACCCACTGAAAGAGTTTTGGTACTTCTCACGCAAAGGAGGAATCTCTTCCGTTTTCTGGAGAGAAGGCCTATATCAGGAAAGAAGAGAAAAAGAAAATCGCATCGAACTAAAAGAACAAAGAACAGCACGGGAATGGGGCAGCCGCTCCGTTCATGGGAAAACTTCCGGATCGCGACAAGGAAAGAAAGAAATCCTTTCCCGCACGGCGAGGGGGGGGAGACATAAAACCTGTACCTTTCAGGTGACCGAGTAACGACAGGCTGGTCGGAGAAAAAGGCTGTCGCGTGGCTTGCCGTCGGGGAAGACTACCTCTTCACTTCACCTCTTAAAAAGGATACCACGAAAATGGGAGCCGCCGATGCCCTACACTCAGAAAAGGCCGCGGCAACAAAATAAGACGGCCCTTTTACTCTCCTCGTAAAAGGAAGGGAAAGCGTCTACGGGTAACGTCAAAAGGGTTGTGTTCATAAAAGAAAACGTTCGACCTGAAGAGGGAGGCGACAAGGCACCTCGGGAACAAGGCGACCGTCAATCCTTTGGCAGGAAAAAAGATACACTTAAAAACGAAAGAACGGTATTTCGTCCGAAAGAAAAAAAACACCGGGAAAAAAAAGAGGGCGAACAATTTTCATCGACGAAAAAAGGCTTCCTCTCGGAAGACTAGGGAAGGGGGTGCTACCTACCGGGGAGAGAAAGTTTCTCGTAAAAAAAGCGGACGGATAAGGTTCGAAGACGACGACGCGAGGGGGACGTCAAACCCTTCCCTGACAGCGAAGGGGAAAAGCATGACAACATAAACAACGCCAAAAAAAGCCGAAAAGAGCAGTTTCTCGAAGAGGGAAGCGTCGCGAAAGGAAAGGAGCGGCGGGAAAAAAAAATCGCCATCGGGAAAGAGAAATCGAAAAGAGGCACCGCCGAGGGCATCCCTACCTTCCTTGCAAAAAAAAAAAGGCGCATCCGAGGACGAAACAATGGAGTGGTAAACCGGGGGGAAAAGCGTCCCGGCCACGATATCTGTACGAAGGGGAAGGGACCTCCACTTCTCCAGAAAAAAAGGAAGGGGAGTGCAATTACTAAAGAGGACGAAAGACCGGGTATTTCCAAGCGGGTCAACAATGGCGACGGCCCTCCGGGAAAGGACACGTGAACGCCATGGCAAAGGGGACATTCCTATCTCTAACAAGAAAAGGGAAAAGCGATTTAAGGAAAAGAAAAAAAAAAAAAGGGTTCCCGTTCCACTCTTCTGAGGGAAACAGCCACCTCCAGGAAAGAACATACAAACTGAAACCCAGTGAGGTGAAAAAAGGTGTTGGCGCCTTGTACTGTACCAAAAAGAAAAGGCCCGTCCCAGCGGGAAAAGAAAAAGAAACTGGGGGACCTGTGTCGACAAGAAGACAACCATACACAAGGAAGAGAAGCTTCGGGTCCATCAGCAAAAATTCCAGACCATTCCCCCCACCGGCAGCGGAAAGGGGCTCAATCCCCGAATGAAAAGAAGGCTCAAAAATGCCTTTAACTACATGATCCAAAAAGAAAAAGCAATCGTCATCAAGAAAACGACCGTGAGTGGATTCTACCAGGAAGAAGTCTACTTCTAACAGCTTCGGCATCGAAAAAAAAAAAGAAAAACTTCAATCAATTTGGACGCAAAGAGAAAGGGGTGTCCATAGCAACGGATAGTAGAATCAGACAACAGGAAATGGTCCCTGTCTCAGTCAACACGATCAAAAAAAAAAAAGTGCCGATGCGAAAAGCCAAGAACAAATGGCATCCCGCTATAAAAAAAAAAAAAAAACTAAGGGGAGGCCGACACCTCACAGTGAGGAAAGCCACTTCACACATTTGTTATTCAAAAAAGAGTCCATTCAGCGCCAAAGATAAATCAGCTGTCCCGGTAAGAAAGGGGGAAAGTGTCAAATGTCCGTTTCTCAAGAGCATGCTCCTCAGCACTAAGAGAGAGCCAAACTCCAACTGGGTTGGAAGAAAAAAAAGACCCTTCCCATATGCCCACCAAAGGGCAATGAAAATTTTGGGGGATTCCCGATTTCCTAATCACGAGACCAACGGGGCAGGTATATTTGAAAAAGAAAAAAAAAAAGTGTGACGTAAGGGGGAAAGAACTGAAGACACAGCCTCTGGAGGGACCAATTCATGCTCCAAAAAAAGCAGCTTCACCCTTCATTTTCAGGAAAAGAAAGAGAAGTACCCCTCGAGGAAAGAAAAAAAACACAACTCTCTACACTCTGGGAAATAAGGGGTGTACAAAGAAAAAAACGCCAAGACAACACCAACCAGAGCGCAGGCTGTCAGGGGAAAGGAAAGATCTTATGTTGTTGGTCAAAAGAAAGAGAAAAGAGAGAGAGGTGACAAAGAAAGAGGCAAAAAAGGATCCCCGCCCCTGACCAGCAAAAGAAGAAATGGGCCAATGGACTGCAAAGAGTTGTCCACCACTTCGTCATGACGTACGTCGTGAAGGGGTTGCTCGCCAACTTGCCTACTTCGGAACGGGTGGCCTTTGCTTGGAGAACACGAACTGACGTGTTGCCGAGGAAAAAGGGTGCGGCTGGGGGGGAAAAAAGAAAGATTCCAGGATAAGTCTGGGGGGATCCATCACATTACTGTCCCAAAGGGGGCCGCCAGGGGCAGAAAAAAAGTCGCCGTTTGGAGGGAAACAAACTCGGTAACTACTTTCAAGGAGTTCAAGGGAAAAAGGGGGGGGAATCTTTTAATAGGGGGGGGAAAACAGGTCTAGGGGGGGAGACTTTGCTCGTTGCGGATTTTTCTTGGGGGGCGAAGAAGCGCTAGAAAGACAGACCAGAGGACAGTTGGAGGAGAGGCCACAGGGGATCGAGAAAGATGGCCTCGTGGAAAGGTTTCCTGTTTCTGTACTTTTTGCAAAGAGAAGAGGCGACCAAATCGATTTTCGGTTTGGTAAAGGATTTGTTCTGGGGGGGGCAACCGTCAAGCTGGCTGGGGGGGGGGTAACGACTAAAAGAAAGGGACAACGGGCTACAGGAAAGGGGGGGAAGGATCGACATCAGTTTCTTTTACAAATAAGGGGGGAAAATTTTAAGTGAAGGTGCTGGACGGGGAGGCAAAGCGATTCGAAGAAGAAACGTCCGTCCTGTGAAAGTGCGGCTTCTTTTATGGGAAAGGGTGCCCGGGGGGGGGGGGTAAAGGGAGGAACACCGGAACCGGGTGTGGAATCGTGTTCGCTTTGAAGTCCACTTCCCTGAGGAAAAAGTTTTGTGGCGGGGAAGGGGGAAGGGACGGGAGCGACTTTGCAGAAAAAGAAAAGCTTGGAGAAAGAGAGGTTAGACACGTTGCCCAGTGGACTGCTTGTCGGAAAAAGGTTGAATGCATCGGAAAAAACTGGACGGCCATCCATGTCAACAAGAGGTCGGTCGCAAGAAGAAAGGAGATGCCCGGTCACCGAAGGGGGAGGTTCACGGTTTTCCTGTGTTTAAAGGAAGGGAAGGGGGAATTGGTGCGCAAAGAGAAACAGCCCCGGTGCCGTTTGGCCGGAAAAAGGCTTGGAGTGAGGGGGGGGGAGAAAGTAAACTGCGGTGCGTCGGGGAAAAGGCTTCATCTTTCCTTACAAAAAGCGCACGCAAGGGGGAGGTGACACGCTGAATCCCCGGAAGGGGGCCTGAGGAGTGTGGGAACGCAGTGACATCGGGGGGGGGGGGGCGTTGCCAAAAGGGATTTGAAAGAGAAGATAGGAATTTGCCGTTTTAAGAGAAATGCCACTAACTAAAAGGCGCGGAAGGCGCCGCCTGGCCGGGAAACGGGGAGGGGATTCCTGACGTGGAGGGGGGGAAAAAGCTGCGGTGGCCAGCGAAGGCGAAATCACGATGGCGATCGAGAAACGATCGAACGCGAAGAGGGCTAGAAACGCTGAGGGGAGGGACTTCTAGGATCTTTCATTGACTTGAGGGGGAGGGGGAATCAGCGGAAAAAAAGGAAAGTCCGGTGTGGTTGGCGGGGAATCAGGGGCGACTCTCCTACTAACCCTATGGTGGGAATTCCGAAAGCCAGGGGAAGGAAGCTCGGCCTCAGGGGGAGGTAGGGGGGTAGGGTTCTTCTCCGTCGGGAGGTATTTTACTACATACCGGGGAAGGGGGCTGTCGAGGGTTAAGGAAAAAAAGGGGAGTCCTGTCGCCGTTTCTTTGTCTCGGCCCAGTGATGACCGTTGGGGGGCCGGAAACTCGTCTGCCGTAGGGGAATCACCCTTCATTTACTATTAAAAGAGAAGAGTTTACATGCGATCAAAAGGGGGGGGCCGTCCGAGAAGAAAAATTTGTGGGATGAGGGAGAGCGGCGTTGCCCCAGTTGGGGGATCCTTTGTGGAATTGCAGCTAGGGGTCGAAGAAGAACCACTTCATCCACTCTAATGAAGAAAAAATCTCCGAAAATCCGGAAGCCGGGAAAAGAAAACGAGGAAACCTTCAACGTAAGACTCCAAGGAGCGGATGGTGTATTTTTCATTTCGCAAGAGAAGGGACCGATCCTACGTGGGGCGGCGAGAAAGTAATCGCCGGCCAACAAAAAAAAATAAAGGGAAGTTCTGTTTCTATGTTTCCGTCAGGGAAACAAGGCGGGGGAGAGGAAATATCGGCGAATTGTTTGGGAAAGCGCGCATCGTCCATTTTCTTTTCTGAAGAAACGCGACGGGGGGAAAAGCGGAAGCATAAAATTGATTCCAATGCGGTTTCTATGGACGGTGTCTTAGTTTCTTGGCCAGGGGGGAGGTGCGTGGGACGAGGAGGTCATACGCTATGGCGACATGGGCTGTCTTTTAAAAGGAGGCGAACGTTTGGAGGGGTGGTTTTAACCCATAGGGAGAAGAGGGACGGTTCCGATTACGAAAAGAGCAGAAGGAAATCTACCTGGACCGGCTGGTAAAAAAAACGATGGTCGGTTTACGAGGGCACTTCACGAAATCTCTCTCGGGAAGCCCCTCCCTGGAAATGGGCGCTGGAAGGCGTCAATTAATCCTGGTGGACCGCGAATGGAGTTCCTCGCGGGAAGACTTTCTCTCATAGGAAACCTCAAGAGACGATCTCTTGAATAGAAGGGGGACTCTTCCTCCATGTGAATCGCCTTCAGAAAAGAAGAAACAGGTTCATCGGGGGGGATAAACGAAGAGGCGATCGACAGTCAGTTACTTCTTAGGAGGTCAAAACGTTGCGGCAAAAGGGGGCACGGAGTGCGACTCCCCGAGAGGTCTGGGAGAAGAGGAAATTCCATAAAAACGCACTCTTAATAAAGGGAACCGTCGGGGAGATCTTCCACCCCGTAAAAAGCGAGAAAGGGAGCCTGAACATAGCTGAATAAAAAAAAAAGAACTCAAGAACACCCGGTTCTGACGTGATCATAGAAGCGCATTTTTCTCAAGTAGTGTGTCTTCCCATCGAACGTATTCTTATTCAACTAAGAAGAAAGAAACTTAATTTAAGGGAGGGAGAATTACTCCCTTCTATTGAGAAAAAGATCCAAGGATGGCGTTCTGGAAAGGAGGAGTCTCATCTTTATGAAAAAGCGCCGCGGAGGGAAGGGGCTAATATACGAAAAAAGGTGGAATCCGGGTAGGAGAGTAGGGCATTCGAGGGGAGGGACTCTACTATTCTTTAGAGGGAGGGAAAAACCTTTTCGCAACGGGTGGGAAAGAGCCTAAGATCAAAAGCTTAAATGATCGCTCCCTGTTTTCATTCGAAAGAGTTGATGAGGACAAACCACCCAAAACCCCCCCCCCCCCCAAGGATCACCTTGCTGACTAGGAACAAAGAGTCGAAGAATGAGGGGAAGGGGAAAAGATTCGTCGCTACGGAGAAAGGGTGGGGGGGGGGGGGGGTCTGCTCTACCAAACGTTTTCCATCGAGCGAACCAAGGCCTGAAAAAGTGGAGCCGAATCAGAAAAAGGCAGGCTAGAGAAGAAAAGCGCGATCTCGCACCGGACGTTCCCTCGTAACAGGACAGAAAGAAAAGAGTCCCATGAGAGGGAACGTACGTCAGGAGGGAAGAAACAGGCGCGTGGGCCCTTTCTCTCTCCTCCGGGGGGAAGAAGAACCTCAACTTGGAAGGGGAAGGCCAAGTTCGCATACTGGCAAAAAAGAAAGAGCAAGGGGGGGGAATTGGATCCTACCGGAGGAAGGAACCTTTCCTCAATTGAGGAAGAAACACCCCGACGCAGGGAAAGAAGACGAAATACTCTCTCCTTGGACAGAAAATCAAAAGCCGGGTTGGAGAGGAACGACGCTCCAAGGGGGAGGCGATTTTGTGTTAAAAAAAATTACTAGGGAGAAGAGAGGAGACGGAGTTTTCTTCATGAAATCAGGGCCTAGAACACAGTAAGCGACCTGACCCTTCCGTACGGAAGGCCACGGAGTTTTTTCCTCCTATCCTTTTAGAAAGGACCTGTGACTGGTCAAAGAGAATGGGTTCGCTTGTGACCAAAAAAAGGAAGCAACCAAGGCCGAGGAGAACGAACGCTTGACCGGGCAGTGAAGAAGGAGTACTGGCGTTCCTGCTCTCGTTCGAGCAAAAAAAGGTCTGTTGCAGCAGGGCGTGGGAGGCGAAGGAAGGCCGGGCACGGCACCGTCGGAAAAAAAAAAGGAGCCAGGAAAAGGGGGCAACCCTCGATGCCCGAAGAATGGTAACTTTTCACGCGAAGGAAAGCTCTGTGAGCGGGAAAAGAGAAAGGGCAGAATCTCTACTGTAAGAAAGGAAGGAATTTAAGTTCAGGAATACTGAGGAGCGACAAGGTCCCTTCTATTGAAAACACCTACCCTTCAAAAGGGGGGCACTTAAAATCTACACTGAAAATGAAAAGGCCTGTATTTCGTCACATACACCCAAAAAGCAAAAATAATCGACCGAAAAGAAGAAAAGGCGGCCGCGCGGCTCGTAGGAAGGGGGAGTCGTCTATTTTCTCTCTGATCAAAAAAGGGTTAAACCACAACGAAAGAAGATTTTTGTGAGCTGCTGTATAAAAAAAAAATGACCAGCTCCTCGAATCAGGAGAGAAAAAAACATCATCGTTGAGGGAGAGAAACTATTCCGAGGGAGACGAGGCTTCGAAGAACTCGGGTCGAGGAAGGATGGCCGCATGTCGAAGAGCGGCAACCGTCCCCCGTCACGTCAGTCACGGCATCCCTACCTTAGTGAGAGGGAACATGATCATACCTATCGGAAGGGGAAAGAAACCGTTGGCCCGAGAATACGTCTACTATTTTCAACGGGGAAAAAAAAATCCCAACTCGCCATCAAGAGGGGAGACGTCAGTACTACACGCGCAGGGGGAAAAACGGATTTCATCTTGGGAAAAGGAGTGTACGTGCGCCTGCCCTCGAAAGAGTTAACTCCATGCACCTTACTTGAGGAAAGTCCCTCTATGAGAGGGAACTCAACGCAAAGAGCATGGTACGGCAAGCACCGGGGACGAGCGGCTCAGCCATACCATTCACTAAAAGTGACCTCAACTTAAACCCATTATTTTAAAGGTCGCCTTGGACTGGAAAAAGGGGGGGGGGGGAAATTGATGTCCTTCGCTGTACAGTGGGAGAGAAAGGAAACTTTGTCTACAAAGGACACGTTCTACACGAATGAACCTTAGAAAAAAAGCTCTCTCCGGGGAGAAAAGGGGGGAAGAAAAGCCCAACCACCTTTCAGCGAAAAAAAGGGGGGGGGCGAACCAGCCTTAACAAAAAAATCACTTCCCATGAAATCCAGTCCCGTTCACCCTTCAAAAAAAAAGGGAACCGTGAGGGGAGAGAAGGAGAAAGGGCACGTGAAGTTCCGAAAAAATCTGATAGCGAATCACCAGTCAGGCACACTTCTAAGTTGTGGGGGAAAGAGGTCTCCTCATCCCAAAAAAACTTTTCCCTGAGAAAAAAGGGGGCGGCACTCGGTCAACCATAGAAAAAAAAGATGTCCGAGAGAATCAAGAACAAATGTCGCCCGCTAGAAAAGGGGGGTCGCCGCTACCTCCCATTGAAGGGAAAGGAAAACATCAGTCAGCAGCAATGCCAAAGAAAGAAAGGACTCACTCGACCTATCTCTGGCCCAAAAAAAAGGGGGAAAAAGACAGTGGACCACTGGCGAGATCCGAGCATGCTCCTGCAGCAAAGAAAAAAAAAAGCCACCTTTTTTTCCTGCCGGCAAAGAAAAAAAAACACGCTTGCATGGGGGGAAAGCAGTTTGTGAAGCGCTGAAGGGAAAGTCAAGGAACCAGGCGAAAAAGGGATAGTGGCCAGGGGAGGCAACCTTTGCCATTAAGGAGAAAAAAGGCCTCCACACAGGAGGAGGGCGACGACAGGTTGCAATGCAAAAAAAAAAAGAAAGGACAAAATGCAGCGGAAGGGGGAGAAGCACGGCCAACGCTGCCTGGGAAAAGGGAGAGCAACACCGCTCTCACTCTTTCTCCCAAGAAAAAGGGGTGTACCCTCACAAAAGCCAGCACGGGGAACAACAACCAGATCCGCAGGCTGGTCAGGGGAGAAGGGATTATTGGGTTCCCTGGGGGGGGGGAAGAG
>Ga0179593_1634639_pt1 | contig 23443 bp, 15 predicted proteins | sample CZODoug2_1_08_16_FD_185931 | JGI IMG/M metagenome (GOLD analysis project Ga0179593, IMG submission 185931) | Vadose zone soil fungal communities from Angelo Coast Range Reserve, California, USA - CZODoug2_1_08_16fungal (PacBio error correction) | ecosystem: Environmental > Terrestrial > Soil >...
TCGAGGACAACCTAATGGCTAACACGAACATTGGAATAAAAAACACTAAAAAAAAAAAAAGAACAAGACCCACGAGCCACAAAGGGAAGCAAGGGGGGGGGCTTTCTGGCCTATGACAACAGGAAGGGGAACTTGCCCTACATTCAAGCTAACGTGACCACTTAACAAAGAGTTTGATCCGACACGGGGCAAAGCCTGGGAACCAAAGGTTAACCACAAGGCCCGCTACACCCGCCCCATAAAAACGTTAACTCCGAATTGGAAATACCAGTACGGGACGACATTCATGCACGACGAGACAAAGGTGCGGTGGTAGGGCGGTGAGAGGAAAAAGGGGTTTAGAGGTCCTGCACACCTGGGGCTGACCTTTCGCCTCCGTCGGGCCCGATGGAGGGAAAAAAGCCAATAAGGAGTGGGAAGGAAGAAACATCGCCGGGACACAAGCAGGCGATCGTCGAGCTCGAAAGAGGCTGGTCAAACAAATCGCATGGAGAAAATCCGTAGATACAACACAAGCAGCGGTGGGTTATCGATTGCCGCCTGGAAAAAAAGAATCGGGAAAAAAGGGGGGGATACATTATAACATCCGGGACTCACAAAGAAGACATTTTAAATGGCGCGTCTTGGATAAAAGCACAAAAGAAAACGTGATGTGAACATGTGTCTTAGAAAGAGCACTGAAGTTGAACAAATTGTGTGCACGATACTCTACCGCGAAAGTGCCATCAAAAAAATCCAAGTAAGATCGGAGGGGGTTGCTTTTTGACTCTACGATAGGATGTGGTTAATGGAGCGCGTTAAATTGGGCGAATACCCGCCAACGACACTGCGCGAGCTAAAGGTGGTCGGCTCAGCTTGAGGCGATTTCGCCGACAGTCTTTTAAAAATAGCCAAAGTTAAAATAATCGAGGAAGGGAGGTCATGGTGCCGATGCGCATCCTCGGACTCTGAAAGCTATAGGATACGGGAAAGAAAGGAAGGCCATGGTTTAAGAACACTGAACCCCTTGAGGAACATAACATTTCGGGGATCCCCGGGGAACGAAAACGATAAACGCGCCAGTGAGACTGAGAATAGGAACTGGCATGGGGTAACAGCGGCCCCAAGCAAAATTGGGTTAGCTCAAACAAGGCGGGGGAATTTGCAGACCGTTTTCATACTTATGCAGGAGAAAATGTGATAGGTGGGAGCAAGATCTATATAGGGGGGGGATATCGCAGGTATTGGAAGTTCCATTCGGAGGGGAGGGGAAATAAAAAGGTCGCGCGGAGGATCGAGATCTGACAGAGCTTAACCCTCACTTGAAAAATCTGGGTGGTATTGAGGAGGAAGAGATATGGATGAACTATTCATACATTTCTAATCTTGTGTGTACCGTGGAAGTTCGGGGACATGCACTTTGACGCTTGGAATGGGGTAATGGGAATGCTACCAATGCAAGCCCCCTCCGCAAAGCGAACGCTTAAGGGGTAGGGGTGAACCATTGCCTTCTGGCAACAGCCTGTCGGCGTCAGTCATCTTTCTAGGCTAGGGGGTGATTCGGAATGTTATTGGGAGAGGGGTACATAAAACTTTAAGGACAACTACGACAAAAGACCTGCGAATAACTGAGTCGAGGGACAGGTCTTCTGTCAGAGGAGATAAAGTTCGAGCATGCGATTTTGGTAAATCAGTCTCTCCAAAACAATTCTTTTCCAAAAACGGGAAGGCCTTGTCACGCGGAAAAAGGGGGGGGGACTGTATCACTGAGGGGCGTCACACTTGCATTGGTGTTGCTAAACCGCGGCCCGACTCCCACCCTGGATTCGTAAGGTCCCTCCTACCCCTGAGAGGGAACTTAGGAGAGACCGGCTCATTTATCACAAGCAGTGATAACTCTCGCGGACACTCAGTCTATTGATCGAATAGGAGGGTGAGAAGTTCGCACAGCCGACCGGCAAAGCATTGGCCCCCCTCCTTTGCCTGGATACTGTCACGAGCGAAGGTTCGATCCCTTTGTCTTTTCGCTTCAGGAGTCTCCGCATGCCATGGAGCCCAGCAGGCTGGAGAGTAAAGGACGAGTGGGGGCTTTGCTGGGGGGAGTCGTCGGGGCAACTCCAATAGGGTCGGGGGAGTGTATAAGCGCGAACTCCTAAGCAAAAATCAAAGTCTTTACTCCGGCAAAAGAATATAGGGATCACAATCGTAGAAAGAGAGATTTGGGGGTTGCTTTTAACACTTCGGAGGAAGGAACGACACGAGAGGTCAGTGGGAGAGCGCACAAGCATGTTCTCATTGTAGTAAAGAAGATCTCATCAGTCCCAAACCCGCAGGAAAGGAAAAACGCTGGGGGCATGGGTCTCAAGCTTCCTCCTTGTTGTACTTTCAAGCAAAATGCCGAGAAAAAAAAAAAAAAAAAAACTCGTCCTAGGGAGGCATCTTTCAACAAGAAAGGGGGGGGTTGCAATTTAAAGAATTTCTCCCATCACAAGCTGGGGGTTAAGAAACTAAAAATTTAATTGAACCTGGGGGGAAACGAGCGTTCACTGCAGGGAGAGCACTAACGGGTCGGAGAGAGGGGACTGGCTTGTCGACTCTCCGCCGTAGAGTCCCCCACAGGAAACTTAGGAAGGATTAATGTGATTATATTCTTGTGATCTGGGAGTAGGGAATGGAGATCTGGGAATTGTGTCGGGAGGTTGTCTGATCCCGGACGTGGTTATGGTGTGCTTGAGAGGATTTGCTAACGACTTTCAACGAAAATTTCCGTCGAGGTTTTATAGGTGTCGTCCCACCCACGTGGTTAGGGATATGGCACTTGGCTCGATGGTTTCCATTTGGCCGGCGGGTCGAGGGGGTTGCGATGAGGGACGCCCTGCAGGTATCATCCTATGCATTCGGCTCTAGGATCCTCCATTTTTCCAGCAGGAGTCCTCCCATGGAATGAGGGGCATCTTCTAAAAACCTGTGAAATCGACGCTTTCGGAAAGGACAGGTCTGAATGATAAAGAACGAGGGGCGAACGACATAGAGGTTACGGAGCGAAATCAGGGTTGGGGAGGAGGTCGAACCGAAAAGGCAACGGAAAATTGCGTAATGAAGGGGGAATCTTAGGGAGGGGGGTAGTAGAAGACCGGGTCGCACTCTTCTCCAATCATCCCGAGGCGGTATGAACTCGCCGAAGACAGCAACGGACTCTCGGTCCATCGACTCGAGGGCTTCAAGAAGTCCAGGACAGAATAACCCTTTCCTTCTACTTAACTTATCCGTCTGTAGGCGTTCTGCTCGATTTGGTTTGGAGTCTTATTGTCAATGTTATTCACCTAGTTTCTCAGTCTTCTCCCTTTAAACCCGGATGTTTCGATCAAGGGGGGGGGGGGCGGGGGGGGTAAAAGCACTTACGCCTTTTGCACCCGTTCGTACTTCCTAATCGATTGTTTCGTAATACAACCATCCTGGGGAGATATAAGGGGGCTCGACGCTACTTCGAGGCCGCAGGCGGCCGGTTACTATAGGGCCTGCGTGTGAGGCCTTCTGTGAGAACGCAAAAGACAGGAAGGCGCCAGAAGGGATGAAGCGATAGGGCATGGGTGGGAAGGATAAATTTTAGGGCCATTGCGGTTTGGTCCGCTCCCGACTTCTACATCACGGGTTGGGGGGAACCGGTCCTGAAAATTGTTAGTCGTCGTAAGGGGACAAGCGTGGCACGCGGACAGAGAAAAGGACTTCGATTGTCGTGGGAAGTTGAATCGAACGTCTTAAGCTATCATGAAGAAAAGTCAATTCATCACTTGCCTTGGGACCCCGCACAAAAGTAGACAATGACTTAGCTATCAGCACTATATCATTCCTGGATAAGACCCAGAATCCACAGGACTGTACATTTTGTTACCCGTGGATTTCCTCCTAAGCTGCGTGTAGCTCTTCTCCGGAACCAAAAGTTCCATTTTAAGGCCCTAAAAGAAAATTGTTAATCCTCTATTGAGGAGGGAAGGAGAAATTTTGAATCCTGACCGTCAGCCTCATAAAAACTTAGAAACTATCAAAACGTCGATCGAAATCTGGAAAACTCAGCACCGGTGAACGGGGTGAAACTCAGGAGTAAAATTGGGGAAAGATGGGTCAGCTAGGAGGAGAAAATGGAGGGAAAATCTTGAAAGTCGAAAAAATGCTTCTCTGCCTTCCGACGAAGAACGGGTAAGCTGCATTCATTCTGTCAATGAAGGAGATTAAGCGAGTGATTTCGCAGATGGGTCCATGATAGATAAAGACGCAAGAAGATTGCCGCAAGGTCGGGGGGAACATTTAAGTACGGGTCTTGACGGCGGTTGAAGTGTAGGAGGAGTGCAAAAAGCTACCCAAAGACGGTACAGGGGAAGACAGAAAGAACTTTTGAGCCCGCCGGCTGGGGAGAAGGTCGGTGCAGCAAAAGATCAAGGCCCGTGTCTTAAGAACCACTGTGGCAATTAACGTTCTCCTTTCCACTTGCCAAGGAAGGAAGGATTCTATACTCAGTTTCTGGGAAGTCGACATGATCAAGTGACCTTCGCTGGGGGGGAATTGCCTACGCAATAAAGGTCGAGAACACCGTTAAAATGGGTATTTTAAGGGCGCGAGGTTACCGCTTCCAGTCGAAAGGAAGAAACGACCGGTGTCTCATTCGGAAAGTGTCTGATCCACGCTAGATGGAAATTGGTAGATCAATCGGGATTCCTGGTTGAAGGGAAGGAAGGAAGGAACTAGAAAACAGCCAAAGAGGGTAGAACAAGGCAGTGTCAGCGCGGACGAAAAGAGCAGGGTATTTTCTCAAGGAACCAAATGGGAGAAAAAAGACTTTAGGGAACATAGCAAAAAGGAGAAGTTAAGGCGGGTCTACGCGCGGTTTTATGACTTGGGTGGGGAAAGCTTTTGTCCAGTTGACTTATCGGTGTTCTTATATGAATTGGAGAGGCGTCAGGGCGTTGTCGACGATGCACGAAAGCACCCGCTGTTTTAAAAGGGTTTGTCAGTTAAGGACATGGGGTTAGCGATGGTGCCGGGGTTTTGAGGCAACAAATAAGATAAACACCGCAGGGGAGCTGACCAAAGGAATCGCAACCCCTGAACACGGGGGGAAGCAAGATGCACCCGGGGGACCAAGGGGGGAGTATGGGGGAAGATCACGCATATAACAAAGAGAGGGAAACCCCAAATCACGAAAGGGGAAAAGAAGTTGAGAGGCTCATATTCCACACTAGACCCGGCCAGATATAAGGAATCGATATTGGGAAACTACAACTTCATTGCCTAAGGAAAGTTAGACTGGAAACTACAAAGGCTGTAGGCCTCTTTAAGCTTAGGAGGTCCTGGGCACACGAGTTTCTTTTACCTCTCGGAAGGCAGTGGGAAAGGGACCCGAGTTTCGCAAAGGAGCTCCATCTCTTGTGAACTGAGATCATAAATAGCCGGATGCCCTCCCGGCTCTCTGTAGATCTCTCGAGAATTTTAACACAAAGAAGAAGATGAAGCAAGGAGACATTCTAGAAACCCCAAGATATGGGGTCAGGCTGAGAAGGTTCCTCGTCGCCGGCCGGGTGGAGAGCAGGGCAAGGTAAATAGACTGAGAAATATAAAAAACGAGAGGTTGACGAATTGCAGCGGGTATGCGTTCAGGAGCACTGTGACTGGGTACATTCTGAGAGAAAGCCGGGTCAGCATTATGGGGATTCACTCAAAGAGAGACCCGTTTAAAGGAAAAGTTTAATAGGGAGCGCCGAGGGGGGTTTGGGAAAATGGTTAGCTTGCACATCAGACGAACGGAAGAAGAGAGGGGAAATTAACTGATTCACCTCCGCCGACCGGTGGGTGAAGAGGGGGAAGCTTTAAGGGAGATTTCGAAAGAGAGGCGGTCACGCGGCGGACCTCTGACTGGCTTAAAATGGGGGTGCAAGCGCAGCGAAAAGTCATAGATCGGTCGAAGAAACGGAAAAGAAGGGGGGCAAGGAAAATGGAACGACAAAAGAACATTCGAAACCGGGTGTTGAAAGCCCCGATGACTCAGCTCAACTTTCATCATGATGGGAAGAAAGGACCGGTGCGAAGTTTAGGGGCATCAAATCAGACCACTACTGTGAGACAAGGGGGAGAGCTGGCTAAGGGACTCAAGGTGCTCGATCAATTCAAAACTTTAGATATAAGCTACACCGAGAAAGAAGGACTAGGAAGCATGATATGACCTTTGAACCATTGCGAAGTAGGAAAGGGGGAGAGGTCGATGAGTCACGAAAACCAACATCTCGGCGGCAAGCCATAGCCGCGAAGGGACCTCCATGGGGGGTATTTCATAGGTGCCATCGAGTGATGGGTATGAAGCGATCCAAAAGCAAGGTTGTAGGGTGACCAGTACAATTTGTCGAGGCTTGCCTCCGTCCGGGAGTACGGAGATCGCCAAAGGCAATCCGGACTCGAAAAACAAAAGAGAAGTGACTGTCGTCTTGCTCGAGAAAAAACAAAAATTAGTTCGTGGTGTCGAAAAATGGGTATTTTGCCAAGTTGATCACACATCAGGGGGGGTCAGAACGGCAAAAGGGACACGCATCTGTACGATCCGAGTCTAAGCAGGGGAACGGATCAATAGGCGTGAGGAAAGACATTCTTGGGGGAATCTGCTAGAAACTCTTCTTTTCAAAACACTGCGAAGGGAGGCGACGGGGAAGGGAGGGACATCAGCCGTAAGCATTATGAACAAGCGGGTGACAAAATATCTTAGGCAGGACAAAGGGGGAAAAACGGAAGGTTAAGGAAGCCACACGACAAAACTAACAGGGGGGGGGTTGATCCCAACCGATAGAATGTGTAGAGGGAGAAATTTCCATGAAAACCCAGAAGGGGGACACTAATACTCGTACTTCACGCAGGAGGGAGACTGGGGGTGGTCGCGACTGATCGTAGCACGATGAGAAATCGGGAATTGTTTCTCTCTTTATAAGATCATACTGGCTAATTGATGGTGACGCAATCAAAGAAATCGGGGGGGGGAGGGGAACCCACTGCAATTTCAGGTGAAGCCGTACGCACTTCTCAATTGGGGCCTGGAAAAAAGTGTCGAACAAGGGAAGGACAAACGAATGTGTTTTCGGGGGCTGCTCGAGCGTGATTTGAATGAGGAAAGGGATGCGGTGGGCAGACTGAACTAATCCGGGGTAAAATGGGGAAGTGGGAGAAGAGAGGAAAATCTGGTAATGAAGGGTCAACAAGGGATTGCAAATAGTCGGGGAAGTGGCCATTGGCACAACGACGGGGTTTTCAAGGGTAACAGACAGGCAAACTGGATCAACCCTTGTGGGTCGAAGATCACGGGGGCACGATAAAGGAAATAGCCAGGCGTCACTTGTACGATTAGCACTGTAACCAGAAGAAACGAATCGAGCATCGTCGAGAAGAAAAAATCTCTCATCGAGATCCCCGGGTATTGAGAAAATATATAGGAGAGTACCGCTGATAAGAATTCGTTCTTGGAGTTGCAGACGAACGAGGAGGGAGGGAGCAGGAGGCGGTGACCTGGACCGGAATGTGATGGGTTTGATTTTACAGAAGGTGGCAAACATGCAAGGAAAACCCCAAACTTTTTTTCACTGGCGCACTAGTCTTCGGCAGGGATAGGAGATCATGTTGGGGGAAAGTATGAGGGGAGGGGGGATGGACTTCGGCCACAGCGTTGATCAAAAGGCGGCGGGGTGTCGCGCTAAAGATTGGGGTCCGAACTTTGGAATCATCTGGGCTAACCACCAGGCCGGGGTCGTTTCTTTCGCCCGGGAAGCCAAATGCATATTAGTTCCACGAAGGACTAAGGCATTTTTGCTCGGCAGCAGATAGTTGAGTGCTCAGGATGGGGGATCAATCAAAAATACCCTAGGGCGACTTACGGAGAAGCACCCGAACACCGGAATGCGGGAAAAAAAAAAAAGTCCAGGTCAACACCGACTGATTCCCCCGAAAAAAGGCCGTATGCACAGGGGAAGTTTTCCATAAATGGGGGAGGGGTCTCTTTGATGTTGTATCAGAAGTTGACTTTTATCGATGGAAAAGAAGATTGGATAAACTGCTAAGGCTATGAATGGAGAGAAAGGGCAAGGGGGTATCTGTGATTGCAGTTTGAATGAGAGGAAGGATGCGCGGTACCTCATACTATGGGGCTTGAGCCAACATGGAATATTTTGATATCCCGCAACGAAAGGAAGCCATGCGGTAGTGACGCTTTACCCTTGGAAAGCATTAAAAAAGGAGGGTTAAACTCAGGATGAGATTACCTAGTCTCGTACATCCTATAGTATAATTTAGTAGCCTCAGCATCTATAGGTAAGGGGGGGGGCTTTCTGAGGTAATCCTTTCATACGAGCAAGGGGGGGAATACTCTCAGAATTCGAATCCACTAAAGGTTAAAGGAGGTAGAGGCAGAGCCGAAGGTCAGATCTAACGTACGGAAGGGTAGGGGGGGGGTGGTTCGAGAGGAATTGACGGGGGGAGGGTCGAAGGGGACTCATTTGAATTGAAACGTGCAGGGGGGTACCAAGTAAAAGGGCTTCTCAATGGGATCTCTTAGACCAACACGCATAACAAAGGCCCATGGAGAAAGTTTCACTTGGGATTTGCCTAGTTTTCCGCCGAGGGGGAGGATGCGGTTTGTCGAGATCAGAGATCACTCTTCCTGGGAGCATAAGAGGGTCATACAGAAAGAAAGAAAAAAGAAAAAGGCTACAGTTGTTGGGGGTCCAATAGCAGTCAGAGAGGTGTCACATTAAGAAAAGGGTTTGGAGGAAAAAAGATCCTCCAAAACATGGAGGGCAAACTTCATATCATAGTTGCTCATTAAGCAGGGCGGGCTGACTGCGCATGATCATAAGAAGTAGAAGAGAGCGGTAGAAAAGCAAGGACTGTAGTCTGTTGGACAGCAGGGGAAGGATTGGGAACATGGTTACAGGTAGGAAACTTCTGAAGAAATTAATCAGTCACTCTTCTAGTAAGCGAAGTATAAATTAAGAATTCAAAGTGTTAAAAAATTGGCCAGATATAGTGAAGAGGAAAGATCCATAAAGAATGGCGCAAGGAACTTGTTTTGGAAAATACGTCTCTGGGCACTTGAGGGAGGTTTGAGTTCGTAGGGTGCAAGCGAAACCGAAAAAGAGATCTGGACCGATTGGATCTTGGAGAAGTGTTCTCACGTTGTTGGGATAGAGGGACCAAGGGAGATACTTCTTCAGCAGTCCGGTGCAAAAGGAAATACGGGAAAGAAAACACGGTGAATCACGGAAAGCGATCCTCCGGGGGAACTATTAAAAAGTCAATCTTTGGGGGCTGAACCGGATGGCGAAGTATCCAGTTTGCCAAGGATATTAGGGCTATTAGGGCATCAGGATATTTTTGGTGTAGAGGCGGACCGGGAACGATTTAATTACAAGGCACCTAGGCGGGGGCCGTGAATGAAATTTTCTGATCAGTGTACACCGCGTTCGGACCGGGCCCCTCTTGCGGGTCCAAAGGGGCGGGTACGAACGCGTCAAGAAAACCATCGTGGGGGAAGGAAATACGAAACATTGAGGAGAAGGGGAACTACACCCGTAAAGCTCACTTTGAAACTATGAGTAGAAGAAAGACGGTGAGTGAACAATAGTGGAGGAGTTTGGAGTTTCTTTTTCATTGGAGGGGTCAAAAAAAGGCTGGGGGGAAAAAGATTGGGTTCGGATACGGGGGGGGGGGAGTTCTGTGGAGAAAAGATCTATAGTAGGGAGTATCCGGGTCTTGAAGAAGGCCAGGACGACCAAGGGTTCACGATTTTCTTCCAAAAAAGGTGGCAGGGGGTAAAAGTAGGGTAGAGGGACCCTCCGGGGTTGAGGGAGCTTCTCACCTGGAAATGAGGGGGGGACATAGGGTAAGACAAACAAACGGCACTTTAGATGACCCCTTAATAATAGCTAAAAAACGGCAAAAGGGGGAAATACCATGGCAAAAGGGGACCAACAGTGGCTGAGGCGACTGCTAAAGAACCTTCACAGACAGAGAAAGAACACTTACCACCGAAGTGAGAAAAAGAGATCGGGGGAAAACTCCACGGGGGAAAAAGGACCTTAAAAAGTCAAGGATTCTCCACATCGCATCTGAAACGACCCCGCAGAAATTAATACAGAGTGGTGAAACGAAAGATCCAGTACAGCACTGACGTACCCGGTCTATGGTCGTCGAGTGGGACAAAGGGGAAGGGGGGGTACGCGGGAAAAAAAACACGAGGGTCTGGAAGATGGTCTTTCTAAAAATGAGCTTATAGATAGTCCATCCACAGGGGTAAGAAAACATCAGCCGCATAGAACCTACTGATGACGCGTATACTCACGGGAACGAGAAATCGAACCCAGCTCAGGTCCTAAGAAAAAACCCCAACAGCGGATTGGCGAATTGACAGAAAAGGCTGACAAAACTTGGGAGAAATCTAGTCAGAGTCAGGGTTCTAAAGAGTTCTCAACCCGAGAAGTGAGATGGAATGGCTAGGCTGGGGGCGGTCAGAGGTGCTCCAACTTGAAGGGAAACAATTTTGTACTTCAGGCAGGAGAAAGGGCTTGGCAAGGGAGTGGATGTAATCCGCGGTACCAAAATGCAATCAGTTAAGGACCAAGGGAGCTGAAAGATCTGAGGGTTGAGTGTCTCTGGGTGTCGAGCTCCCGAAACCTCACAACGCCCTAACATAGTAAATCCGACGGGAGGTACAACACCACAGACAAAGGTTTTTCGTAGGCAGCGGTGCACGGGTCTATTTTCGGCCCGATAAGAGTGGGCCAAAAAGGAGACTGGCGGGGACAAAAAGTAAAACAGTAGGAACCTAAAGCCGGGGGACCCTGAGAATGGAGGTCGGGGGAGACTTCAGTCATGGTTTCACAATTTGGAAGGCGAAGACCATCCAATTAGAGAGGATTAAAATCGCGGTCTCGCAATCAGTCCTTATTTAGAAGCAGCCTTGGAGATGGGTCGGCTTGCCATAAAGAATGAGACGGGGCTACCTCAATTTGCCGAAAAATTAAACGGGCCAGGTGAGAGAAACCCGCTTGGGGAAGAATGGACACGTCGGGGCAAACACTTTCTCGATAGGCGACAAAGAAAAGCCTCGGGGATTAAGATGAGAAAATCTGGAGTTCTTTTCTTGCAGGTACCAATGCGGGAATAAAGGAAGGGGGGGGTGGGGGTGGGTGGGGGGGGGGGGGGGGGGGGGGTTTCTCGGGAAGTATTCGATGTAGGATGTGAACCCGAAAATTTCAAACGCAATTAAAGGAGAAGGCGGGTATTGGGTTATGGCAGGGATCATCGACTACCTAAGAAATCCATTTTTCTAAGGTGTGCGTGTTACCATGTGTCCGCGGGGCTGGGGGAAAATGCCTGTAACGAGTAGGGGCGTCGATCTGAAATAAGAGCTCTAAATCGAAAAGAACGAAAGGGAGGGGCTATCCTGCTTGAAAAGGAGGCTACAGAGACCTCAAAAATGAAGGATTTGATTTATGGTATTTTGCCGCTGAAAACAAAGAACATGTAGTAACCGGAGTGGTGAACTCGGGACCACAAGAGGGCGGATAGCGGAAACTCACTGGAGGGGAATTAATATATCTCTAGAATGGATAGGTGGACATCTGCTCTAACATAACGAGGAGGAAACGGCAAAAGGGGGAGAGGTAAATCCGCGACTAGAAAGTAATGCGTATTCACACAGGGAAAGGTGGGGGAAAGAAAAACTACTGGGGAGGGGCAGTAAGGCAAGGGGGGGGTACAAGCGGACTGGAATCGAAGAACCATATACACTAACTGTAAAGGAGGGAAAACTTTTCAATCGGAGAAAATGGCCAAGGCGAAACAAAGCGGGGGGACAAGAGAGGAAACCTAAAAGGAAGAGCAGGGGTTCATTCTGTCTAGTGGTCAGACGAAAAGGAAGCGACGTAAAAATCGAATAAAACAGTTGTCGGTTCAAGGCCCATCTTGCGAGTGAGTGGAGAAGCCCAGGAGAAAGAAGCGGCGACTGAAGGCAGGGACAAATATTGAAAAAAGAATAGCAGGCCAGCTCAGGTGGGAGACTGGACCAGGACCACAGGAAAGAGACGGGGGAAAGAAAGGACAGGTTGGGAGGAGAGGGAACGATATATTAAAATGGTCGAGGGGGAATTAGGATAACCAGAACACAAGACAGAAGAGGAAACCGGAAAAGGGATGTTGGAGAAAATGAGACAATCTAATTTTCGAAAATCTTAAGAACGTGATCAAGCATCTAGCAAAAACGTGCGGGCAGCACTTGGTGCAATTGGGGTTCAATGGAAGGGGGGGGAAAGTAGTTTAAAAAATCTGTGTGGGGGGCAACACACTATCAAATTGACGTTCAGGGAAAAGGAAATAATATCTCCAAATCTTCGAGACTCCACCTACGGATTCACGCGCCTCTCCATCGATAGAAACAACACAAAGGGAGGTTAAGATGTGGGAAGAAAGGAAAAAAACAAGAAAGAGAGGGCGCGTTCTAGATGACGGTATGGTTGCTGAGCCTTGAAGGGAAGGTTACAAGGAATACGTGCCCAAAAAAGCGGGAGGATAAAGGGAAGATAAGTGAATTGCGGTTTGGTCCAAAAATGCTGTAAAATGCATACTTAGTGTTCGGAGGATGTTGATGTAAATAGACGACAGAAAGGAGGGCGAACAGATAACGTCTTCTTTCTGGGGTGGGCGTTTCTTCCTGTCTAATTTACGACGCATTGGGAGAATCAGAAGGTGAGCGAAAGCACAGGGGGAGGTTGTCTTGGGTGACGACAAGAAAAACTTGGATCTCCCCAGGCCATGACTTGCGTAATTGATGTATCGGAAAAACTAAAGATGGCGCGAGGGGGCCGGCGAAGTGCTAACGGCAGGCTTCTCCAAGTAAATCGCCAGACATCAGATGTCTCACCCTGATAAAGAGGCAGTGAACCGACCTTGAGTGAGGGCGTCTAAATCATGACCAGCTTGAGAGCGAAATGGGGTTTCACGGTCGTCGGGAGGAGGGGGTGCTCGAGTTCGATTAGCGGGTCGTGACGCCTTGACGAAATGAGAGGGCGCGTAACGGGGGAGTAGAAGGGGGGGCTGAAGGTTTCAAACCGGGTGTAGTTTGAGGAGGGCCTAATAGTTTGGCAGGGCACCACCATGCCGAAGACCACGCGGTGAGGCTACTTGAACCTTCCACGATGACTGGAAAAGAAGCGGCTGTAGTCATGGAAAAAGCACGCATGCAAAGGCGAGCCGAGGGGGGTAGCGACAAGCCACGAGCGAATCTTTTAGGGGGATTCAGTGTCGACCATGTTATTGGAAAACGACAAAAAAGAAAGGCGGAAAACATCAAAGGAGAAGCTCGGAGATGTTGGAACACTACTTACAAGACAGATTAAAGGTAGGGTGTTAGGAGGAGTTGACTAGGAGACGGGACGGAAAATGAGATACTTATTTACTTGAACACTCAACAGGGCTTAACGGGTGATGATCGGATCGGGTCAACCCTACTGAAGCAAAAGGAAAAAATCAAACATCGAGGTTGTAAAAAATGAAAATGGCTAAGTTTCAAAAGACGCCAAAAACTACCTGGTCAAGGGGACGAAGAAGGGTCACATGAACAAGAAGGGGTGCGAATGGGACGTCTCCATGAAAGATGCGTTTCGCCTAAAGACGAGAAAAGTGGTTGGATCAGACCGGTCCGAGCAGAAAAAGGAGGGAAAGTTTGAGAAAGGAGGGTCGCAAGCGTTCGGGCTTACATCCACTCGAAACCTGGGGGAACTGGAAACAAAAGGGTTAATTGGAGGGGGGAACGGTACGGGGAAAGGGGCCATCTCGGAGGAGATAAGGTCCCGACCTTCTGCTCACCGTATCTAAAGGGAGCGCCTGCCGGTGCGAGCTTGCATCGGAAAATGGGAAGCCTTGAAAAACTGTGGGGGAAGAGAAGGCAGGGCCCAATCTTATATCAGTTTCAAAAAGTTATGAACTTTCGGGACAGGTAAAGGGACAGGTAAAAAGTACGGAGGAGGTCGGGAGGATGGCAAATCGAAACAAACCACTATCTTTGATGAAGGGGGATCTTCATTATTCGAACTTTGAGGGAAACGTTCAAGAGAGCTGGGAAATGCGATAAGTTGGGGAGAAGATTCACGGGATGTTTCCTCAAAACGGGGGTCAGTACCCGGGCGACATTGCGCCGGAAACGAAAAAAAAAGGGCGAAGGAGAGGAACGTGTGCGAAAAAAATGTCGACATGAGAACAGGGTGACTGCGGAGAGGGCAGAAAAACTGAAAGAGAAAAGCTGCTTTTTCTGGTGGTGTCGGGTGGGTGCGCGAGGGAACGGCAGGATACGAGCGAGAAACCGGGGGGGGGAGAGGGGGGGGGGGACTTGAGACCCATCAGGATCTGTACGGACACGGAAAAGGAAGGGACCTCCTAAAGCAGGGGAGTAAGGTTTGAAGGGGGGGAAGGGATTAATTCAAAAGAGAGGGGTTCCCGGTGAGCCCCTTTTCTAGGATTGTAAAACTCCGACTAAAGAGAAATCTTAGTTGAGGAAAAAAGGGACAACCTTAGCGGTTTGATGAAAGCTCTAAAAGATTAATTTCGCGAGGGTACGTCTCTTGAGGGGTGGGCGAAGGGGGACTTTGGGGAAAAGGAGGGGCCACGGTGGGAAGGGAATAGAGGGGGGGGGTAAAGTGAATCATCGCTCCTGGGGGGAAGTCGGTCCTCAGTTTGCACAGTCCACACGAAACCAGGGGGAAAAATGGGGGGGGGAGGGCAAAAGTTGAGGTAAGGGGAGTAGGTTAAGAGGGAAAAGGGAATTGGAGGCAACAAAGAGTAAATATTCCCCTAAAACTGCCTGGCTATGACCCTTAATCTCTAAAACCGGAAAAAAGGGGGACCGAAAAAGAAAGTTGACAAAAAGGGTGAGGTTCCCAAAGAACCATGAAACCTACATGAAACATCCTATTTAAAACCGAAAGGTAAAAAACATAAAGATTCACGGAAAAAGGGGGGAGGGACCAAGTAGCAAAACAGAATAGGAGACCAAGAGAAGAGGGGGCTACAGACGAATAGGGGGTGGGGTCCAGTCCCCTACCGGAGGCAATGCTCAACTACATTGCTATGTGTCGCGCGTTACAACAAAAATGGGACGGCCTTGAACAGATTTTCGGTTGAACAGGTTCGAAAAAGAATCTTGAGGAGGAGGGGGGATGCAGAAAGTCCCACCTCGGGTTACTAGAGAACCGTCCAGCAATCCCATAGGTAAGAGGGGTGCTCAAGAGACGATTTTCCAGAGAGAATAGAGACCTAGGATATCCTTAATCGGACAACCAGCGCTATTTTTAAGGCTGTCGGAGCGAGATTCCTCAGGGGAGGGAAATAAGGTGAAACAAAGGAGGAAACGTTTACCTGGCTGACCAGAAGGTGGAGAGCCAACGAAGTGGGGGAAGACGCGTGCGGCGTTGAAAGGCACTAGGAGAGAAAAAGTTAACGACCCAGGGGTCGTAATCACCAAGTTGGCAAGGCTGGGGGGACTGTAACAGGCTAGAGAAAAAAAGAAGGATAAATGCCAACTGTATACGTCAGGATTCGGAGGGGGGCATGGTGGAGCGTTCGAAAAGGAAAATCAAGCATGGAAGCGCAACAGGGGAAAGTACCAGAAAAGAACGGGGGAGCGAAAAGGTATGGGAAGAAAGGAGGGGGACCCCAATCATGTGGGCCCCGGATTGCGGACAAAAATCACCCGCGGGTTAAGTTCGTTCAAGAAAGAGGAGGCACCGCCCTCGCTCGTCTAACTGCAGAGAAGAATTTTTAGAAAATGAAACAGGTGGATCCGTTCTCCGACTCTTATCCAACAGTCTAAGGTAAAATGCAGCCTTAGGGGGGGAGATACATTCAAAAGAGGTGAGTGGGAACTCCACTCTGCCTCGGGGGAAAACACCCGGACTTGAAAAATAACAATTTCCATTCCGGGACTACCGTGTGGCTGCCGGACGGGGGGAAGGACCAAACTTGGAGTGAATACAACACCGAGACGTGAAGGCGCATAAGTCAGAGGAGGCTTTTATGTGAAACTTTGTGGGGCTGTATATGCATTCGGGCGAAACTGTAAGCAGAGTCAAAAGAAGGGCAAGAAACCAATCGTCAAAAGCAAAAGTAAAAAGGGGACGTAGAAGGTGGTGGGGTCTCGTACTCTTTTTGGTATGAAAGATCCATCAATACATTGGAAAGAGCGTGGGGGGGGGCTTTAAGAAAGTTCGGAAGAACTTCCTTGACCTCTGTCATTTTACGGGGACGGGAAGAGCCAAGAAAGCCAATAAAGGACAAGAAGAACATCAGAGGGACGCAAAAAAGGAAAGGAAGATTGATCAATTGGGCAACAGGTAAATCTCTGGAACCTAACACCATTGAGACGGTCGGGATTAGTCCTGGTAGTTGCGAGGGGACACAAGGGGCCTAAAAGACCCCGGTCTCCAGGAGGTCAGATACTATGGGGGGGGGGGGAATGACAATATAGCGGGGGAGGAGGCGAGTTAGAGGTTTGAATAAAAGGAGCGGTAGGGGAAACGAAATGAGTCGTCGGCCTGAGAACGTTCGGATTATCACAGGAACGGGGTGGGGGGAAAAAACGGGAAGTAAAGGAAGAACGACTGGGAACTAAGCAAGCTAGACTAGAACGGGCTTCGCAGAGCTAAGATGTAGACAGAGAAAAAGAGTGAGTTTAGGGAATAATTCTAATATAACACAAAAAAGACCTAGGAGAAAGGGAGAAATCAGAAGCAGGACCGTAGGAAGATTTCAATGGGGCGTAACTGGGGGTCCCGAAGCTACTTAGAAAGAATTAGAGCGAGCTTGAGGGGTGAGGGAAGTTGCCACAGAAATTCTGGGTTTAGAGTGAGATTAAAGAAAGACTAGGCAAAGGGAGAGAAAAAGGTCGGGAAAGTGAGGTAAATGAATGATCAGGCATTTTTCTAGTTCCGTGTATGACGCAAGGCGGAAAACTGCAATTTGCAAGTGGTTGGTGCAGGAGCTCACATAAAGGATAAACCCTGCGGCCCCTCGAACGAATCTCCCTATCCGAAAAGGATCCCGGGGAGGGGGAGGGTACCCAGCCATGATGGGGACTCTAAGCCATTTGTCCTCTACACATAGACCTAAGAAGCTCATAACTTGAACAACAAACGGGGTGCCAAGTTGGGGGGATCTAATAGACTTTTGGGTGCGAAACCACTATAAACATGGGACGTCCAGGGGGCGGCAAGAAATACTCGTAATCACAAACGACGAGAGGAAACCCGACATAAAGACCGGGGATTTCAAGGGGGTATCGAGGCACAAGGAGGAGAGGGGGAAAAAATATTTCAACCTGCAGGGGGGTGGTAGTGTTGGGCTTTGCGACGGAGACGACCCGGTAGGTGCTGAGCAGATATTGGGGGATGGAGTACCTTCATTTGATTTGTGAGTGGGTTCTAGAAAAAAAAAACAAGCAGGGGGTGAGAAAGAAGGGCATGTCAAACCAGGGAGGGTTCCACAGCTTCTCTGAAAGGCGGCAAGAAGGTGAACGCACATGAGACCTGAAAGAAGACCAGAACTGAAAAAGCGAAATCGTTACTGGGTCTAGCTTTACGATTCTAATTTAGCGAAAGCGCGAGAAGGGTGCAAAAGGCGAGAAAATTGGAAAAGGGGAAGGTTTGGGGAGGACCAAAGGAGAACTCCACCGCCAACGTATGAATTGTGAAAACACATGGGGGGGGTTGTGAAAAAGGCGGTGGGGAGAGAGGAACTGGACGCCGGAGGCAAACAGGTCCTTCTCAATCAGTCGCAAAAAAGGAGTTGCATAGACGTCGCCCAAAATTAGGAACGAATCCTCAGGGAGGAACGAGCCGGGGGAACACATCTCACTATAGGCACCGGGTTTGAAGAGGGACGTGTGATAAGAGGGGAGAGAGGAACGGAATAGAGAAGACGTGGGATAGCAAAAGGGGGGGGAGAAGAAGGAGAGGGAAACGAGAGTCGCTTTTTTGAGAGAGCTGACGGGGTCTGCTATTGAACGATTTCGATTAGGCTCAAGACTCTGGCTAAAGTGAAGTGGCGAGCCCGGGGAGGAAGACTGGGCTTCGGCAAAGTAAAAAAGGGGTGAGGACGTTTCCTTCCTCCTTCGTAGGTTTCAAAGCAAAACCGATTTTGGAGAGATCGAACTCGATCGAGTTCAGAGCGTTACAAGACACATAGGGCTGAGGGAAGAAGGGAAATAGGAGGGAAGGACATAGAAGCGGGGGAGAAAACTGTTTATCGGAAGGCGACAAAGACGAAGAAAGACAAGTTGCTGGAGGAACCCGAGCCATGGATGGTAACCGCTGCAAAATCAGGGGGACAAATCCCGAAAGTAGCCATGGGGTGGGCAGAGCGAGGTTGGTTAGATCTACAGGTAAAGGGTTTGGACGAGATCCAGGGGCGAAGAACGAGTGAACAGGCATACCGGCAGTTCAGCACACCGGGACTTGTTACTAACGCCAAAGACGTAACGCAATGGGAGATCGGAAAGAGGAAGCAAAAAAAAAAGCAATAGAGCGGAATGGCGAAATACCCCCGAATCCCCAAAAGAATTTCCAGGGGCGTGGGGACCGAGGGGGGATTTGGAACAGAGATTCTGTTTCGCAGCAAATATACCGCTCCGGAGGGCCTCCTCGGGGTCGGCAAATCACGAAGGGAGAGCGGAGAATGGCTCAAATGGCTCTCCGTCATAGAGGCGTTTAGAGACAGGGGGTGGTGTGTGGGATCCGGCCCCGGGGGGCTAACGCTGCCGACGCACGCGGCTAATCCCCCTTCACTCGATCATAGGATGGGGCGGGGCGAAATGAGAAGGGAAAGCCAGGAGCCAGAGAGAACCTTCCTTGATCATATTACATTGAACGTATACTGTGGGGGACATCTCGGGTGTGACATGGATTTTCTCAACTCCGGCTTGGTATGAGAGTGGAGAGAGGAACTGCTCGGTGGGGGGGCATTCTTCATATCCTTTTCATTTATTTGGGGTGGTGGAAGCATTACTGGGCCAACGAATGATCACGTCAAAAAGAAGAAGGAAATGAGGGGTAAGACAGCGGGTTCGAGGGGAGGAATTCAATTTTTCTGCTTTCACGGTGACGGAGGTGAGGGTCTAGAGGGAGAGACACCCAGAACTGAAGGGCAGAGCCTCATGGGGGATGCGCCTTGTAGGTCCAGACGGGAGGAAGACGTACGAGGCAAGAAAAAAAGAATAAAAAAAGGCCTGCTCTGGTAATAGAAACACGTGCGTCAATCCATTGCTACGGCATGCTCCACAGCTCTGAAGGGCCACCTCATCTGTGGCTATAACAGGGCATGGTCGAACGGGATGGAGTTTGGAATCTTCGAACTACTCGGGAAAGTTCAGGTCAGACCCATGGGAATGATGGTTGTTTGTTATGTGAACGTCGGTACGCAGTTTTCAGAGGGATAGAGCTAAACCTGACGTTAGGCTGGGATTGGAAGTCTGCGGGATTTTGTGAAGTAGGTACAGAGAGAGTGGGAGGGGGAAGTTGGGAGGATCCCGTGGGACCACTACTTGCCTAACTGAGGTCCAAGACAATCAGGTTGCAGTAAGCCCATGGGGGGCTGCTTGGAACATCAGAGACAGGGTAGTAGGGTTCTCAGGTCCAAATTAATTCTCCCATTACGGGGATGGGAACAACAAGGACGTAGTGAGGTCGGTCGAGGGGTTGATAGGATAGGTTGTGGAAAAGTTTGTAAAAATGGTTCAAAAGTTTTTCGGAATCAGTGTTCAATTGTCGGGTGGTAAGAGGGGTGATTGATGTAGTAGTCTCGAAAGGGGAACTTCCTAACTCCCCATGTTCCACTTGGAAAATTTTAAAAGGTGCCAGGGGTTAAAGGGGAAGGGTAAGAGGGAAAAGCGGGGGGCTAGACCTTTTATTAGGAAATCCCAAGAAGGCCTGGGGTCACGGAACTTATCGACAAAGAAAACGTTGGAGGAAGGAACGGCAGGCATTTAAGAGTAAAAACCGAGTCTCCCAAATGAAGTCTAGAATAACGACAGAGGACGGTACAGAAAAACCGCGATTACCACAACCAGCGGTAGTTAAACCGAGTAAAGCTCGCCACAGACCTACGAAGAAAGCTTCCCTACAAGAGGATCACTTTAATAAAAGTAGAGGGAGATCATATCACGGTTCTCTAAGTTGGCGGAGTTTAATCCGATAGTACAAGAGAGAAAAAACAAGTGGTGCGCCTGTGGCACAAGGTCAAGTATTTGTTAAAGTCTGAAAATTTCACCAGATGGTCTCAAGAAAACACGAGAGGGAGAGAATCAGGAACCGCCGCAACATTCCCCTTCTTAGGGGGTTCTCTGCAGCCGCTACAGGCAACTCGAAAAAAGGTCGCAAAACTCGATCCGTAACTACTAAGAGAAAAAGCGGCGTGAAGAGTTCTCGGAGCTGAAGAGCAAGCGTAGGAAAGGTAATGGGATCATGTCGACAACGAGGATCCCAGACTATCAGTTGACGAAGCGGCAGCTTAGTTAGGGAAACTCAAGACATGCCCCTGTATTGGCCACAGGGTTTTGCTTGCAATCAAAAGGAAGTTGTGGGGAACAAGTCTCTTGTAGTGCACCGCCTGAGAGGACCTCTGGAACGAAAAGGGAGAGCAGTCAACGTGACTGAGAGTATTTTGTTCTTTGGAAAAAAGTATTTTCCTAAAAAAGACTAACTGGAACTCCAGGAAGGAAAGAAGGAAAAGGAGGTTCACACCCCTAGAATTTTTCGTCTCCTCATCTTTATTGCTATTGCGTTCGAACGGCCTTGGGGGCAAAAAGAGGCGGGAGGGGAAAAAAGTAACGACGGCTTGAGGCGTTCAGTCAAAAACTAAAAAAACACAGAAGCGAAGTAGGGGCTGGCGCTGCGCGATCACAGAAAATAATCACGAGCGAAAAAGAGAAAAAGGAAATTTCATCTGATGAATACGGAAAAATCCGGCGGGTCGAAAGGCCAGAGGAAAAGAGAAGCAAAAGCTGAAAAAAGGTAACAATATGAAATGACCGGGTGAACCCGTGGGTCCCTTACGGAAGAAAACAAAACTTTTCTCATTCTACACAGAATATTACAGAGTGAGCATGCTTGAGAAGATCGATTTTCTTGAGTGGAGAAAAATTCGGTCATTAATAGTCTCTCGTCTTCTCTAACTCTGAGCTCTTCTTTCAGGAATCTCAAACGCAATGGAGGGAGGAAGGAGGTAGGATTGGAGGGGCAATCTATGGGGGGACGATCATCCATGCGGAAGATTTGGGGCGGGAGACATTCCCTGTCTTACCTGCCGGTGAAGGCTGCAAGTAACGTCTATCCCCCTGCAATCTAGCTCGAAACAAACCGAAAAGGGGAAGAGTTGGACAGAGACTTTCTAAAATATCCGACACCATGGATGGGTAGGCGGCCTGGGAGTTTGCAGTAGGGGAACAAAATATAAATAGAGACACGGGAGATACTCTCCAATTGGGAGGGAGAGCCTGGCAGGTAAGATCAATTAGCCTAGTAGATAATGCGAGGAATAGTCTCAACGAGGCTTCAGAGCTTCTTGTCACGTGTCACGTCTGGAATCTGCTATCCTTGCAGGGGGGCGATTATCACCACATTTAGAGGGGGAAAAAGGAAGATCGGAAGGAAGTCAAGAAGGGGTACAACGGAATTGGGAAGATCTAAATTCAAGAACGAGCGAGCCCACACTCTCATGGGGGGAAGGCAAATCGGAACATCGGTTAAGCCAATTATAATGACCCATTAGAATACGAAATCGGAAAAACGTGAGTATATGAGCTGGTAATGATTGAGATCCACTAAAGAGATAGAATGCCTTCAAAATAGGCGTTATGTTCTAGCAGGGGTGACAACCCTCTGCTATTATGGTATAATCCTCCGTCAAGAAATTGGGGAAAGGGGGGGAATAAGGCAAGGAAAGTTAATATCACAATCATGAAAAGCAAGGGGAAGACTGCGGGCGGTCTGCCAGTTTAATTACTACAAAGAAAAAAAAGGGATTTCAGTTTATTCAAACAATCTATAGGAGAAGGGCGGGGGTCGGGGAAAGGACGAGATGAGGAAGACGAGGAAAACAGCAGATGGAAAAGGACAGTCTAATAGAAAACAGTTGAGGGCGCTTTCTAAAAGAGGAAGAAATAGAGCCGAAGAGGCTGAGCACAGGGGAAAAAAAAATTTTTTGCAGAAATGGCCCGTTCAAAGGGAAAATAGGGGGGGTTGGTCGAAAAACCACGATCAACAGGGAAGGTAGGGAGGAGAAGCATCCACTGTGAGATCTGCAAAACAAACGCCTACATCTTGAACGCGGTAATCGGAACTATAAAAGACAAAAAAAAGGAGGAGGATATATGCTATTACCGGGGCATACGGGTCGTCTTGTGGAGTTGCATAGACCTTTAGTTCTGAGAGTGGTGAATTTTTAATTTACCGGAATGGGGAATGGGTTACCACAAAAGCTGGGGTGGAGAAAAAGGCATTTTCACATTCAACTAAGTGTCTTGGGTGTGCAATTGCGGCCCAGCAATGAAGAAGGCGATGTCGGACGGACAATATCAGAAGAGGGCAAAAAAGATCTTTCATTTCTAAAAGGAAGCTTTAATCGGCAACTCGCGGGGTTGAGGTCGGACAGGGGAGAATTGACTGGTGAGAACGAGGCTGGTCTCACATGAACTTCATTTGTTTTTTGGGTAATGGTTTGCTACACACCTTGAAAGCGGTAACATGAAAGGAAGTTCGGGTAGGGGGAAGATAATGGGGGTCGCTCGTGAGCAGAGTTAAAAACGGGGATCACAAGGGGACGGTGCGCAAACATCGGGGAAGAGGGGGGGGAGAACCAACAGTACACTAAGATAGTCGGGCCCTTCGAAAGTCGCGGGAGAAAAAGAATCCTAACAGCATTAACCAGGAACGTATCCGGGAACATAGTGGGACACGATGAGCAGGACGGGCGATTAGGAACGGGGGGGGAAATTTAAAAAATAACCGGCGATCTTCTAGCACTTGAAGAAATGGAGAGCAACGGGAGTAGAGGTGCGGGAAGGGGAAAAACTTCTCTTTTGCAAGGCCTTCAAAAAGAAGGTTTGGGGAAACCCTAGGAAGGGTGGTGCCAAAACTGCCACTGTCGAGCAGGAAGTGAAGTCTACAAGAGGGGGGGAGGACGTGGGAAAAAGAAAGGGGAAGATGAAAAAGAATAACGCAGGCCTATATGTATCTCCACGGAAAAAAGGGGCTAACGGACTTGGCAGGTTTCGAGCCCGGGTGGGGAGCAAGGGAGGGGGGGGAAGCGCAAAAAGGACGAAGCCAAACTGGGACCTTGTGTCTTAATCGCGCCGGCCTTTTGGGGAAGGACAGAAAGAAAATAATTCAACATGCTT
>Ga0179593_1398980_pt1 | contig 23442 bp, 27 predicted proteins | sample CZODoug2_1_08_16_FD_185931 | JGI IMG/M metagenome (GOLD analysis project Ga0179593, IMG submission 185931) | Vadose zone soil fungal communities from Angelo Coast Range Reserve, California, USA - CZODoug2_1_08_16fungal (PacBio error correction) | ecosystem: Environmental > Terrestrial > Soil >...
TTGGGGGGGGGTTTAAGGGGAACACGCGGTTTAAACCAGGGCCTAACCAGTTTTCCACAATTTGCCTTCAACCTTTGAAACAGAAGGGGCAGAAATAAATAAACCACCCCGCGGTTTGGGGGGGTGAATTTGGGGGCACTGAAATTTCCTTGCCCCCCAGTTTGGCCCTGGCAAAGGGTTGGGGTTGAAAGGAAGTGGGAGAGAAAAAGAAAAAAACCGGTCGGATCAGGTTTTCCGGACGGGAAAAAGAAAATTTTTACGCTGGGGACCCCAGAACAAGATGCTGTTGTTTGACCCGAAAATAAATCAGAAGAAAAGGGTCCAGACACGGAAGGCTTTTAATGAAGATGCCGTAGGTGTCTTTTCCGTGAAGAGCCACGAAAAGGGTGAATAAGCCCAGCTTTCCGGACCGTGAGTCCAAAGTGCTGCTGTCCGACACATGGGCCCGGGAAAAAGCCCCAACTGGAGACGAGAGTGTTGGGGAGAAATGCCCCTCCCCAAGCCCCCATGCCTGAAAAAAAAAAGGTAGTAAAAAGGTCAAAAGTATGGAAACAGTTAACACCAGCGTCCATCCACTTGGATTTGGGGTAACACCACAGCGAGTTGACCAAAAAAAAATAGGGAAGTGGAACCGCCGGGGGGGCAGTAAAAGAAAAGGCATAATATTCAAGTGAGGGGTGTACCCTGGGGGGGAAGCTAGCTACACGCCAAAAAACAGACCGAGAATGAACACTTTTCTATTTGGTCAGGGGGGGAACTGGGTGTTTTGGTGCCCAAGAAACGGAAACCTGTTTGTTTTTTCTTGCGGGTTTGTTCCACCCGCCCAAGGGTTTAAAAAGGAACAAACGCCCCAGGATAAAAAATAAGACCCAACAGGGCTCCACCGAAACCCATATGCCACATCACCCCCGGAAACAACGAAAGGTGCCACGGCGAAAAGAAAATCCCCAAAGGACAAGCACTCGAAACAGGTGTTGCTTTCCGGCCTCTCATTTTGCCAAACGGGGCCAGGTTGGTGGAAGGGGAGGGGGAGGCAAAGGAGGGATCTCCGTCCGAGCAAAGGGTCCCCCTTTTAAAGACCCCTCCAAGGCTCTCATCTGGTCGACTTACACAGGGTTGGACAAAAAAGATTCCTGATGGGATCATGGGGTATGGGATAAGCCCCGACCTCATGCCCGAACAAGGATAAAAGCGCCCGTGTGTGCACCTCAACTTAACTGGCCGGTGGTCTGGTTTTAAAAAATATGTGGATTCTTTGGCACCATCAAAATTAACCCAATTGCGACACTTGAAAACCAAATTCATGGGGTGGTAGGGGTTTCAAAACCCAAGAAAGAACCCCGAACGACTACCCTCTACAGGACAAAGTCATGGGGCTGAAAGGGGGAAAGATCTGTTATGGGGCGTCAACCTGGGCCCAATTCCGCCCAAAAACGCTGCACCCCAAATAAAACGAGCAGTAAAAACACCCCAAAAAAAAAAACAAAGGTTGATGAGCGTGGCCGCTGAACAGGTGGGCGGGTTTTCAAGACGACGAGGAGGAAGGCAGAATAGGAAAAAATAGGGTTTGGAAACACACAACAACTCAGTGGGGAATTGCCCTGGGTCAACAAACCTTTTGGGCCAGGAAAAAAAAAAGAAAGACCTCCCAAGAATTCGGGAACCTAATGTGGCTGCACAAGGGCCCCACTGCAAATCGTTAAATGGGCGGAAAAAGAAGGTGTTTTGCCGGAGTCCTGAAAAACAAGTCCACTGAGGAGGGCGGGGGGGCGTTGTAAACCACGTTCTGAAACATCTACCAGCCAAATGTAAAAAAAACTTAAAAAAGGTTGAGGTGTGGAACGGAGGTATTCCCAAAAAAAAAGGTTTGGGTCCTCACCGTGGGGTGGTTCCATTCACCAAAACAAAAATATCCCTGGAACCACTGAGACAAGGGTTTTCTTTTAGGCCCGGGAAAAATTAAACTTCCTCGGGGAAGCGAGCAAAGAAATTGGCCCAGGGTGTCGGGTTTTTCGGGAGGAATCCCGGGGAGGGCCAACCAAAAGGTTAAAAGCCAAAACATCCAAAAAGAAACCTCATAAAAGGCCGATCAGGTCCAAACGGGGAATTCTTCTAAAAGCAGGCCGGGGGAAAGGGGGGGGGGGTCCCCACCTAACTGTCAGGGAGCCAAAAACATCAGAAAACTCCCCCGACGGGAGGCGGGGAAGGAAAGCGGAGGGGAAGCGGGGCCAACTGTGGAAGAAAAACCACGGGTTGGGGCCACGCAAAAAAAAACAAATATTGTAAGGTCACCCAAGAGAGAAAGGAAAAAGAAGACTGGCGTGGGAAAAAGGGGGGGGTTCGCCGGGGGATGTTCCCAACCTCGGATGAAGGGCCAAAGGGCGTTGGGGGTTGTGGGGTGTTTCAACTTCAATGCGATGGTCCCACCAACCAACGGGTAAAAAGAACAAAAAAGGAATCAAGGGGGGTGAGGTGAAAAGGGAAAAAAGGATGCGGGGGTCACCTTAAAAGGGGGGGAGCCCTTCAGACGTAATTGATAACCGGTCTAAAAAATCTCCGGAAAACGACAAGACACAGCCTTTTTTTGCCAACAGGTGGCAACCCCACCAGCCCAAAAGAGAATCCCAGACCCATCGTCCCAGTTGTTGTGTGAAAACAAGCCCATTCCGAAAAAAAAAAAAAAAAAAAGACCCAAAGAACACCCCCCCCCCACACAGCAAGGTGCCAAGAAAGAGAACCACAGCCCCAAAACAACCAAGAAACCACCCCCCACACGGACGAAAAAACGGGTTACCCAGGAGGGCGCAGAGGAAACCAGGGGGGCCCTTTAAGCCCAAAAACGGCGCTTCCCTTTGGGGAACCGGGTAAAATCCCCACCAGCTGGACCAGCCCCCCCCAGAGTTTTCAGAAGAAAGTAACCAACTCACAAAAGCCCCCGCCCCGTTTGGGCAAACAGGGGAAAAGGGTCCAAAAAAAAAAGCAAAAGGGTTTTTTGGTGTGCCCCGTTTTGTGGGGACAAAAAAAAAAAAAGAGAAAAAAGTCACAACCTGTTGTGGTAGTTTTTTCCACAAGTGTAGAAAATCCGGGGGACAGAGGAAAACATTCGGGGCCAACGCAATCCCGTTCCAAGGAATTGTAACCTACCCCCCATTCCGCGGCGGAGGTGGGGCAACCCCAGTGTAAAACATTCCACGTGCTACCCCGTAAAAAAAGCAAAATGTCAACCCCGAAAAAGGGGGTGCCATGTTGTCCCATGAATAACATGACGTGCATGCCCAACGGGGTTGTCCAGGGACTCTTTGGCGAAAGAAAACACAAACCCTCCCAGCCCGGGGACAAGGGTTTAGAATGCGCAAAAACAGAAAATTGAGGATTAAGAGAGTAATATAAGCAAACAAGGGCCGGGGGGGGGCCGGTGTGGCCGTCGCCCCATCGGTTCCACCCAAAAACGGAGGGCAGGGCGAGTCCAAGGGAAGTCCAACCACCTGGGGAACCCCCGACACCATGACGGGAGATTGACACAACAGGAAAATAACATAATTGGTTGGTTTTCCAAGAACCTCAGGCCCCACCGCTTCTGGAAGGAATCCACCCAGACGCGTGGCGAGTTGTTGTCCCGATCACACAGGGAGAGAAGCAAACAGCCGTCGTGAGGAGGGGGAAGTAGGAGGCATCTTGGGAAGTTGAGTTGGAAAAGGGAATGGGGGCAATCGGCCAAGTTTCATAAATGAAATAGGTTCGAATAGGGCCCCCACGTTTGGAACCCACATTACAGAAAGGGGGGGACCGGGGGGAAGAGGTTTTGGTTAGAAGGGTTCTTTGTACTTGGGACCCCCCTGGGGACAGCCAATTGGTGTGGGTTTGGATTTTTTGTCAATAAAAGGGGCAATTGAAGTGAAAGACGAACAGCCAAAATCCGGAATGGTTCAGGGAGGACAGAATGAAGGACCATCCCCTACATAGTAAAAGGCACAAGGGGTCGGGGAAGAACGTGGAAGAAATCCATAAGTTGGGGATCCCGGAAGATTCCGGGGGGACCGGGGGGTGTTAACCAGCAGGAGGAACAAAACAAATTTCAGAGGGGGGGTGGTATTTTTCCATCCCGTACAACTGCGGGCAAGAATCAAACCCCAAATTACCCAATTGGCAAAGGAAGTCTAAGGTAGGAAGGGAAGTGTAGGTAAATTTGCGGTTTCGGGAAAAAAACAGGCCGGGGCCAAAGGGGGTGCAAAAGCGGCGATGCAAACTGAAAGGATTTTGTTGTAAGCCACTACCGGGACGAATCAACAAGCGGGACTGGTGATTGGAAATCGGAATGCCAGGGAAACCAACTACGAGGGGGAAGAGACTTCATTCCCAAGGAAAAGAAATCCCTTTAAAATTGAATCCTGGGGTCGGGGGATGGGGTTTGTGTTGCTTGAAACGGGGACCGGCGCGGAGAAAACCCTCAACTGACTTGAGAAAACTTCAAAAAGGAGGACCCGGTGGGTGGGTAAAACTAGAGAGAGGAATGAAAGAAAGGGTCTGAGCCCTGGGGGGAACTCCCAACAAAAAACGCCAACACTCCCCGTAAAAGGGTGGGGTTGGCGGGGATTATAGTGATGGGAAACACAATAAAGAGGGCCCCGGGAAAAATTACGGGAAAACCGGGGGGGAGTCGCCTGCCAAATCTACAGGGGCCCGCCTTGATTAACGCCAAAAAAAAAAAAGAAACAAGAAAGGGTTTGTGGTCCCACCTGTATTGATTTAAAGGGGAGGAAAAGTGTTTTCCCTGAACGCAAGTTTGTCATAGCCGCCGGCCAAAGGGGGTTGAAAAAGGCCTTGGCCCCCGAAGGATGGGCATCCTTACCCGAGAAGCGGAAAACAAGCAAAACTGCGTAGGGGGGACCAGTTTGACCACAATACAGGACGCAACCGGTAAAATTGCGGTAAAAGGGAAGGACCGGAACCGTCCCAAGAAAAAGCGGCCCAAATCAAAAGAGGAAAAGAAAATAAGTGAAATTTTTGGGCCAAAAAATTAAAGGGGGAATTATAGAAGGTGGGGCAGGTTATGGGGGGTGTGCCCAGCGCACCAAGTGGAACGACAACCCCTTGGTGATAAACAACACCCTGAAATTGGCGGGCAACCGAACGGGGAAGACAGCCCAAAACCCTTCAGGATCCGTAGATAGGGGGGGGTTGCACGTACAACTGGAGAAAGTGAAAGAAATGGAAGGCCCCCGCGAGGTGTGTGAAACGGGGGGTTAAAAACCCGAACCTGCTTAAGGATTTGGACGAAAGATTAACGCCACACAAAGGACCGGGTGAAATCTGAAACTGCCCGGGGGACCCTTAACCAAAAACCAAGTTTCGTGTCAGGTACCCAGAGTCCAAACAATGCAAACTAAGTCCCACTCCATGGGATGGAAAAAAATCCCTGGGGGAAATCGTTGGATGAGGGGGCCTTTTTTAAGGAAGGGACAGCAACAATGCCCCCCACTTGGAGTTTTTGGACCGGAAAAAGAAAACACCCAGTCCCACCCCACCGAAAAAGCGGTAATCCTATCCCTTGCCCCTCATTTTTGGGCAGCCGAACACGCTGACTAAAGCCCCCGCCCCTAAAAAGGTGTGTCTGCACGACGACAAACAAACGGCGCCAAAGAAATTTTGCCATTTCAGCAAAAGACTGCTTTTACAGCCCCCGGTGCACCAGGAGGGATCAAATCTGTCCAAAACGACAGTTGAAAGGGGACCGCAACCTTTGTGTTTTTGGAAGAACGCAAGGGGAAAATGGGCAACAGAAAGGGAACAGTTTGTCACCCAAAAGAATTACCCGAAGGGCCCGGCCGAGAAAAGAGCCCTGGGACCCCCGTCAAGGACCGGGCCCAAGGAGCTTGCCCATGGCGGAAACAGAAAACGTGCAACACAAGGAACCCAGATTGGCCTAAAAGCGAGGGGGCAAAAAAAACAGGGAATCGGAACATCCTTTGCAAAGCCAAAAAAAAAGACCAGAGACCAAAAGAGGGCAGCAAAAGAGGAGGTGACCTGAATCTGCGGGGGGAAATTTGCTCACCGAAACGTTGAACAAAACACCCGTTGGAGGGGGGAAGCAAAAAGGGGAAATGAGCGGAACCCCAAATGGTTGGGCCGGGGGAGTGGGGGAAATCAAACCAAAAAAGTGTAAAGGGCGGCCCCCAAAGGGGGGGGACTATCGCCGTGTTTTTACCCTAAGTTTTACCCGTCCCTGGCCCCAAAAAGAAAACAGCCTTCCCTAAAACAAAAAAAAAAGGCAGGGAAAAAGGAAGAGGGAGTTGGGAATAAAACCCCCCGAGGGGCAAAACCGTGAAACCGAACAAAAAGGCCCCCCCCACATAAATGGGCCACCCACCAAAAAAAAAAGGTGAAAAAAAGCTGTTTCCCAACCAGGGGGGGCCGGGGGGTTTCCAGGAAAAAAATCAACCCCAAAGGCGAAAAATTGGGGTTGGGGGACCGAGTTGCCACCCAAGGTTCAGTGCCACTGCCATGCAAAAAGGGGGGGGGTTTTGTTGGGACACCCACCTTATAAAAAAAAAAAGGCCGCGAAGGAATTGCCTCCCCCAAAGACAGGAGGAAAAAAAAATGGGCCCCCCCCCCCAGTTTCCAAGGTGACTGGTGGTTTTGTGTTCAAGGAAGCATAAGGGGTGAACAGTGGACGGGAAATGAACTGCGTTCAGGAGACTCTACAGGCCGGCAAAACTAGTTGGTGGGGGATCGTATTAATAGTACCCAACCGTCGTAACCCCCTAAAGAAAGCTTTCTTGTCCGAATGGGGGCCGGAACCTTCCTCACAAGCGAATATTGTGGGGGAATAGGCCCGCGCCAAAAATTAAAAAGGGGGGACAAAAAACAGGGCGGTGGGAAAAAAAAATCAACCCAAAAAAGGAGTAAAGGAGTTACCGAAGGGAAGAGGCAAGGATTTGAACCGAAGAGGCCAAAGGAAAAAGGAAGAAAACCCGCCGGGGTGGGGGCCGGGGTAAGTAGGCCCCCCAAGAAAAAGAAATGCGTTGAAAAGGTGCGTAAAAACGTCAAAAAGGAAAAAGTCTGTGTAGTTTGCCACAGCAAAAAAAAAAGGGGAACAATGAATAGGGCGTTGCCCCCGGCACTTTTTGAGGGGAAGGGTTGGGGGGGTGGTGTATGCTCGTTTTGGGTACTTTTACGTTTTCCAACCGAACCAGGGGGCCCAAAATCAACGCCGGGCGGTTTGGGAAGGTTTTCGTGGGTTCCCGGGGTCCCCCCGGGAAGCAAGCACCACGAGCAGACATATTCAAAACAAAAGAAAAAAAAACCCGAGATTTTCCCCAAGCAACACGTCATAAGAGCTTGCCGGGGAGGGGTAAAAGCCACTCCAAAAAAGGGAAAGGGCAACAACAACGACCACCGAAACAGTGGTTGTGGGGTTACTCCAGTGGGGTGCCCCAACCCCGAATAAATTGGGGTACGGCCCGGGTGTTTTGGCAGGGGCAACGGCATACTTTGTCAAAAAGGGAGGGGCGGTTGTTGTCCCCGCACTAATCATGGGGGGGGGACGGGTTAAAACAGAAAGAAGGGCCCATCCCAGATATTTGGTCCAAGACCAAAAAGGGGCCCCATCCATATGCCCCTTAAGGAGCGGGGGGTGAAAAGGAAAACGACTCCAAAAGCAGGGAAAATGGTCGGCCTTGGAAAAATAAACAAGGTGTTCTTTTGTCAAACCCCCCCCCACCCGGGAAAAAATCCTGGGGACCCAGAAACTGTGTGTGGCCACCAAACTCAACAATTCTAAAGTCAAAAAAGGGTCCCAGACGGTCAACCCCATCAAATTTTGGAACCCCTAAGCCTGTGACAGGGGGGTTCCTAAGAAAATCGGGGGTAATTCCCCCGAAGGTTCACGGGGGCCTAAAAAGAAGCAAAAGTTCCAACCAACTGGGGGAAGGAAGGTTCCCCCCTGCCGCCCCGGGATAGGGGGTTTGTGGGACAACCCTCGGGACAACAAGAAGGTAAATTCCCCTTGGGGGGGAGAGAGGGAAACAGCCCCCTTTTTGTTTAAATCACGACAGGGCTCCGGACCCCGCCGACGCCCCCTGTGGGCCTGGATTCAGTTCACAAAAACCTGGGGGGCCCAGGACTCCCCGCCCCAGGGGAGCCTGAAAGAAAGGGGGACTGCAACCAAAGGGGAAATTGAAAAGTGGGCTCTCCAATAAAGGGGCAAAAAGTAGAATGAAAAAACGGGGTAAATCATTGTTGGTGTTGGTCACGGTCGGCCCCGGTCCTCCTGACAGGGGGGGAGTCCCTACTTCAAATAAGAAATCAGCAAATAAAATTGTTTAACAAGGAGGGGCTGGCAGGGGCCGAGGTCCGTCCCGGGGGTTTGTCACTTCCGAAAAACCAACGAATTCATGGGAAAACTTGACACGGAAAAAACTTTTTTCGGGAAGGGGACCGTGACAAAAAAAAGAGGTTGAAAGGGGATAAGCCCCCACGGGGTTCTGTTTTGTGCCCCACCACCCCGGTGCAAGAAACGGGGCCCACGGCCCCACCAGGGGGGGGGGGGTCAGAAAAAATCCCATCAACGAACAAAAGAGAATGAACTTTCGGAAAGGGTGTGGCTTTACATATTTGTTCATAGATTCGAGAGTGTTTGGGCCCCCACAAAAAGAGAACATTGAAAATGCACGATCCCATACCCCAAAGGGCCCCCCCCCCCCCCCCCAAAACCCACGAACAACCGGGGGATGAGCCGTGCCCCTGGGGTTGGAGAGAAAAAATGGGAGGGGGGGAAGAAGGGCCCGTGACAAAGCAACCCGTGTGTGGCCCCCCGGGGGGGAAAAGAAAAAAAATAAATATTACAAGCACCCCCGGATTACCTCACACGACCCCCTCCTCAAATGTAAAAAACCCCCGCCATATCAGGAATACAGTAAAAGAGGGGTGGAAATTGATTACCGGACCCCGGGCCGTGGGCCCGAGGGGAGGAAATCCACCACCGGGGGGGCCCAAGATTGTGTTTGTGTGTCCCCATAGACTTACGTAACATGAAAAAGGGGTTCCCCCCAAAAAATATTCCGGATTCAAAAAGGAAGGTGTTCTTGCTTGTTCCCAAAACCCCTTTTTTGAAATCTCCGGAGTCCAAGGCCGGGAAGGAAAACGACGGCCACCAGGGCAACCCAAAATCCCACAAGACCACACACAAAAATTTAAAAGGAAAAAAAATTCCCCGGTTGGACGTCATTTTGCCGTAAAAACTCAAAAAAGGGAACCGCAGAGGAAAAATATTGACGGAAGCCACCGTGGTAATTTTGTTTGGTTCAAACAACTAAAATACACAACAAAGGGGAAAACGGGAGGCAAACCTGGGAAAACAGGGAGCAAACAGGCGCCGGCAACCAAAGGCTGCCCCCCCCCCGAGCAAAAATAACAAAGTGACTGGGCCCCCAACTACAGGTAGAAGGGAAAATTTAAAAAGATTCACAAATTGCTGGAAATAAACGTAAAAAAAAAAGGCCCCTTCAAGGGGGGAAAAAGGCAAAACAAAGAAGGGGACTGTCCAAAAGGAATCCGCAACTTTAACGTGCCACTAAGATGTGAGGGGGGACAACTTCACCGAAACGGGAGTTTTGGGGTTGCAAAAAAAAAAGTGAATAATTGGGAACTCCTTTCCGGAAATACTCCCCAAAAGGGAAAAGACACCCCCATGTTAAACCCCGGGCGGTATCTGCCTCCCGCACACCGGGTTATAAACATGACCCACGGGGGAAGAGAACACCCCAGTGCCCCAAGCCACCCGATTGAAAGTACTTCATCTAACAAAAAAACAAAAAAACAAACGCAAGGAAGGAGGGAAAAAAAAAGATGAGATATCACCCAGGCCACTTTGTCGGGTGGTAAAACCAAAGCCACCTTTCGAAAAATAACCGTTGCGAAGGGGGGGCGATCCAATCGGGAACCGTACAACGGACAAAGTTAAAAAAATCGATGCCCCAAGGGAAAATCAAAATGGTCAAATTTCCAAACTGGGTTTGTGTTTGCAAAAAAAACAAAAAGCGCCCGGGATTCCCCCTGGGAGAAAAATCGTGCCGCCCAACCCGTGGCAAGGGGGAAAATGAATTCAAAATACCAAAGGCCTCTGGGTGGGGAAGGCCTGGAAATGGGAAGTGGGGAATACAAGGCAAGGTTCATCGTCCCAATTTCCCATACAATCTTTAATAGGCCGAAAAAAGGAGTCGTGAAGGGCAAGCGCCAACTGAAAAAGGGGGGGGAGTCCCCCGTCCCCGGAAATTCGTCCGGTCCAGTGGTGGTTAAATGGCATGGGAATTAAAACCCCTCAAAGGCTGTTCCAAAAAAGATGCAGGCCCCGAAAAACGCCCCTGGGAGGGGGAAACCACCTTGCCCTGCGAATTAGTACAGGGATCCTTAAAAACGTATGGAAAACCCCCAGGGGGGGGGGACCACCCAACCCAGCATTCCACGGAAGAAAAATCATATGGTTTGATAAAGAAAGATTTTTCCCGGGACCACGGGGGGGCGAAAACAAAATGAAAAAAAGGGGAAGGAAACATTAAAAGCCCAACGCAATGAATTCCATCGGTGGGGGGGCCCACAAGGAGGACAAGGGTGCCCAAAAAAACTGCCCATGGCAACCTATGGAACAAAACCTAAGGAGCATGGGAGTGTTGGAGGGTAGAGTTAGTTTGGATGGACAAAACTGGGCCAAAACGGGGTTTTCTAGGAGGAAAGAAATAGAAGATTTTTAAGACCTACAGGGGCCGGTGCCAAGGGGACAGGGACCATATGGGGGGGGATCCGGGTAAAAAAAAAAGGAACAAAGACTGTCCCGGGAAAAGAAGAGGAAAGACCGAAAAGGAGGATAAGGGCAATCTGGTCACACGGATGATGTTTTGCACGAAAACCTACGCACCATTCGAAAACCGAAGCACCCGGAAATTACAAAGAGAAAAGGTAAAAGGCAAAGTGAAGAAAAAAAGGAAGAAGTGTGGGGAAAACTAGTCGTGTAACAACCTGGAGTAAAATACCAAGAAGAGGGACCCAAACAACTAATTGGAAAGTATGGGGAGGCATTTATGGGAAAAAGCAAACCCCGTGTCCAAACAAGTGCCACTTAAACAGGTTACGCCACACCGTCCTCAGCCGGCATGTAAGTTTAAAAAAACACGGAGGCAACACTGCACAATGGGAAAAAATAGTTTGGGGCCGGTGTTTACTGGTAATCATTGCGGGATTTTTTGCACACCCCAAAGATTGGGGGACAATGAGGGGATGAAAAAAAAAAGTCCCCCCCTGGGGGGGGAAAACACCCACCTATAATGGCAAACCAAAGTCAATCTCCAAGAAAAAAGGCAAGGCAGGCGGGGGCGGGGGGAGGAAAGTTTTTTTGAAAAGAACACACACAGCCATCTGTGTAGGACCGGGGGGGGTACAAAGGGGTTTTAAAGGCCGAAAATATGGTCACATAGTCTTGCAAATCCAAGGGTGGGCAAGTGCCCGGTAGGCTGTGGGTTGAAAAAATTTACCTTTGGACCTGAAACCCTTTGAGTTGCGTGGTGCCCATCGACAAGGGAACTTTTTTGCAGGACCAGAAATGACCAAAAAGCAACCGGGTCACCCTGGTTTGAGGGACACGGTAAAGCTGGGAGTCATAAAAAAAAGCCCTCTGCCCATCGATATAGGTTGGCAAACTTCCCCAAACCACCCGGAACCCGTGACAAGGGGGAATGAAAAGCAGGGGAAGGGGGTGTTTGGACAAAACGGTGAATGCCGGTATTATTCAAAAGAAAAGTAGAAGCCAAAAAAAAAAAAAAAAAAACTTCGTGAAAAAAATCCGAGAACCAATCCCCCTACCCCACATTCTTTGAAAAGGGGGGTAGGGATGCTGACCTCGCCCGTGAAAGGCCCGTTTAATGGGGACAAGCCTGGGGGGGGAGAGGGGTTGATAGTAGCATAACTCGTGACGAAAAAAACCCAGGAAACAAGACTTTTTGTCAACGGGAATGAAAAAATTGCCCCCTAACAGCAGCAAATCCCCCCTATTTCACTGTAATGTGGGGAGGAACTCCCGGGTCCCGAATTCACATAAGAACCCGCCCTGTAGACGTACAATGCGGCCTATACTGACAAACCCGGGGTCAAAAGGACAAAATATTGGACGGGGCCAAACTCCCCATTCACTCCCTTAAATCCCTGGTGTTCGAGCGAAAGTCGTTTTTGGGCAACCCGGCTGGGAACATGGGAAAGAAGTTTTTGTTTTTGGTCCCAACGCCGAAATTGCGCGGGCGTAAGACAAAAAAAGGAGGAAAATAATTGTCCGGGACCACCACATGGGGCCCTGAAAGAAAAGGAGCTTTCCTAAAGAAAGGGGTTGGCCAATGGGGGGAATCGATCCAGGCCCTGGGCAAACGCCATGATGTTGTGAATAGAACTGCGCAGGAACCTTTGAAGTATGCGGAGCAAAAACAGCAAGAACTTAGGACTCGAAGGGAACCCCCCCCCTAATTCGGAAGAAAAAAGGAGGAGGGGGGGGAACCGGTTTGGGGAGTAAAATTTGCAAATTTTTCGGGGGGGACATCAACAAATTGGAAAAGAAAAGTCCATGAACCCAATTGGGGGCCAGGGGTGTTGTTTGGGTGTTTTTTCTACGAGGGAAAGCCGGCCAAATGGGGAGAGAAATGGGCGGTGGAAACGGGGGGCCGGTAACCGGCAAGGGGGAAAAATCAAACATCCTGACTCCACCAACAAAGGAATATGGGAAAAAGGGGAAAAAATTTGTTTGGAGTAAAAAAAGCGGGAACAAAATGAGGGAACAAAACGCCCCCAAAAGCAAAATATTGCACCAGTTTTCAGGTAACCCCCCCCCCACACAAAGGCAGGAAAATGGAGGCCAAACAAAACCGATCAAAATTGTGTGGTTTGAAAAAATTGGGGAATTGACAATTGGCCAAATGAATGGGGATTGGGGAAAGCCAAGGGGGGGGGGAAAAACGTTGCGTGAGCAAAAGCCAATGAGTTCCAGCCCAAAATAAGAAAATGGAAGGGGGCCAGGACCACAAAGGATGGTGCTGTGGGTAAGGGAAAGGGAAATTTCCGATCAACAACGCGCCCGCTTAAATTAGGGGGAGGGGAACACTTGGTAAAGCAGCAAGATTTGGGAATCGGCATCCAGCACGTCCGTCCCCCAGTGAACCCCCCCCCCCCCCCAAACAAGAAAAAGAAAAGCTCGAACGGGGGGGGGCCCCGAAAACCATTTTTGAGCTTCGAAAGAAGGGTTTTTTATGGGGAATTGAGCAGAGCAAAGGCCCCATGCAGTGGGGAAAAAAGTCCAACAGTTCCAAGTCGCCCCCCCCAAAATGGGGCAAGGTAACGAAATTTGAAACTTTACTCCAAGGGGCCCCTTGATGGGGTTAAGCGGGGATAAAAGAAAATTAAAAAGTTGTGGTTTCGGGGCCGACACCCCAAAGAGGAAGAGTCCTTGGATGGGCCGTGCTAAAAGCGTCCCCCCCGACAAAGGTAACAAGAGGACAACAGGAGGCTGTTTAAGTGGGACTTGGTGGTTTGTTTGGACTGCACCTGTACCATGGCCCCGCCCTGGGGTTGGGTGGGAAGTGGGAGGGGGTCTTCCCGCCGTTAGACGCCCCTGACTTCCCTACAAAGAATCCCAAAAGGCTCCCAACACCAGAAAAAAAGAGGGGCAGAGCCCCAAAAGAACACGGCTTCAAAGAGCACCGAACCGGGGACCTCGGGGGGGGGAAAAGAAAAACCCAAAACTCAGAAACGAAAAAAACAAATGGGGGTAAGACAAGGGGTGCCCCCGGCTGAATGGTTCAAAAAACGGTGAACGGGGGAGGCTCTTTCGTAAATCAGGGGGCACGGCAGGGAAAGTAAAAAAAAAACCCGCAGCGAAACGCCCATCTTCCCGTGTAAAGAGAAAAGGGCCACACTCTAGTCTCTTTTTAGAGAGTAATGGGGGGGGGATGAACCACCCCCCCACAACCAAACCGATAACGGTCGGTTGCTAACTTAAAATGTGGGGCAAGGGCCCCCCCCCACCAATCGAAAAAAACTCTGGGCGTTGGGGGGGTGTCCCCGTATTGGAAAAACAAAAAAAAAATAACCAACCAAAAAGAAGAAGAAAAAAAGATCACAAAGAGGGGTCCCCCAGAATTAAGACCCCAAAATAATTTGTTTTGGGGTTTGAAAAACCAAAAGCAAAAGACGCCCGACAGTGTTGTGGTATTTGTAGGTGGTCCGGGCCATATCCGCCTGGGAAGGTTGGCCACCCACACGGCCGGCATTAAAAGTGACAACCCCCCAAAGGACAACCAAATCCCGAATTCTCCCAAAACCCCCCCCCCCCCGGTTGATGAAACTTGGGGGGGGGGTGGGGGTCCCGGGGGGTTGGGTAAGCAGCAACCCGGGGGAAACTGGGGCCGTGGGGCCAGGGATTAGAAGGGAAGGGAGGGAAGATAGGGAAAAAAAAATTTTTTTGGTTGGTACATGAACATTGTACCAATTCAAAGCAAAAAAAAAAACACTGGGGCGGGCCTTTCCTCTGGGGCCAAAAAACCAGGGTAGCATTGGAGAAAAACGCAAATTGAGCACGGAAAAAATAAATCGGCAAAACGAAAATGTGTTGGTACCCCAGAAACGCTCATCAGGAAAACGGGGCCCAAAAGGAGGAAAGGGCCCGAGCCCGGGTGTTGGTTTGTGCAAGTTTTAATCGGCACAAAGGGTGACCGGAGGAAGGGGGGAACTTCTTCAAGATAGTAAAAGAAGCTTTGAAAAGAGGGGGTAGGGCCCTCCGGAAAACGGGGTTAAAAAGCCAAAGGGGGGGGACCACACAACTTGAAGGGGAAACATGAAACAAGACGGGAAACTTTTCACAAGGTCCACCTTTTGTTTCTTTTTAAAATCCCCCCAAATTGGGTTTTTGGACAAAGAGAAGGGGGGGGGGGGGGGGGGAAGATCGAAAAAAAAGCTGGTGAAGGTCACCCGGGGAATGCCCGGTGGAGGCCGTTTTTTTGACCAGAAAAAAAACAACCCGGCCCAAAGAGAAAAGGAAATCCTGGAGGAAATTTTTCGTCAACAGAAATTTGGTGTCCAAACCGCCAAAATGTGAACGAAAAGCCCACAACAATTAAAGTTCCCGAAAAAACCTGGGGGGAGCCGATAGTGGGTAGAGAAAAAGCCGGCAAAAGAAGGGACAACCCCCCAAAAAAGCGAGGCACCAAGGTTGTGGGAAACAAAGCCCAGGTGACAAAAGAATATACACCAAATCCTGCCACCTAAAAATCCCCCCCGCCATATACTGTCCTAGTTTGTATTGGATTAGAACAGGCGGTGGAAAGCTAGAGGAAAAAAAAACAAAAACGGGGGAGGGGGACAGAGGGGGTGTGGGGTGGGAAAAAGGCAAGGGCCCGGGTTGAAAAAAAACGGTCCAGGAATAAAGTTAAGGGGTCCAAAATGGATTGAAGGTGTTTGAGATGGGAACTCCCAACTGGCCCTGGGCGGGAAAGCCGGGGTGCCAAAACCACCTTTTGTTTGAAAACTCCTTTAAGGTTCTAAGAATAAAGGCCCAGTGGAAAGGAAACTCGACGTTTCAGGAGAGGGGGTAGGGGAAAAAACAGGCCCCCATGGGGCCCAAACGTGCCAAAACCAAAGGGTAAAAACACCTTGTCACCAGAGGAACCCGGGGGGGGGGGGAAGGTGCAACACGCCTGCCAAGTGGCCACTTCAAGGAAAAAAGACCACTACTTCCGGGGGAACACAAATTAAAAATATAAAAAATTGGACGGTGCCCCCATGCCTAAACTACAATGTACTTTCAAAAGGCCGTGCCCCCAAAAAAAAAAGAACAAGGGGGAATTGAAAAAGTACGGGTAATCGGGTGTAAACCCCCCGGAAAATCTGAAAAATCGTCAACGTCAAAAAAAGCAAGAACGAATGTTGGGCGGAAGTTTTTTCCGAGGGGGATGTGTGCCACAAAAAAGTCGACCACTTGGCTGGAACGGGGAAATCAAAAAAGAAAAGGGGGGAAATCGGGGGTCCAAGGGGTGTGGGGGGTGGGTCCACCCCCCCAACAAAAGGGAAGGATCTTTCTCGGAAGGTGTTGTTCGACGACCCTGGGGGGTGGGATTGTGAATCAAAAAACTGGTCAAATCCCCCAACCCCCCCACCCGGTCGGGCCTTTTTTATCGTTTCCTCCAAAACACCAAAGTTAAAAGGGAAAATAGAGATAAGAAAAATAAGACTTCTTGCAGGTTTTGAACATAAGTCCAATGCAAAGGTTCCACGGGGGAAAACGGACGGACAGAATTCTAACCTCCAAAAAGGGGGGGGGAAGAAAGGGGCCAAAACCGAGTGGAAACTAGGGGGACACACAGAAGCAAGACCCAATGGTGCTGGTTTTTGGGCAGACCAGGGCGACCCGAAGAAGTTGGTCCCACACATAGGTCCGAAGTACCCAGTGAAAGAGATTATCACGAAACAAGCTCGAAGTTGTAAATAAAATGAAAAAGACGTTCTGAATGGGGCTTTGTTTCAAAAAGGAAGGGTCATCTTAACATTTCCATAAAAAAGGAGCTTTGGAAGAAATTCATTGCCATATTCAAATTCCCGGCCAAGGACCGTGGGGAAAAATGCGGGTTGGGAAGGAAAGCAAAAAAATTTTAACGGGGCTGGCGGCCCAAAAAAATGGGTGGGGGTGAAGGAGTTTGTTGAATTACCCAACCAAAAAAAAAGGCCCGGAAGGGTTTTCTGACTGGAGGGGGGGACCAAGGGAAAAAACAACTGGTGAAGGGGGGCTGGACTGCCGAGCCGTTAAACAGGCATTCCTACCGGGGGGCATTCCCCCAGTAACCAAACCTCTTCCCCTGGAAGGGAAAAAAAAGTCATATGGGGGTGAAAAAAGAAGAGGTCTGACAGTGGAAACGACCAGCCCCCCAGGTATTTGAAAACCCCAACATTACTTCAAATGTGTGAGGTAAAGAAGGAAAAAAATGGAATGCAAAAAGGGGGAAAAGCGGAAGCGAAGGGGGGAAAGCTAGGGGGTGAGTAGGAAATTTACGTTTTTGTCAGGCCCGGGGTCGGGAAAACCAATGGGGGGACCGGGACGAAGGCAACTCCTCTGTTTTCCCTGACCGAACCATTGGGAAATGGTGAGAGGGGGGGGGGCCGGGGGGATTGCAGGGGTGAAAAAAAAAGACATCCGAGAGAAGATGGAATACATGAAACCCGAAAAGTCCCTTCATCATGGGTACGAAGGAGGTTGAAGGAACACAGGGGCCAAAAAGCCGGCCAAAGAAAAAAAAAAGCACAGTGGAGAGTACTTGTGAAACAAACCGTATAACCGGTAAAACGGCGAAATGATTGGGAAAATAAAGATTCCAATGGTGCGGGGAGAAAAAAAATGGGGATGGGACGGGCCCCCTCAAAGGGGGCCAGAAAACCAAGAAAATCACGGGAACAGGGGGCAAGTGTCGGAGATAAATTTGACACCTAAGAAGAAACCCAACTTCTAAAGAAAAAAAAGGGAAAACACAAGGTCTCGGGGGGCAGGGCAAAAGTTAAGGGGAAACAGATGGATTATAAGGGTAACCATCTGGGGGCGATTGGTTTGCAGGGAGAAATTTTTGAAAAGGAAAAACGGCCATTAAAAACAAAGCACGGGGAGAGGGTTGAAAATTTTAAAAAAAATTACCCCAACATTTGGGTAACAGATCCCTGAATCCGGAATCTAAAGCCGTTAAAAAAAGGGAAAGCCGTTACAAAGCGGCCACTGGAAGAAAGGGAGTCCATCAGTTTCTGCCCAGAACAACGTTGGGAGAAAAAATTCGACTCAAAAATAAGGAGCTTAAAAAGGAACCTAGGACCCCTTGGGAGTAGTGGGCTTGTTTTTCACACAGGATAATGGATCGTCCAATTGTAGAAAGTTGTGCCCCCCCCACACCAAGACGGGATGTTTGTTTAAATGAAAGAGAACCCTCCCATTTGTCTCACGGCCCCGTGCACGTATGGCGGCCCAACCCAGGGTGAAAATTGACAACCAAGGTTCCCCAGCTGTTCCATCCGCCTCCTTAAGATACGGAAAAAAGAAGTTTTGGGAGTTTCCGACGAAGAGGGTGAGAGCGGAGGTTTTGTTTTCACGGTGCCCCAAAAAAAAAAAGGGTCACATTAGAGCGGGGGGGGGAGATTAAGAAAAAAAAAAAAAAAACACATGACCACCCTAAGGCCACACCCCATGGCAGGGGGTTTAAATAGAGGGAAACACAACGGGGGCCTGGACCCACAATGGGACCCCCCCCCAGTCCTGGGGGTGCAAAGGAAATTTCCCCACCCAAAGAGGGGGAAAAAACGGGAAGTGTCAGAGGGAAGGGGGAAAATCGTTGGGAGCGTGTGATGGATGAGAAGAGTGCATTTACTCAGGGGGGGAAGGAAAACGTCGAAGAACAATGAGAAGGTGCCACCGGGGGAAAGAAACAACAACCAGTACCCTAGCCATCGAATAAAAAATGGTAATGGGGGGGGAAGGGAACTGGCGTCTCTGTGGAACAAAAAAAGGAAAAAAGAAAAAGACCGAAGGGTGTCACCCGCCCTTGGGATCCCCACCTGGGAGCCCCCAAAAAGTTCCAAAAGGGGAATGGGGGGGGGGGGGAACTACGGGGCGTCCGTACCAGCATGAACACCCCTCTAAAGAGAATCGTAAAACGTTAAAAATTTGGGACGAAAAGAACCCAGTGGTGGGGTGAAAAAAACATGGAGTGAAGAGGGGGAATGGATCCAAAAATGTATGTTCGCCAAGAAGGTTGTGTAAAAAAGGAACCCAATGCGAAAGCAACCGAAGTCGACTAAACAGGGGGGAGACCGGGAACCCCTGGGAAATTCGATCAAAAAGCGCGGAAAATATTTCACAGGGCGAAAAGTCTGGGGAAAATGTGCAGGGGGGGCGGATAGGAGTCGGTTTCCGGGGGGCAAACCAAACCCAGGTAAAGACACATCTGAAGTCAAAAGGGGCGGGGCCGATAACGGGGCGGGGCAGATTTTGAACTAAAAGAAGTGGGTCAAAAAAACCTTGGGGGCTGAACCAGCAAAGTAAAGACAGGAACCCCCAATGTTGCGGGGGTGGGGATTTGAATCGCAAACCCATTACAGTGCAACCAAGGGGCAAAATGTGTAAAGCAGTGGTGTCGGGCCCTTGGGGGAATACCTTAACAAATCGGTCCAAGAAAATGGAAAAAAAAAAAAAACAACCACGGGGAGGAAAACAGAGAGGAAGTTGGAGGGGCCCTGGCTGTGAAAGGGGGGAAGGGGAAAAAAAAAACCACCCCCCCAAGAAAGTCCAAAAAAGGGGGCCGGCAGTTTTCCCAACGGGCGATAAAAAAAGTCCCCCACAAAACAATGGTTGCCCGAAGGGAAGGGCCAACCGTGGCAACCCCAATGGCTGGGAAACCTTCTCAAAGGGGGGGTGGAAAACTTTGTAGGTGGGTGCAAATTCCCGGAGGAAAGAATTTGCCGGGAAAAAGAAGTAAAAGAAAGTTGAGAATGGGGACGGTTGTCAACCAGGTGGCGTTTTGGCCATGGAAGAATTAAGTATCAGTGGGGGGGGGGGGCTCAAAAGGCAGGTGCCCCAAAGAGCCAAAATTCGTGTCCGAAAAGCACGGAATTTGAAATAAAGGAGGCAATCTGGTTAACACAAGGGGCCAACGGAATGGTTAAAAGGTGGGAAAAAAGGGATCAAAATAATTGCTGACAAATTGGTGTGTGGCCACCCCTGACAACCACCTTGCTACTTTGAAGATGTTTTGGGGGGGGATAAAGCAAAAAAAAAAAAAAAGAGAACCGGGGGGGGGGGGGCGCGACAGGGGTGAGTTTGTTTCGAAACAAATGGAAGGTGGGGGGGGGGTGGAGGAAGTGGAGAGATCCGTTTGGCCCCCACAGAATGTCCAGGGATATCCAGACACACAGGAGGCACCAAACTCCCGCCAATTGGGATGCCAAAAAGCAGGGTCTAAGGGAAAAAGCAGGGAAGGGGGGTCGAGGAAAAGAATAGAGAAGGGGGGGGAAGAAGATTAGTGTGCGAACGCAGCGAAGGGGGCGGCATCAATGAGGAGGGAAGAGATTAAGGAACGGGGAAGGGAAATCACTCCCCGGGCTAGTTAGTGTGTTGTAGGTAATACAAAAGAGGCGTGGATGGGTGGAGGACCACCCCTACGTAAGGGTGTGGTAATAGGAGGGAGGAGGGAGCATTGTGGGTTGTAGTACATCAAGAGAAGGGTGGGGAGAAAGGAGGCGAGGGCGATGGCAGAGCAATAGAAAAGGGGGAGGGGGTTAATGGTTGTTGCCGGTAAAGGAACGCGCAGGTTGGGGGCTAATTTTTGGGTTGGATCAAGTAAGCCAGCGCTAGTACGCCGACGTAGTGCAAAAGTAGATGAGATGAGGGGTGGTACCCGCCACAGAGAATTGAAAATTGGGGGGGGGGGGAAAAACAACAAGAATTGGGGGGGTTTGGTCGGGGTAATAGGCCAAAACAATGAAACGGATGCTTGTTCCTAAACGGAGGAAACTGACAAAGTGCCCCCAAAAATGTACATGAAGAAGGCCCCCCCTGAACCGAGTGTTTTGAGGGGGGAAAAAAAAACAAGGGGGGGGGGTGGGATGACCAACAAATTCTTGGGGTTTTTTTGTTCCAAACCCTGAGGTGTGGGGGGTCAAAGAAAACGGGAAAAACGCGAGAAAAGACCCCCGTCAAAAAATGACCCACGATAAAACCCAAGAAAAAGATTTGGAACAAAAGTCAAGCACAATCACACGCATTGCAGGGGGGAATCCACCCCAGAAATTCCACAAGTGACGTAAAACCCCCATTGGGTTGTTCCGGAAGTTGTAAGAAAAAAAAATGGGGTTCCCAAAGGGGGGGGGGGGAAAGGGGTTTGGGTGTGGGAAAATTGACGGCCGTTGCGGGGGAGCATTAAGCCCCCCAAACCCTAAGGAGACCAGGGGAAAACTGTGTCCCAAAAAAGAAAGGAACGTACACAAAGGAATAGGGGTCGTGGGGCGGCGAAAAAGGGGAAAACATCCCTACTTTTTTTACAGGACGGTAAGTAGATGAATTTGACCCCGCCCCGGGAAGGACATGGAAACCCAGGGGGGAATAAAAAAATCGGGGCGTTCGCGGCACCATGTCCAAGGGGAGGGGGTTAAGGAAAAAGAAATCGGGGTCCAGGGGGGGGGCTGGTAAACCATCAAAGTCCCAGGTAGGGGGAGTTTCACGTGTAACATAAGTGGGTGGGGGTTGCCACAAAAAGAAAATACGGGACGGGGTACGAAATGGTTGCCCAAACAGTGGAACAAATTGGAAAAGCGGGGGGGGGGAGTACGGAGGGGCCACGTCCAAAGTCCACGGGGGGGGAGGGCCCCCATAACTAATGAATAAACATTTGGATGAACGGGTGCCCAAAAGGCCGGCCAACGTAGGGTTGTGCTTGTCAAAAAAAACACCGTGGGGACTGTCAACCGAAGGTAAACCCCCAAAGGAAGAGGCCACCACAACAGACCAAAGGTGGAAAAAGCCGCAAAAGGAACGTTGACCTTGGACCACAAAATGCCTTGCAGGGAAAAAAATCCGGGAACGGAAAAAGAAAAAAAATAGGCAAAACGAAAGTTTGTGTGTGTTCAGTGGGGAGGGAAGAATCAAAAACGGGAAACAACTTTCCAAGGGGTTACGGATGGTTTGGCAACCAAAGGTGACGTGGCAAGGGAAAAGTATTCGTTGGTCGGGTCAACCTTGGTTCTTGGGGGTGCAAAAGGATAATCCAGCCAATAACCGTGTTTGGAAAAAAAAGAGGAAAAACCCCCCGGGCACAAAAAAGGCAAGACCAATTACAGGGGGGTTTTGAAAAAACCCTTGTTAAAAACGAATAAAAGTTTATGGGGGAACACCAAAAGTGGGACAGTCCCCTTTTTGACCCCTGTCGAAGGAAAGGTCCGCCCGAAGTTACCGGCAAAGAACGGTGGAAAGCAGGGAGCAAAGAAAAGTAGGGGGGCGGGTTTTTGTTGGTTCCCGTTAGGGGGGGCCGACGGTACGGGGGTGGCTGGCCAATAAAGGGGGCCCGGGAGGTTCCAGGAAAAAACATCCCCTTCGAAACACCATATGGGAAAGGGATGAAAACTGCCGAAAATTTCTTGCAAAGAGAAATCCGAAAAAAAGTGGTGTTACAAAGAGGTCAGAACCTAAATCAAAAAAAAAAGAAAGACATGAAACCCAGAAAAAGTGGACAATTCGGGCCCCAGTGTATATAAAAAAAAGAGGAGTCACAAGTACGGCAACGTAAAGAAAAAAACACGGGGGTGTTTGTGGTGTAACCGAAGAAAAAAAATAAACACCAGGGACCAGAAAATCAAACCTGGGAAGTAAACATACGGACAAAATACTGTCGGGAGGTTCCCTGGATCTAAAGCCCGTGGGGGGGAAACCAGCCTATGAGAACACACGGGTGCGGGGAACTTGGGGTTTGGGTTGGCCTCACGGGAAACCGTGAGGGACCACGGTCCACAGGAAGAGTCCAGGAAAGAATGAAGGTTCAACTGAATCTTCAAAAAAACCGGAGGCCGGGGGGGAAACCCGCAATGCATGGTCAAAAAAGGAAGGAAGAATTTCAAGGGGGACGTCGCCAAGGGGAAAAAAAGAAAATCGTTGTCCAGCCGCGAAGCTATGCCGGCCTCCCCCGGTTTTTTCCAAAGAAAAAACGCCCCATCAAAAACCCAAAAGGAAACCCCATTTCCCCAGCTGGACGTAAAAGTTCAATGCAAAACTCTTGTCGGAAATCTGGAGTTAAACCATGAAAGCCTATTTTTGGGGCCGGCTTTTGCAAATCAATAGAAAAGGGGGAACTAAGCAAAAAAAAGAAAATTGAAACTAAGCACACTGAAAAAAAGCGGCTGGGAAAAAACAAAAAGACAACGTTCCAACCAAGGTGAGAGAGTGCGAAGAAAAAGGGGTGTAGGCCAAGCGGCAGGGGCCCGAGGGGGTGGGTGGGGTGGCCAGGGGGGGCCCCACCACACAAAACACCGCCTCCCGTTCCGAATGGTGGTTTTGTTGGAAAAAAAAAAAGTGGAAGGCAACAAAATTGTCCAAGGGCCTTACCGTAGCGATCAGGGGCTCGGGAAAGTTTGAAGTGTCACCCCCAAAACCAAGAAAAGGGGGATGGAGGGGGGGACACCAAGGGGTGTGTTGGTTTCAGGGCAAACCGGCACCAATTTCACGGGAAGGGAAAAACAAAAAAAAGGGGGTGCCCAAGAGGGGACCCCTTTAAGAGGAAATTCAAGAAAACCCCACCGGGGGTGAAAAGGAAAAGGACAAAAGAGAGAGATAATAAAAACGCCTGGCTTTTTGCGGGGGGGGGAGACAACGGGACCAAAACAGTGTGAGGAAACGGCCTC
>Ga0179593_1385618_pt1 | contig 23439 bp, 33 predicted proteins | sample CZODoug2_1_08_16_FD_185931 | JGI IMG/M metagenome (GOLD analysis project Ga0179593, IMG submission 185931) | Vadose zone soil fungal communities from Angelo Coast Range Reserve, California, USA - CZODoug2_1_08_16fungal (PacBio error correction) | ecosystem: Environmental > Terrestrial > Soil >...
GACCAACTTGACAGTAGGAGATTGAAAACGCGGAATGAAGAATCAAAACACAGCATATAGAGAGCTAAGGGGGGTGTCGGACAAAGATGCCGTCAAAGGGTAGGGGTGTGCCTCGGGGAAAAGGGGGAAATGACGAAACAACACAATAAGACGAAGGGGAGATATGGGACAAACGGCGAAAGATAGAACCGGTTACAGGGACCAAAAAAGTCCGAGCGTGGAGACGCAAGACGAAGAATAGGATCGTATGGCTGTTAAGCGCGTTGAATAGGGCGCGGACGAATAAGGTCACGGAGGTGGGGGTGGTAGGTAAGAGGGGGAGGGGATGGGGGACAGGGCGGTGAGGCTTGCGTAGCAGGAGAGGGCTGGGGTAGAGAAATGGCCGGCAGTGTCAAAGGTAAAAGACAGTGCCGGGAGGTGGGAAGGAGCAAAACCATGGCCCCAGGCAATGTACCATACGTGATGCCGAAAAGAGGGTGAAAACCCGGAAAAGGAAAGTGCGCCAGACGAACGAGTTGGCGCGACAAAGACAGAAAAGAAGGGGAAGAAAGAAGCATGAGGAAACAAAGGAGGGCAATAAGGCAGGGAACAGCGCAGGGGACTATGGGAAAGGGAGGCACAGAAAAAAGAGTGAAACGGAGACGAGCAAAGTGTTCCAGAACAGGCTTGATACGATGTTCGTTCAGCACTATATATGGAAGTGTACGTGGGGGTGTGTGAGGAAAAGGGGCTCCATCGGATCAGCATGGAAAGCGCATGAACCAGCAGAGTCATAACCAAAAACTTAAAGGACAGAAAAGCGGAACGGACACGAAGAAGAAGACGGGGGGTGAATAAAAGATATGGAGAGACCAGAAAGAAGAACGAAGAAAAGAGAAAGCATGAGGGAAGCGTGGGAACAAAATCGAACGAAAAGCGCCGGATAACACTTACACTTGTGTGAACTGACACAACACTCCTAAGAGGGAATAGAAGTCAAACCAAAGGAGATCTCTTTTCCCAAAAGGGAACCGGAAGGGAGTCTGATAGAAGGGAAATCAAGAAGTGAAAGGACCTGGAATATGACGGAATAACGAGGTGGGGTGTGGACAAGTAACTATTCATCACCAAATTTACGACGGAAAGAGGAGGGTTATATGTCTGGCGGCAACAAGTCACTCGGAGACATGACGATGCGAGGGGGGGAGTGCGGGAGAGAAACGCTCGAAAAGACCTGTGGTCAACGAAGACGAATTTAACGGAAGGGGCATAAAAGGGTTGAGGGGGGGGGAGGGGGGAAATGCGATGAGTCAGAAGGGGTGATAATTGGGGGGGGTAAGACACAGAAGAGGATATGAATAACTGGTTGGAGAGTGATGCAGAAAAGCGAAACTGGTGACAACGGGGGGAGCAATGCAAAATATAAGAGGGAGGGGGGGGGTGGATCCGAGTTAACCGTTTTGTGAAAAACACGTAAGGACAAAATTAAGAACGGTACCGAACACAAGAGGAAAGAAAGAGAAGGGGGGTCAAATAGGGATAACGCATATGTGAAGTAAAAAAGAACTGAAGATGTGGGGTAAAAAGGGAAAAAGAAGGGGGCAAGAACGGGGAGAGAATAAGGGGGGTGGACGCGGAATCTGAGTGGGAGAGGAATCAAAAAAAGAGACACGGGGGATTCATCGTGAAGGGCACGGTATAACTCAAGGGATCGGTGGCGGTGCCCGTGGGAGGGGAGAAAGGGGTTACCAGACAGTCGTTGCGGACAATCACTGAAGCATTTTGTAAAAAAGTCGCGACAACATACGCGCCCATGCAACAAGCGGATGAAAAAAAGATCAAACAAACGCGCCATATGGTGCCCTATAATGTGTGCTGAATAAGGGGACAAGGGATCAGGGGGGAGGAGATGGCCAATCAGGACATGCAAAATCGAAACAAAGGAATGGGGTTAAATAGAATGAGGGAGAGGAGTGGGTAGACGAACCGATGCGGGGAAGCAGATCTCAACAAAACGAAAACCCTGGAAAGGCAGGGGAGGGAGTCGTAGGATGTACCTAGAAAACAGGAAAAGAAAGGAGGAAAGAAAAGGAAAAAAAAGGAGGAAGGGAGGAGCCAAAAGAAAGGTGCATGGGGAAAGCAGTATCTTAGTCGCGTACTTACGAGGGAATGAAGGTTGTTGGGGTGTGACTGGGGGGGGTGTGCATGACGTCGGGAAAAGCAGAAGAAGAGGAACTGAAATCTAAAACGAGGATGACAGCGATAAAGCAAGATTGAGCGTGGGGAGAGGGCATGGGGGCCAGAACAGGGTACAGTACGTAACCCAGTTCAGACTCGCGTAACAACAAGGGCAAATCTAAAGGGGAGGAAGTAGGGAGAGAAAAAAGAAATAAAAAAAGGAAGCGGAGGAAAGAGATACTTCTTCAGGATGGTGGAGAAGAAACGCATAGCAGAAAAGGCAAAGGATGCGGGGTGAGGGAAAGAGAGGGGTGAGTGTGATGTAGAAGTAGTAGTGCCAGAGAGGAAAATCTAGAAAAGAAAAGGACAGTGAAAAGTGGCCACAAAGCCACCGTGCTGATAGTGGGATCTGGACGGAGGATGGATGGCGCAAGAGAAGAGAATGAAAGTACAAGTACCCACGAGTAAATATACGAAAATCGGCCCTTGCGGATAGAAGGTGGGGGGCGAAGAGGGGGAAGAAGGTGAAAGGTGGGCCAAAGATACACCGGGGGAGGTGGTAAGAAAGGGGACAGATAGTGCGACAGAAAAAAAGATGGAAAGCAGTAGGAACGAAAAAAAAGAAAGAAAGGAATAAGGGGCCGTAAAAGTGGGGGGGGTGATGCGAGAAGGATGAAGGGGGGTGGGGGGGACACTGGAAAGGGAAGAAAGGCGGGAAAACGTTACGAAATAAAGTACAAGGGGGAACGGTGAAAAGGGGGAGGTTGAAAGAAGCGCTCAACGAGGGATCGCACAGGAAAAAAACGAGCAGGGAGGAGAGAAAAAGGAAAGTTAATAGCGAAAATTTGGAAGAAAAGGGTGAAAAAGGGGATGATGAGGGGGTGAAAAAGAGTAAAAAAAACGAATAACAAGCGCAAGAAGCGCAAACCAAAACAGGGTAAAGGAAGGATGAAGCAAAAAGAAATCTAAAAATAGGAGGGTCGCAGAAAAAAGTAGATGCTAAAAAAGTAACAAATGTCCGGTTGCTAGGCGAAGCTGGTACTAGTGTGAATGAAAACAGCGAAAGGGAGTATAGATAATATAAACAAGCTGTAGGCCCTGAGGAACGGAGCTGGGAGGCGGAAGACAATGGTAATTCGCGCAACTTCAAGGATGCACGGAATCTGTCGGTGAAAGATATAAGGTCGGCAGGCCGGGAAGAAGGGGGGCAGAGAAAGGGGAGAGAGGGGTGCCGTTATGTTGACTTTCTGGAACGGGCATTGATAAGAAAAAGAAGGGGCAAGGCCAACGCGAAAAGGGACTGATATACGGGAATAATGGGTGGTCAGTGGGCACACGGGCAAATAGAAAAATGTGTGCAGGAAGAAGATCAAAAGGCCGTGGAAAACAAACGGGAGGAAGGTGATAGCGAGTCCGTCGTGAAGAAAAAGCCCATGGAAGAAAGCCTAAGGGGGACGCACTCGCGGCGGGCAACTTTGGGACACAATCAGACTGAAAAAAAAAAGAAGGTAATGATAGAACGAAGTGGGTGCGGGGGGCAGAGGTCGCGCCCGGAGGCAAGAAGGGGACAAGCGCACTAGCATTCTACAAAGGAAGGGAAGGAAAGAAACAGCGAAGACAGGTACAGGAAAATCCCAATAGCGATCAATAGGAAAACAAAAACCCAGATCATGAAAGGTAAGCAAAAAAGAGCCGGGGAAGGCTTCGTAAGGAAAAAACAGGCGCAGTCAAAAAAACTGAAGGACATAAAGGCAAAAGAGAAAATAGGGCGAGCGAAATAAAGGTGGGAGGTGGAATGGCGGACAGAACTATGTAGGGAAAAAAAACGTGGAATTATGGGCGGGCACAGCAAAGCAGAAAGACACGTCGAAGTTTAATGATTAGGGACGGGGTGTTAAATGAGAAACCAAGAAGGAGTGTGTAAAAGGGGCAGACAAAAAGACTACCAAGTGTAAAAGAAAAGGAAAAACAATGCGGGTGTGGGGGCAAAAAGAAGAAGGGGAAGAGAATGCTCTAACTCAAAGGATACGGATTGCCAAAGGCACTGTCGTTATAAGGCGGGGGCACGTGCAGGAGTGAGGTTGTAAAAACATTGGAGTGCAGAATGTGAATAATTGGTAGGTAAACAGGTTGGAGGCTGAAGGATGGAGGAAGAGAGGGGTAGGCAACAGTGAGCAAGTAACAAAACGGGGGAGAACCAAATAGGCAAGGGATAATACAATAAAGATGATGTGTCGGGGTTTATGTAACCGTCATGGACTCGAGGGCCGACAGTCAACCAGGAAGAAGAAGAAAAGAGTAACAAACGAGGTGCACATAAGAAGAAAATGGGGTGCGGGTGGCCAGGGGGTTGGAAGGGCATCCTATGGTGGACAAAGACAGGGGGAAAAAAAACATAGTGAGGCGAAAAGAAAAAAGGTAGAAGGGAAATAAGTATGAAAATAGCGGATAAACAGGAAGACAGGAAGAAAAAGAAAAAAGGTCCAAACGAGCCGAACCGTTGAAGACCCCGGCATCTGAAAGTCGATCATCTAACTACTAACCCCCACCTACATCACCACACCGGGGACTTCACACCCAGCTCACACATCAGTCCTCTTTTTCTCAATCTTAGGGAATGTCCTTACTCAGAGGCCGGACAAAATCACTGCATCGAGGGAAGGGGCGGACATCACTCCTGGAACAACCGAAATGAGAGAATAGAACAGGGGATAGGCGGAGGGGAGAAATGGATGGGGGTTAAGCTAAACCTTAGGGAGAAAGAAAAGAGCTGCCAGGGACGGTGTGTGACGGACGATATGGGACCGGGATGGGACACTGTACTGGCTGGTGGGGAGCGAGAGGGATAGTGAAAATGGAATGTTAAATGCGATCAGGGAGGAGGACGTTCAGGGACATATCTTGGGTGGAGGAGTCAAAAAATGAGGTAGTGGCAACAAAAAAAACCAAGACTGTACAGTCAGGAGGATGTGACGAAAAAGAGAAGCATGTAATCGGGGGAAAGGACAGGTCAGGGGAACGGTTGCAGTGCTGAAGGTCGGTGCATGGGACTTGAAAAAAATTGCGATGTCAGGTAAAGGTACAAGGGTTGAGTCTGGTGGGATGGGGGTGGGGATGGGAGAAGGAAGGGGAGGAGAAATGAGGAACCGTGGGTGGGGGTCGAAGAAAGGGGGCGTAGTGGGGGGGGATTTGAATGCGGAAAAGGGTGGGTGAACACAAAGTGTGAAGACGAATGAAGGAAAAAGACGGCCAAGGTCTTACTGATAGAAAACGAAAGACGTGAAACGAGTTTAAGATCGGCTGAGATCCACAGGACCAGGAAAAGGAAGAGGGGGGAAGAATAAAAATTGGGAAGAGAGAAGGCCGGGGGGGAATGTCGGGGGCCTGGAATATTAAATCCTGCAGGGAGGGAGTATAACGCTGCTGTAAAGGGGGCACCTGAATCGAATATAGTTGTTTTACGGGCAAAGCGATCGCCAGCGGGTGGGGTTCGGAAATTCTTTCAACGTAAAGTGGTAGTGGGTTTTCCTCCGAGGGGCTCTGACTAAGTGGACAGGCATATGGAAGGGGGGTAGCGCAGGAACATAGGGGGCGTGTGGCGAGAAATGGAAAAAAGACGCGAGAAACGAAGGTTTCTAGTGGACAAGGACGGAGTGGACGTAGTCCTGGCTAACCGGGAAAACAGCGGGATGTAAGCTGCAGTAACTGAAGAGAGGCAGTGAGGATTAAGGAAATGTACAAGGGTAAAAGGGGAAGATAGGGGAAAAGGCATATCGGACCTTGAAGAAGTGGCTGGCGTGTATCCCAAGGAACGGATGTATCAAAGCAAAAAAGAAAAAGGGTGGGGACAAATAAAGGGCGCAGTAAGGAGACGTTTATCTCGGAATCGGAAATAAGATGGGTAAAGAAATGGGCACAATAATCGGGAACACGGGGAAAGGGATAAGGATGGTGGGGGGGTGTGAAGAAAAGCCTTGGTAGTAGCATGTAGATAGAAAAGTGAAGGGTGGTGTAGAGAAAGGGTCATGGGCACACTCAATGTGAATTGGGGGACGCTGACCGGCTTGGCGTAAAGAAAATAAGAAGGGGGGGGAAGAGGGAGAAAATGGTGTATAAGACTGCAAGCTACAAGAAGGGCAACATTAGGATCATAAGGGGTAAAAAGGGTCATAGTGGGGAACCACAAGAGGAAGCGGCGTAAGTAAGCGGGGAGAGGGGTCACAAGAAATTTCATAATCGAAACCGACAGGGGGGAAGGGGGAGGGGTCAGGAGAAAGGCGTAAAAGTGAGTTGATTGGCGGGGCACAAAAGAGGTGGTGCAGTAGAGGGGCCAACGAGAAAAAGGACGAAGCCCAAAAAGGAAGAGAAAAAAAAGGCAAGGAAAGGAAAAGCGGATGTGAGAGAAGAAGGTGCGGAAAAGAGCGGGCGGGGGGGGAATGATACGAAGATGAAAAAAAGGAAAGGAGGGTGGTACGCCGGTAAAATAGAGACTGCGAAAAGGAGACGATCCCGGTAAAAAAAACGGTAGCTAATATGAAACGATATAAGAAGAGAAAGGGATGTAGGGGATGCAACAAGTGGGGATGCTTCCAGGCTAAGCAGGGAAATTAAGAAAAAAGGAAGGGAAAAAAAAGAGGGAGGGGGGAAAGCAGGAAACGGTGGACGATATAGGGAGAGGGGTTGATGACAAGCATAGGGTGAACGGGGATGTCCGATAAACGGGGCAGCAGACGAGTGAAATGGAAAAGAGAAAAGTGGAGGAAGGCAGAGGTGTAGGACTGGGTAATCAATAAACAAAAACGGGAGAAGCGGAGGAAAGCAGAAAACAGAAAAGTTGGGAGTGGAGGGAGGGAAATCTAAAAAAAGGAAAAAAGAAAGAAGCAGTTAGGTACGCGAGCAAAAAAGAAGGGAAGGGGGGAAGAAGGAGGGGGGGGGAGCCGAGAAGGAAAAAGAAAAAGAGGGACAGACGAAGAGGGGGGAGGGGGGGAGGAATAAAGATGGAAGAATCATGGGGTAAGACAAAAGAAAGAAAGGGAAGGGACAAACTGAAGGGATACACAATGATCCAATGGCAAGGGAAAAAGGTGGGGAAAGGAGCGTACAACAAGAGGGACCGACGGAGACACTGACGTAGGAAAAAGCAAGAAAGAAAAAAAGGAAACCATAGGTCCGAGAAGCGAATAAAAGGGAGAGGAAGGAAAGTGCGAAGAGGGGGAAGAACTAATAAGATAAAATGTGCAAGAACGAAAGGGAGGGGATATAAAAAGGCTGATAACACGAATAAAAAAATTAGGTGACACAGTCTGCGGTGAAGGAGCAGATCGGTAAGGCACAAGAAAATCGGGTGATAGTGGTGAACTTGTGACATCTAAGAAGGTGGACAAGGTGCAAATGAAAAGAATTTGCAGGGGGGAACTAGTGAAACCACAGGCTAACATCGTAAGGGGAAAAGGGTACGCAAGCAGCGACACAGCGGGAAGGGAAAAGAGAAGGGGAGGAAAAAAGGGGGGCCAAAGAGGGCAGGGGGGGCACAAACTAGCCGAGTAGAAAAAATGACGTGGAGGAACAGGTGGAGGAGATGGCAAACCTGAAAGTAAGAAACCTAAAAAATCTCACAGCAGCAAAAGGAAATGAGAGGGAGTAGAGAGAGGCTCTTAAAAACGAAGGCCTTACGATGGGTTAACGACCCAAAACGGGAAACCGGGACGCCGAATCTAAAACATGATGAATGCAAACCGGGGACGAACGCGGTGGAGAAAGGAAACGCTCGGAGGGAGACAGGGTGCTGGGGACGAAAAAGGGGGGGACGTAGTCAGAAAAAACGCGGGAACCGGTGAGGGACGATAAGGGGGAAGTGTGTGAGAGAAAGTATAAATAGGGACAGTAAGAATAGTACAAGGGTCAAGGGGCGGAACAGGATCGGGGGGAACTGGAGCAAACGTTGGTTGGTGGACAAAGTGAGAGAGGAAAAAGTATCAAAAAAAACGATAACCGTAGATAGAAGCAGGCATCATATAATCGGGGGGGAAAAAAACACTCAGAGGATGCGGGGCTAGGGTCGGATGTTCATAAAAAGGGTTGGAGTATTTATTGGGGAAGGGAGAGGGAGGGGAATAGAATGGGGGCTGAATAGGTAAAGTGGCAAGGTAAACGCTTTTGTTTACCGAAGGAAGGTCGGGTAGGTAGGGGGTTTGGGGGGAAAAGGGGGGGGAAAAAGGAGATAGCATCAAAGTCGACCGGATAAGCGGGGTGGTTTATTATGTAATTTGGGTGGAACTCAGAAACACTGTCACCAGAAAGCATTTCCGATGAGTGGTATACTTTGAAGGGGGAATATAATGGGGGAAAAAACAGATAAGCGAGAGAGTAACGGTGTTGATGCGAGTTTGGGCGGAAGGACAAATTCGGGAGGAAGAGTGACATACAAGGGGACCTTGAAGACCGACAGAGAAAGAAAAGGTGGGGAAAGGCGGGGAACTGAGAAAAATGGGGCAGGAAACATTACGGTACTAACAGGGTGTCAACTCCCAAGAGCGGACGAGAAGGAGGAAAAAGGCCCAAGGCGTCTTCGGAGCCGGGGGGTGGTGGGGAAGCCAATCCAAGAGGACAATAGAAGCGAAAATCCCTCAAGTAGAATTTGTTCGAGTGGCAGATGAAGAGGGGAAGGAGAAAGATTCAAAAAAATGTGGAAAAGGTAGAGCGACAAAAAGAAAACAATACAATGGGAGTGTGGCATGTGCAGAGGAGAAAAGGATGGGGGAGATGAGAACCCGAAAGGGGCGGAAAAAGAAAGGAGAGTGGTAGAAAAAGGTAGGGCAGAAACCATCTGGGGGCGAAAGGGGGGGGGGGGGGGAGAGAAGAAAAAGAAAAGATTTAAGTGAAGCCTGTTCGCGATGAAATTTTTGCCTACCTAGAAGACCGCAAAGAGACGAAGGAAGCGAATATAGAAATGTGGTAGAAATCCTTTCTCGGCGTTCTAAAGTCTTTGTAATAGGGGGAACTAAGGGGGGAATGTGAAATTATCTCGGGGTCGCAGAGGCCGAAAGAACTGCAAGATCGACTTGGGAGAGAGAGTTAGTGCGTACTAAACAAAAGGGGGCATTGGCGAAGGTATGCAGAAAAAAAAAATGTACAGGTCGAACTGCTACATCTCAAGAAGATCTCAGCGGGGACCGAAAGCGAACTACTGAAGGTGGGGGAGGGGGGGAAAAAGGGTGTCTAAACCTTCTCAACGGGGAAAATGGGAGGTAAATTGAGGCAGGGTTGCGGTGTGGCGGAATGTTAAAGGCGGTTATCCGGCGTTGGACAATAAGATTTTCGTCAAAAAGAGGTGAAGACCCTGGGATTGGGTAAGTAGACAACAATACGTGGATCCGCAGTGATGGTGTGGGAAGTGTTGCGCAAGACGCACAGGAAGGGGGGTTCAATCAATGGCAGGAAACTAAATGGAAAGTGGTGCAAGAATAACCGTCGTGGCCCAATGCAGGGGGGGGGGTCAGAGTAATGAGAAGAGAGAAGAACAAAATACGCGTTGGTGTATTACGTTCGTCATGTGAAAAAGGAGAGGAAAAGTTTTCGGAAAGGGCTTCGGGAGGTGGGGGAGTATCGAACAGCCTAAAGGAAAGGCGGAAGGATGGAAGATGGGGGCAATAAAGGAAAAAACCAAGGAAAATTGGGGAGAGAAGTTGGAGAGAGGTGTGGGTTGATAATCATAAAAAAGAGAGACAGACAAAAAAAGGAGGCAAGGAGGGCGGGAGGAAAATCGTAGAGTAAAAAATATAAAGCCGGGCATAAGCTACAAATGTGCCGGTACTGGGGCAGATATCGAGGGGAATCTGAAATAGGCCGGGGGGGTTGCAATCGCCTAAGTCCTAACGTTAACACGTAACCGACGGGGCACTCCCAAGAATTCAAATATATGCTTCAAGGATCACTGAACTTAGCGAAGCAGTCAGGGAAAGGGTGCAAGGCGGGTCTTGGGCCGAGCAACGGGGTAGGAAAAAATGGAGGTAGGTGCGGCAAAAAATAGGGGAAAACCGGTGGTGAAAGGGTGAGTCAGAGGGGGGAAAAGGTGCAGGGTCAGCAGCAATAGCGGGGCTGCGCCTGCAACGAATTGGAAAAAGGGCCAGGGGGGAATGTGGCTCTCAGGAAAAGAAAAAAAGTTATACATTCGGACAGAGGAGGCAACGCAAGAGGGTCGAGGACGGCCAAAAGCACGAGCGGGGGGGGGAGGCGGGGGGGAGGACTACTGGGGTTGCAACTCAAAATCCTCCGCACCGAGCTCGCGAAAATAGGAAAGATGTATGGCATCTTGAAGACAGGGGGGGGAAATGTGCTAAGCAGGGGGGATTAAAGTGGGCAGACAGTAGATCCAAAAAAAACAAAGATACGATCTGAGCACAAAAAAAACGATCGAGGGAAAACAAGCATAGCTTCCAAAAAGCCTACAGTCATCCATCAGACGGAGGGGAAACGAAAAAAACTTATGGGTCATGCAAGGACAGGCAAACATGACCGAAGGCACACCAGCAGCAAAAGCGGATGGAAGTACTACGAGGGGGTGGGGGAAGTGGGCGTGCGAAAAGGGGCGGGTAAAACGGTCGGCGCGGGGAAAAGGCTGGGGAGGGGAAGGAAAAAGAACGAAGAGGGGGAAGAAAAAACAAGAGAGGGAGAAGGTACTACAACAGTGGGGGGGGACGACGAGGAGTGGGGATATACTAAGAGACAAACACGAGGCTGCGAACAAAACACGTGAGGGACAGGACAAAGTAATCACGGGGCGTAGAAAGTTAAAATAAAAAAAAAAAAAAGGGGAAGGAAGAGAAAGGGGGAACTCCGAAGAGGATGAGGTAATGGGCGGTTGTGACAATAAGTGGATGTTGAAAAAAGGAAAGGGGGAGCTGAAAAAGGATGGTACGCAAATATCATGGAAAAGGGAAAAAACGAAGGGGGTGAAAGGTCGCTAGAGAACCGGGGGAGACGGTACTGTCGTGACTACGGGTGTGCGTTGACAGAGGACAGGAGGGGGGGGTGTGGGGGAAGAAAAAGACAAACAACATAACGGACGAGAACAGGGGAATCGCTGAAGCCGAAGCATAAGCGAGAAAGGCAAAAAATTAAAAAAACAGGGAGGGAAGGGGGAAGTAGATGGAAACGGGGAAATGTGGAAATTAGGAGATGTAGAAGCGGGGAAGAAGCCGATTAGTACCCGAAGAGAACGCGGCAGAATTGGGTGTGGCCGGGACAGATGGAGGAGAAATAGAACAGATAAAAGAATATGAAGAGAAGCCCCTGTGAATGCACGGGGGAAAGGGGGGGCTCATACGCATCATAAAAAAGCCAGAAAAGCAAAGGGAGATCGCGGAGAGAAAAAGAATCCGAGGGAAAAAGGGGGGGGGAAAAGAAAGGGGAAAGAAGAAGGTCAACCGTAGAAAGGAGGTGAGGGGGAGGGGGAACAACACCATTAGAGCCAGGGAGTAACAGGGGACCAGCGAAGATCTGGGTATCGGTAGTCTCAGGCAAGGGCGCAAAGAGCACTTCGACTAAGAAGGGCGGAGAAAGTGAAGTGGGTCAGTGAAAAAGCTGAAAAACCGGAGGAGGGGCTCACGGAGGGTGCTTGGGCGTAAGTGGGGAAGAAGGGCTGAAACAAGATGTAATGGGAAAATACGTGCAATAGTGAGTGGGGGTTAAATAGTATACGAAATCAAGCGAATCGGAGGGGAGTGAGGGGAAAAAACTCAAAGGGGACGAGTCATCAGTGAAATAACGGGGAATAGGAAAGACATGGGAAAAAGGTGTCGAAACTTAGGAAAGAAAGGGGAGGGAAGAAGGGAGCTGTGCAGTAGGGCGAAATGGGGTTAAAAAGTGGTTGGCGTGGGGACAATGGGACGTGTTTCGAAAAAATGAGGGGGGGGGGGAATGGGGTGGTCAAAAGGATAGAGGAAGGGAGGGGGGGCCATGCATGAAAATGGGGGGGTTTGGCTGTTCTGACGCATGACGTGACCGGAGTCTCGGAACAAAATAATGTAAGCCAAGATTAAAAAGAAGATTAAAATTGGAAGTGAAAAGGCAGGGCCAGCGAAAAAAAGGAAGAGAAAGTCTGAATATGGTGTGACGTCACCAGAATCGGGAGGCAGAAAGGAGAGGGTGGGGGCTGAGGGTCTGCGGGAGAGAAAGAAGAGAAAAGACGTAAAACGGAGCATAGAGGAGAGAGAGAGGTCGGTGTGTCGGTTACGCGGTGAAGAGTTGCTTATCATGAGGAGTCAGAAGGGCAGTGAGGAAAAGGGGGACTGCTATGTGTGGGGAAGAGCGGGCAGGGGGATTATGTTAAGGCTCGAGAAAATCACTGCGTGCGGGGGAGCGAAAAAAAAAAGGGGGGGGGAAAGAGGGGGCTCATAACCTGCTTGGGGGACATGACAAAAAAAGAAAGAGCGCCTAACACCAGGAAGTGCCAGGGGCAAGGAAGAAACGACCTTCAAGCGAAAAAAGCGCGTACAAGAAATCTAAATAGAATCATGATGGAGGTCAAGACCTGACTTGTGGGCAGTTGAAGATATGAGCGTGAAAGGGGAAGAACGAGTATCGGGGGTTAGAACGCGGGGGGGAGGAGTTAAAAAAAGATTTCAGTAGCAGCAAGAGGCAAAAAGGGGGAGAGCGGAAGATGAAAAAGCCGAGCAGAACGGGGCATGGGGGCAGTGCGAGTAGTTAAGGGGTTAGAAATATGGAGAGGGTTCACGAGTGGTGTGGGGAGTGCAGCTTGGCGGGGGAAATGAGGAAAAATGGTTAGCTAGTCAAGAACAATGAAGCTGAAAGGGAAACTTGCGGGAGAGAAGGAAGGGTATTACCAGAACCGGGTGACCTACGGGGAAAGTGTCGGCAAACTAGAAGTAAAATGAAACGACGCATATAGGAAAAAACCAAGCCAGGGGAAAGGGGAACAGGAAAAAAACGCGGCAGCGCAAAGGAAGCAACGTTCTGCCGGGCAGTGGAGGGAAAGATGGTGGTTGGGGGGGTTTTGGAGGCGGGCAAAGAGGTGTAAGTCAAAAGTTTGGTTGGGGAGAGGCTAATGACAGATACTCAAGGACTGCAAACGGGAAAAGGCTAAAATCTGTAAAGACTAACCAAAACAGATCAAATAAACGTACGAAGGCCCCAGGGCCAAGGAACGCAGAAAAAAAAAACGAAAGTATTACGTAATTGAATGACAGGCAATAGGGTGAAAGGCACGAAATGCTGACATTCAATTGACATGATAGGGAATGTGTGGTCAAAAATTAGAGAGAGGTAAGAGGGAGATAATGGTGAAAAGTAGATCAGGCGGTAACGTGAGTCGGGGAATGTGGCGATAGGGGGTACGAATAGTCCGAGGTTTAGAGGGAATGCGGAATGACGTGGGAGGGAGCGTGTCATAAAATAGGGGAAATGCGTAAGGGTTGGTTGAAAGCACCACGGGGGAAGTGGACGTAACCACGGCGAATGGGCGCAAGGGTGGAGGAGGAAGGGGGGACAAGGTATACCACGAATATATCTCAAAAGCAGGGAGCGGACGGCGGTGATTGATTAAACCTCTTCGGAAAAAACCGGGAAGACGAGTAAACATAAAAGTACAGAAAAAGGAAAGGCAAAGGAGATGCAAGAGGGCTGTAGAGGGGGTAGAAGAAAAAAGGAAAAGTGGGTGCGAAAGCGGAACGGGACATGGGCGGGGTGTAAAAACATAAAACCAATATTAGGGATAGTAACAGTGTATAGGCGCAACAAACGTATCTTAAATGAGTTTTGGTGGGAGCAGGAGGGCCAGTCGGAGCATCAAATGGCGGAAAAAAGCAGGCGTGGAAAGACTGCAGAGTCAGAAAGCGGGGCAAGCGAAACACGTTGTGTGTCCGACACCGAAAGACACCGGGAACAGAACATTAGGAAGAAGGAAAACAACAAGCAATTATGTCGCCGCTCAGCGGGGTAAGAAGTAGGGAGCAAGTGGAGCTCGAAAAGCGAATATGAAGGGGGGTGTTGGGGGGGCATGACCGGAACAACGGGGCCACTCCGAATAAGCCGAAGAAATGGGACAAAACAACGACCGTGTGGAAAAACAAGAACCAAGGAAGAGAGAACAGTGAACCCTCTGCCGAGGCAACCGGAGGAATAAGGTCGGGAAAAAATAAGGTAGGTGCTGAATGGGAAAAACTAAAAAGATAAAAACAAAAACAAAGCCAGAGGAGAACGGGGGTCTGAAAGGAAGAGCGACAAGCAGAGACGGGGCACAGCAACGACACCGCGCGCGAAAGTAGCAGGACTGCAGAGGGAGAAAACAGCATCTGAGCAGCAATAATCGGGTGGGCAACATGGAGGTGGGGGCACAACGATTGTATGTGAGTATTATAGTGGGGAAGAATGCGTGAAAAGAGGAGACGAACCGGGGTATTGGTGGTTCAAACAGAAGGGAGCTGGGGGTGACATAGAAGAAGGGGCACAATTCAGGAAAAAGTAGGGGGATGTGGTTAAAGCGTTTGTTAAGAAAAACAGAAGTAAGAGGACTGTCAACGGGGCCGACTGTGGGAAAGAGTGCAGGCGTATGTGAACAAGACGAATGGGAGTGTGGCGGCAAGTACTTTTCATTCGGGGGAGGGGCTAAAAAGGGAGAACCGGGATTAGCGTACAGTAAAAGGGGAGACAGGCATGAAAAAAAGGAAGCGGTGTCGAATCGGTTCGGAGAAAAAAAATTAAAAAAAGGGGAAAAAAAAAAGAGATGGGGGTGGCGGGTAAAATAAAAAAAAGAATGTAGAAATAAAACCCGGAGGAGGCGAGAGACAAGCAAAAGAACACCAGTACGGGGGGGGGGGAAAACAAGCACGGGAAAATTAGAAGGGAACACTCGAGAAAAAATACAGTCAGGAAAAACAAGGTGAGGAATGGGGACCCTTGGAGTTGGGGGAGACGTGGGTACAAAGGGCTTCCGCAGGTGAAAAGGAACGAGTATGCGGGGATAAACGGAGCAGTATATGGCAACTGCGGAGGCGAAAGAAAGAAAAACACAGGAACTACAGAGGAGGAACGGCAAATGGAGGGTAGTGGTGAGCACGGCCATGGTAGGAAAAAAAAAGGCGGAAAAGAGGAGAAAGAGTGGGAAGCCGACAAGTAAGTGGCAAGAAAGGATGCTGGGATAGGATGAGGTTGTGGGTGGGGTTAAGGAAAATCTAAAGGAGAAGAGATAAAGGTAAAGAGAGGGGGTATGACTGAGGGGAAGGGGGAAGGGACACGTGGCTAATGTGAAAAGGGAAAGGCAGTCGTGATGCGGGGGGGGGGGGAAGGAGAAAGGTGAGGAATGGACGGGAAGGCGTTATAAATCAGGACCGTGAAGCACGTACGGGGCTTGGAAACAGTTTCAGGGGGCTTCGCAAGAAATCAAAAAGGAAATCAGGGATAGCAGGTAAAAGTTCTTATGATTGAAAAAAAGAGGGGGTGATGAATGAAATACAAAGTCAATGGGGAGAACTGCCTCGGGTTTAGCTGGTTAAGGGGGGGGCAGGCCAAGTTGTAATTCAGAGGGTGGTGAACAAAAGGCGCAGATGGGCAGGGAAAGGGGGCTAGTTGTAAAATCGGTGGTAGCAAACTAGGACGTAGGGGAAGGGAAAGCGGAATGCAAGCGATGGATTAAAGGGGGAGAGATCAGAAAGTGCGGCTGGGTGCCGCAAGGCTGCTGGTAAGTCAAAAAAGGAAGGCATGGGGGGGGCTATAAGCCGGAGATGTTGTGTATAAACAGAACAGTCAAGTGAGCGAGTGTAAAGGGACACGCGAGAAAGTTGTGTAGGGGAATGGGCATGATACGGGGGGTGAGGGGTAAAGTCGCGGACGAAAAAAAAGTGGCAAATCAAGCGCTTGGCGTGAGGGGGGGAGCAAGTGGGCGGGTTATATATAGGTGGCAACGAAAAAGAAAACAGCCCACGTAAAGAAGTGAGAGGTGGGCTCAGTGGGGGACAGAACGGGGGCAAGGGGCGAGTAGTTGTAGAGGAGGAGATTGAGAAGTTGTAAATGGAGGAATCAGGAAATATATAAAGCAACGACGTAGGCTGAGGAGGGAGGGAGAAGAGATAGTAGGGCGCATAAGGATAAAAAGAAGAGATAGGGAACAAATGTTGCTTTCGCCGAGCGAGGAGGTAAAACAGGAAAGGTGGTGGGTTGAACGCGAAGAGAGCCAGCCAGAAGGGGAAAAAATGGCTGGACACAGGCAGAGCACCGAAAGGAAAGCGGGTATCTCTGCACGGTTCCGATCAAAAGGGAAGGAGAATGTCGACAAATCTTGCCGTAAGTGTGATGATGAAGGTGGCCCAATTATGGCGGAAGGAGAGAAACAACTTAGAGGGAAAGCGCAAAAAGGTGATTACAGGGGTAAGCGTACAGAGGGGGGTGTGATATCGTGGGAGAGCAGGAGGGAAACACAATGGCGAGAGAGGACATTCAGGCCGGAGGAGGGAGGCACGGTAGTCAAAAGTGGAAGAAAACCGAAAGAAGAAAATATTGTAAGAGGAGTGGCGGAACGGGAGATAATAGGACTGGCCGCATGGAAAACGGAAAAGAAAAAGGAGGAGGGTAGCCAAGCGGGAAGAGGGAGAGGCTATAGGGGGCAGCGAAAGAAGGGGGTCGAAGAGCCGTCGCTAAGTCAAGGAAAGGCGGGGGGGGGGGGGGAAAAGGGGAAGAAAAGGAAAGAAAAAGGAAGTTGAAGGTGGAAGGAATAGGGAAGAAGATGAGAGGGGAAGAGTAAGAATGATTTGGGGGGAGAACAGGGAAAGAAGAGGAAAATGGGTGAGAAATAAGATTTTGGGAGAGAGGGAGATAGAAGCGGGTTAGATATAGGGGAGAAAGAGAAAAGAAGAGAGTGAAAAAGAAAGAAGAATGGGATGTCAAGGACCCACTTGGGCAGGTAAAGCGGAATGCAGTTTGTTGGGTGGGAGGGAACATCTTGAAAAAACCGACATAACGATAGGTGAGGTCGAAAAAGGAGATCCAAACTATGACAATACCATGATACTCCCGAGGACTCTCACCCAAGGTCTAAAAAATGAGGTCATGTAGAAGCCAACTACGCAACAAGGGCGGGAGAAAAGCCATCGAACGTAGAGCTAAACCACCACCGGATACAACTTCCTGAAAACAAGTGGCGGCGGGGTAAGAAGAAAGAAAAGCTCGGCGGTGGCGGGGTGTATTCGCAACGAGGTATATCACAATCAGAATGGACAACAACAAGCAGACGCCTAATAGCAGGGGGAAGGGGTGTGGGGGTGGCTGGGAAATGTAACCACCCCGGAGCAAGCGCAGAAGGGCAAGCGGGAGTACAACAAACGAGGAGAAAAAAGGAACAGGGGGGGAGGAATCAGTGCGACGGGTCCGACGGAAAAAACAACAGCAAGCGGAAAAAAGGTCAAAGGGAACAAAAACCGACGAAAGGCAGTATATAGACCTCTTTGTAAACAGGGTTAAATATTGGTGTGCACAATGTGAACTAGGAAGGGGGGTGCGAAGGGAAAGGTTAAAAAGGGCGCAGTAGGGCGGGACAGTCCGGATTGACGGCGCAGAGAGTTCAATGAGGGTGATGGTTAGGAGCCCAGCGGGCCAGAAGCAAAATAAAAAAACGAAAAAGGGAGGGTGCCAAAGATACACTAGAGGATAAGGATAGGCGGCACAAGTGGGTGGGTGAAGGGGTAAGCAAAATGAAAGGAATAAACAAAACAACGCCAGAATGCAGGGTACTAGTTTAGGCGGTAGAAAAGAAAAAAAAAAAGGGGTTTGGGAAAACAAAAAAACTGGGTAGACGCTCAAGTCGACATGCGAACACCAAATACAGAAAAAATAAACAATGAAAGGGAATGGAACTGCAAAAAAGAGGGAAAAGCAACCAATAACGTCTCTGCGTTGATAAAAGGATTCGGGAGCGGGTAAGCAGCCAGAAGAGGCGAAGAGCGCTCGCAGGAAGCACACCGTAGGTGGGGTCGGCAGTATAGGAAAAGAAAAGAGGAGAGCTGAGGCATGGGACTCGATATAAGTGGGAGGGGCTAGGGGAAAAAAGGGCATGCGGAAAAAAGAAAAAAAAGAAGGAAGGAGGAGATGCACGTGCTGCGAGGGAAAGCGTGGTCTGCTAGGGGGTTCTATCAAATAAGAGATGGGGCGGCGGGGTGGGCTTGGCTGTAGCAAATAATGGGGGGGGGGGGAAAAAAAGGAAACTCTGTCAATCGGAGGAAGTGCAAATTGGACAAAAAAAACTGCAGGGCGCTATGGTAATGGAATGCGTCTGGTCAAAGGAGGGGGGGGGGGGGCGGGGGTGGCTGGAAGGGGGGGGAGGCCTCGTGTCTCCTCGTGAGTGTCATATTAGGGTGGTTCAGGGGGGGCCAGAAAAAAAAAAAGAGTCATCTTGAAACAACGGATTCAGATGGGGATGGAAATATTAGACGCAACAAAACGGAGGAAATTTTTATTGAAAAAGCCGTCGGTCATTTTTCTCCTCGGGAGGAGAAAAAGCTGAAACGATTCTGTGGAATGGTCTGAAAAAAAAAGGAAAAAAGAGTCTGTTAGGCAACGCGAGAAGCGTGTCTAGGCTCGGACTGGCAATCTTGGTTAATCTAGCTTTAAATTGCCTGGTCGGGGAGTGGGTTGAGGAATCCAGCGTAGGGAGGGATTTGAAGGGGCCCGAACGTCTCACCCGGAGTTGCGATAAGACCGACAATACCGAGCGACCGCACAAAAGGAGACTGGAAGAAAAAGGAAAAGAACGGATCTCAAGACGCGATGGGGATCGTCGGCGTTCAAAAAGCCGGGGGGACGGGGTTCATGGAAGAAGAGCCCCAGCGTGTCAGGCTGAAAGGATGGGATACAGTTAGGAATCGCATGTGAGACAACAACGGTAGGGACTGGAGTCTATATGCGGGAGCATGAAAAGGCCCACAGGGGGTGGATCGAAAGGGGGCGGTCACGCAGGTCGCATCGCGAAACAACAAAAAAAAGAGGAGGAAGAAAGAAATAGAGAAGGAAATAACAAAAAAACAAAGCAACCAAAAAGAGCCTGGGACCGGCTGATTGAGAAGGCGCAAACGGGGCTTAAGATCACCGTAGGAGAAGTCATACAGGGGGGGGTATCCATCTCGGCGGGTGGGTCTAAATGGGAACCAGAAAAAATCTTGAGATCACCACGCTAGAATATAGGATTGCCCCGGGGTCCAGTGTAGCACTGGGGGAAATGAAGATAAATGATCGAGATTGAAGACCGGGATTAACATTCGACGGGGAGTCGCGAGTATTGCGGAGACATCAAGGGACCGTGAAAAAAGAACTGTCCGCAGGGCCGAAAACGATGTTAGAACAATCCGCCACGGAAGCTTCCCAGAGGAGATGAGAAAAAAGAGGCAAGGAAGCTGAAACCACGCCGGAGACGTAAGTTGACACGACAACAACGACTAGCTAGGACATGAAAAGACTAGGGCGCTCAAAAAGAGGAGAAAATGAAAAAAAAAGAGGTGGCCTAAGAAGGGATCTCTGTGCGCTCAGCAAGATAGAATGTACGTTTGGGAAAGCGCAAGAAAGACTTCTCAGTGGAAAAAAAAAAAGGAAAAGAAGCGCTCCAAGGGCAATCCACAAACGCAAGCAAAACCGAAAGCACAGATACAAGCAGGGCAATGCAGAAGGGTCCCCTCGGTCAAAGGAGGGGGACGTCCATACGACTGGACTTGGACTATTTTGGGGCCCCATCAACACGGAAGGACGCCTACGCTAAGTTAACGCAAAAACAACATCATAACTCTGGGTAAAAACCACGATAAAGGGAGGGGCGTAGGACTCTCCGAAACCGCTGATCATGGGGTGTGAAGGGAAATGCATCATGGGTAGATAAAAAATAGGGCGCCAAAAAAAGGGTGCGTTCATCAGGGTACCCAACAAAAAAAACACCCCCCCAACCCCCCCACAAAAAAAACCCCAAACTATCATCTCAGACTATAGGAGAACGCTCGAAAATGGGGAAGCAACGATATCGGCTTGGGTAGGTTGAAGAAAGTGGTTATTGTATGGGAGGGGGAAGAGGGCTCATGAGCTGATGACGTTTGTAAACAGCGGTGTAGGCTGTGTGTGAGAGAGCGCAAAACAGTTCATCACTAGGGTTGTGGGGGGGAAGGTGGTGGTACCGAATGAGTAACCGTTCACACCATGGCCGAAAATAGAAGTAGATCTTAATACAGGGTTAGAAAAGGGAAGTTATGGGTAAGAGGCGCAACCACCTGTGAATATCATAGACATAACCGGGGGGGCAAATCGGTTCAAGAAAGGGGGGAGGCTAAGGGTGTACCTCGACTGCAAATCCTGAAAGAATTTGACCCAAGAAAAGGACCAATACAAAGAGCCAGCAAGGGGGGCCCGAAGTTGAAGTGTGGGGAAAATCCGAGGATTTCCAGAGGGCAGAGAGACAAGCAATATTCTGCTCGGCGACCCGCGGGGTAAGCAAAAAGAGCCGAAAGAAACCCTGAAGCAGTCTGAGGGCAGGCCAATGGTGGCAGACTGTCTGGGGAAAAAAAAGAAAAAGCCTAGGGCGTTGAGAAGGAAGGAGGGAGTTGGGGGGACTAGATGGGGTTGCCGGCCGAGGCCGGGAGCAGTCGTAGCTTGGAGAGGCGTAGCGAAAGAAATAAAGCGGTTCGACGCACGTGAGGGAGGTAAGCTGTTCCTAAGAAGCCAGAGCGAGCGCGGTCAACTAGGGGGGAAAGGGTTGGGGAAAAGCGAACAAACAGGTGGGGCGAGGTGAAGGGGCACTCCTTTAATCGAGGAAACAGAAAAAACGGGAGGTTTCGTAAAAACCGTCTTAATCGCCTAATGGAGGGGGAGAGAAGTAACACTCGTATAGATACCAGTAATCGGTGGGAGGCAAGAAGCAATGGAGGTTGTCAGACAGAACAAGGAAAGGCTGGCGGAAAGCAGGAGGGGATAGAAGCGATCTTTAATCGCTGCGAGGGAATTATCAAAAGGAACTTGGGGTCACCGTAGAAAAGTGGAGGGAGGGGCGTTAACCCCCGAACCGGAACAGCGCAGAAGTCGACGGCAAAAGGTGGATTCGATAGTGGGTTAGAGAGGGCTGAAAAACAACAACGAGTAGGATGAAAGAAGAGAAGCAAAACCCAATTCGAAGGAACCAAATGGGAGAAGAAAAAAAAAAAAAAGAGGGCGCGGTTAACGCGGTACTAGGGTCTACAGGTGGTGCACGACCAGAAGAAGAGACCTACGGGTCAAAACGGGAAGCGCCGGAATAAGGGAACAAGGGTATAAAGGGGTTCTCAAGAATCACGGGGGGAAGGGGGGACGGTAGACTACAATCGGCAGGGATGTTCCCTGGAGAACCAACTAAAGTTGAGGAGTCAAAAGAATTTGGGGGGAAAAGGAGGGGGGAGATATCGAGTGTCGGAAGGAAATAGAGGGCATGCGAGGGTCACTCGTTTACGAAAACTCAGCCGGGGGCCGTTGATATCGAAGGCTACTGAGAATCACAAAAAAGTCCGCGGTGCGAAACTCCTGGTAAAAGCAGACCAGAAGGACCCGAAAGGTCGCTGAGAAAATCGGGGGAGTTATCAGCTGAAAAAGACTTCCTGGCGGGAAGGAGAGACGCGTATCGCGCCCGCTCGACCCATCTAGAATGTCTATCACTTCCCAAGAACATTTCCCCACCAAGAGAGGAGAAAAACACCAAGAAAACTACCAGACTTGAGCACGCTCGAAATTCTGGAAATTCGTCGGAAAACCTGGAACAAAACCAGAAGCCGGGAGGAGTTTTGAGGCGGGGAGGAGCCACCGCGGAGGAATCTCCTAATTCATAAAAAATCGTGGTATAAATACTCGGGAGTGGAAAGAGGTGTCCCAACCTCCAGTATGGTAAACAATACTTAACAGGGGGATTTTCGACTTTGGAAGGGGCGTTGTAGTTTGTAAAAAGATTTGATGAGATGGGAAGTCGAGGTAAAAAAGTGAACGCGGTAACCTTTCAGAGATGCTTAGAGTGTTCAGTGTTGAAAAAAAAAAGACTCGACGCTCCAGAACCGACGGGGAACAAAAAAAAAGATGACACTGAAGGTGTTCAAAAACGGGGGAGGGGCCAGTGGTGTAAAGTTGTAATGGCGGGGGGCAACAGGTAAAAAAACCCCGGGGGGAGGACCGGGAGCAGTTGATTAGAGATAACAAAGCAACCGGAGGGAAAACCTGCGATCGCTCAAGAGTCTCTAACCAGGCAAGACAAACCGGGTGGGGGAAAAACCAGCCGCCAAGAAGGATCTACGGTTGAGAAAAAGGCGTCCGACTTTCGAACGCTCTGAACGATAGGGAGCTCGTGGATATCAAAAAAGGGGTGCGCAGCTTCTTGGACTGGTTATGAATTGGAACGACGGACGAACACAATTGAGTCATCAGCAACGTGTGAGAGGCCTAACGAAGGAGTCGGGACGGTATTCAGGGGGGTGTTGGAAGAATCTATCTTAATCAGGGCGGGGGGTGTGGGTCGGTAACACCCTAGCAGGAAGATCCGGGAGGGACCGAGGCGCAGAGGTCTAGAGCCCTTCGGGCGCTATGTCCTGGCATGGCGGACGTTAAAGCCTGGTGAAAGGAGGGTGGTGCAAGGTTGAGGACGGGGGCTCCGCATGGGGATGTTGGAAATGGCGTTCGGGCAAAGGACAAAACCTCGAAAAAGAGGAGAAAAAGCCTGGAAAAATCGGGCGGGGCGAACCCAGAGGAGTCAAAATCTTGTCTGACAGCCTAAGGGAGTGGGACTTCGACTATATCCATACTGAAGGGACGATCGAAACTGGTCGGTGGGGTAGGTCCGGAAATCTGCGGTGTGTCGGGGGAAACTCGGTAGGACCAGTGGGAGAGGAACATTCGGGCTGGGGGGTTAAAAAGGATGACTCGCCGGGAGGGACTTTTGCAGAACTCTTCGGGCTAATGTGAAAGGAACTCCGGGCTCTCAAATCTGGCGGGAAAGCCGACGCTCGGGAGGGGAAACCGCCATTCGAATTTGAATAACGCGGCTTGAAACTCGATAAAGACTCTAAAAGCGGACTTAAGCAGGTCAAAAAGGAGGGGGGGGTGCCTTGCAGTCTACGGGTCAGTCAACGGCTTCGGCTGGTAGGTCCATTGGGGGGACGAACACGCGGAGATGGCCCACAGGGAAAAGACTAGCTAATATGTGAGGGGTAGAGGGGAAGGTCCAGGAGGGGGGAAATATCCGTTACTGACACTGCTCGGGGTGTCCTCTCTACGCAACAAACACGAGTG
>Ga0179593_1417491_pt1 | contig 23437 bp, 28 predicted proteins | sample CZODoug2_1_08_16_FD_185931 | JGI IMG/M metagenome (GOLD analysis project Ga0179593, IMG submission 185931) | Vadose zone soil fungal communities from Angelo Coast Range Reserve, California, USA - CZODoug2_1_08_16fungal (PacBio error correction) | ecosystem: Environmental > Terrestrial > Soil >...
TTCACTCATCAGTGGAAGTTGGGAGTCCCGGAGAAAAGGACCCTGTGATTCCGAAAAAGGGAGATGTTGTGTTGGTGGGCGGTCGGTCGAAGTTGAGTTGAAACCCGAACGGCCGGGGCTGGGATGGCCAACTCAGGGAGAAAAAATGTGTAACATCAGGAAAGCGGGTGACATAAAAAAAAAGAGCCCCAAGGCAGGCGGCAACTGAGGGCCAACTGCCCTTTCGAGGACAATATATAAACCGAAAAAAAAAGGGGGAAACGTTGGCGGGAAAGGGGACCAAATGATAAGGGGGGGTTCCTAATTGCGAACCGAACGTCCCCTGAACTGGAAACGCCGGAATTTTAGGATTGACATCACCCCCAGGTCCAGGGAAGAGGGTAATACAAAAAAAATTTGCCAAAAAGGGGGAAGGGGAGGGGGTTGAGACATCACGAGGGGAATAGAAGAACTTGTAAAACTCCCCGAAATCAAGGTCAGCCACTCGTCTCGGGGGAAAGCAAACACAACCCACCTTTTGGAAAAAAGGGGGGGGGACAGAAAAAAGCTTCGAGCCCCACGCCCGGAAACTGTGAACGACGTCTCGTTTTCCGAACTAGAAAAAAAGGTGGCAACATGGATCCAGGAGGGGGGACGGGGGGGTCCCCAAGCTTCCAGTGGAAAAGAACGATGGAAAGAACCACAGGGTCTTGCGGGAAACGGTTGTTCAAGTGGCAAGCATAAAGACGTGAAAGAGGAAAGTGGACTCTAAAACCCTTGAAAAAGGAAGTCAGTTGTTGGTCTCGGGCATCCGAAATTAGGACGGCGGGAAACGCCAAGGTTCAAGGGTGTCTACTAACGGAGGAAAAGACTCGGAGAAGGATTTATTCCTCTGGCGAAACCGAGAAAACAGGGACCATTTAACTACTGCCAAAAAAAAGTAACAGACGACAAAAGAAAAAGAAGGGAGAAATGAACCGAAAGGGGGGCTTGGGAAAATGCCCGAGCAGCAATATGAAAACGGAACTAGCGAAAACCATTCCTCTATGAAAAAAGGAGCCATCTGTCAGACAAAACCCAACTGGAAGTATGAGAAAAACCGCGGACTTTGCGTTTGCAGGGGGTTGGGCAGCGTGAATTACGGCTTTATCCTTAAAAAAAAACAAATAAGGAGAAAAAAAGGTATATCAGGGAAGATAAGAAGTCGTGAATATCGAAGGAGAAGGCGCGAGAAAAGAACAATCTCGTGACTTCTGTCGAAAAGGAGAAAAAGCAAGACTCGAGGGGACCGCCCTGGGGTAGAGACCTCCTCCGAAGGGGGCCAAACCGTCTCCCCCGCAAAAAGGGGACCAGGGTGTGCAGGTCACAGGCCACTGTCTTGGGTCGAAGTGAAACGCGGGGTGCCGCCTGTGAGGAAGAGGGGGGGGGATATACCGAAAAATGAAAAAAAAGCGGAGAAAATCGCCCCGGGAAAGCAAAAGGGATCACGCGTTTGAAAAAAGAACATGGGATCCGCCCCAAAAGAAGAAGTAATACGGCAAAGCAACTGAAGGAAAAAAACATTGACGCCGTCACGCCCGCCGCAAATTTTGTAAGGAGTGCAAAGGGACAAATTGGAAAAGGTGAATTAAGAAAACGCCAGGCGGACGACGGACGGACTCCAGCTTTCACCCTTGGTGAAAAGAAAAACACGGTGATGGTCCTGACGGAAGATCCGGGAAAGAAAAGGGGGGCCGCGTTCTTCGTTAAGGTGTGGGGAACCTCGAACCCCAGGTTGAGAAAAGACGGAAAATAAAAAAAAAAAAAGGATCAAGAGGAAAACAGCCTCAAGGGGGGGAACCAGGTGGTAGACGGGACGTCGATGGGAGAGAGGGCGCCTGATGGCCAAGGTCGAACTGCGAGGAAAAAGAACAATTGGCTCAAACAAGAACACACTTGGTAAGCTTGGTAAACAAAAAAAAGGGGGGAAGGCCAAATAACTATGAGGACAAAGAAGGACCTTTTGTATCTTCCGCATCGTCACCCCAATTCAAAAAAATGCAAACCGATAAAAACACTATCGACAATAAGGGCTGTAGGTGTTGCCTTCCAGACCGCGCGAGAAGCCCAGGATTTCCAAAAAACTTGGGGGTGGGAAAGATGGGTTGAAGGGAGAAAACGCCCCGCCGCACTCGCGTGGCGCAAAAGGCCGTCAGGAAGGGAACGGGGAAAAAACATCGCGATATCAGAACATTGCGGTCCAAAAGGAAGCTCTCCGCCAATCCTCGAGGAAGGGGGGTGAAACGTAAAGAACATAGCCCCAGCGCCATCAAACCGTGGTGGAGTCAGGTGCACACTCCCGAAGAAATGAAGTAAAACAAATAAACCATCATGGGATGCGTGCATGCGGAAAACGAACGTGTTTGTCGTCCCTCAACACGAGGGGGGAAGGAAAGGGATGTGAAAAAAAAAGTAGGGCCATCCAAAGGTATCCCTAGCAAACTGCGTTGAAGAAGAGACAGACCTCAGTCAAAGAATGCCCCCGGGGAGGGGTGAAAGCGACATGGGGCGGCGCAAAATCAAATTCCCTGCCTGAAGCCGTCGAGGTTCGAATAGGGGAAATCAGGGGGCTGAGATCGCGTTTATAAAAATATCGGAAGGGGGGCCTTAGGCGGTCGTATTTCAAAAGAGGGGGGGACTCGGGGCGGCGTCCGGCGGAGTAGGCGTTGTACAAGAAGGAAAAACGAGAAAAAAAAATCAACGGAATAGAGACCTTTGGGGGGGGGAAGGGGGGGGAAGTGGGGGTAGCATGGTCATCTGTGGTAAAAAAGGCGTTTCAAAAATTTGATTTTTGAGTTATCAAAATGTCGGCGCGTCAAAAAGCAAGGGAATAACTTATCATCAAAAAAGGGGGACGATCCTTTGGAGAGGATCAACGCAACGCCCGGAAGGGGGATTTTGATGAGATCAAATGGAGGAAAAAGATTAGCTTCGGGGGGGACAACGAGGAATTGGACTACAAGAAGGGGGGAGGTGAACCACATGATCTCCTTGCCGGGTTTTACCAGCAAAGAACCGTGCCCGGCTTATACAGATACAATATCAAAAAAAGGGTTAGTGGGGGGGGGACTACTAAGACGACCAGTCCTCAAGGAGATTTTTCCCTCGAGAAAAAAAAGGAGGGGGAAAAGAAGCGGGAGCCCCCACCCCCCCAACGCCAAAAACCCAACCAACACCCCCACACCCCCCACCCCCCCCCCAACCCCTGGAAGAAACCAAGGATCGTAAAGAAACCTAAAAGAACCACAAAAAGGTGGGGAAAAACGGAGGTTTTTTTTGAGCTTGTACTGAGTAAGAAAAATAAAAGATCAAGGGAAAAGGGGGGAAAAAAGTAACGGTAGTTTTAAAACTGGGGGGGGGTCCACCGAAAGCAAACCCGGGGAAGGTCCTTTCGAGGATTCCCCGGTGTGAAGGAAATTGCTGGAACGAACTAACCCAAAAAAGAGTTGCAAACCCCACTAAGCAAACCCCACCCCCACTTCTCTAAAAAAGGGTATTAAGGAGTAAAAGAAATTCTTTTTGCCGTTAAGGCACCGAACTGTTCTAAGGGGGAAGGGAGGGTCTGGAAAAATCAATAATTACTATAGCCTTGCAGACATCGGAAAAAAAAGGAGGGGGGACCAAAGGTTTTTTCTGTGCTTCGTGTTTTAATTGGTCGGGGGTCCAGCTCAAGCACTTGGAAGGGAAAAAAACTTCAAGGGAGGGGGTAATCAGATTGGTTGAAGCGGGGGGAAAAAAAGACCAAAACTAACCGTGTGAGATTTTATCTGACGGGGGAAAAAAAGGCCCAGGGGGTTTTGGTACAAAAAAAAAACTGGGTTAAAACAACTGGGGGTAAACAAAAGAATGGTCACACCAAATGTAGGCGATTCCATCCCTTACCTCGCAGGAAGAAAAGGAAGGAACCAATGACAAACTCGAAGGACAAATCCATGAATCGATTCCGGGGAAGAGAGCGACCGGAAACCATATTCCCGGGGAAAAAAAAGAAGAAAATAGCAAACAAGATTAAAGGAACGAAAACTGAAGATTAAGGAATCAAAAGAAGAAAAGAGAAGCATCACCTACATCCAGAGCTCCCAGGCCAAAGCCCAGGGTCAGAGGATTGCGAGGGCGAGGAGACCCCAGAAGAAAAAGAGAAGACAAAAAAGCACAAGTCACCACGACGAGAATGACGCGTTGAACGCAAGAGATAACCGAAAGAAAAAAAAAAGTCACAGGGTTCAGGGGGGAACCAAAAAAGACTCGGGAAGACGGGGAAGAAGAATTTGGCCGAAAACAATCCGAACGCTTTCAAGCAACGGCCATCGGTGAAAGGGGATGGGTGTGACTAGGGAAAAATAATGACGTGATCGTTGCGCCGGCCTAACAAAACTCCTCAAGCTTAGGGATTGACCGACAAGATTGAACAAAGGGGGGGGGAAAAACGAAAGAACGAAGAGAGTAGCATTGGGTGGGATTTGAAAAAACTAGGGGGGGGGGGGGCGCCGAGCTCGCAAGCCGCCACCGCGGAGGGGGAGCTGGGTCTAGTAAGGTTTGAAAAATACTTCAGAAAAACTGGGGGGGGGAGACTTGAAAAGAAGGAAGGGACGCATGGTCCATGCATCTCTGCGAGTGCCGGGGAAGGTCTACATGGACAAGAACATGAAGAGGGAGACTCAAAAACGGCAAAAAAAGGGGGAAAAAAGAAAAAAAGGCGCACTCAGACAACACGGAACACAAAAAAAACGAAAGAGAAAAATCTAGTTCGAGAGGGGGGAGCATAAGGACCCGAACATGAAAAGCCTCGCGCCTCCTTCTATGAGGGGAAAAGGAGGCGGGAAAATAAATCCGCAAGTCAAAAAAAAAGAGGGAGGAGAATAGGGGAATCTGGTTCTGCGCTTTGACGGATTTCAAGAACGCATTGACCAACTGGTTGTGACGAGTCGGTCGAGCAATGGTTGTACTTGTGAAACAAAAAAAGAGAATATCAGCGCCTCGAATCCGAACTGAGAAAGAGAAACGTCGTAGAACAGGTCTAGCTTTACGGGAAGGGAGGAGAAAAAAAAGGGTTCATTCGAAAACAACCACCAAATGGGCTGATCTCAAAGAAGGGGAAACCGGAAAGCGCCAAATCAAGTGGGGCTTTGCGCATGACATCGGATCCCGGTCGGACCAGGCTCGTTCACGCAGTGGGAAGGGGGGAAGACCGGTCAGGATGCGGAGAGTTCAAATCGTTAAGAAAAGGAAACTAACATAAGGGAAGAGGAGAGAAACGATCCAAGTGCGCTAGGGCGCATATCAGGATGACGATACCGTCCAGGTCACAGAGCATCCGGCAAAGGAAAAATAATTGGGGGGGAGGAAGGCGTAAGCAAACCTAAAAAAGAAAAAAGAATTCACTTCCAAAGTGAAGGGGGGACCCCACACCGACCCGGGTATCGATGAGGCCAAAAAGGGGAAAGGATAGAAATTCCAAGATGCAAGGTCAGCCTTGGAAGGGGGAAAAAGAAGGCACCTGAGGGGGTCTAAGCGCCGGCTCTACGACGGCTCGGCGAAAAGCAGATAAGTTTCTGAGTCGACGACAGGAGGGAAAGGGGATGCCAGCAAGAAATCTAGGGCAACGCTTTCCAATGAAGAGCAAAAAGGGGACCTAAAGGCTACTTCTTCGGGCGCAGCGGTGTGGTCGATCAGAGGTCAGCGCCGGATTGGCTTCAAAAAGGGGGGAAAAAAAGCGCCTCTGGCACAGGCGGGCGAAAAAAAAAAGGGAAACCGGTTCGGGAGGTCTCGGCTAACGGAGACTGGAAGTCGGTTCCATGACACCTGTCTCGCGGTCGCACGAGAGCCGGACCAAGGAGAACGCGACTCAGAGTCTGGAAAAAGGAAGAAAAAGACTCCGCCTTTTCACCGGAGAAGAGCCACCAACTTGCCATAGAGGAAACGGCTGGGTGTCAAGCGACAAAAATTCGATAGAGGGAAGAATAAAGGGTCAGCAGTCCCTCCGAAAAAATAAAAAAAACGGTGGTCCCCGGGGAGGAGGGGGAAGATGAACGCTAATGAGGGGCCCACCAACGCGGAGAGACTTGGGGGCAAGGCCCCGGCTAGGTTTGAGACAAAGACGAGAGAGTGAGTACATGGGACAAAGCGAAACTAGAAGGAGGCGGATGCCAAAACGGTGACGGTGCTGGAAAAGACGAGGGGAGAAAAAAGCGGGCTTGGAGTGATGAGAGAAAAAAAGACAAAACACCGTAGGGGAAAAAACCAAAAACGGCAAGTTGGTATGACCAAGAAGGGAGACCGGTGGGCTTGAAAACCTCCATACATTAAGTGGGCCCGCGGACGGAGCTTTGGTTCCATGTCTGGACCCGTCAATCGGACACTTGGGACCTAAAAAAATGCAAGATCAGGGTAACAGGTGAAACTAGGGAAGGGGGGGCAGAAACGATGCGCCGCCGCCCCCTGGGGCGAGGAGGCCTGTAAGCGCCCGCTGTTCAGATGTAAAAGTGTGGCAAAGAAACAAAGGGAAAGAAAACGAAACCTTGATTTCAAAAAAGGGAATCGAGAAAAAAGCCAGAAAACCCTTGAGAGAAAAAAAGGGATGTCGGAACGCCAAAGTGCGACCGAACCATCAAAACGGCCAAAGCACTGACTGCGTGAAATCTCTCAGGCCAAACAACAAACAAAGTGGGGAAAGTAAAAAAAAAGGGGGGGGGAAAAGTGTCCGGGCCGTATGTGAGGGGGGACGACGGGTTTTGGCGTTACCTAACGCAATTGATATAGGGGGGTTGGGGGGGGGGAAAAAAAAGGAATTGGGAACGTCTGGGTGGAAATCTGGACTGACAAGAAGTGCCACACTGTGTCAATCCTGAACACTCGCGCAAAGAGGAGAGAAGGGGCCGGCGTAACGAAACACTGCAAAAGGAAGGCATATCACCCATTTCCGACTAGTGGCACTTTTTTTCCGGGGAATCATGATGTCCGAGTGGGTCCAAGCGAAAAAAAAAAAGGGAGGTGAACGTCCCAAGGAAAAGCTTAAAGAAAACCCGGGAAAAGAAGGGAAAAAAAACATGGCCGGAAGACATGGCGGGTGACGAAGATTGTGGCCGAGGGGGTAGACGCCCACTCAACGAAAACTGGAAAAAAAAAAAAAAAAACCCAAACTCGTAAGCGGTCAAACAGTCTAAACCACGGTTGACGCCAAAAAAAGGAGGGAGGAAAAAACTAAGCACCCGACATGACGAGATACCTTTGTGTTTCCTTTTGTTTTCGATGACGGACCTAAAGACTCAGGTGGAAACGAAACTCGTTGGGAAAGGAAGAAGACCGTCATCTTCAACTCCGTAATCCCGATGAAAAACCACGGGTCCATTCCCGGAAAGACCAAAAAAAAAGGGAGGGGAACGGTTTCGGGCAGAAAGGAGGTTGCAAGAATGCCAAGCAAAGGGGTTTCGACGATGCCGTTTGTGGCTCTCGCCGGAGAGCGAGACTGCCGGAGAAAAGGGTGTTGACCAGGACTGGAGAGAAAAGAAGCGGGGCCGTCATCCCTGCCGTACAACCGGGCGCAGCGATAAACAGAAGGAAGGGGAACGACTTCATTAGCCGGTAGCCAAGAAGGCCCAAAAAAAGCAAAAAAACGCCAGGAAAAAAACGGGAAGTGGGTCGCCGAAAAAGGGCGCATGCCGGAGAACATTGAAACGGTCGACTGCCGGGGGACCGGGCGGCAGAGCCCCCTAAAATCAATACGGCAAAAAAGAGTTGAGAAGCCGTAGCCTTTCATGTCCCTCCAGGCTTTGTCAAGCTGGCGTTGCGTGTCGTGAAGATGTTCCGTCAAAAGGAGGAAGGAAAAAAAAAAGATAGGCAGAGATAGAAAAAGGGGGAAGGTCTCGAATAAAGTCCCCGGATTCGGCGCGCAGATGAAGAAAACAATCTCAGGTGTTATCGCTAAGACAGGAAAAAAAAAAACCCCTAAAGCTCGCGTCTAGAAGATGCCGGGCCCTTCTCCTAACACGCACCACGCGGGGGGGTGAAGCGGGAAGTCAAAAAATGATAAAGGAATCTCTGGGGGAAAAAAGTGGCAATTTGTCAACGATCACGACGTGAGGACCAACACTGCGGGATAACACACAAATCAAAGAAAGTGCTGGCCACAAACAAGGAAGAAGAATTAAAAATCGAGCCCCCCCCCACTCGCCCAAACTGGCTCATCTTCGAAGAAGTAACCGACGATCCCAGGGGGTCCTTCAGGAAAAGAGTCTGGCAAAAAAAAAACGCCGGCGCCCGACAAGCTCACTGCCCCAACACTTGAACGACGGGTGAGAAAAACTTTATTGAAAAAGCGATAAAGGGAAAAGGGGGGCCTCGGTTGCGGCCGGAAAAATTTGGGCCGCGAAGACCCAGTGCGGAAGGAGAGAAACCCTAAAAAAACATCCATAAAAAAGCGGGAAAGCAGGGGAGGACCTTTAGAACGAACGTCAGAAGTGGTTATTTGGCAAAAAGGATCACCGGGGTCCAGAGGGAGGAAAAAAAAGATTGCTCGAAAAAAAGATGTACACAAGATTGGGTGCATCGTAGGATCTGTAAGAAAAGGGGAAACGCAGCCAAAATCACTATCACTAATGGGTTGGGGGGGAAGAATGAAAAACGCATCATCGCATCAAAAAAAAAAAAATCTATCAAACCAAGAGAGCGAAGGCAAGATGGTCCTGGTGACTGGCGCAAGCGAAAAAGGAAGAAAAAACTGGGGGAAACGGGGGCGGTTTGGGGAGAAAAAAAGGGGGGGGGGTCAAGGCACCCTTCCTGCCGCCCCCCCCCCTCGTGTTAAGCGCGAGTAAGAAGGGAACCTTGGGGGTCGTGGATGTGAAAACACCAACGCCATGTCGCCAAGATCAGGGGGGGGGAACAATTGCCGAACCCTGAGGGAAAAAAATGACACTCAGAGGGGTTGCTCAGGGGAAAACTTAGCTCCTCCCAGGGAGCTGTTCTAAACAAAAAAAACGAACTCTACGCATCACGAACATCAGAGAAAAGAGAACGACCTTACTGACTCTGGCTCGAAAAGTGGGGGGGGGAAGGTCAAAGAACTGAGGAAGCGTATTCGGCACATAGAAATCGTAAAAAAATTCATGTTAGTTCAAACTATCAAAACCAAAAGCAGCGGGGCAAACCCGCCGATGGGGAGGAGACCGTTTGGGGAAATCGCGGAAAATTCTCAAAAAAAGCTCAGGGAGGGGGAGGGAAAAAAAAAAAGTGAAAATTCGGGGAAAGCGTTTTTCACCTTACGTTAAGCGAGGGAGGTAGGCGCAGAAAGGTATTAGAAAAAGGTTTGACAAAGGGGCGAGGGAACGTCCCCTGATGAGGAGAGCTGTTCGTCCCAGGGAGGGGGATCCAATACCCAAAAGAAAACGCAAAGGGGCTACGGGGGAACAACTTTGGCCTGGTCTTGGTTTGGATCTGTACGAGGTACGGAAAAGGGAACTGGTTTTGGGGGGGGCTAAAAGAAAGTTGGAAAAGGGACGTCCTTAAGGGGCGACAGCCACATCGAACCAGGATCTCGAAGGGCACGGGTTCGGAAAATTCACGAGGCCCCCGAATGACGCACAGTGGGATGTGAGCAAGAAATGTGGCTACTTAACGGGTGAAATATTCGGTGGGGGCGAGACTAAGGGGTAGAAGCCTCCTAGTGGTAAAAACCAAAAGGGCTTTGCGCCGGGTACAGCCACGAAAAGAAAAAAGCCTGGCCCCAGCTTGAAAAGGGAAAAGAAAACAAAATCACAAGGGTGGGGAGTAGGCTCAAAAAGGAAAAGGGGATATGGAGGTTTCCCGCCCCAAACCACCCCCAGTTAAAGAATTAAAAGGAGGGGGATGTGTCTGGATAAACTTCACAAAAAAAAAAACAAAGTGGAACGAATTTACGGAGTCGATTTTGTTGGGAAGGACAAATTATATGAGGAAGGGTGGGCTTTATTGACCAAAACCGGTCCTTAGATATGCCCGGGGGGAAGGGGATCGAAAAAATACCGAAAGAACCACAACGATCTTAAAAAAATAACCAACCTCACCGAGTCCCATCATATCACCAAAGACGGAAAAGAAAAATCAATATGGCTTGGCCGAAGCCCAACCCGGAATCGGGAGATGAAGGGGGTGTCACTGGAGAACAAAAAAAATGAAGAGACTCATTTTTGCAATCGACATCCAAATGAGGGGAAAAGGGGGGTTGTATGGTGGGCTATTGGACAAGCAAAGAAATTGAAACTTTCATCAGTTTCCGCGGGGAAACGCAGAGAAAAGGGGGAGAGGGGGACGTCTAAACCAAAAATCCTTGAGGGGGGGGTTGAAAGAGGGGGGGAGACGGCGCTGGCAGGATTGTTCCTGTGCTGGGGAACCCGGCGCCAACGAAAAAATCATTGGTCCCTAAAAGGGGGGGGGGGAGGAGACATTTAACTAGGGAAAAAGGGGGGAAACCTATTCAGGAGCAGGAGGGTCGACTCACAGCCCATGAGCCGTCCATTAAAACGTGGGAAAGTGCCGGCTGAAACTAAGAGAGAGGAAAAAAGTCCGGGTTATTCTACGCAAATCCCAGCACCCAATTAAATGAACGATCCGGAAAGCTCCGACATGATGAAAGAAAAAAAAAAACTCAACATCAACCACATCGACAAGCTCAACCAGGCCCAGGACCAAGGTCATAAATGCGGAGGGGAGGGAAAGAGCTAAAGGTGCAAAAACAAGACTGAAAAAAATAATCAGGGAAAAGGGGCCCCCAGCAACCGTCACCATAGCCGAAAATACGCCGGGGCTACGAAATAGCTCTAACAAGAAAAGAAGAGAAAAGACTTAAAAGAAAAGGATTCTTTAAAAAAAACAGGGTCCGAAGAAGAAGGGACCGCAACCATCGCGCCTGCAAGAAAGTCCACGGCCCATGCCTTTTGGCAGGATGCTGGAGAGAGACAATCTGGGGCCACCTTAATAACGTCAGGAAGGAAAAAGACCTTCAAACAATCTCGGGAAAAAGCAGATCGATTTTGGGTCCCAGACCGAGCCAAGAAATACCGATGGTCAGACAGTAGGGAGGCAACCTAAACTATTTATAAAACGGAAAGAAACAACACCGTGATGGCCCGAAAAGGCGGGAGGGTGAGTTAAAGCAAAAAAAGGGAAAAGCGTGCAAAAGGAAAACAGAAGCTCCTGTGTAAAAAAGGGAATCTGCGAGGGTGTGGGTTGAAGTCAGGACCCCAAAAAATGCCTCGAACAAAAGAAAAGAACGGAAATATAAAACCAAGGCTTAGGGGAAAAACCGCGCCCAAATGAAAACAGGGAACGGCTCAGCAGAAAAAAAAACAGCCATTACCGCCCTTCAGCCGGCCCGCTAAAAAAAGGAGGAGTTAGCCGGAATTGTTGCAAGAAGACTACTAATGAAGGGGAAAAAGATAACAAAGCAGGCCATCGTCTTGGTTCGACGAGCGCATTGAAAAAAACAGCTGAAAAAAGGGGGGGGAAAGTTTCGGGAACGAGCCAATTGAAATTGGAAAAAAAAAAAACTGCAATCGAAGGAAAGGGGACGCAGACTTCCGACTACGCAACGCGTCTGTCAACAGGGGTCGAACAGAGTGCGCAGAGCGGCTAAAAAGGGGGGGATATCTCTAGCAACACTAAAGGTCTCATTCCTCGAAAAAAGCCAAAAGTTACTGCGCCGAATCGGTCCAAGGTCGGACGCACCAGATCGGGAACGCCTGGGCCCAACACAAGGGGAAGACCAGGCGGTAACGCCTGTAATCTAAGGAATTCGGGTGTCAGAAGGGAAAATCAAAATCGGCATCCTTGGCGCGGGACGGAAGGAAGAGGGCGAAACCTTCGGGATCATAAAACAGAAAAGAACAAGAGATGAACAAAACCGCAATGAACGGCGGAAGATAAAGCGGAACGAACAGCGCAGAGTTTTTACACTGGAAGAAAAAATAGTGCCCGTGACCCATGGAAAACGTGGTGCTGAAGAGACAGGCAACTGATATAGCCGCAAACTGAAGGAGAGGGAAGATTTCGCCTGTTTCCGTCCAGATCGCAACATGGATTGTGGGAACTCGCGCCGCTCAAGAATATCGACAAAGAGAGGAGGAAAAAAGGAAGAAAGGGAGCTTACTACGACGGGGAGTATCCAGAAATCAAACGAGACCAACCAAAAAAAAAAAAAAAGAAATGATTTAGGATATAATGTACGGCGAGACCGAAGGTGCGCATAGGGTTTTTTGCAATTAATCGAGGGCGGAAGAGGGGGACAGAGACGAGAAAAAATCCTCAGGCAACCATTTTGAGGGAAAAAAAAAAAGGGAGCATGGCGCTTGGCGCGTGGGGCCTCCTGGCATGAGAGACTACGCAGGTGACCATTAGTTTGCGAGGAAGAAAGATAAGGGGAACCAACCAACACACTAAATCAACAAAGACCACACAGGACGAAACACCCCGCGGGTAAGGGAAGCGGGAGGGAGAGCCTTTTCTTTCTGAAAAAAGGGGAGATCCGAAATTCGCAGAAGACTATGAAAGAAGAGGGGGGGGGTAAATGCCGAAAGATCATTCGGTGACCGGATCCGCGGAAGAACAGTGGTGGACATCGGAGCTGAGAAAGAAGGAAAGAAAAAAAAAAAAAGAAAGGGCCATTCCCAAGGTGAACGACTTGGAGCGAGTGGAGGGAGGGGGGAGAGAAAGAACGGACTATCTTCCGCATCCGGCGCCGGGCAAACGGATGGCAGAATGACAAAAAAGGCCGGTGAACGGTAAAGGAAAAGACGGGGAGGAGCTGGAGGAGTTTACCTGGCCGGGACGTCAAAAAGAGTCCCCCCCGCACAAAAAAGCCACATTTTGGGATGACAAGAACGCTACACGTGCAAAAACTCCATAAATTGAGAGGTGAACAAGCCGCTTTTGGGGTGCAAACGCCATTTGTCTGGACAAAGCCAAAAAAAAAGGGAAAGAGGAAATGTGGATACTTGTCTCGAAGGCAGGGCCGCGAGAGGGCGTGTCCTAAGACCAGTGGGGAGAGGGGGGGAAGGGGAAAGAACTATGTGGAAAAAAAAAACAGTGAAAAGTCTACGCGCAAAAAAAGGAACAAGAAGCGTTCAAAGGGTGTTGTCGAGCCGCCCAGCGCAAAAAGACAGATCAATTTGCTTTAGACCCAAAAAATAGTGGGGGGGGGGTAGGAAAAGACCAACAAAACCTCCTAAGACAAGTCAAACTCTCAACAAAGTATAAAGAAAAAAAAAGGGAACAGTTGGCGTGGTCGCGGAATGTCGGGCGACGACGGGTTGGGCGTTCCCGAAAAACGCAAATAAGGGTGTTGGTGGGGGTGGGAAGGGAAGGGATCAGCAGAAAATTTGGAAAAGGGAAAAGGGAGCCCACACTGTTTCACTCAAAACAGCCGCGCGCACAGCAGAACGAACCCAGAGTGGAGGCACGCCAGAGGAGGAGAATGAACCTGCAGGGCCAGATACGGGAAATTGGCTTTTTCGGGGAAGGGGAAAGATGTGAGCTGGGCCATGCACGCAAAAAAAGACGGAAACAGACGGCCCACAGGAGTAGGGTTAAAAAAAAAAAAGCCACTTGTGGCATAAAATAAAACCGTGGCAAAAATGTGGGGAAGCATAAGAGGGGCCCTCAAGATCAGCTTCGCCAACTCGGCTAGGGTCAGGGGAAAATCACGAAGAAAGAGGGGTGGAATCGCCCAAAAAAAGAAAGAACCCGTAAAAAAAACCTTGAACGAGAGGAAGGGGGTTTTCAGATACCCAATAGAGCAAAGAACTTGGAGGAAAGAGCCATGGGGGTAAAGGGCATTCGAGAAAAGCGACGAAGAAAAAAAAGAAGAGAAAACAACGTTCCGCCGGCGGACGGGCCGAATGTGCCGACTCAGGGACAGTGTAAGATCAAGTGGGTCAAAGAAAGGGGGAGGGATGAAACGCCGTTCAGATGCCAATAATTGCTGAGATGGTCCGATAGTCTGTCCCGGCTCGCCCAGTAAAAAAAAGGGGGGGTAGAAATAGGAAGGGGTCTGAGTAGATCGGAGGGAGGGCTTCCTCGTCCTCTGGCATAAACCGAGGTAGGAAAACAAAAAAGAGTCAGTGGAACCAGAGACCGTATAGAAGCGCGCCAGCGCAAATGGCTTTGGGAACCTAAAAAGGGGACCACATGCCGCGCGCAGATACGTTCGAAGCGAAGCAGGAGAGCACACCACTTCTCAAGAACAGAAAAAAGACATAATGGTACGAAAAACGTAGAAAAAAAGGAGGTAATCAGGAGAAATCCTAAAACATTGACGCCTTGGGGGTCCGAGTGTGGAAAGCCGGGAAGAAGGGAAAAGGGGGAAGACGTCAACCAAAACCTTTAAAGTCTGGAAAGAAGCGAAACGTCGGATATCGAAAGGCGCCTGCGCGAGAACAAACTCACAAAAGTGCTCATTACGAAGGGAACGTAACAAGCTTAAAATAAAATAATAGAGGCGTGGGGCCCGTTATCTCTTCGCCGGCGCAAGAGACTCGAGAAAAAAAATAAAATTGTACCGAAACGGTCCAGTTGGTAAAGGGGAAAATAGGGGGGTGTTTCGTGTCGGAGAAAAAAAGTGGGATCAAGTCCATTTGCGGGAAAACACCTGCGGGATTGAATAGCCCGTACGAGGTGTGAAAGAAAAAACGGTAAAATCGAAGACAGAATATCAACTCAAATCACAAACGACCGGAAAAAAAGCCAGCAACTGATAAAAGATGGTCCTTCATTAATGCAAGGAAAGGTACCTTCGATGAACCCAGAAGAAAGAAAAAGGGGGACATCCTCCAGTTTGCAAAAAAAAAACTGAGGGAAAGGGAAACCGGTCGTAACTACCTGGGGATACATGTCGCGCAGAAAACACGTTGTTCAGGTTTACGGAAAGGGAATGTTGGTTCGCTGATCCCCAAAAAATGGGACGTTGGAAGGAGAAGACGAAACCCTAGCCCGCTCGCCTATCAAATAAGCCTTGAAAAAAAAAAGGGGCTAGAAGGGTAGGGTTTCAAAAGAGTAGGAGGTAGGAGGGAATGCTCTTCGCCATGCGGGGAAAAGCAGAAAAGGAGCGAAAAAGAGAAAAACCGGTTTCAAAGGTGCTTGGAAGCAGTATAGAAAAAAAAGACAACCGAATCCAGGGGCCACGCTTGGGGTGCAAAGGCAGAGGGGGGGGGGGAAGGAAACTCACGGATCCCCACACCAAAAAAAAAAAAAAAAAAAAAGAAAAAAAATGGCATAAGAGAAAAAAAAAAAAGACGTGCTGGCAGGGAGGGGGCATTTCCTGGTCGGTCCCTTTCCCTTTCCTTTCTGGGCCGACCAAGAGAGGGAAAAATGAAAGAGGAATGGTAGACAAAAAAAACAAAATTGGAGTTGGAGGTGCCGAACCCTGCCGCTAGGGACAGCGAGAAGACGGATGGGGGGAAAAAGGTAGACATTGACACCACGCACCATCGCCAAAAAAAGGAACAGGGGAGAAACTGATTCACTGCGGGACAAAAAACTCCCGCAAGCCCGACAGGGGGATGGTTTAAGAAAAACGGCCACTAGGGGGGAAAGAAATCTACCAAACGCGTGGGGCTGGACGACTCGGACACGAGGATCAAAGACGTCGAGAAACAAGAGAGGAACGGTACGGGTTGGAAAAACAAAAAACGATATTGTCGTCGACGAAAAGGGACCTTGGGGGACGGTGTCCTGAAAGAATAGGGTTGAAGCGATCAAAAGGACCTGTTCGAAACCGTTGTCGAGCAGAACCAAAATACGGGAAAAAGGAATTAATCGGTCTTAAAAATTGCAGCTCCTTCGGGGGGCCAAAAATATGGAAGTGCAAAGGCGGAGGTCGGAGTGACTCAGGAGGAAAAAGGAGGGTAGACTATAAGGGGGCAAGACTAACGTCTGCAAAAAAGTACGATCTGGGGGGAAGAGGCGCGTCGCTGAATAGTTAGAGCTCGGGGCAACCCCGAGGGAATAAAAAAAAAGAAAAAAAAACCCAAAACATAATCGGGGGATTAGGACCGGCCTGGCCTTGTGAGCGGTGGGGGGAGGGGGAAGAGGTCGTGGGCAAGTTTCGGTGTGTTATGGGGGAGAATCGATGGGGGGGAACGATTTGGTTCGAAATTCAATTCCGCGTGCGTACAGATCGAACGGGAAATCCTGATAAAATCAAAAGGGGGGGAAGGATCAGGCTCCGCCAGAGGGAAGAATTCAGTTGGGATTGTGAAGCGAAGATCATGGCCTTACTGGTAATATTTCTTGCAAACGGCAAAAGGATGGCACAGAAAAGGGGGGGGAAAAGGGGGAAAAATACTACGGACAAACGGTGGGGGGTAAAACAGCCTGGGAAAGAGGGACAAAAGATTACACAGTTAGTTTGGTTTAAGGAAGTCAGACGAGACCCCAGTCCATGCAAGTGAAACCAGAAGAAAGAGAATGGAAAGCATTGTAAGGGTTAGAAGACAGAACAAAAAATTGGAACGAGGTGGGGGGGACGTCGATCTGCAGGAAACGGGAAAAAAGGCCGGGATGGGGACGAAAAGAAAAGAAAAAACCAGGGAACACGAGGAGAAATGGAAGGGGGAGGAAACTGACGGCACAGTACCCCCCACCTGAAAAAAAAAAACTCAAAACACCCCAAAGATAGACCAAAAACTAGATGGGGTGCTGGGGAATGAAAACTAACCCTGAATCTGAGAGAAAAGGAAGGGGGAGGGTTCCGGCTACCAAAATTAACTCAGGCAGCAAAGGTCAGGATAAAAATTCGCTCTTAAAAATCGTTCCACTGGGGTTCGGGTCTTCTAAACTTTTCTTCCAAACGAAGGAACGTGGGCAAATCTTCACTCTTGTGCCAACGAAAGAGAAAATGGGGACGTCCGAAAACTTTCACCGAACCGTGGGAATTGGGGGGGATGGACTTGAACAAAACAAGAACTGTGGTGGTAATGTGGGAAGGAACCGCTCACGAGTAAATCATTTGGTAAAAAAAATGAAGGGACACGGAATCAAGGCTACGCAAGAAATAAACGTAGTAAGCCATGAATCGATCCAAAGCCCCACCGGTTAAAAGGAAGGAAATACGGGGAAGGTCGCGAAAAAAAATCTGAGAGGCCCGGTTCGAGATACGCATCGGCAACGGAATGACGCCGAAATAGAAAATTAGATGCAAAAAAAAGAAATACCCTCAAAAAAGGGGAAGAGGAACAAGCAGCCCAAAGCCCAGGACCAACTTCCGATCCATAAAGGGGAACGTGAGATGGGGAGATAAAAGGTGCAAAACAAGCGAATTCAGGAACGACGAAAGCCCGCGTAACCTGAAAAAAATTGAGTAAGAGATACGACCAAAAGAAATAAGAAAAAAAAAGTCGGAAAACCCCCAATATGGAGGGAACCGAAAACTAACGCAGCCGGAAACAAAGATTGGGGCACGAACCAATCCGGGCGCCTTCAAAGAAGGCATTCGTTGGGTCACTAAAGTGACGATGACGGGAAAAAGGAGGGGGAAAAAGAAACGGATGTCAAAAAGAAAAAAAAAAACTCAACCCTGAGGCAGCCTGACCCCGATCGGTGGGAAGGAGACAAGAGATTTTCCGCCGAGCCAAGAAGGGACTCTCATTTCTAGTTGACTAAGGGCAAGGAAAAAAAAAAAAGAGGAAACACAAACCAACCGAAAAATAGGCGCACAGGTAGGAGAGGGGACGGTACCCCAAACATCCCGCGCTTTTGAGGAACGGGCAGAAGCTCGGAACGGCCCCGAACTGAAAAGGAGAGAAAAGGTGGGGATTTCAACAAATAAAGAGCGAAAATCAAAGCAGGCAAGAAGCCGTCGCGAAAAAACTTAGCCAAAACAGCAGAAAAAATGTGGCAACACGGCAAGAAAATACTCGCATGAATAAAAGACAAAGAAAAAATGCGCCTACAGGGGAAGCCTCGGCCGAGGCGCAACTAGGGAATTGCTTAAAAAAGACGGAAAGGGAGAACAAAGCTATTTCTTTGTGAGATCGAGGGGGCTTGATTAAAAGACAAATCCTCTTAACCAAATTGTCCCAGAGGAGAAGAGTGTTGGGGAGTTACCACAGCAAGAGAGAGAAAAAAAAAAGAAAAACGCACAACTCAGAAGACTAACTCCCGTAGATAAAAGTGGACAGGGCTTGACTTGCAAGCGGCTCGGTTTTTCGTCTCAGAGACCAAATCAAAAAAAAAACGATGGGGGAGAAAAAAAAAGTTCCCAGGAACTAACCTGCTGCATCACGTCTACTCTAAAAAGCCGGTAGGTGAAGCACCCGGCTCAGGCCGCGGTGGGCAAGCCAGGGAGCCGGAGGGACGCGTCTCCTGAAAGGGAAAGAAAAAGTAGAAGGTGCAAAGAAGGAAAAAAAGAAGAAAAGTAGATAACCCATCATGCTCTAGTTGGCAAGGAAATTAGAGCGGATAAAAGGATTGGATCCGGGCGCCGGCATGGTGGATCACGGCAGGTGGGGTCTACCGTGCCAAGAAATAGGAAGACAGAGAAAGGAACTTTCCGAAGGAAGTGTCAACCATTTGCCCCGCTTGAAAAAGAAGGGTGGCGAGGGAGCCCAGAGAGCGAAGCCAAAGCAGGAATGCATCTGTCTATCTGAAGTTTCACAGAGAGCTCAACCATAAGGAAAGGGGAACGTCGAGAAAGCATCTCCATATTTCCTCGGCGAAGGAAAATTCAAGTTTCAGGAAAAAGAGGGTGGAAGGATCCATGCCGACATCGACGCCTGCCAAACCAAGCCAAGCGGAAGTGAGAGGAAGATCGAAAATAACTAAAAGAAATACTTGGGGGAACAAGAGATGTGGTGAGTCCGATCTTAAAGGCCAAAAAGAAGGATCGATGCGCGACATGGCCATGGGTCGGCAGAGAAGTCTCTGTAAGCCTGAGAGAGGCAGGGAAAAGAAAGGGAAGGGTACAACAGACGCAAACGGGGTGACTCGCCCAGGATAAATCGAAGGATGACGCGGTCGACCGAAAGCGACAAAAGGGGAAGCAAGATCTTAAAACGGGAAGATAATTGCTGCGAGAAGAAAAGGGGGCATAAGTGCCTCTTTGCAAGAAAGGAAAAGAATTGATGACCGAAAAAAGCATTACGCAAGTCACCGAAACCGTGGTGGTTGAAAGACAGGGATAGGAGGGACAAAAAAGAAGGAGAAACAAAGACAAACGAATTGAAGGCTTCTCCAATAAAGATCCGGGTAGAAAAAAAAGACACTCCGTAAGGTAAGGGAGACGGACTGAGGAGACTTGGGGGGATAAAAAAAAGGCCACGGGAGGGGAAGGGCTAACGGAAGACCGAGTTGACGGAGAGGGGTGAATGGGTAATGCTCGAAACACATCGTAGTCACCCGCCCTTCCAGGCCATTTTGGGAAAATAAAGAACGGGGAAAAAAGTGGAAAAAAGAATAAAGGGCAGTGGCCGGCGGAATCAAAGGGGCATTTCAAAATAAGACCTTACGTGCCACGAGGAAAAAGTGGTGGTCCCTCGAGAGTGAGGCAAAAAAAGACGTTCAAAAAAAGGGGGGAAAAACGGGGGGCGAGGAGGGAGGAAAAAGAAAAAGCTGTTCAGGAAGGGAACCTTGAGATGGGGACATTCAAAAAAAAAAATCGGTGCACCGAAGTCGATAAAGAAGCGCCAATAAAAAAGACACCTTCTAGAATCATAAAAGAAAGACAAAAAAAAAAAGGTCCCGGGAGCAAGAAGAGAGAAAACAGGACCTGCACACGTTCAAAGCGCCTCAACAACAAGGGAAAGAGAGGGGATTGAACGCATAGGGGGGCCGTGAATGGGGGGACGACCGACTTGGTTGGGGGGGGGGGAGCAAAAAGCCATGGAATAGAATGGTTTTTTGGGGGGAAGGGGGACGCGACTGGAGGTGACCCCGCACGGCGGCCTGGACAACGCGGTAGGGCCAAACATCACTGACCAGGAAGATAAGGAGGCGCACAGCCCCCTTCCTCATGCGAAAACAAAGCTAGCACAAGAAGAAGGCAATCACAACCCAAGTTCCGCCTAATATTTTTGGGGCTCGGAAGTGAAGATTCCGACTTGGGTCCAAAAACAAAAAAGAGGGAAAGAAGGCCGGAAACAGGGGATGGGAGGGAAATCACCAACAGGCGAGCCTGTTCGAAAGTGGCGGGGGAATGGGGAAGCTTAAAAGGAACCACAGAATCAGATTGAACACTGACGACAGACAACACAGGGGGGGAAAAAAGCCCTGGCGGGGCTTTTGGCAAAACAAGGACTTTCTATCACGCCTAAAAGGACCTTCAAGAAAACTGAAGGAGGATCTGTCGCTAACTCTAAAGGGGCGGAGGCGAGCACCGCAGGTGGCTTTGGGGGGGGGAAAAGCGGCGGCCATCATTCAACAAGCCGATCCGTCTGAGAAAAAAAGGGGAGGTGCAAGGGAAGGAAGCGTGCACGAGGTGGCTTGGAACCAGGTGAAAAAAACGACGAGGGAACGCAGGGGGCTCAACGCCCGAAATAGGCAGGGGGGAACGGGACCTCCCTTGACACAGGGGGGGAATAAAAAAAATTGTCTTCGTCCATCCATATTGGAACCCTACGTCAAAATTCCTGGGCGGACCGACGAAAAACAAGGCGTCATAACAAAAGTGCCCAGAAAAGAAGGAAGAAGAAAGAGGAGCACACACAAGAGGGGGTCTACGCAAGGAAAAGGGCGAGTCCGAAAAAGAAAAGAAAGGAAAAAAAAGTGAAAGAGAAACGACGGATCAGCGGGACAGAAGTGAGGAAAAAAAAGAGGTCTCGCAGGAGGTTCTCGGGGACCGAAGAAAGGAGGAAGAGTGGAATGTTTCCGTTAAAAGGGGAGAAACTCACCAAGATGACCGAAAAGAGCACTGGATCTGGGATATCTGGCCCAGAGCAGGAGAAAAGGATGGGACGAAAGGAGAGGGCCGCAGAAAACAAAAGAAGAGCCAAGGCATGTTTGCATGGTAGAAGAAGCGAACCGAGCCAGCAAAAATCTCTCCTCGCCGAGCCGGTCTAAGCGAACCACATAGGGGGGAAAGAGGGGAACGGGAAAAAGGGGACTTCCCTTTCAACGAGGGGCTTTCGAAACCGGGTGTCGATCGAGGGGGAAACAAAAACGGGCAAAAAAAAAAAGAAAAACACCGGAACAGCGCCCTCGCGCGGGAGAAAAAGAAAAGGTCGGACGATCCTGATATCGCGCAAGAGAGCCACCGAAGCGAAGGAGGAAAAGCTAAACCCCTTTTTACTTCCAAGTAGAAAAAGGGGAAAAAAAAGAAGTTGGCGGACACGTACGAGCCCCCGAAACGACGAGGAAGGGATGGCCCTTAAAGGATAGACTTGCACAAAAAAGGGGATACAATATCCCGTAAACTGGAGCATAGATACTCGTCAAAGCCCATGGGCCGCGCACCTTGTCCTTCAAAGAAGGAAAATTGTGAGAGAAAAAAAAAAAATAGAAAACAAGCGTTTGGCCAGGTTACGGCAACAAAAAAGAGCCAGAGACATTACTAATTCAAGGACGTTCGAACCAGGTAGACGGACGCCGTCCGGATGGGGGGTAGTAGGGGTCAACGAGGGGGAGAAGACGCCCATTGGGCAGGGGTCGTGCGTTGGAACGAATCAATGGCAGACTACCTAATTAACGAAGAAATGGTCAAGATGAGGGGGGAGGAAGCAGGCATCAAAAAAAAGGATCATGCCTCGTGTGTGTATCTATAAGGTATAAGAGGGAGAAAACTAATGGAGAAGGCAGAAGAATAACGAGGGGGCGGCCCGCGAGGGGAAAACAAAAAAATGGGGGTCTTGTCCTTCTTCAAAACAGCGAGAAGAAGAAAGGAACGAGGTGTCGAATAGATCCTACCCCCCACTGGGGGAACTTCCGCTATTAGCATCGAGGAAAGGGGAAATTCTTTTAAGGGAATGAAAAAAAGAACCTCTCAAGTCTTTGCAGTAACCCCCCGGAGCTTCTGCGGCACACAAAGCTCCTACGAAAAAGCAAATGAGGAGTTGTACGTCCTCGCAACTCAGACAGGACACAGCGGGTTTGCGGCGGCGGAAGCAAACCTACCCAGCAAACAGTAGAGAAACGACATCGAGAAAAGACCAGCGGATGAAGGTCGGCCTGATAAAAAAATGAGAAGATGGGAGTCAGCAGAGCAATTTAGGAAGCCGTGAAAAAGTAGGCCGCCGAATTCGAGCACCAGGTCTGGGGCAGGAAAACATTGGCTAGAGGACAGCTTTGTTTTCGGCAAACATCAAGCAAAGGACTTTCTTGAATCTGACCTTTGGTGAGGAGAAGATTAGGCCACTAAGAGCAGGGGAGGAGTCATTATTTTACTAATTTCGAAGCGTTTGTCATGCGAGTGAGAGAAGGACCTTTTAGCAAGGGAAGCCGAGGGGGCAGTGACGGAGGGGGTCGCCCCCCAGTTTCCGGTTCCGATCGTAGACTCCGGTGGGGAAAGGTGGAACCAGGTAAAAACCCAGAGCAAGCACAGAATATGCTCGACCGGGGCCTGGGACCCTGGGTTGATCTTGGAACAAAGGGCGGGGGGAGGGCATGGTGGAGGGAGTTGGCATATCTTAGATTTTAGACCGCGGCAATTTAAGGGGGGAGGGGGGAAAATGCAGTCGAACCCGAAATAAGAAAAATTCAAAAAAGGTGAAGCTCCCAAACGGATAAACCCAATGACTCCGCAAGTGGGAGGGAAAGATCAGGGCTGAATAAAATTCTTGGGGAGACCGAATGGAGGCGACCCTTGAAAGGCGTTAAAAAAAAGTAGACTCGGGGTGCAGGGAAAAGGGGAAGACAAAGACAAAAAAAAAAAAAACCGTCCCGGGGGATGTCACGAGTTCAATAACAAATATCACAAAACGGGGTTGGTATTGTGGGGGAGAAGACGCGAGTAAACAGTGAGAGCTTTTTCCCCGAAAGAGCTGAGGAAAAGTGGGAAGGAGTTAAGGAAAAGAACCCATGAGATCAGAAAGGAGAACAACCTTTAAATAGGGGGGGGAAGAGGAGGAATATGCAAAGAGAAATGACGTCATTTACCGGGAGGGTCCGAAGGACAAAAAGAAAAAAAAAAAAATCGAGGAAAAAGGAAACAGTTTCTGGGTCTTAGAATCTCCAAAAAAACCCCACCCCCAAACCAAGTTGGTCCCACACCACCATCCCCCACCCCAAAGACCAAACCCCCCCACCCCTCAAGTACAAACCCTAGACCCTCAGCCCCCCCAGGACGATAACAACAAGGATGCGAGAGGACATGACGGGTGGAAGAGAAAGGGAATAGAGGCGCCGGGTTTCTGGGGGTGGACGGGACATCCCGTACCGAAGGGTTCCTAAAAATTTGGGAGAGGAGGATACAAAAAAATCGGTTGAAAAGGGGGGTGCTGAGATGAGTGGGGGTCTTAAAAGCTCG
>Ga0179593_1376993_pt1 | contig 23436 bp, 16 predicted proteins | sample CZODoug2_1_08_16_FD_185931 | JGI IMG/M metagenome (GOLD analysis project Ga0179593, IMG submission 185931) | Vadose zone soil fungal communities from Angelo Coast Range Reserve, California, USA - CZODoug2_1_08_16fungal (PacBio error correction) | ecosystem: Environmental > Terrestrial > Soil >...
GGACTGGGGGACCGCATCCTAGAGCAGTCTGCAAAGAACAACAAGAAGAAAGATCAACGTTCGAAAAGTACTAAACCCCATGTCTTCGGAGGGGGGGGGGGATCCAAAGGTATAAGAAAATCCGGGGCGGAGGACACCTTCCGAGTCAAGATTCTTCTGACGGAAAGTAGTTAAAAAATGGTGAATAATCAGGGCATACCAGACAGAGGGGAATCAAGAGGGCGGATATTCTAAGAAAATCACATAGGGCAGGAATTAGTATCACACTGGGTATCGAAGGGGTGATCAAAAAAAAAAAGCACAACACGTCATGCTGGCAGCAGTGAGCGAGGGAGCCAAACGTAATGTCAGATGAGGATTTGAAAATGCATGAAAAGCTCGCGTCAACGATAAATTATATGACTCGTTAGAAACATGCGCCGGGAAAAAAGGGGGGGGGTGCTCACAGGAGGTGAGGTTGAGCATAACATGGGGAGCAGGTTTGCATCATACGGAATTTGTGTGTAACAGGGTGATGAGGTACTTGACCGAAAGCCCTATCCGTAAGGGGAAGGAAAATAAAGGAGTTCCCTGTCTCTGAAACCTGGGGTTTCAGGGAGGGAGGACACAAGCCTAAGGTGCAGAAAGTGCACGGACGGGTGTTGCATGATTTTCCCGGGGGGGGGTTCAGTCTAGTACAGCTTTAGGGAGATAACCTAGAATCCGAGAGGCCGTTTCTCTCTCAAATTGGGGAGAGTCAGAGTCAAAAAGTTAAGATGGTATAATTCTGATCTTTACTGGGAAGCGATCATCCACCCTACCGGCACTATGCTATCAGGAAGGAATCTCTTCGTTTTCCCGTCGTACCACCCAAACCTGAAAACCCAAGTATGTATGGAAAAAAAAAGATGAGCTAAGACTACCTGGTAAATAAGAGGGGAAAAAAAGGGGCCCTCAAAAAGGGGTTTTTCTCCTTAATTAACGTTGGGCCAGAGAGGACCAATCGTGCTATGTCGATGGTTCCTTGGGAGCACGTAAACAGTCCGCGCTCAATGCATTAGTCCGGCATGTTAAAAATCGGGACCTGAGGTCATTCTAGAACTACTCGATGCTAGGGGGTCTGAGTGGACTATGATGGGGTTCCCGGGGGGGCTGACATGTCTACGGGCTCTAATGGCAACTTAGCCGCAACTAGAAAATCGAAAAATACACAAAATTTCCTAGGGGTCCTTGGGTTTTTAATAGGGGCTTCTCTAGCGAAGGGAAAAAATGATTTACTTCGAAATTCCGGGAGGGGGAGAGAAGGACTTATGCCCTGGTTTGGGGGAATTAACGGGGAAAATTAATTCTTTTATTATAAGGGCCAAAAGAAATCTCGCTGTTCACCGAGGAAAATGGGGTCAGTTTCAAGAAATCCGTACATCATCTAACTTCCGAAGGGGGGGGCGAGGACCAAGGAGGAAGAAATGTACCCACTCCGAAAGATTCGAATTTTGGCAAGAAACAGAACTGGGGAAAAGTTTTATGGCACTGGGGCGCGGCTACAATGAGAAGAAAACGGTGAGACATCTCGAGCATTTACAAAGCCTTCCATAGGAGAAGTTACAGACGCCGAAGGGAGGAAGCGGCTGACCATTTTTCCAGAAAAAGAAAAGGGAACTCGTTGAAGAAGGGGTCACATTAGAGCCCTGGCACCTGGGTCCGTGGGGTGTCATAATGGTACCAATCTCGGAATCAACCAAAAAGGAGATGGTAAAATACGGTCGACAAGCTACTTGAAAAATAAAAGGTGAAACAGTCGGACCAAAAGTTAGTGGCAACGGGAGGGCTAGGGGAAAGAAAAGGGTTCGGGGAAAAAAAAGGGGAACCGTTTCGGCCGAAGTACTGCAAGCTGCAGTTAAAAGGAAGAAGGGAGGGGCCGAAACGAGTCAATTGGGGGAGAAGAAACATGTTCAAAATAAAAAGGGGAATAGAAAAGGGAATGGCTTCTGCTCCCGGACAAAGCGATACTGCGGAAAATGAGGGTACCGGGGCAGACAGGAAGGTTCCTCGCGAAGGGGAAGAGGATAATGACGGAAAGGTTGCTGGAACATGGACGCCTAAGCCGGGAAACGAGGTCTGGCATTTCCGGCAGGAATGACCAGAATAAGATGACGGCGGACTGAGGATAGAGGATAGAAAGCAGGTAAGTAGGGGTTCCAAAAGGCCTGTAGAAGAAGGCAATGGGGGGAAACCTGACAGGAAAAAGGCTAGAATTGTGGGGAATTTTAGCAGGTAAGGAGGAAGGGAGGGAGGCCTTAGAAGAGGCCGAGCCCACGCCCAAAAGGGGCAGTACTCGAAATCATCGTCGGAAGAACAACTACAACATACCCTCTTGAATGACTTCGGGGAAAAAACCTAAGGGGGCCCCCTTCAGGAAGACTGAAAAGAATGGGGGGATACGCATTTATAGCCTCATTACGTGTGACCCCTAAAATGGCCGGAAAAGCAAAAACGCTTTTTCATTAAAGGGGACTCAAGGGGGATAATGAGAACGCAAGCCTCGACGAGACATCAAGGAAGCTGATGGCTAAGAAGGAGAAGTAATCATACTGACTTTGGGGGTAGAGACGGGAAAAACTACTCAATTGAGATAGCAATCTTAAGGGAAGCAATATGTCATTATAAGGTGCGACTCTGAAAAAGGGCGATGATCGAAGAATGAACAAGGAATGCTTTCTGGTACCAGGTTGCTATAGGAGAAGGGAGTTGTCGTTCGAGAAGGAAGTGCTAATGATCCGGTTCCCAGAAAAAAAGCAACTCAGAACATCGACGTGAAAGGTAATGTCCCACAAGAAAAACCAGGATAGGGGTTTGCGCGTCTGTAATCCCGGGGGACGAGCCGTGATCGAATTGTGGTTTTCGGACGAAGAATCGGGGGGGGGGATTCGTTAAGTACAAGAGAGGGAAACAAAATTGGGGGAATTATGGCAAAAGTGTGGGTTGACCATGTGTGGAGAACAAAAAATAAGCTGCTTGAGTCGGACCTTACCCATCAGAGAGAGGGACCCGGAAAGGTAAATGTCAATATTAATTACGAGACGAGCGAGATGTCAGGAGAGGGATGGAAAAACTATGGTAATATGGAAAGAACGGTGTGAGAGAACGGCTACAGTATCAGAGAATTCCGGGGGGGGTTGCATCGTGAGCGGGGGGAGATACACGTCGATACCAGGTATACCGGCGGGTTATAATGGGATGGAAGAATACGCCTTCGAACGGGCAAGAAAATCTTGGGAAGGGGAGAACTCTATCAATCGGGGGGGGGCGATGACGTCAGAAGAAAGAAGGGGGAGAAGAATGGTGCTCACGTCAGTAAAAGAACAATTGGAGACAGTGGGAGCAAAATTGCAGGGGATCTGGGGGAAAACAGCCTGGAAGGGGCTCAAGCTTCGTTCTGGAGGGGAAAACTATTCGGAGGGGGGGAAACCGAACCATCTAATCAACAAAAAGAAGGTGAGGAATATACTCAAAAACCTCCTAGTCACGGAAAAAAAGAAACTCCAAGAGCCTAGGAAAAGAAGTAGCTAGGGACAAAAAAAAAGAGGAGGAATTTGGATCAAACCTGGTCTCAGAAAAGCAACGCGTGCAGCAGAGGGAGCAAAGTCCCGTGCGAGGGGTGAAGGGATCCGTCTTTACCCTTTAGAAGGAAGGAAAAAAGTAAATATGCACTAGGAAAGGGCCGACGAGGGGCGGATAGTAAGAAAAAACCGGGGCACGTAAAGTCAGGATCCACAATAAAGGGGTAGAGCCGGTGTATTCAACAAAAAAACAACGTCTTGAGGAGATACATGGGCCATGGGATTCATATGAATCATTCCCTATAGAGGTATTTGCAATATGAATCAGGATGGGAGGGGATGCGCATTTATATCTGGAAAAAGTGAGATCTCGCCGGGGAGAACGCTTTTGAGGGGATGAATGGTTCAGAACAAAAAAGAAGGGGTGTTTTGGGAATAGAACAATTGGGGGAAAAAAGATGAGGGAAAATGGGGGGGAAGATTTCAAAAGTGACCGGAAATCCGTCTTCGGCGGGACAGAAGGAAAAACAGAATAACCAGGCAGGACATTCCAGCAAGGGGAAAAACTCCGACAAAAAATCAGCTCCTTGAGAGAAGAGAAAGGGATCTCAGTTGAAGCTGGCGAGGGAAGGGTCTCGTCAACAGATGGATCGCTGCCTTCACGAGAAGAGAGTATATTCCCAGGGGGGACTCATCATGGACATCATAGGGAGGGGGGGGAAGGGGGATATAGCGCTCATACTACGAAGCTGGGGGGGGGAAATATCCTCACAAAAAAAAAAACGGTAAACTAGCGGGCAACCAGCAGGGCCTGTTAGGCTGGGAAAAAACGTTTTGTTCGTCTAAAGAAATAAAAGGACCCCCGTCCGTATATGAAGGGGACGGGGGAAAAATCCATATACTTCTGAAGCTAAGGGGTAGGGGGCGGAAGGAAGAGGGGTGGATTCTCATAGGAACATTTGCATCGTGTGACAATATAATAGTGTTGGTAAATGTTAAATGTCTCCGGAGGAGAATTCAATGAGTATCAATTAGGACTGGGCCTTAATTCTTGTAAGGGCATCAGGAACTAGGGGAGCGATGTGTTTAAGGGGTGCACGATGAGTTGGCAGGGTTGGAGGAAGCTGCTACAATCAAAGTACGACGGAGAAGCAACGATCTCCAATTACCACATGAGAGTCGCCCTGGCATGTAGCAGAGGACAACTCTTTTCTTACATAGATCGGAGAAAAAGTTCAGGAAGGTTTACTCAGAGAGGTTCTACGCGGTATATATGGGGCAGGCTAAAGAAAGAATATTCTGGAGAACGATTAGGCGTGGCCGGTCCCCGGCCTAAAGAAGAAAAACTCTAGGCACAGCATTAAAAGGAGCCGGCAACCCCACCTGCGCAGAACACCTCAGACGAACTCCATCGTCGAGGACGGGGTCACAGGGCAGGAAGCATCAATGAGGGCCTAAGGGTGATGGGCATTTTGAAAAGGGGGCGGCGTCAAATATCTACGTTCGGGACAATTCAAGAAAAAAGGAAACCCCTCCGCAGAAAAGAGTAGGAGGAAGGAAAAAGGCGAAGGAGGCGAAAATCAACTTCAGGGGAGAACATAGCCTCGTGTGGATCCCGTTCGAGGAAAGGGTGAAAATTTAGGGTAAGGAGAAAAAAGGGTGTGTGGAACTATTTCTTCTCAACAAAAAACCCTGGAGGAGAAGAGAGAGGGGGGGAGATTCACCGCCAACCAAAAAGGTGAACAAAAGCTCGAATCGGGGGAAAAGTTGTGGCAACGAGGCTTTTTGGGAGACACATGTGGTCGGTAGGAAAATTGAGACGTTTCTTCCTTCAGGGAGGAAAGAGGGGGTGGAAAGGCGAGGGCAAAGAACGATATCGGGAAGGGGATCCGCGGGGTGGCAAGTGGCCAAGAAAAGATTCTACCAGAGGCGATTGAATGACACCTCGACTAAGGGAAAAGGGGTGACGAGGTGAGGGGTTTACTGCGCAGTAGGGTAAGAAAGACTTAGACGAGCTGTAAGGAGGAATGGAATTAAAGCGAAAATCGTGGCGGGAGAGCGACGGTGTCCTTTAAAACGTAAACGCAGTAGAAGGGAAAGAGACGAGTCAGACAGGGGGGGAAGATCGGCAATTGGGACGGGGGGGACCGAGTGAGGACACCGGCGATCAAGAAAGGGAAGAACCAATTACAAAACAGAGACATGTGGTCATTGGGGAAGAGGGGGAGGCGAGAACAGTGAAGGGTTTGCTCCGCTGGAATCCAAACACGAGAAAGCTAATCATAGTGGAAAGGAACCCTCAAAATAAGAAAAGACCTATTTGACTTACGTCCAAAGAGACAGGACCGGAATCAACGGAATAGTACCGGCGGAACGCAGGGATGAACCTACATGACAGGGTAATTCGGCCCGTGGGTCATAAGACGGTACAAAGTGAATAATGATAACAAAGATTCAAAAAAGAAGACAGAAATAGGAAGGGCTCAGGAAAAAAAAGATTGCCTACGCGCCGGATCTCATACTGACGGGGGGGAGAGATCTTACCCACAACTTGCGATAGAAGATTAGGAAGAGCTAGGGGAGTATCCGGGTGATGCTCGAGCAAGTATAAGTAGAGGCCATGAAACCTGGGGGACATTTATGCGATGAAAGGGTAGCTATCAGCGGTACTCGGTAACTAGGAAAGCCTAAATCATCATCAAATCAAAAGCAGCAACTCCTCATAGAGGACTGCCGACTGCATGTCGGTAAATCTTCCATTATGTTGGTATGAGACCCAGGCTTGATGCTAAGGAATAGAGGTTTTAGTTGGAGGGGGAAGCCTGATCGGGATTTCGTAGAAAGCTGAAATGTGAAATGGAAAATTGCTTGTGCCCAGTGAAGGAAAGAAAAAGAAGGCATGCTGTTTCGCCTGGGCAATTCAAATATGACTAAGGAGATATGAGACCCTCTTTTAATAAAAGGGCGGCAGGAACGCAGAACGGAAGGAACTAAAAGATGGATGAAAATAAAGAGAAGGGGGAATAGAAGTACGTGGCTACTCACAAAACAGGGAAAAGAAAGGAAGGTTGGACGTCTTCATCGGGTTGGAACCGGGGAAAGCCAGGGAGCAGGTGAGAAGGGACTGGATAGGGGGGGGGGAGGGGGGGACTGAAGAATTCCCGCCCATCCAGCGAGAGCCTAGTGCATTATTTCTTAAGAAAAACGAAAATAAAAATCAAGGGGGGGGAACTACGTTAAGAATAGCAGGGAGATAGAAGTACACACTCGGAAAGAAACTTGATTGGCAGGAAAAAAGGGGGGGGGGATCAAAATTAACGCAGGCCATGGTTGATTGGTCCATAGAAGTCGGTATAGTGTCTCGGATGCAGCGAGGTGATTGGGCCGATCGGACGCGAGTGAGAGGTTGATTTAACCCTTCGACATCTGGACGAAGAAAAGGGAGGAGGAAAAAAGATATATGTTTTCATAACCGCAGCAAAGCAGCCGCAAAACAAACGAAGCGAAGGCCTAGCACTATAAAAAAAAGAGACTGGACCAACGAAAAGGGGAGCGTAAGGTCAAAAAGGTCTACGGACCAAATCTTTCAGAGTGACCGGACGAGGAACCTCTGGGGGGGTGAGAAAAAGGAAGGAGTTACCCATGGTAAGGAAGATGGTCTCCAGACCAAGGCACTATGGCCTAGCTCACTCATGGCGGATCGTCTGGTGCGTCGGTATTATTCTTCCTAAAGTAACCAGGTCAGGAGAGAAAATTCGTGGCGGAAGATAATGCACTATCCATCGCACGCCTGCATGACGACAAAGGCTCACGTGGTACTACCCTGGGTCGGTTTCAAAGGAAGAGAAGGACAGTCGTCAGAGAAGTCGTGCGCGCTTCACGGGGGGTAGCCGCTCCTCTAGAAGACATAATCTTGATCTGCCTTTGGTAGATCTTAAATCACCAGGATGGCATGGAGGCGCCACGAAGGGGGACAGAGCAACACTGGTCCGGTACAGATAGTACTAAAATAACACAAGCTGGCCTCATGGTAGGCGGGGCGACCTAAGGCTCTTGAAACGCTCCGAACCTCTCTGAAAAAAAAGAGACGGTGGGTAAGCCGGGGACAAAGTACCAGAATAATTTCAGCAAATACTTTCATGCAGCTGTGCACAGCAAGAGTGCACACAGTGGGCCTCGACGTGTGTGTGTGCGACCGGCTAAGCGGTCTGCAAACACAGTACTCATGGGTTGTGAGAAGAACGTAATAACGCACATAAGTGCTCCGGGAGAGACGGCATGCTCGAGAAAATCTGGACGACGCTATTTCGGGCGGATGTTTAATTGCCGTTAAAAGGGACGAGGAAGGGAAATGATAAAGGAAAAGAGCGGAGCAAGCATCGTATGGGGTGGGGTGTGGTTGCCCTCCATGCGCAAAGGCAAAACCGCGCCAGCCTATGTACAGGGGCATGAACATATCTGGTCGGCAAAATCGGAGCGAAGTTTATCTGGGGCGGAGCGCGAAGAGGTCGTTAACCTATGATACTCAGGAAGAGTGGTACTCTCTTGATCTAGGCCGGGGAGAAGCGGAAATCGTTCGTACGACACGGCAGGCTCGCCAACCTTGGAAGGTGTCTAGGTGGTATGAGCATTGGTACAGCTGCAATTACGAGAAAAAGGAGCAAAGCGGGTAAGTAATATTGGTGCAAGCAAAAGCGTTACGACACGTCATCGCTGGGGTGCTACAAGAGATGCCGTGCGTAGCAGTCGCAATAGCGCGTACCGTGCCGGTTGATATGACTTGCAACAGCGTGTGAGGGGGCGCGTGTGGGGTCTCTGGGGAGGTAACTTCAGCAAGTTGTAGGGGCGCTTAGGGGAAGAACCTATGCCGCTAGACGTGTGATGACCCGGAAGAGACATGGATTATCAAATCCCTGGAATCTTGCGCCATCCGAAGTCGGACCGGAGGGTGTGAAATGGGGGGATAAAGGGAGGAGAGCGGTATAACGCTAAACACGAGTCTTATTGAAACGTAACTACTTGATCGAAAGATCTCCGAGACGTACTCTGATGCATAAAGTCTAGTCCCACACGTCGCAGGTCGTTTTTTTCACCGATGACGCCAGGGGTCGATATATGGTCATTCAATCGACCGTGCTCCACAGAAGGGGTATAGAAAAAACGAAACAACTACCCATGGGCTTACTGGTTACAATGAAGCAAAGGCTGAGGCAAGGGAGCGTGACGATTCCATTATACTCTCGAAAACATCGCATAAGAGGTAGTCAGGCCGAGGAAAGACAGGGAAAAAAACTACGTGGTGGGAGCATTAACCGTCTGGACCGCCATGATTGAGGAAAAAAATGTCGTTTCTAGAAAGGGGCGAATAGGTTCGGGGGAAATCGAATGAAGACTGCAAAGTCTGCTTTGTGAATGGGGAGGGTGGTGGGGATTGGGGACATGAGGTCGGTGCTGCCAAACCGAAGGTATCTTGCCCACGAAAGCCAAAAAAAGGGATCTAAGCCGGGATTTGAAAGAAGGAGGGTGCGGGTGGGCGCATTTCCTTACAGGGGCGAAGCTAAGTGCGGGCCCGTGACTGGGATCGGCAGCTAGGAAGGTACCCAGTTATCAAATAGTCAATTCGGGCATAGTTTCGGCTGGTGGAAAATGAGGGAAAAGACACAATAGAGCCTCCATATCATATTCCAGTATTGGAACGTGCAAATAAATCGAAGAACGACACAGGAGGGAAAAAGAGTATTTCCTCTAACGATTAGACGGGTCGTCGCTGGAGACGGGAACGAAAACATCAATAAAAAGGAAAAATTACAAGGGGGGCATACATATAGGGGGGAAGGCAGTTCCCAAAAAGCGGGGCAAATGGATTCGAAGGTGTAAAGGCTCCATAAATATGTGTTTCGCAGGCACGCGTAGTCCGAAACGGGAATTATACGCCCCTGTATGGTAGGTGACAAAGACTCAGAGGCAGGTAAGCTAAGCGTTTTGACATCCCGTACCCTACAAGTCCATCCATGCTGCACAACAAGAGGGCGGGCGAGTGACTAGAGATTTCTCCTTCTTTTGTAAGCGTGGAGAAGCAGAAAAGCAGTGTCACAGCAGGGACCTTCGGTCTCAGTAGCTGAGTCCGTCAGAAACTCGTAATATCTAACTGCTTTTGGGTGTCAGGCTCCGAGAAAAAGGAAACAAAAAAGTACACGGGCAGCCGGTAACGTACCAGAATCTCCCTGGGGTTCAACAATGGAGACAAAACGCAGGGGAACCACGAAAACATGGACAGTAGAAGTGAATGCTGGGGCGGAAGGCGTTTTTTCAGGTCAGGGACACTGCACAGAAAAGAGGTCTGGTATATTCGACCATCTGTTAAGCCTAAGCGGGAGATTGGACCAATGTAACACTTAGATAATGCCAAATCTAAACGTATCTGTCAACGGAGGACGTACACGCGGTACCACCGACCGAGCAGTTTTTACGGATAAGGGAAAGGTGAAAGCCCCGAAACATCCATAGCGAAAGCGCCCGCAAAAGAATGAGACTGAATCGAGAGGGCAAGGCCTTGGACGAAGGGCAAGGACGCAAGGAGGGGGCACAGTACCAAAACCGGAAAAAAGGAGGAAAAAGTTTTTGTGCCGAGGTTAGTGTTGCCGGATGTATACAAAAGCTATGTGGAGTACACCCGTTTGCAACACATAAAATCGTGTCTCCAGAACTGGTCATTTGAGTAAAAAGACAACTGAGGGGGGAGCACAGCGGTGCCCAGATAGGATCGGTGAAAAATAACCATTCCATAAAGGTTCCGCCGGGATACCACTTGTCTTTTAAACAGCCAGACTTAGGTCAATGAATGGTCAACTGTACAACACCGGGGGAGGGCAACGAGGGACGACGTTCGGTGGGGAAAAGAAACTATAAAGATACATAGGGGACGAAATCACACACAGAGTGAAAGGAGAGATAAGAGCAGACCGACCGTGTTCTTCATGAGGGGCAGAAAAGAAAAAACTGAAAATACATTCCAAACCTAGGTAGCTTACGACATCGTGACATGGCAAAAACAGGCGGGGTTGGTAGGGAGCAACAGGAAGACAGAAAATAAGGGGGATCGTGACCTGGTGCACGGGTTCAAATACTTCTTGGCACTACTGACACGCGGGCGAGTAAAAATTGTGTGCACATGCCTGGAATATCTTACTACTTTTCTGCCAACTCTAAAGACAATGGGGGAGGGTGTTATAGAAGATAGGGGGTGCGGATGGTAACAACAGCAATCGACCTTGGAAAACAAACAGTATCAAGGAGGGTGTGGACGCTCACAACAGAGTTGCTGGGAAGTGTGCAGCGACATGTTAAACTGATAGGCGTATACGAAAAGATGAGCTTGAGGGTAAGGTGCTGGATAAAATGGGAGTGCCACACCGGACACAGACATCACGACGAGATAAAGGAGGGGAAACGAGGTGATGGTACGGAAAGCGGCTCGTGTGCCGTCAGACCACACGAAGTGGGAGCTCACGGTCGCCTACTGGGTATTATCTAGAATAAAACAGAGGGTAGGGAAAAATGAAGTTATTCAAGAGAACACAAAATCAACGGATATGGAAAAACAGAACAGATTTTCCTTCTTATGCGCGAAAGAAGGCGAACATTCAATACCTTACTTAAAAAAATCAACCTGGCCTCAGGGGAACTGGCGATCAGGGGAGGGAGTCACAGGTCTCTCAAGTGTAAACAAGGTAGTACACTGAATAAACCAGGGTCGACATAAAGGAGACCGGCAGCACGTGGAAGGGAAGTAGATGTTTGGGGGGTAAATGTTTGGGGGGGGGGGGTTCCCCGCGGGACTAGGGTTGTTGAAAAGCCTCGGGATAAAGCACGGGGGATCGAGCTGACGGGGCTAGCGATACTACATAGCCAACCGGTCAGATGTCACCAAAACATCCGAGGGGGCCTAATGGCGCGAATACAGGTCGGGGTTGTCTTCGATGGACGCGTCCAAGTCCGTGAAAAATTGTAAAAGCCAAACGGACCACATGGGTGCAGGTTCGTCGTTGCCGTGGCCCCAGATTGCATAATGGAATAGAGGCCGACATAGGTTAATATATACTGTATCCATGGTATTGCTTCTTAAAAAAAGGGTACACGATCACATGACTAGCAATTGTAGTGTGCCAAAATTCAGCGGTCGGCAGGCTGAACAAGCATATACATGACTCAAGAGACGGGGGGGCAAGAGCACTCCTTCATACGGGTATGAGCTTCCAGAACACTTAAATCCATTGAAATAAAAAGACACAGGGGCAGAACAGAAGGCAGAAAACTTGGTTTCCTGTCCCAGCAGGCGGGACCAACGTGCTTGTGTGAACCAACAGTGCCCAAAGAAAATTAATAAGACCGAGAGCCTACGGACAGTCCAAGAAGGGAGGAGTGAGTAAAACGTCTTTAGCTTGGGACATACTAATTTCTAGCTACCAAATCGTCGACAGAGGAAGGATGGACTCGTGGCCTTACAAAAAAAAAACCGGCTGACAAGGTAAAAAGGGACAGGTCGCTGGAAGATGGAAAAAGGAAGGACAGGAGAGACGGGAGCGTCTCTTTTTCCTCAACGGGCAAACGTTTCCGGGGGTGACGCTGAAATAACAGGAGAAGAGGAAGTGGGGTGGGGAGGGAGAAAACTTCAGTCGAAAAAAAAGAAAGGTATAAACCATGAGTTAGGGGCTTTCTCAAAGGAGAAGAAACACGTCTGGATTGTATTCTTACTGTGGAGGGGGGGGGGGGTAATGCCCAAAAGGGAAAACTGGGCCAGATAAGAATACAGTAAAGAAAAAGAAACGGGAGCTGGGCAAGGGAAAAGCAGCCACTAAAAAATGTGAAACTATGGACTGCGGGCTGGGCTTTAGTACACGAAACATAACGTCGAGTGTCACAATCCACTCCTACGGGTCTAAAGACCCCCAATACCACTCCGGGAAAGGAGACAACCTTGTCCGAGGATTACAAAAAGGGGGCCTTTCTATATAGGGAGTTTTGAAGGGAAAACTGGCCTGAAATCAGGGTAAGAGGGCGGGGGGGGAAAGCAGGGACAACGCGTTGAAAAAAAGAACAGGGGAACCGTTCAAAAAGATATGCTGAATCTAGCTTGAGGCAAAAAAATTTTCAAAAAAAGGAAGGTGAGAAAGAGTTTTTGGGCGGGGGGGGGGATGTTTTCAATACCCTTAAAATCAAAAATTAAAAAGAGAACGGTTTCATCTATGATCGCCTATCACGAAACTGGGCACTGCATGGGAGAAAGAAGGCTGGAAAAAGGCCGTCCAGTACGGAATGCTATTTAGACACGGGGATATCTCCTCTCAGTGAGGAAGGGAGAAGGTTGCCCTAAAATGGGTGGGGAGGGCACTCTAAGAAGGGGGGGATACACTCCCGGCCAGAAATCTAAACTCTGCCATTGAAAAATAACAACTCTTGCCCGGATTGAAAAAAACATGGATGGACAGGGGAAGGCCGTTTGGGCAGGGTATCCGGCAGGGGGACTTCGGGAGGGCAAGGCCTTCAAATCAGAGCAGTCGGGAAAAGTATACGTCAAAAAAATCCGGAAGGGGGGAACAGTCCCCTCAGGGAAAAGATTAAACGGGATAAGGTAGGGAGAGAACGGTGAGGACAGGAAAGCGAAGTACTTAATAACAATCTATCACTCGTAGGGGGGAAGGAGGATGGACCTGATTCCTAAAAACGAGACAAATTCAGAGGCAGGGAAAGTCTGCTCAACACGCTCAGGAGAGCGTGATGGAAGTGAGCTCATCAGGGACAGGAGCACCTGAGGAAACTACATGACCTGATATAAGGGACTGGGGATACTGGCGCGTGGTCCCTACGATCACGCTGCCAGAAAGAAAGGGCCTCTTTTGGAGCCGAAATGCCTCGTCAATGGACTGATAATCGTAGGCAAAGAAAAAGAATAACATGAAAAAAAAGTCGATAGCTCGGCATTCACTCAGCGAGAAAGGACCTAGGGCACTTCGGAGCGGGATGTGCTGAAATAAATGGCGAAGAAAAAAGTCATGAAAGAAGAAAGGACAGTCCGTCATAGAGGCGAGGGCGTCGGAAGAAGGGGACAGCGAATCAAGAAGGGGGTGTGATGGAGCACACTAAAGGCGGCCCCTGCAAAAAAGGGAAGAACAAGAGGAAAAAGCGACGGAAAAAACGGAGTCTTGATGAAGTTAGAGCAACCAGAAACGCCGAGCACAGGAGGGAGACTCCTCATGTGGGAGCTGTTTGGTCAGGGGAACGAAACCGGAAGCGGAGAATTCACGTCAATAGGACGCGGCTAGAGAAAAAACTAGAGAGAAAGCCTGCTAAAACCAAAGTCGTTAGGAGGTAATCCAACGGGCGAAGGGGTTCAGTATAGAAAGGAAAACGAAACGCACAAAAAAGGGGAGGGAAAGGGGAATAGATATTTCTTCTATAAAAAACATGCCTCAGTGGATTTTCAAACCTAGAACTGATCGAGGGCAGATGTCTGGGGGGGAAAGAGGCGAAATCGGCGTCAGATCGTCGAACGCGCAAGAAAAAAGCTTAACGAAAGGAGGTCGGTGGGTCACTCACTTGAACATCGATAACGCCGGCTAGCCATATGAGGTTAGGAGAGGCCTGGAGAGCGTCCATCTTCAGCAGGAAGAAAAACCTTGAAGATGATGGGGGGGGACTTCAACGGTGTCTGGACGACGGCGAAGGCAAACCGCCCCACAAAAAAAAAACAACCCCAAAACCAAAAAAAAAAAAAAAACACCCAGGTCGAGCTCCTGAGAAACCACAAGCTAACTGAGAGAAAGCTGGGGAAGACACGGCGCCTCAAATCAGAAGGGAACGCCAGAAAAATTGCATCAAGCGGGAAAGGAGGACATGGACTCTTAGAAGGTACACGGGAATGGATCGCGAGCAGGTGCAGGTCGGAGAGGCTTGCATAAAAATAAAGGAGACGCCGGAAAGGGTGGGCCTAACAAGGTAGCCGTACTGCATTGAGAGGAATGGTCACAGCGAAATGAACACTGTGGTGCCGAGGGGAAAGAGACCAAATAAAAGTACGAAAAAAAATGAACGCTATTGTGTTCATGAGGGGGGTAAATTCGGTGACCTTGATGCTGGAGCATCGCACATCAAAAACGAGATGCGCAAAAGCCGAACATCGGATCCACAGGGGCTCGTGGGGAAATGTCTCGCATTCCTCACCGCGTCGAGATAGATTTCTGGGAAAGGAGAGGAATCTCTTAAAAAAACGTAGTCGGGACTCACAAGAGCAGATGGGAATTGGTTGAGTTTGGGACGCTCAAGTCGTTTGCATACCGCGGAGAAAGGAGAGGGGGCAAACTTGGCCATCAACAAGGCAGTTCTGACCGATTGGAAAAGGTCTGGAATCTCCGGGGAGCAAGCCAGAAGGGGGTCGTGTCTCTGGACAGGAATTCGAGCGGGATAGTAAACAACTCGTTTGGAAATAACGCAAAGAAAAAAACAAACTCCCGCTGACTCCATAGGTAGCATAAACTGGGCAAAGTGACGAGTCTTGAACAAGCGCCTGCAGACCGCCGGGAAGCGTTCTTTTGCGGCGCTCGTCTGACCAAAGTTCTCAGCTGGGGGTTGAAGGACGGGGAAAACCTTAGTCACCGGGGGGGAAGTCTAGCAACAGAAGGGGATGGGGTGAGGCCTCAAAATCTCGCGTCATCCATAGGGCCCTGCTCTTATGTCCTTGAGAAGGGAGAAATTTCGCGCCGGATAGGACAAAAACCAAAAAAATTCAAAGGGAAGGACTCATTAAATGGCTTCAACTAACTCTATAGAGGTAGGGAATCCTCTCAAAGGGGGGAGGCTCATGAGGGAGTTGTTTAGAAAAGGGGTAAAGGTTGGGGGTTATGTAACACAGAAAAGGGGAGAAGCCGTCCCGCCACATCCCGTAAGTCAAAAAAGGGTCATAAAAAAAATTATTTGGCTGAGAAATGACCGTCAAACCGGGGCTGTAGAAGCGGTAGTTCTGGGGATTGACGGGGGAAAAAAGTTTTTGGGAAAAAGGCCCAAGTCGCACACCCGAAGATGAAAATCTCCCGTGTGATGGATAAGAAGGGGGAAAAAGAGGATAAGTAAACTTATGACTAAAGTCGGTTTTTACGGGGGGAGAAGGGAGGCGTCATCCCCTTCTGACTATAGGCGACTTGGACCGCTCGAAGGGAAAACTTGGGAGACGTTCCAAAAGCGAATGGGCTTGATACTGACGAAGGGGTTGGGAAAAAAGTAACAGAACCAGAAAAAGGTGATGAGTCATCCGTTAGGGAGAAGTCAAGATTCAAATCCTGATAGTTGTGTCCGATTGGGGGGGGGACGGAGGAGGACTGATGGAAGAAAGAAGTCTACGAAACAACTTCTTGACAGAAAAGAGTCCTCCCTGGTGGGTCACAGCAAGCTCAAAGATACCCATTCTGGAGACAGGAAATCATTCTCGCTTTCATGCAGCCTTGAGTGGGGATAAGTGCTAAAAAGGGAGGTACCAAATGTAATGGGGGAAAAAACAGCTGACCGGAAGGGGGAGTCCATGGAAGGCATGCCCCGCCACCCAAGGAAGCTCAAAAAACTTCATACGTGCGGTGGGGGAGCCGACCTGAAAGGGAAGGACGGGGACAACCTTGGGAAAGCAGCCGACAAGGAATGGTTGAGACTCGCTTCTAAAGCGCCCCGGCGTAGTCGAACTCAATTGGACAACTCAAGGCATAGTTTGGGGGAGGGGGGGGAAAGGACATTCCAGGTGCGGGGCGGGGGGGGTGCTCAACGACGATTGGGAAGGAGGCAGAAGAACATGTAGAGGCAAGCTGAAAAATCTGTCGTGACGTCATAAAAGAGCGAAGTGAGGTAAGCCGAGAAACAAAAAAAGAGAGGAAAATAGAGATTAGGCCGATATTCTGCGGGGGGGATGAAAGAAAAGAGATCTTTCTCTTGAGGGATTCAATTCTATTCAGAAAGCCCTTTCATCGCAATTCAACAGTCGAAAAGATCGCCACCGGGGCCACCTTAAGAAATGCTCAAGTGAAGCTTTGCACAGTACGAAAAGAGGGGGGGGTCTATAGGGAAAGAAAAAGGCGTGGATAGCAGAGATGAACCGGGGGGGAGTTCGGCGTCCAATTTTTAAAACGGAAAATGTAGAACAGAAATGTTCAGGTAGTTTGCATAAGAAACCGCAGGGAAAGCCGTTGGATACAGGGGGGGGAGAGGAAATGGGGGCTTACCCGAAAAGTACGGGGAAGGAAAGGTTCCTACAATGAAATGGACCTGGGAGCAGAAAAGAACAGAAAAGCTTCTCAACACTAAGACAGCTGGTACCTCGCAAAGGGTTCCGGAGAGAAGGGGGGGAAGACCATCTTGGCGGAAGACTTGAGGGGCCAGGGCGGACGGGGGCAAAAAATGTGTGTGTCAGAAATCATTCCAGGGGGGGCTTTAAGGGGGGCCTTCATTATTCACGGAGCGGTACAAAATGTCTTACAATACAGGATTGTGGAACCTAGGGAGCAGGGGGGACTGACGGAAAAACCTTTTCCCCAAGGGACGCTGGGAAGCTGTACTCCTGCAGTGCCACGTCACGTCATGTATAAAAAATGAGAGACGACCAAAAGTGGTCACCTAGCCGAAGCTCTGGAAAGTCTGAATGGTCAATCTAGCCAGTAGATAGGCCAACCGAAATATTCCTAAGGAAAAAAAAAAAAGGCGGAAAGCAGAGAGTGGGGGATATCATTAGTCTAACGGAATTCCAGACTGCGGGGTAGCGGAATGTTGTGAATCCGAAAAGTTTCAACAATCTGTACTAAGACTAAGAAGGATACCTCGATTTTTTGGGCCTTGGAGAAACAAAGAAAGGAAAGGACGGCCTGCTGTGCGGGAGGCAAAAGAAAACCGCAGGGGAATACAAAGAACAAGTACCACTGGTGACGGGCAAAAATTAAACTCACGGAAGGAAGTACACCCTTGAAGACCGCCAGAAACGGAAGGGCTAGGGAGGGGTGGGGGGGGGGCAAGAAAATGATCCTTAAATCATGTTTAAGACTGAAGCGGGTTGGGTTCGCCTGTTCCGCAAGAGTCACATGCCCCTTCCGAAGGATAGGATTAAAAAGGAGCGATTGGAAGCTAAATTGACCATAGGTTATATACTGGAGGTTCGGGGTAATACGGGTGGAAAAGAAGAAGGGGGGCCCAAAGCTAACTTGTCTAGGGTACCTGAAGAGCACCCATGCTGATTTCCATAATCATTTGGCAGCATGAAGAAGGGAATTACTGCGATTTCGGAAAAGGGGACTATATCGAACGGACTGGCATGAAGTAACCTTTTATAAATTTGCAATCAGAGGTGATGTTCTCAGACAACCATTGAAACCAAACTTCATAGAATAATGCTGATGGACACCGCCCGGGGTACTATTACGTATCTGTACAGGATGTGAACTCTGGAAAGGACTGGAAGAAACTCTTGAGAACTCTCCATCAACGAGTCTTCAAAAAGAAAAATGGGGGAGGCTTCCAACGTAAGAGCCAACGCCCAGAGTCGACGAGAAATCGCGAATCGGGGGGGGGGCGAACTCATCAAGGTGGTGGTCAGAATCAGGATCGAAAAAAAGCATGTTGTCTGTCGAAGAAAAAAATGAACTCAGAAACGAGAAGTGGATCCTATTTCTGCGCTCTTTCGTCCGCGCTGCAATTGCAGTGGGACAATCAATGGCACAGAGATCGAACGCACGACCATCAGGAAGAATCGTTCATTCGTACGGGGGAGCGGAAAAAGGCAAAAGTGGAAAAAGGTGCAGTTCAGGGGGATTGGGACAGCCTCGTCAAAGGATCTGACAGACCGCAAGAACAACTAAAGAAGGACATGATTCATGCACAAAATCTCGCCTACCTTCAAAATGGAAGATGGGAAAAGAAGGAGCGTCGGAATACACTGATTCTGAAAGAAAAACAAAAAACTCAGTAGGGGAAGATGAAGGGGCCAGTCACGGCTCTGAGTCGGCTCTGTCTTATTCACTTGCGAACAGGCAAAGGCTCGGGAGTTTGACGCAGGCGCCCGAAGGAACCGAGGATGGTCCGACCACCGCTTGAATTAAGGAGAGGACAGATGAGCGCAGCTAACAACCATCTCGAATGACGACAGTTCCTCGATTTTTCAGGAACTGCCAAAATACCCCAACTCTTGAAAGAGAGAAGGCGGCCTGCTGAAAAACTAAAAAGGATGAGTCAACACAGAAGAGTACTGGGAGGCTTTCAAAAACACGGCTGTCAATGGGTTGAGGACAAGGATGTGAGGAGTGTCGGGGGTAACCCATTGCCGTTGATGGGGAAGTCACCGGGCCGATGTTGGGATAAGTCTTTCTAACTGGCTAGGAGCAGAGATCAATTCTCCTCTCCGGTCTTTTGAGCACGGAAAGCGATCTCCAGGAAGGATATCAGAGATGGGCTCTCTCCGAAAAGGTCAGCATCCGCTTGAAGTCCGATAACCGATAGGGTCTGCGGGTTCGGTTAAACGGAGCTGCCCGTGGCAGAGAGGAAACCACATGCGCCTGCAGGATAGCGGTGTAAAAGCCTACGCAAACACTTAAAGCCGGGCTGGTGGACAGGAAATGTCATGCGTCCAATGTACCTGCTGAAGGAAGTGTCGCCCAGCGGCAGTCAGGTCTGGCGAGGCGGGGAAATTCCAGGGGAAGCGCCCTTAAATGTAGTGCGGTGACTAACGATCCGGCCTTGATTGGGGGAAAGGGGAATGAGGGAAAAAAAAAGAACGCGACTGCCTTTTGTTAAGAGAGGCTCAAATGTACAAAGAGATTGTCGATTTAAAAATATGTGAAGACATCTTCGTTCGAGATAAATTCAACTAGTCATCTTCTCTGGGTTAAAAGCGACAAACATCTTAAAACAAGGTTGGCTCTGGAGTTGGAGAGGGGATGCCCTACACACACTTACGAGGGGGGGTGGCTTCCCTTCATGCGTAGCGATAATCGGACGCTTAAGAGTACAGAGCGGGAATGAGGACTGAATAGGTGGGGAGAGGGCTACCTATTCTTTTAGACCGTTATTATTGGGGAAAGGAGTGGGGATCCAATTTAGCGGAAAGCTTGAAAAACGCTAAGTTCCAGAGACGTACGCAATGGAGTTTTAAAATTCCAATTCGAGCTTGATAAGCCACAATTGAGGCTGCGGCAAAAAGCTGATGCAATCGGGCCGGGTCAAGAAACGGAGGGGGGGCCTGATATCGCTTCAGCTGTAATGGAGTCTTGAAGAGGGCTGGCCCGGGAGATGCCAGAAGCATGTCGTGGATCGGCGAGCATAAGTACCAAGGGGACTCGCGTTGGTGGACCCTTCCCAAACCGAACGTCTTCAACAGGGGGTTGGGGAGGGAGCCCAAGCTCGCGGCAGCATATTTTCCGCCTCGAAGGGCATGATTGAAAAGAGGGGTCGCTGACCCGACTTACAAAACCTCGAACGGATTCAACAGGAGGGGGGAGGCCCGCGGAATGGCTCAACTCCTCTATCGATCCTTCTGGAGGTGGAAGCTGTACTGCCTCATTCCGAGGAGTCGCGTGCAATTGTGCATGGGGTTTGAGAAATGGGGGAATCCTCCACTCCATGCAAAAAAGATTTTAAAGGGGAAGTTGAGTTTATTAGAACAAAACGTGGCTTTAAGCTCTAGGTTCGATTGGGGGAAGACTTTTTGGGTGAAATTCAATACCTAATCCAAAAGCTCCGGGATACTCGCCTGGGGGGAGACATAAATAGAAAAAATGATCAGACTTCGTTTTTTGAATGCGGATAAAGAACTAACAGGAAAGGGGCTAGCGAAGTAAGAAACTTTAAAGAAAGCTTTAGAGACAGTTTTACACGTGATCGGGGCTAGGGGTTGATGATTCTACAGAGACGGAAGGGTCAAAAGGAAAGGAATCACGGTTGTCTCATGAAAGAAAGACCTGATATATGTAGAAATGGGGGGATATTGGAAAACTATGTGGAAAAGACCTAGGCTAATTTCGCAACCTTGCTGTAAAAGAGGACAAGGCTTCAAGCAATCTAAGGAAAGAGGCAGGAGCAGGAGGGAAGGTCGTCGTTGAGGGGAGGAGAGGTGGGACTACATGTTTCTGGGGAGGTCTTCCTACAAAATTTTAGGACTGACCCGTAGCTTGAGAGACCCTGGTCAAATGCCCCGCCCCCCTAGGGACCCTTCGCACGGTCAGGGGGAGGACAGACGAACAACGATAAAAAAAAAGGGGGGAAATTTCAACCTGGAAGCGGAAAGAGAAGGTGTGTGGATCCTCTGATAGATTTGAAACCCGGTTTTTGAAAAGGCAAAAGCGCAAAAAAAAAACTAACTCAAGGGGGAAGAAAGAGGGGTGATCCAAGAATTTCTGGCTGTTGTCGAATGTATAGGAAAAATGGGGCAGGGAAATTACATTGATAATGAAACTTCAGTAAAGGCAGACATTGCTAAGCTAGGCGTCCATCCCCGAGAATGTATAATTAAAAAGACAAAAACGTGAATACTCACTCAAAAAAAAAAAAAAAAAAGGGGAGGATATATTCGCAACGGCAGGGCGTATGATGAAAGACATACCGGCAAGGGACGTCGGTATAGCTAAATGGCCTAAAGAAAGGTAAGAAAGGACCGGGGCCCTGTAATCGCAATTCCTTCTACCATCAAAGAATCTTCAGAAACGTGGGATGAGAAGGTGTAGAAATGATCTTTATCGGGGATCGTTTTCTAATAGACGGCCGGTAGTACAAGGGGGAGATAAAGATAAAGGGTTGGTCTAGGTCGCTTAAAGTGGAATAGTCATTTAATGGTCTTAGAGGGAAGACGCCCCTCTTGAACTAGACTAAGTGAATTCCATTCATGTGGCAAAAAGGGGATTGGGGGGGGGGTAACCTCATGAGAACAAAGGGGGAGGAGGAAAAACAGGACGGGGTTAAGCTGAGTCAGTAAGTTGGTATTCAGCCGAAACAAGAAAAGCATACACAAAAAGTACAAAGAGGAGTTTACCGCGGACAAGGGTGCTAAAGGTACACGGGGCAAAAGGGGGGCTGTGAACCAGGAAGAAGAGGCCCAGGGAGTAAAACGGGTCGTAAGAAGTGATTATATCTTTCTTGGGGCAGAAGTTATTAAAACTAGATGGAACACAATCTATCAGGATTTTGTCTGGTTAGAAAGAAAAGCCCGTTACCCAAAAATTTACATTCGCGGACTCCTTGCAAGTTGCAAAAACGTCGTGAGTAAAACTCGCGTCCTGAAAAACTCCTTTACAAATTTTTCGAGGGGAAAAGCGAACAAGTTCTATAGGCAGACTGGCCCATGAAGCATAGAAAAAAAGCCCCGGAATAAGGCACGCAGGGAATGAGTGCGCAAAGTACAAACGATCTCCACTCAAATTGTCTTTTAGGCGGGCATGGAACGGGGGGGAAAAGAAAAACCAAAAAGTTCGCAACAATGTTATCACAAGCTGCGGAGAAAAAAAGATAGGTGGCCTTTCTCAGACAGGAAGGGAAATTCTCTGAAAAAAACTAGGACCTTCGGGGGGGGGCGGAGGATGCTAAGCCAGGGAAATATGGTGGGAAAACAAAAATCCTTCAACGTGGGATAGAACCTCCGGATGCGGCAGATGCGAGGACCAAGCCCAAACCAACTATAGGGGTGCCATTTGAAACTTGGAATTCATGAAAAGGTTTTCAGTCCGCCGCAAGGATCGGTTGAAGTAGCCATTGCCATGACGATGCGAAATGCAGGTCCGATTGATGGAAGATCATGGGAAGACAGTAAAGGGGAGAGAACTTGCGTGTGTAGAGGAAGAAGTTGGTCAGGAGGCCTCAGAAAGGGAAACAAAAGCAGAACTTGTGAATGTATGCTAAGGAAAAGAACTGGAACTCAATCATGGCGCAGGCCATGCAGGTGAAAAAAGACCCTTCCATGAAACGCGATTGACTAAGCTTATCGGAGTGCTGGAGTAAGCGTGCAGAGGGGGGCCTAAAGCGTTAGGGGGGAGCCAACATTGGCGAGCAGAAAAGAGAAGGCGGCCAGGTGGACACCGTCCGCTGGGAAAGAACATGCTTGGAAAAGGGTTGAACCGGTTGCTTACATTAGGCAGGATGAGTCCAAGGAACCACTAAAAATACCCGGCTGGAGGCTTCCACCATCTTTCTTGAAAAAAAAGGTTACTCTATCTATTCGTAGAACGAATTTGCAGAGACTGTCTAAGAAAACTATCTCAAAGGGGTGGGGTTTCTTTCTAATGGACAGGACAAACCAGGCTGGATCCGATGTCGGAGCGCTCCCCAACCGAGGGACTAGATGATGGCAGTTATCTCAATCCATCTGAAAGACCTATTGAGCAAAGAATCGGTCATTTCGTAAGGGGCCGGGGGAACCCAAGTCACCCAATGGGCTGATACGTCGGGATCGGAAGGTCTATCACAAGGAAGGTTACTCCAAGCGAGGGAAAAAAAGAGAGGATCGTCAAAACCTCTCCGGACTGCAACATACTATGGAAAAAACTTCGGCTATCGAAAAAGGAAAATAGGCGAAGCGGCATGTGCATGTTCCACAAAGTCCGCTTACTAGGAGGACCGAGAGTCTTTCATGCACCTAAAAGCGCTTGGCGTTTGCGGAAGGAGCGCAGCAAGGGCCGTCTTCTGCAATAAAAGGAAAAAAAATCATCGGGGGACTAACTTCAAGCGGATGCCTTGAAAGGAGAGCTGCCGCGCGGAACTAGATAGATATGGAGAAGGGACTGGCAGAGAGACTGGAGAAACTACCCATTGCGCGAGACTTTCCAATTCGAGATTCTTGAGCCGATCGGGAAAGCATGCCAATGAGGTGCTTCGATCGGCGCAAAGAAGTCTG
>Ga0179593_1516879_pt1 | contig 23434 bp, 21 predicted proteins | sample CZODoug2_1_08_16_FD_185931 | JGI IMG/M metagenome (GOLD analysis project Ga0179593, IMG submission 185931) | Vadose zone soil fungal communities from Angelo Coast Range Reserve, California, USA - CZODoug2_1_08_16fungal (PacBio error correction) | ecosystem: Environmental > Terrestrial > Soil >...
GGGCTCAAAAGTGGCGAATCAGGGAAGACGGAGTAGGGGAGCAAGACGAATAGCGCTGTCATCGATGAGGGAGCTAGCAGGTGGGAGGCAGAGGATAGCTAGGAAAAGGTTTCTAGGGGGAATAACCTTCTACCATGCCAAATGGAAATAAACATCCGTGTTGGAAAGGGGGGGGCTTGTAAACCACCAGGGGGTAAAAAAACAAAGAACAGACTAGTCTTCTTCAAGGTAAAAAAAAAACAATCCAAGAAGGTAAGAAAAGAAAGAAGAAGGCTGAAGGAAGGATTTGGGGAACACTGCGAAGCAGCTTTGGGAAGCTGCAGTTGGTGGGAAAAGAAAGCAAAAAGATCGGGAAACGGAAACAGAAACGGGGTTTTTGGGGGGGAGAAGAAAAACCGAGGGAGAACCAGGAAAGGAAAAAAATTCTAAGGGAGGGGCTTTTAATGCAGGGATGAAGGGGTGTTTTTCATGAAGGCCTTCATAGGAGGTAGGAAAAGAAAGAAGAAATGGCAAAGGGTGGGGGGGGGTTAAAAGGAGGGCGCTTCAGAATCGAGTGTGGAATTCTACCAAGACTTGCACAAGAGGGGAAAAATTCCTAAAGAGGAAAGCGGGACATAAGAAAGGGGGGGCCCAATCTTAACATCCTTGGGTCATGAAACGCTGGCTGTTAAAAAAAGAAACGAGGGGGGGAAAGAGATAGAAGGAAGGGGGAAAGGGGGGAATAATACGGACTTAGCCAATTTGATTCAGGGGGACTCTTGGGAAGGAGGATGCAAACAAGGGGGGAAAAAGGAAGGAGATAGAGGAAATCGAGGGCCTGTCGGAAGGAGAAACCCTCTATGGGGTTGATCCTTAGACGAAAGAAGAAAAATTTAAGAGAATACGCTTTGTAGGTCCAACGGGAAAATAGGAAAAGGACGATCAATCGAGTCCGGTAAACGACAAGAGTGATCTTCGGGTCGTCCTGCCTTTCCATCACGTTGAAGGGGTTTGAGGAAAAAAACCAAGTGAAGGGGCAAAAAAGGGAGAGGGTGAGTGAGACTGTCATTGGATATTTGGCTTTTGTCAGGGGGAAGGGCAAACAAAGGTGTGGAAAGAAGAGGTCGCTAAAAAAGACCGATCCTGGGATGGAGACAGTAAAAGGGCACGGCAGCTCGTGGGCTCATACCAAATGGATCTGTTTTTACAGCTGGTCCAAAAAGAGGGAGATTCAGGGAGAAGGGCGTCACCAGGAAAGGACTATGAAAAAAACTCAGAGTTACCCAACAATCAGGCCAACATCAGCCAACCGTTCTTCCTGGCACCAAACCAAGAAAATCAAAAGAAGGGGTAAAGAGTCGGGGCAGAGGTTGAAAGACCGCTCAAAGGGACCAGGGGTAAAAAACGAGGGGGGCTACCTGACGCCAGCCGTACTCCCGTACAGAGCTAAAGTAAAAAAGTGGGAAGAGGGGAGGGGAGTTTGAAAAAAAAAGACCGAAAAAAAAATAGTTGGGAAACGAGTAAGGGAGAAATTCCTTTTGGTGATGTAAAAAAGGCAAGGAGCGGGGAGAGTGAAAAACAACGAAGGGGGAGGGGGGGGGGTTTAGCGACAAATGGGCGCGTTTTGAAAAGACTGCCCGTCCGGAGGGTGTGAAGGGGTACAAATACAAAGAAAAGAATCTGAGGTAAGAGGGGGACACTGGATTTTCTTTAAGCGGGCTATTAAATGGAAAAGCTAGATGACGGTGATAAACATTATGCTCATCGTCAAATTCGAGGGAAAAGAAGGGGGAAAAGAGACCCGTGACTGCCGAAATTCTTGCAAGCTTTACGGCCCCGGCTTTGAATCAAGTTGTGATAAAAAGAAGAAAGAGTCAAAGAGACAATCAACACACTCGCGATTTGTCCAAACTTCCGACAAAAGATGATGTGATGGGAAGATGCAAGCAGTTGAATGGGGGGGAAATGAAAGGGAAAGTTTGATCGCGGCGCTGGGGGACAGCGATAACAAGGCAAAAGTTCTCTAGCGAAATTGGTGGATTCAAAGGGGATAACGTAGAAAAATGAGAGGAATGAAGGTCCACCAATAGAAAATACTTAATCGAAGCCGCTAGGAGTCCCCGAGGCAGTGCACTGACAAAAAGATTAGAAAGGAGAGGAGCGTAACCCCAATCGGATTTTCCTCAAAATAGCATGCAAAGTCAAATCGCAAAGAGAGAAATAGTCTAAATATCTCTCTATAGACTCCACATAAATAGTTGAAAGTGGAATCCGATTGGCCCTCTTGCGAGCAATAGCGTGGAGTTGTGCGTGAGTGGGGAAGGGACTTAAAAAAAGAGGATTCCAAAAGCTCAAGAGCGCCGGCGGAAGCAAAAATTGACTCAGGGTGGCCAAAATGGTCAGTGAATGAGGTCCTCCGTTTTGTCGCGACCTAGGAAGCGAAATAGGAAAGCGCTATTAAGGGGGATGGAAAATAAGCCAGGTTTTGAGAGGGCTCCGCAGGCTCTCCCTCGGAACCGGCATCTTCAGAATAAGGGGGTACCAGTTATTGGTAGTATCAAAAAAATGGAACACAACAAAAGGATTTCATCAAAGCATGGTTGCGTGGAAAGGAGGAAGGGAGGCAAAAAAAGCCAGCAGGGCTGCCATTAACGTCCCAAAAAATACGAAGATCTGGTTATAATTTGGGGGGCCGATGAGGTGCAAAAATTTGAGCGAGTAAAATGCAAAAAAGACGTGGTCGGGATCGGCGAAAAGAAGGATTTAATGATGGACGAAATCGGGGGCGCGGGTTTCAAGTTGACTCACCAACGGAAACGAAAACTGCAAAAATGAATACCTCCAAAAAAAGGCTTCGCGCAAAATGCACGGACACCGGTAATGCACTGGAACATAACGTGAACGGGATTAAAGGCGGACTATTCTCACTCCCATGTTTCCCTGATAACTCACTTGCGGGGTCGTTCGACGTTGCAGGGAAGGAGCTCAACCAACCAAAATAAAAGAGAAAAAGCCCAAAGTCCGCAAGTGAGGTTCCAATTGTCTCTCCAGCCTCCTTTTCATCCGATTCACACAGGTCAGAGGGAACTGCTCCGAAAAAAAAAAGGCCCCCGGGTAATGATGACGGTCCTTGGGTTGGGCTGGAATGGTTGTGGAAACTGTCTTACACGTGAAGCGATAACGGGCCAATACTAACGACCGCATAGTAATAAAAAGGAGGGAGAACAGTGGGCATATGGCCGAAGGTAGGAGGGATCGCCCATTCCACAATAGTTTTCGCTTTTCACCGATAGGACCAAGACACTCAAGGAGTATTCTTAAGAAAAGGGTAATAGAGGAATAAAAGGAAGGAGAGACCTTACAGACCTCGTCCGGCAAAGGACAATGGCTCTTTATGACTTTGTGTTCCGAGCAAAGGGGAAGAGCAGGGAAGCAGTACACAAAAGGTGATTATATATCCGTCCTTAGGGGAGACAGGGAGCCAGTATGTTTGCCAAAGTCTTAAGAAAGAAACGACAGGACTGAGCTGGAAAGGGCGATCATCAGGTAAGCAGTTCCAAACTCTAAAAAGTTATACTACAAGAAGGCTGGGACTCAGGAGTAAATGGGGAAAGAAACGGAGGTTAGGGAAATGATGAATCAACGCTCCCATTCCACTCATGCCCAACGCGCCTCACTCTCGGAGAAAAAAAGTCCGAAAGCAAGGATGGGGGAGAGCGGAGGTGGGGGTGGAGGGAGAGAAAAAAGACGGTGGTACGAGGAGCTGGCCTGCCGTATTGGCGGGAAAAAACAACGGCAATGCGAGACATCTCGGAGACCGGGGTTTAAAAGATTGCCGGATCGGGTACTCCAGAAGGGAGATAAAGGTAGGGGTGCGCGGAAGGTAAATAGGCTGGGCTAACGTATCCGAATACAGAGAAACCCCCTAATCTCGCTAGATCGCAGAGGAATTAAGGTGGAGGAGGACCATGCGTGACCCTCAGTCAACTCCGGTCCTCCGTCCAACACCAAAAAAAAAAAAAGGTTGTTGAAGAGTGAGGGACTAATTGCGGAAGATTTTATTCGGGCTTCCATTTCCGGTGCTGCGCGCCCAGCCTTGAAAATGGAAGAAAAAAACGAAACTCAGCAGAAAGGTCAAAGGGGAAAAAGGTCGTAGGCGGGAAGAATTGGAAGGGTAATCCCCCAAAAAAAATTCGAAGAGATCATAGGAAAAAAGAGAGTCGCGCCACTACTCTAACACGACCCACGGAGCGTGAGAAAAATCACCGAACGCAAAAGAGGATAACCGGGGGAAAGGGGGATATAGAATCCCAGTACGCCGTCGGTTTCAGCTCACCTTAAAGGGTAGCGCATAAAAAGAAGTCGTGGGAACAGAGTTTAAAAAAAATTGCACGTAAAGGCTTCAGTCAAGTTGGTCAAGCCAAAGAAGTGTGAAGAAGTCCGGGAAATCGGGAAGGGCATGCAGGGGAACAGGTACATGCAAACTTTTTCAAAAACACCACGCGACCCTTGGTGCAGTGGAGAGAATTAGGGGGGAAGTCCGGTATCTGGGTCTTGACATGGTCCGGCATCACCGCAACTACGAGGAAAAGACGTCCCTCTGGGACCATCAATCGGGACATAAGTAATAAGGCTTGTTGCTGGGGAAAGGAAATAGGGGCTAGTGTGGTGGCCGGGTGCTTAGTTTCGGGGGATTTTATGACTGAGGCGGGGGGTGACGAGAAGAGGTGAACCGGGGCTAAAGAATACTTCGCCGGTCGTGTGTCTTCACAGGGAGGGAGGCCCAGCATGGCCTTAATGCGGTCTATTCCCCAGGATTAAGCACTAGATCGTTGAGGGGAGGACTCAAGATCAAGAGGGGGGGGTTGCTAAGAATCACCCTGATCAAAGCCAAGATCACGACGTTTTTGAAGCAATCGACAGGGGAAGAGCAAAATATTTGGGGGGACAAATTCGGGACCGAAACATTCAACAATGGCACGGACCTTGCTGGAACGGGAAAAAAAAAAAGACAAAGGGAAAATCAAAGGCGGAGGGCCGAATCTAAGCTCGAAAGAAGTCGATCCTTCCACTATCGCGGGAAGTTTGTTTGTTTGACTATTCCGGGGAAACAATAGGTAGGGAACCACGGGGACGCCCGTCTATGAGAAAGCCTCCGCCTCGAAGTTTCCAGATTATTTTTAAAAGTCGTGGTGTAGGGAACATCTACCAAGACCCGAAACCATGGGGAAGAAAAAGCGGTATCGGGGGAGACAACTGCTTGCTGGAGAGCCTTTGCCAAGGATGTTCAAGTGGGGAGACCAAAGAGGAAGTGGGAGAACGATGGCACCAAAGGGGAAGTTCACATTGAAGATTCGCGATAGCAGTAATCCCTTCTGACCGTATAGAAGTGAAACCCAAAAAAAAGCCTGAAAAACGATGTTTCCATTATAAGGAAATTGCCCACTAAGGGCCGATGGCCAGAAGAAAGGACAGTAAAGGAAAATTATAGCACCTACAAAGTCTAAATGTCTGATGGGGGGGAGTTACCTTAGTAAGGGAGAACAAGGGTTCTTGTGACTTTTATCAAGCCTTCAAGAAATGAGTAAAAGGAACCGATCTAAGAAGAGAGTGTCCTAATAACACAGCCTCGGCATTGCCTTATTAAGTGATGGCAGGAGGACAAGCTTGAGGATTTATGGTGGAAAGAAGAAAATAGACACGCTTTGGATCATGGGCGGGTGGGTTTGACACCAAAGGGAGTTAAGAGCTGCGGGGATAATGTCATTCCCAAACGACAACCGTTTGAGAAGAAGAGACTACTAAGCTGAAAGAAGGAATGCATTAGAGTGCCAGAGATCTCTCTACGAGAACTTCCGTAGACAACGGTCGAAAGATAGGTAGCTCCCAACAACCTACAAAAGTATGAGGTAAAGTATATAGATGATGTAAACTTTTAGAAGCTAAAGGTCCGAGCGAAAGGACTCATGAACGCGTCCGGAAATATCAGGGGGGTGTAGTGAGGGTCGCTGAGGAAGGTAAGTGCTATCTAAGAACATTCTACAGCAAGGACACTTGCAAAAAAAGGGTTGGATGGTCGGGGGTCAAAGAGGTGGGAAAAAGCTCATGCCCTTCTGCAAAAACAACTACACAATACCAGAAACGTTTACTTTCCAGAAAGCGACCGACGCAATCCGGCGAGGCAAACAAAAATGGCGTTGGGAAATAGCGGGGCGGTTAAAGTTGCCAAAGAAAAACTTTAGATATACGAAAAAACGGCAAAGGTTTGGGGACATTCCACCCCTTCGGGAAGAAAGTGGACATACCCCGCAAAATTAAAGGGCTGGGGAGAACGGGAAAAGGGTCGGAGAGGTTGCCAGAAGGCGGATATATTGGGTCGCATTCCGGCTACTGGAACCCTCGTTGGGGGGAAACTGTAGGCCTGGCAAGAAGAGGCGTTGGGAAAAAGAACGAAATGATGCATCATTCGCTATCGCTATCGGGGAAATTGAAGTGGGGGGAAAAGACATAGGGTGGTGGGAGGCAGCTTGAATTTCCCAATGGAAACATAGTGGCAAACGGCCTAGCCCTAACGCAACACCAGTAAAAGCTCGGATAAAAAGGGGGTCCAAGGCTTCTCGGGTGATGTATGAACGTACACCAAACCTTAAAAAATCCTCTGGGATTAGCAAAACAAAGCGGAGGAAAGTAAGAACATCTGAAAGCTATGGGGGTGATCAAGGTTCCCGAAACCCACCTGGGAAGATGAAAAAAGCGTTAGAAAAGAAAGGGGAAAGAAAAGGAAAAGAAGACCGAAGAAGCCACGGGGGGAACAAGGGATTGATCGTCTTGAGGATTCGCTTCACAAGGACGGGTGGAAGTTTCGTGAAAATAAAAAAAGGGGGACCAAGACGATGGAAGGGGGGATTCGGTTCACCGTCAGTTTAGTCGGAGTTTCATCAGGGGATCCGCATGCTGGGGGACCCAACAAAGGTGTAGAGTCGAGGAAAAGAAAATAGGTCCAGGGGGATATAAAAGGAAGCCGGAAGAGGGTGGGGGTCTCAGACCAAAGGAGGTTTTAAAAAGACTGGTAAGTAGTACGGAAAAGGGATGGAAATAAAAAAAAGAGCCGAAGAAATAAACACGCCACTGTTACGCCACGGGCACCATCGCCAACAGCAAAAACAGGGTAACCGAAAAGTGAAGGGCACTGGTGGAAAAGCAATCAAGCTGGGCTACTCTGACGTGAACCATGGAAAAAAACGACCGCGAAAGCATACAAGGAACCAGACTAAAGGGAAGATAAGGGGAAAAATACTTCACCAAGAAGGTATGGGAAAAGGTTGCCCAATAAATACCTTATAACACTACAAGAATTAAGGGCAGGAATGAAACGAAAGAAAGGACCTCGAAAAAGGAGGGGGGGGTAAACGAAAATGAAGCGTGAACTTATACGGACCATCTGCAAAAATGAACATTGTAGTTGTCACAGAGCGACGCTGGTTAAAAGAAAGGGGCTTCGTGTATTTACAGCTACACATCCGCAGCGGATCAGGGGGGGTTAGGGGGGATGCAGCTCAGGGGGGGTGCTTAGAGGCGCCCGACGAGTAATGGTCGGGAAAAGAAGAGAAAGGGAAGGGCGGGGATACCCGACGCTGTCATTCTGTCCGAATACGACTTGGAACTGAAGAAGGGGGGGGGGCAAGAAGGGAGGGGGAATGTGGCGAGGAGCAAGAAATGGAATAAATAACAGCGTGCCGCCGCCGCGCCCGAAGAAAGGTGTACGTCAAGGAAAAACCAGTTGAAGGGTTGTGGGGGGTGTTAACGGGGGAGGAAGGCTGGCGGGGAAATGAGAAGACCGGCGTTTGATCGCGGGGGGAGAGTCTGTGACACGCGATGAGAAAGATGAGAGTGTGACAAAAAGTAGGTAGGAGAGTAGTAGGGTAGAAAGCCGGACTGGAACTCCTCTGGCGGGTACACCCTCCACTCAAATTTGCAACTCGGAAAGGAAGGGCCGTCTGGAAGGACAGGGAAGGAAAAATCCCCAATGGGGTTCACCTCTCCACACAAGTTTGACGGGGGGGAAAGGGAGAAAGCAAATACGCAGTGCAGCAGTGGGACGAAAACGGAGAGCCAAAAACATAAAATCAGTGTCCGCGAAAGGGGTGCACCATCCTGCGCTGGGCCACCGGAGAACTGATGAGAAGGGGAGGTCGAGGATTAACGGGGCAGGACAAAGCGAAGTGATACAGAACAAGAAAAGCCTTTCGGACACATTAAAATGGGGGGTCCTAAAAAAAAAAAACTCAAAAAAAAATTCGAAGTGGCGTAGCGGGAAAATCGCCCCACGGCCTCTCATATCGGTTGCCTTGGAAAGGGGCAAAAACCCAGATAAAATCAAAAAGTCGGATCTTCATAAAAGAAGTTGGTACCAAGGTGGAAGGGGGGGGGACGTTGAAGGGGAGGTCTTAGGAAAAAAAAAGGCCGTACAACACGCGCATGGTGCTTTGTCCGGACGAGAACGGAGGAAGCCGCAAAGGGAATAGACGGATAGATAAAAAGGGACGACAGCAACTAAAGAGTCTGAGTTTTGGTCATAGGCGTGTGAAAGGTGGGGGGAGAAAAAACAAAGCGAGAACGAGGGACTTTTCGGCCCAGAGTCCATCCAGGTTGTTTTGACGAGACGTGAGGAGGGGCCATTGGAGGAGAGACATAAAAAACGAGGGCAAAAAAGGAAGAAGCAAAACCCCAGTAAGCGCCGAATTACCGGTCGGCGGGCCACTGAAAGGGGGGGACAAGGTAAAATAGAAAAGAAAAAGGTTAGGAAAAGGGGAGGAAAGAAAAGAACGTGCGAGGCGAGCTTGAGGCGGTAGATGACCTCAACACACCCACGGAGGAGGAAGGGATACTAAAAGCCAGAGAGAGAGGACTGTCAGAGGGTAAAAACTCGAGTCACGGGAATCCGGCGAGGGGGAAATATTTTTGCTCAGGTCTGCTCCGTGTGAGGAAGGGAACCAGCTGAGGGGAAATCTCAAGGAGAAACGAAACGGGGGGGGGGAGTCATTTCAGGGGGACTCTTTCCGTGCGGGGGTTTGTTTATTAGCGCAAATGTTCATGGGGACCAATACGCAGAAAAGAGTCCATCAAGAAAGGAGGGCTAAAAGGAGTGAAGAGGAGCCTAGGGGGACATGACAATAGCAGGTGACGCTTTTGGACACAAAGAAGGAGAACAACAATCGGGGATGGAGAGAGTCGGACAGTTTTGACGTAGGGGATGCCGTGCCGGGCCTCTACGTCAATAAGAAAAACAAACAAAAAGGGGGGGAAGGAACCAGAGAACTAATAAATCTGTCGATACGAAATAAAAAAGTGGACACAATTGGGTAGGAAAAAAAGCGTTGGGGGGGGGGGGGGAGGAAACATGGGAGGGACCTCATGTTTTTTGACTGCGAAAGGCAAAACTTAACAAAAAGTTCGGGGGGGGAGGCATGTCTCGTGAAAGAGACCGAGAAAGAAAAAGCTTGAAAAAAAGGGGGCGCTCCAGTAGGCAATTTGCTGGGGACGACGAAAGTTCTGGTGGATTGGATTGGAAAGGTCCGTGATCAAAAAAAAAAAATGCCCAACTCCCTATCATGGAATGAATAAAGGTCCAAAGCGAGGAGTTGGGTTCGAAGAGGGGGGAGGAGCCAAAAGAGCGTTTTTGAAACGAATGCAGCGGGGACTGCACGGGATCCCCGTTGGAGGTTGGGGGAGAGAGGAACATCATGAGACAGGCGGTGTAATTGTCACTTATCTCGGAAAAGGAGCTGATAGGAAAAAAAAATCTGGCTGAGGGGAGAACGCATAAAGAGAGTCCAGACTAACTGGCAAAGTCTAGAACAGAGCATCACCAAAATGCAAAGAGAAAAACATCTGCGAAGTTCAGATAACGAATCCGCGATCAACTCCGTAACGGGCTAAGCCGAAAAAGAAGACACAACAATGGGGTGTTCCCAAAGGGACGTACACTCTGCGGGGAGCGTCCGGAAATGAGGGTAGAGAAAGGGGAAAGTCAGGGGCTGAGGCCCAGACGAATTTGTTTCCAGAGGCCCCCGAGGTCCATCGGAAGAAGGAGGGAAAGTTAAAGAGAGCGAAACGGGACTGGGTATCCAGCCACCAAGAATTGCCGATAAAAGCATCATTTCTGAAGCTCCGAATCGGGGAGGAGGCAAAATAGCGAAAAAACTGAAGAAAAGGAGTAGAAAAGAAAGAGGCGGTCCTGTTAGTGAAATCTCCAACGAATCATGCCCTTGGCAAGTAACAGTCGAGAAGAAAATGGGGGCGTCAGGGGGGGAACCAAAGAGTGGGAACGAGGTCTGAAGGGGGAAACGTAATACCTCTGCAGTTGCATCCCACACAATAAGGGGTCCGAGGAAAAGCTGAGTCTGAAACGATTGGTAGAATAGGGGAACAGGGGAGAAACCCGTTTGTCAAAACTAACACGCCGGAAAGGGGTTAAGTTAGGAAGTCTTACAGGAAGTGGACGACTCAGAAGGGATGGAACCATCGGATCGTGGGGACCATGGTCAGAGAGATCCGGAAAAGAAAAAGCTTAATAAAGAGTTGACCTCATGAGAGTAAATAGTCTGGGTGGCTTGGGCCAGGAATCTGTTTGGGAGGACTGGGGGGGGAAACCGAGGTCTTTAGTAGGAGGGCTGAAAAATGGGGGAAAACAAGGTACCTCTTTTCTCGGGGGCCCTGCGTCAAAGTGCGGACAAAAGAGGGGGATGAGCAAACAGATAGGAAAGGGTATATTAAAATTTGTATATAGACACCTTGAGGATAAGTTTTAAGGAATCTCCTCCGGATGCGGGAAAGGGTTTTGGAGACCCAAAACTCTTCCCCGACTTACAGAACAAGACAAAACTGAGGAAAGCGGGGAAAAGCACGTTATTGTAAAGGAGACAAGAGAAGGGACCGAAAAGAAAGAAACTTCACTTTATTTAGAAGACTCCAATATCGGCTTCCGTGGATCGGGAAAATTATTCAGTAAGTCTGGAATCAGGAGCCGGAAAACGAAGGGGGGGGACGAGTCCATTGGGATGGGGTAACCTTAATCCCCAAAGCCGTTTGCCGGGGAACAAAGATCAGCAAAGTCTATTTCCCGCTCGCAGGAAACAGATTGAAGGGAGTGAAAAAGGGGTGGCATACCTCTTGAAAGGGAAAAAGAGTCCCGGCAATACATGACTCCTGGCAACGATTAAAGACTGTACAAAGGACCTGGGGAGACGGCTTTGAAAGGAATCGGCGCCTCAAAGGAACCCTGGTATTTGAGGTCCCTACCAAAGTGGGGCAAAGAGAGGTAAGCAGGTAGAGGAACGGGGGTCGCAAGTTCCCCACTCGATTTGCCCAAGGAACTAAAAGGCAAACAAAGGGAAAAAAGAGGTTGGAGATGTTTATCAACCACGAAGAGCACAATAGCATGAAGACTGGATTTCCTAGAGGATTCTGCCAGCCCCTCCAAAGGTCTAAAAGAAGAGAGGGGGTACGAAAGGTCGGGTTAAAAACCCCTAGTTCTTTCCTGGGCCACAAAAGCAGGGGGTTAATTTAGATCAGCAGAGGGAAAATGAAAAAAATTCAGTCTTTAAAGTCCCTCTATACAGTTAGGAAAAAAAGCGTCTCAAGCCACTAAGGTTTCAGAGGAGGAAAAGGAAGGCTGCTTGAGCTGTGTATTGTTTTTCCAGTGCCGACGAATAGCGGAAAAAAGTGTGTGGGGGAGAGCGGTTGGGAAAAAAAAAAAAGGGGGGGCCCACTGTCTGCCATGGTCCAGTCATGTCGGGGTCATTCCAAAGACGAAGCTTTGGGGAAACGGGGCGCTGACAGGACCTCGACTTCAACAAGTGGGAAATTATCCGGAGCTATTGAAGGAGCAGAGATCCTAGGGAAAAAAGACAATTCGAAAGGTATCCAGTAATGAAGAAAAATCATACCAGGGAGAAGGAGGGAAGGTAGAAAAATTACTGGAAAAAACCTTTGTTTGACCGGCGTTGGACGTAGGAGAGTCGTAAGAAAGATACGAGGGGGCTCGAAGAAACAGGGAGGGAGAGTCAGTCGTGCGAGAAGTTAAGAAAACGGGGTGCGATAGGTGGAAGACCTTACCTGGGGAGGAAAAGCCTGGGGGAGGGGGGGGGGGAAACCAAAGAGGGATCCAAAGGAGTTACGCTTTCTTCTGCATGGAAAAAACACAGGGTTGAAAAGGATCCTAAAAACTAATTCACGAGGGAAAGGGTCTTAACGACCTCTCGGGATTTGACTTAAGAGAGTAATATGGGACTGGGTAAGGCAGGAAAAAATGACGGGTTGGGACTGTCCGCAACCTCGGGACAAGAAACCCAGCAGCAAGGAGATGGTGGAGTGGGGGAGGCAGAAAAGAATCGGCATATGTAGTCCGTTTGCCAGAACGTGAAGTTGAAGCATAGAAGGGAGGGAAAAAGAGGGGGGGTCCATAGTTTTCCATTTTAGTGTTAGAGTCATAGGACAGAATGGGGAGGAAAGAGCGGGGGGATGAGGTCGCCAATCGCGAACAGGGTCAATTTTCGACACTGGGGTGCCCTCGGGAAGGAAAATAAGTGTCTAAAAGGGGGGGTGCCAAGAAATGAGGGAAAAAGCCTATAAAAACTGGACCATGAAACGGATCTGGGCTTTTGCCATGCGTTAGGGGAGGAAGGTCGAGGGCCGAAAAACCTGGAAGCTGAGAACGAGAGGACTCGACGGGCCTCTATACGGCACCGAGATTGGGGCTTTGGGAGAACACAGGAGAACAAATAACAGAGAGGTACTCTGAAAAGTTCTTCTATATTCTTCGAAGCAATATCAGTCAGAAGGAGAAGACTCACGACGAGAGGTCCAAGAGGATCAGAGAACGTGTACAGTGGGTCGTCCCGATAACCAAAGGGGGTTTTACCTGTTCTCAAATAACAAGGGAAGTTGAAAAAAAGTTGAGAGAATTTACATAGTATTTGATTCAAGGGGATCCGTTTCTTGTGAAATAGAACATGGTTCTACCGCGAGAGAGGGATCGAGAAGACCCCGAAAATCATCAAAGTTAAAAGGGATCCAAGATAAATCGGGTGGTGGGTCTGCCTACAAATTACCGTTTTGAAGCACGCTGTACGAAGCCGGACAGTCCGATTAGGAAAGGAAAACAAACAAGGTAAGCAAACCGTCACCAAGCCAACAACAGCCAAAATTTGGCAAAAGACCTTAAAGCCAGAGGGGATAGAGGGCCCGGATGGAAAAGAGGTGTCTGAGGGACGCTCGGGCCGGTACAGACCCCAAGGTGAATGGGAAAAGAAAAAAATGGGAAAATGAAAGAAAAGGGGGAAATCGCCTTTACGCATCGAACTAAACAAGGAATTGTGGGGCGGGATGAAAAAGGGAATAAAAGAGAAAGGAGGGCGCTATGACGACAACGTTCATCGGAAAATTGCGGGGGTGTATAAAACCTAGGGCCCGAAAAGTACAGAAAAACGGGGGGTCAGCCAGAGGGGCGAGCCACATGTACGGTAGCGGGATGGAACAGACGGCCCCCTGCCTGCTTCGGGGTCAAAGAAACGCCGCAGAGGGAGCTAAAAGACGGGGTTGGGGGACGGATCGTGGAAATCTGGCGAGTACTCTTTCGTAGCCTTTTCAGCCACCGTCATCAAAGCGCAGGGAGGGTATAACAAGAGACCATACGGGGGAACCGGGAATTTAGACGGACGGGGGAATCAATCGGGAGAAGCTTTCAATCAAGGGTTCTTGGCGCTCAGCCCCGGAGGAAGAAAATAAAAAGAGGGCCAAGAGGGGGGAGACAAAGAGGGTACTTATGTCCGGACCAAACCAAGCTCTGAGGGTGCTTGGTGGGGTTAGGGGAGTCAAGGTTGGAGGGAAGAAAGAAACGGCCGGTTGAGGAATTCTCTGTAGTTTGACAGCGAATGAACAGGCATATGTCTAGCCTAAGGTGTGAGGGAAAATTATCTGAGGAGCCTGGACTCGAGGGGAATTGGAGGAAAATACATCAGAGGACCAAACTCTTAAATCGAATCCTCGAGTACACCTATCTTCGTCACTTAAAAAATCCAATCAAAAAAAAAAGGGGCTTAAGAAACATGTACTCACGTAAAATGGCACGCTAAGGGGGTGAATCTAAAGAACGCCTCTTGGGAGCTCATACAAATATTGAATAAAGAGGAATAGATTCATTTAGAGACAGGGAGGCGTTAGTCTGGGTCAATTATTGGACTTTGGCCTTAACGTAACATACGTAGGGCCAATCGAGGAAAATAATCACACATTGGGAAGGGGCGGCCTTTGAAGGTTCGTTTATGGGGGTCGAGTGGGGGACTCGCGACCTAATGATCGAAAAGATCGGAACGGTCGGAGGGGGTCATTAAGAGGGCACAGAGGGGCACCTCTGCGAACAGCATAGACGGATCTTCATCAAGAAGTTTGTGGATGGGAGAAAAAATCTCAAAAAAAAACGGGACGGGAGGGAGGGGGAGCCCTACCACACAAAGTAGGGGTCCATCAAGACGATTGGTACAGGACCGTAAAGGCAATGCGAGAAGTAGGGGGGAAGAAATGATAACGGAACCCATAAGAATCGAATATGTAGGGGTGATTGGGGGGGAGCTGACCAGAGACCGATTTTTTGGGAAAAAGGGGCGGAACCTCATCAGCTCTTGAAATTCAAGATTTTTGTACTCAAGAAGGGGGTATAAAAGTGAGAATCCAAAGGGGGAGCTCTCAACCAACAAAAAAGAGCAAAAATGAAATGAAAGGAAACAAAAACCCCATTTGTCGTTCAATTAACGGGAGCGGCACCACGGACGGTAAGAAAAAAGGTCGAGAAGGTTAAAAAGGGGGGTGAAAAAAAGAAAAAATGGGAATATGAAGAGAACAGTTGCTTGTGACAGATAAAACTTGGTCGGAGATCATGGCGAGGCATTAGGAACAACTTAGAGAGAGAGAAGTCTCAAAAGGGGGGAAGACAGAAAGGGGAAGAGATTCCACCGCCCTCTCATCCTTTCCTACAATGGAAAACCAAAGAAGGGGGAAAAATCCAACCGCCGCCTCCCGGGGTCAGCTACCGCCACTGGGGTTTTTGTCTTTCCAAGGGAAGGGGTTGCCAGGAGGGCCGGGGGGACAAAAAGTCCATACAAAAAGCCACATAATAACACCAAGGCCTGGGCCAAACGCGTGAATCTCGAAGCTGCTGCGTGGTCTACAAGAAACTGGGTCGAAACAGGAGGAAAGGATGATTAATGAAGAAGTGGATCGGGAAAGACCAACCTTTGAACGAGAGACATTCCGTGCCCGGATCAACGACTGTCCCAGGTCCTTAAAAATGCAGGGTGAAATAAAGAGAAGCTATGGAAAACCCTCTTTCTATTACTCAAAATGGGGGAACACAAATATTGAGGAAGAACAAGTTTGGAGAAAGCGGTCCGCACTCTTTCAAAAAGCTGCTCATGCCACAAAACTGACGTCGCGACTTAGATGGCGATCCTCATCTAACGAGACGGACAAAAAAAAAGAGGGTCATCAATTTGCTGGGTTTGACGACGGCGGCGGGGGTCAGACGGGGGAATCGGAAAAAGAACCATGGCACATCCAAGCCTGACACGCTACAGTAAAAATGCTAAACGAGGTAAACGAAGGAAAATTAAGGGAGGTGGGTTATGGGATCCAATATATCGATTTCTCTGACCGATTCTAAGGCCTTGAAAAAGGTTGCGAAAAAAACCTTTGGAAAAAGAAAATTGGTGGAAGATAGAACTCTTTATGACCGGCCTTTTAAGTGAAAGAAGAGCTAAAACGCAAATTGAAAACCAAACTGGGGGGAAAGTCAATTCCACTGGGGGTCCAGACTAACTGGACGTCCTATACAGACCCTCACCAATCTCGAGAAGAAAATCTCAAGAGTTGCATAGAGGGGGGAAACGAAAAAGAGGCCGCGATAAAACCAGGCCGGATTAGGGGGGTCTTCCCCTCAGTCATCCGCTGAAAAAGCCGGTAAAACCCGAGCCAAGGGAAGGGGAAAAAAAGGGCGGAGGGGCAAGCGGCGTCATAGGGTTCTTTGGACCCTGACAAAGAAACTACCTTCCAAACCCCTTTGAAAAGCGTCACGCTGGCATCTTCATCCTTCCGACAAAAAAAGGTTTGTCCGGCGCCAAGGGTAGTCCGAACAACGAAACCAGATAAGAAGAATGAGTCATGGCGAAGTCCGAGAGGGAGGGGCCAAAAACAAACTTAAGCGGAACCAATCACGTTTGATCGGCAAGCATAAACGGGAAGTAAATATAGAGCCCATTCCTGGGCCGCGGTTCAAAAGCCAACCTTCCCAGTGGGAGATGGAAAGGTAGTTTTAGAAAGCTTTAGAGGAAGAGAGAAGTTTCATCCAAAAGAATTTTGTCCGGACCGCGTCGTTAGGACGGTCGATGGGGTCATTTAAAAAAGGCGAACAATGGGACAAAACAAGCGGGGGGAGTTAGCTGCGTACAGAGTTACCATTGATGAGACTTACAACGGGGGGGGGGGGAAAAATCGGGGTGGAAATCATGGGAGAAGGAACACATCTTTGTAGGAATCCTTCAATCTTGGCAATCGTTAGTTAATAAAAATAAGTATGGGGGGTTGTGCGTGGGGTGGATGCTTGTAGAGTTGTTCAGGGGTCGTACCTAGGAGTAGGGTTAGGAATGGGAAGTGACTGGCATAAGGCGCTTCGTGCGTGTTAAAACCTCGTTGTCAAGGGAGCCGAATCGGGATAGAAAGGACATAGGTGAAGGGGACGACAGGACTCGAAAGACAAGATTGGGGGTTTGTTGTTATGCCCAAAAGCGGATCAAAAAAGAACACTGCAAAGAGGAAGAGACGACTCCTGGTATTTTGGGGACAGGTTTCTCCAAACATGGGTTATCCAGGGACAAAAGAACGAGTACAGAAAAAAAAATAAAGGTGCGGCGGCGTGATCGTCGGGAGGAGTTCCTTCTTAATGCTGTCAAGGTAGGGTCGTCAGAAAAAACCAGGATGGGTTTCAAGAAAGGTGGGGTATTTTCGGGGGAAACGGATCCCAATAGGGGGATGGGGAATCCACATCAGACGGGACCGTCCTAGTGAAGAACTAAATGAAGATTTTTCACGGGGTGTCCAGGCATACATCTGCCAAAAGAAGCACCGTTAAAATAAAAGAAAAAAAAAGGATAAGGGAAAGAGGAGGAGAAAGTTTGCCAAAGATTTTCCATTGTCAACAGCTGACGACATGAACAAATTAGGAACAGGGGAACCAAAGGGGGGGCACAGGGTAAACTGAAATTTCATAGCGACGCCAGAGGCAAAAAGAAAGCAGGGAACAAAGGAGGGAAAAAAAAGGCTTTCCCAAATGTTTACATTGAGGGGAAAAAAAGGATCCTGCTTGAAAAAGAATAAATGGGCGATAAAAAGAAAAAGATATTAGACCATCCCCTCCAAAGTCGAAATCGGCTGAGGAGCAAAAGTTTGAAAAAGGGGGCCCCTCCCAACCCAGCATTGAATGTAGTCCGGGGAGAAAAAACTGGCCCGAGATTTTAAGTCCTCAGCAGGGGAGAAGAAATAGTAGCAGAAGGGCAGTAGGGAAGGGGCCTTGGCGGGCAAAATCCACGAAAGCGGGAAGCCTTATTGGTTTGCCATGGGAATAGGAGGACGCGGGGGGGGGGCCAAAAAGCCCAAACACTCTTTAACCCACCCTATTCCAGGACGTTTACGAAGCAAAAAAGCGCACCTGTTTTTCAAACGAGACAATGCGGAAAAAAAGGGAAAAGTATATGCCGGGGGATCTCTTGTGACGTCTCCTTGTGAGACAACTAGAACGGGTAAAAATAGTCTGAAAAAGGGGGAAATGCTTAGGATCAGCGCGAAAAAAACAACAAAATTATTCAAATAATAGCGACCATACTTGTATGAAAGAAGAACTGTTGTTTCAGCGGGGCTACGTATCTGAGAGAATAAAATTCTGAAACGCGGACTTCATATCCGTGGCTTTTTGCTGCATGGAGCTCGATGAGAAACGGTTTGTAGGTTAAGAGGGGACAGGATTAAAAATGGCAGACAGCAGTTTTAATAACAGCTGTGGTTCGTTGGGGGGAAAACGGAAAGGGGGAATGAGTCAGACAACTACAAATCCCTCATACTGGGTAATTTTAATCAACATCCTCGAAAGGGAGTCGCACTAGATACGTAAGATCTTACATTTTCATTTGGCAAGGGAATAACAGCGGTTTGTTGTTCATTCCTCCCCATATGCTTTTAGGCAATATCAGAGTACGCGACTTGGAATGGGGGGTCCCTCCTCGGCCATAATCTTAGGCTTTGAGAAATCGTTCATCTAGGTGGCGCTAGATAAGTCGGAAGCGGGGGGGGCCAGTGATTTTAATCTGAGGCATCGAGGGGGGCAAGGCGACACAAGGCAAGGAAAGGGCTGGACGGGTTCCCTAACTTTGGTGCCCCAGCAAATCAAATGTGTGGGAAAGTGGGGTCGCGGTGGAGGGGGAAACACAAAGGCAAAAACATGGAAAAAACCGGAGAGTAGAAAAAATGGCGCATTATCATGCTGGCTCGGTTGGCAAAGGTGAAAGGCCGGAAAAAACTTAGAGAAAAAAAAGGTAATCGAAGACCGTCGGACGTCCCCCTCTATTGGATCTGCCAAAACCCCAAAAGAAAATTCAGAAAAAATAGAAGCGTAAGACGAAAAAAGGGGCGATCATCAAGACGATAGATACGAATCACGCAAAGGGAGGGAGGCAGTGGGAAGAAGGAGTGGGAATTTGAGTCCCGATAACCAAGTTGGGGAGGATTCCAAAAATATTGTTAAAAGACGGGGGGCATGGGGTCTGTTTGATCATTGTTAGAAAGCTTGCGTGGGCAGCAAGACACCCAAAATCTGGAAAGAAGTAAAAAACACGTAAGATCCACGGAGTCCCTGGAATAACCCGCGCTCAGCAGCGCGTGTGGCTCAGAAAGTTGACGACCCTGGGGGGAAAGAAGCCGCAAAAGAACGATACAATACAACTCCACATAACGAAGGAAAAGACAAATAACGGAATGGAAAGAAACCGCCTTCTGAACTCTCCACGATTGAAGACTATTTCCTGAGGAAGCCTCTGGGTGCGACGTGACAGGAAAAGGATGGGAAAAGACATTCACAAGGAAAGAGGGAGGTACGCAGCGATTCACCAGGGCCAGTGTCATGTTTTTGGGACAACGTGTTTACGCAAGTAAGAACTGCCACAAAAAAGGAAGGCCAGGACGAAAGTCGGAAATGGAAGGGTTGTTAACCTGCCGAACGGATACGTGCCCGGCAACTTAGAGAGAAAACAACTAAGTCACCCTCCAAAGGGAAAAGTCCTTAACCCTGGCTAACATGTGTCGGAGATACACTCCCAGGAAGGTCTGAGGCGTCTCGAAGAAGTGCTAACCTCAAAAATGTGGCGTAAGATGGAGAACTAAGGAGAAAGAAATTGAACTCATCTTGCTCTCGGGTGGATGTTATAAAATGACCTTATTCATTGCCGCAGAAGACGGGGGAAAAAGTTAGCTTGAGAGGCAAGCAGGATTGGAGCAATGGGTTGGGCTCTCATCCCCGTAATTTCATGGCCGATAAAAGAGACCTCAGACGAACCGCAGGGGAGCAAGTGCCAAAACCAGGGGGGGAAGACGGGAAGGGCTTGGGGGGGGGGGGGGTTATGGTACGGCGTCTTAAGATTTGACGGAGTTGAAGAGTAATCAGCCGTTTGGGAAGGTGATAGGAGAAATATGAGAAGAGTTTGTTCCTTTCCTTCATCTTTTCGGTTACGCAGATTAACAATTCAGATAGCGTAGAAAAAAGGGGTTATCCTGTTATCGAATGAACATGTAGTCTAATCCTCTTGTTAATGAAGACCACCCTCCCTCCAGAAGATTTGCCAAAAAGTCCCTCTAATCCAGGCCAGAGCTGATGCAAAGGTGGTCTCTCTAACAAACCATTTTTATGATTTGACAAGAAAAGCTGGATGCAACATTGGGACAAACGTCTCGAACGATAGGGGGCTCGAATCCCACATAAAGCATTTTCCTGGCGACCTTTGGGAAAAAAACCGCTGGTCCACCATACAGTTTAGGGTTGTCATGAAAAGGGGGGGGGGGGCCGTAACGGAACGCAATTCCCAATCGCTTTCGCAGAACCAACGCCGTTAAACACAGAAGCGTCACAAATGAAGGGGGAGAGGGGGGAAAACCTTCGATCGGGGAATCGGCATCGCGCTCGTCAAGCGTCGTTTTCAGTATCAGCCGGTAAAATGAGGGGCAACAGCAGGTCCGAGAGAACGGAAAAAAGTTGGGAAATGAAAGCGGATCAAGCGGTGACGTATGGTTAGGTAAATCAGAAACCATATGTAAGAAAAGGGTGTGAGTTGCCGGAACCGAGATATCCGGAAAAAATCCATGCGGGAGGTAAGAAAACACAAAGCTAGATAGGAGTTGATGTGGGTAAGAAAAATTGTTTCCCACAGCTAGTTTTTCATGGCGAGACCACGCAGCAGAAGTAACCTTAAATATGGGGCCAGGGGTCGTGGGGGAGAGGACAGGGAACCAGTTTTTTTAAGCGTCTCTCACCACGGAAACGACATATGCAAAAATAAGACCTCCCAAAAAAGGAACGCAGAAAAAAAAACTGCTGGACAGTAACAGTAGAAAAGAGAGAAAGTGAGACGGATGAAATCTGGAGGAGAGCCCATTGCAAAAAAGATAACCTCACTTTCTGATATAGCGAGCTTGCATTGAGTATCGGACAACAACGGGGGAGATAGAAAAACTCAAGCAAGGAGGTGGAAGGCAATGGGCTCTCGAGGACACCCGCGGGGAAAACATCCTGCAAAGCTTTTCATATGAGAGCTCCGGATTAAACCAGGAAGGGTAATATCCCGTTATGGGGGACGGACGCCAGTGGTGTTTCTTTCAATGGACTCTGTGGGGAGGGGGGGGGAGCGAAAAAAAGGGTTAAAGGATCGAACGACCGCTCGTAAATAACCTTCGGACCGTTCCTGAAAAAGGAAGAGGAATCGTTCGAGCTTTGAAAGGCTGTGAAAGACGATGGACCAAAGGAAATCAGATCTTCGTTCTTCTGGGAACGAAGAAACAATTAAAGCAGGATGGTTGACAGTTCGGGGTGATCCAGTACGGCTTCCCGGCAAAGCAACAATGCTCTTTCACTTAGACCTTTGTTTGTTCCCGGATACGCAAATAAGAGAAGAGAATCCGCTCAAGTGGCACAACTTATGGGTGAATCATTCGCGTTCCTTATGGGAGAAGACGTAGATGCTGTGACCTCAAAGGGGGGATAAAGGGAACGAATGGAACCGATAGGAGGCCGCTGGCGATCAGGGGCTCGCGTCCAGAAGAGACCTGCATACGCTGTGGAGCCGGCTTCAGGTACAGAGTTTTAAAGGAAACTAATTTGTGTAAGCCGAGGTGCAACGTTGCTCCCCACACGAAGGCCAGAAGAAAATAGAAGGGGAGAGAAGGGGCCAAATGGCGGATGGGTCAAATGTCGGAACTTAATTTATTTAGCATAGGGAAGATGCTAAGGCACATAAACGTATTTGTCGGGGGGGGTCAGTCCCTCTTTGCGGACACCAGAAAATTTGATAGAAATCGAGACAATGGAGTTAGGGAAGCTGGCGGCTCCGTGTTAGCCAGATCGTCTGAATTTTTTCAGTAATTTGGGGGAGAGTACGAGACACACTAAGGGCAAAGGAAGATGAACACCCCTATCTCGAACTCTCCATCAGGTTGTTTCAAGTTACACCAACGCAGGGGGAGGGTAACAGGCGAGTACTGAAAAAATTAAGAAAGGCCCAAAACTCAAAACATGGGGGCCGGCATTACACCTCTTCTTGAGAGTCTTCTTGAATCTCTGGGATGAGGGGCACATTTCGCTCGCCAAAACCTAACCTCTTGATACTTCATTCAATTCCGTCAGTGGGCCACCTGACTTAGAATGTAAAAGGGAGAAAACCACACGATAAATTGCCCTAAGCAGGTTCCGCTGAATCGTGGTCATCAGGAGACCATAGCTACGAAGGCCAGGAAAACAGTGGTGGAGAAAAGGATAAATGTGGATCTTTAAACACGCAATCCCAAGGCCCGGGTCCGCGTTGGAAAAAGCACCTTCGGGATACTTCAGGAGTTGGATGGCGGGGTACGTTGAAGTAACTTATCCCTCGTCAGGTTTAGATGGGACAGGCGTCGGGAGCAGTAATATCGAGGTGGGAAAAGGTCAGTTTTTTGGGAAAAACACTTGTCAACAGCCACGCGGCATTGGGGAATCGCGGAAACATTGGGGAGTTCTGGGAAGAAAAGGTCGGGGGGGAAAGAGCTGCGAGCGAAACCACAGAGAGGCCATCCGGCAAGAAAGTTCCAGGGTAAGAAGGCTGGTTGTTGGGCATCGTGCTTCGGGCGAAGGGTGCCGGGGAGACGGTACCTAGTGATTGTTCTTTTTATTCGGTCTGACTCGGAGTGTAACGGGGAAAGCCTAATGGGAGAAATAAAAGGAAAAACCCTTCCTTTAGTAAATACCCAGCCACCCACGCTCTGCCTTAGAAAACCCGGATGAGGCGGTTGTCTAAAAAGAGACTGGAGGTGGGGTGGAGCTCCCACATCAAGCGGATACATTATCAAATCAATACAGACCAACTTCCGGAGGACAACATCTTCATAAAGGTTGGAACAGGTATCCAAACGGGGGATGCCGGACGAAAAATCACATGACACGTCTTGAGGATACTACTCAATACATCACTTCTTTGCGCGGTCGTGATGTGAGTCGGACTTGAATCTTCCTTAATGGAGAATCAAAGGAAAGCGTCGAGGGGTTTTCCTAAGGCGGTGGGAGAGGGAAAACCGGATACCAATAGAGGGGGCAGTCACGATAAAATATGGACTGAAATCCGCTCGAGTTCCAGGAATTTTTCCGGTCGGTGTCCAGTGCAATCTTCCCGAAAGCATACATGAAGAAGGGCAATTCTAACGGGAAAAAGTAAGAGGTCCCTAGGATCGCCGGGTCCAGATTCACTCAAGAAACCGCTAACACCCAGGGGGTTCTTTAGGATTTCACCAGTGGTAATTGAAATTGAAGAGGCGAGATAAGCTCTTAAAGAACAGTGACCCAACGGGGTGCATCCGAGCGAACTCCCTGCCACATCTGTGCCCAAACGATGTTGGTCAAATAAGGGAAACTGGAGCGGCCAAAAACTACGCTATTTCCTTGAGGATTAGGCCCCCCCCTCGAAGTCGACAGCAAGGTACGTTGTCGGGGTGAAAAGGGGGGGGCGGCCCGCCCCAAAACCGCCTTTGGCTGTGAAAGAATCACTGCTTTTGAAAACCTTAAAAAGTGAAGGGGCCAACTGAGCAGTGTCGAAGAAATCCAGCCACAGTTCGCCGGAGG
>Ga0179593_1611617_pt1 | contig 23433 bp, 35 predicted proteins | sample CZODoug2_1_08_16_FD_185931 | JGI IMG/M metagenome (GOLD analysis project Ga0179593, IMG submission 185931) | Vadose zone soil fungal communities from Angelo Coast Range Reserve, California, USA - CZODoug2_1_08_16fungal (PacBio error correction) | ecosystem: Environmental > Terrestrial > Soil >...
CCTAAGGGGGAAAAGAAGAGTCCGCTTCTAAGGAGGAAAAAGAAACGGGAGCTTGTTGTGGGGGGGGACTAACATCCTCAGGAAAGAGGCGCAAAAGGAAAACCCGGGAAACTGCCCATACTCTACGTCGAGAGGATAAAAAGAAAAAATAGAAAAAAAGGAATGGTTTTTGAAACATGATAAAGGCGGGACCTTCAAAGTAAAAAGATAACCGCGCAAGGAGAGGTTAAAAAGTGGGGCAGGAACTCGACCTAAACTCAGAAACGGGAGGGGGAAAAGGAAAGGAAAAAGAGGAGGGGGTGTGCAGCGGAAAGGAAATTCGTATTGGAACAGGAGAAACCCTACGGGAGTTTGTCGACCAAAAGGTAGGGAACATAACGGGAGAAGGGGGACTGGGAGGTTTTTTGGGTCATAAATGGTCGCGAAGGTCGGGCAATCGAGAAAGCAGGGGGACAACTCAAATTAGATGGCAAGATCGGTTGAGGAGAAAGGCGGAGGAGGGGGGAGTTTCAAGGGAAAACTGGACGAAGGGTTGGAGGAGAAACAAGAGACAAATCCCTCTACCAGTGTAGGGAAAAAAGAAAACAGCATCTTTAGATGGGAACAAAAACTATAGGAGTTGCGGGTCATAAAGGATGGTTCTTCTAAGACGGGGGGGAATAAAAGAGAGCGTCGCCGGGAAGAAGGTGGGTTTTCATTGCGAGATTTCGGGGAGGGAAAGAGAACCTATTCTGAAAGGAAGAGGAATCTGGTGGGCGGAAGACGCTTCAAAGGATTGGAGGAGAGTTGAAAGTAGACCAACGGAAGAAGAAAAAGCCGGCGCAGCGGGGTGGGAGCGGCTTCTGTTTTGGAGAGAAAGTTGGGGGCAAGATCCTAAGAGGGCGAAAGGAAGAATTGGGAGGTATCTGGCTGGAGGCCAGTACCAAAGCGATAGGTTCAGAAATTGCGTTGAGAGTTTTGGGTGTTATAAAAGCATGTCCTCAGTCTGCCGCGTGAACAACTGAAGGCACCAGGGGAAACCATTAGGCGAAACAAACTTGGGAAAGGGTGATTCAAACTCTTCGAATCGTCTCGAAACAATGCGTGGGGGGGGGGGAACCCCGAGTTAGTCAAAAGGGTAGATACAAAGGGAAACTATCAGGAAAAGGGAGGGGCGGCCACCAAACATCACTGGCGGAAGGAGAAGGGAACAACATGTGAACAATTCTGCGGACACTGTGAAGAGGGGGGGGGGTGTGTTGGGGGATTATGCGTCGTGGTTTCTTGAAAGCCAGAAGGGAAAACCGAGTAGCTATGGGGGAGGAGGCCAGCCGCCGAAGGGAAACTCGTATTGGTCTGAGGAGGGGGGGAAGGCGAAAAGAGATTTTGTAGAACAAAAGAACCAAGCGGAAAAGGGAGAGGGCCCTGCGTATATAAGATCTCGCCCGAAGGGGGGTAGCAGTATCTAAAGGGGGAGAGAGGAGGGCAAAAAGGGGAACGGCTTTAACGAGAATCCAATTGAGGGCGCTGAGGAGGCGCGAGTGGCGTTTGAAAGTATAGGGATTTACCGAAAGGCAGGTAAAAAGTGATCCAGACGGGCGAGGGAGGGGGGAGGGGGGAATGTGACTCGGAAGAGGAGAAACAAAAAAAAGGGAGTAGAGCAGTCACAGCACCGGGGAAAAAGAAAGGGAGGGGAACTTAGGGCCCTGCCTCTCGGGAAAAGGTACGCCTGATACCACCGCTGAGTAAAAGACCCCAAGGGGCGGATTGACAGGAAAGGGGGAAAAGAAAGAATTGGGGTGATCCGGCCCCAGTGTCAGAAAGGACAAAAACTACCAGTTCTCGGGCGCGAATTTAACCAGGGGGAAGAGGGAGACTTGTGAAAGGGGGTGGATGCCCCGCTCCGCCCGAAGGGTCCACTTGAATCTCAAATAGTGGGAAACGCACATCAAAAAGACAATAAGAAGGAACCAAAGACGAAAAAGCTGGGAAAGAAGCTGACCGCTGCGTAAGTAACTGGATGCATCTCGAGGCAATAAAAAATCAAAACCAGGTCTGCAGAGCCCAAGAAGGAAGCTCCAAGCCAAACTTTCAACCAGTGGGGGGTAAGCCCGGCCAAAGTTGCTTGGAAGTGGACAACAAACAGAGGAGATTTCTACATATAAGAATTAAAAGCCTGGGGGCTCAGTTCCCCGGGGAAGGGGGAGAGCCTTTAAGGGGGGTCGGGCGCATCAAACATCTTGAAAAATGGGTTGGGATCATAATGAACGGAAGAAGTAACATGTAGGAATCGAGAGAGGCGGGAACGCTGCGGTTAAAACCCACCCATTTTCGTCCAGAAAGCGGGGGAAACCTCAGAGGCGTTTCTTAGAAAGAAAGGAGGTAAGAAGCGGCGGAGAGGCGGATATCATTCAAAGGGAGACGAGAAAACAGAGAGAAAAAAAACGCGAAAGGCGAAACGTTGGGATATCCGAAAGATGAAAAGCAGTTGCCATAATAAAACAGATTTCCGCTTCCAAAAGAAGACATGATTAAAACGAAAAAGAAGAAAAAAAGGCGAAAAGCATCAGCTCGGAGAAGAAGCAAATGGTAGTAGCCGACCTGAAAACACGAACCACTAATGCCGGTAATGAAAACGGCCACGAAACTTGGGTCAGAAAAAAAAAAGACGGGAAGGGAAGGGGTGTCATCAAACTTGGACAAGAAGGGGAATAAGAGGGGCGAGGATAGCAAACCCCCCAATCCAAAAAAAAAAAAGAAAAAAAAAAAAAGACGCACAAACATTTCCGCACCATTCGCGAAAAGGGGAAAAAGGGGCATAAAAAAGAGCTCGTGGCTTTACCGCACCCCTAGGGGAAGAGAAAGAAAGAGAGCGTTGAGACATATGGAAAGATGAACCTTCCACGACGATGTAATACACTGTGCAACTCAAGAAAGGATCCAGCAGGGTGGCACGCGGGGAGGGGGAAAAGCAGTCAGTGGGGCCCCTGGGATCAAATCTTCTTCGGTATCGTCCTGTCATAAGAAGGGGGAAGGGGAACGGGTCCAGTCCCGCCGGGAGGGATTTCGTCATCCTTAACCAAATTGAGAAAAACAGGGGTGGAGGGAAAAGTGGGACGCCACCAAAAGGGGGGGCAGGACAAAATTCCATTACAGGGAGGAAACAGCGGGGTGTTGTGAAAGAGAGGCTACGCCGTGGAGACCGGGGAAGGGCGCGAAGGGGTTTGACCACCTAACCCTTCAGTTTTTTTTGTTGGAGGGGGACGCATCAGACGGAGGGAGAAAGGAAAAAAAACATCGCATCAAGAAGAGGAAACCATAAAGGAGGGGATCTATGGGGGAAGAAACTACGTGCTTTGGGGGGCCGCAAAAGAGCCCGGCGCTTAGAACAACACTGATAAGGAGGGGGGAAGCCGGCATGAGACGGAAAAACTAACGGAAGGAGGACATTCGGATCGGACAATAAAAGGGGGGGAACAGAAGTGTCACAATGATGACGTGTGTGGAACTTTAAGACGGTATCATGAACGGAGAATCAAGAAAGGAAACCGGGGAAGCAAAATGCCGGTGAGAGCCGTTTGTACAGCTATTTTATAACTGCCGGCTACTTCTCTTGGGGAAAAGCTCTGTCAATAACATCTGTGGTGCCAAAAAGCTACCCTGAGGCTCCATTTCAGGGTGACAAACATAATCTTAACACAGACATCGCGGAGCGTCACAGGAAAAAGAAAAGCGATTAAAATTTATTGCATAGTGAGGGGATGGAGGCACTCACCTCCAGAGAAACCCAACAGAGACGGGTGGGAGGCCAAAGAAAAAAATTGACAACAAGCCGGAGCCCGATTATAGAGGAGAATCTGGGAAGTAAAAGTTGAACGGAATGTCACCTTGCCCTAATCCACGCAACATGGGGGGGGGGGGAGGTTGACAAATATAAAAAACTTCCCGTTGGAAAAAGTAAATTCATACTGCTAACGTAAAAGAAAGAAAAGCACCAGAGATTTAAGACCTTGTAAAGGAGGGCGTCGGGACGGGAAGATAGAAAAAGAGGAGGGCCGTAAAAGAAAGTAACCCACCCGCGCGCACTGACACGTGTTGCGTTTAGTGAGGCGCAGAGGTTCTTGCTCAGAGTTTTGAAAGGTTCTGTCTCGGGGAAAAAAAGCAAAGGGGAAGAGCACGCCAAGGGTAGGAGAAGTAAACGTCAGGATAGGGGAGAAAGCAGAATACACTAATAGTAAGAACATTAAAAAGAAAGGGGTGGTTGTCGAGGGGAACGACCGTTCTCCTCCGGAAAGGGATTTGGGTCAGTCAGTAGTGAGTGGGAAAGGGGAAGTCTTCTACCTACTAACCCCAAAAAAGGCGTGACAAGTTCCGGTCTCTGAAAAAAAGTCCCAAAAATTAAGTGGTCAAAGAAAACCTCTTGACGCGTCGGGGGTCACTACAAAAAAAAAAGCAAAAAAAGAGTTCGGGTAGGGGTAGATGAGAGAAGTGGGGAAGAGAGGGGGAGGCGACGTCGGTTGAGTGCGCCAGTAATGGCAGTTTTCGGTCCTGGGGCCGGGGAAAAAGGGGTGAAAGAGACGCAGAATCGGCTACGTCAACTCAGCTGGTGGCTAACTACAAAAAAGGCCGAAGTTCATGGGGGCTCGTTTAGCAGAAGGGAAGGACCTAACAAAAAAGGCTAGTTGCTTACAGTTCTGGGAGGGGCGCGGGGGGCGAGGGAAAAACAAGGGGATTTGCATAGAAACATAGAAAAAAGAAAAAAACAAACGTATTTTAAAAGGAAGAAGCAAAGAACATGGGTGGCGCAAGAGGAAAAAAACAGTTCAAAGCATAGGAAGTGTTTAACGTCAAGCCTACCTCAACCTAAGAAAGGGGGGTGGTGAGGAAGGAAAGCATGGATGACCCGAGTATCCAGAAATAAAGCAACCGACAAATTACATGAAAAACCCCAATCGGGGGAGGGAAAACTCGGGGGAATGGGAAGGGAGGGGGGAGAAAAGGCGTCAAGCGCGGTGACACAGGAGTGAAATGTCGAATGACGGAATGAAGATGCTGCTGGAGAGGGGAAAAAACCCCATCCTCATCAACGAAAGGGATGTACCAGCGCTTAGAAAAGGGAGGGACGAAGTATACAAATCTATGTAAAGGGGGAGTCTCGGGCGGGGAAAGTTTCAGAGGGTACGATCGACAGATGGGGAGGTCAAGGCGACATGCGCGTAGTCGACATCGGGGAAAAGTCCGTAGCCACACAAGGTTTCCAGAGGGGAAGAAAAAAGGAAAACGACGGCCGTGGGGGAAAGGTCCGCGTTTTGGAAAACCGGCAGAAAGAGGTTAAGGCTCAGGAGGGGAAAGAAACGGCGGTACGGGGCAAAAGGTGCTGACGAGATGGAGCCAATTCTAGGAGAAAGGAGGGCGATCTTCGGAAAAAAAAAATGGTGGGACAAAAATGAAAAAAAGGTTGCGGGTCTTCGGCAGAAGGGGGGACAAACAAAAGCCCTTTCCCATGGGCAAGCAACGGGGAGGGAGAGGAGGAAAAGTACTCCTGAACGGCGTGGGTTTTGGAAAATAGCCTCTCTTTTGGGGGGGTGGGGGGGGGGGAGGGTCGTTGCGCTTGAGGGGGGAAAGGAAAATGTTACCTAAGGCCCGGTAACATCTTCGGACTGCGGAGGAACTGGAGGGTCTTTGTACGGGGGAACTGAGGGGGAAAAAGGGTTGCCAAAAAATGATTCGAAGGGTGCTCATCGCAGAGGACACAGCGAACTCAGGGGAAAAAAAGAAAGAGGACCCAAGCTTAGAAGAGGGCTTTAATCACCGTTAGAAAAGGAAATCACCTCGACTGACCAGGAGGAAGAAGTGAAGGTCAACGTAGGAAAAGACTTGTGGGAAAGAAGGAGGGGAAAGGGGGTGTATGAAAGAAAGAAAAAACGGCCGTTTGGGGAAAAGACACGGCATGACGGAAAACAAGCAGGTGGGAGAAAGGCAGCAGAGAAGATTTATACTTGGATCCACAGCCCTTAATCTCTGAGGAAGGAAGGAAGCCCAAGCGGACGCGCTCGTAAATGGAGAGGCTGGATGGCGGTTCTTGGAGAAGACTCTTCGAGACAAAAACGCGACATAAGAGCGGACGGGGGGGGGGCAAACGCCCAGACCGGAGAACCGGAAATCCGTTTTCCAAAGGAGTAAAAGCTCTACGCTTTTGGTCACGGGAAAGGGATGCATATGGAAGAAGAAATATTGTTTACAAAAGAAATGGCGGGAGACCGAGGAAAGAAAGAGCAACCCTGCGTATTAGGTCAGGCGAAAGGGGATCAAAAACTTACTGGGGCCAAAAGAAAGGGGATTCATGAGGGGCTGGAATGAAGAGGCCGACGATCTGGAAGGGAAAAACGACCGGGAGTTGTCTGCACGAGGAAAAGGGAACGATGGAAATGGAGTTTGTCTCGACGAACCTGGGTACAGAACACAGGAGGACAATAGGAAGTCCACTAGAGGAGGAGGGAACCCGCGAGTATATTCCCTGACGGGGGAAAAACCGAAAGCAATACAAAAAAAAAAAAAAAAAGAAGAAAAAAAAAAAAAAAAAAAAAAAAAGCAAAAAAAAGTTTAAAAAAAAAACAAACAAAAAAACACAAAGTAAACAAAAACGAGCTGGGACTGGCCGTGTAACCGGGGGAGGGGGCGACTTGCGGAACTTTTTTGGCTGCAGGGGAGAGAAACGCCGGAGCTACCTCTGATACCGGGGGACGCTTTCCACGATAGTAAAAGAATCTGAAGGGGGAGGTCCTGCCAGAAAGAATTAGTCATACTCGGGTCGGGGGGGGGGCTGCGTTGCTTAGCTGCAGAAGGGGAAAAGACCCACCGGTTCGCCAACGCCGAAAAGTGACCTCGGATGCAGGTGCAGAAGGAAGGGAGTTGTCACGGAGAAAGCCGAGATTTATTCTGTCCTCTGTCCAGGTAGGGGGGGTCGGCTAATAACCCAGGGATTTATCTATATGGTGGGGAGGAAAGAAAAAAAAAAAACTATCTACGAATCGGAGGGGAGCAGGCTTTTGATGTTCTAAATCCCTTTTAATGGAAAAAGACTCAGCCGCAAAAAAGGGAACGGATGAAAAAGGGACCAAGCAGCGAGGGGATGGGAAAAAACATCGGGGTACGTTAAGAGAAAGGGGGTGGGCAGGGGACCAAAGCAAGCTCATTTTCAGCAGCGGAGGAAAAAAAACGGCAAATTACAAATCGGCCCGTGATTGCACAGAGGGGGCTGAAGCAAAGAAGAAAAAGAACTCTAGTATCAAGGGAAAAGGCCCCCAGGGAAATTAGGAAAGGGGAAACGACGCCTGTATCTGAATTCGGGGGGGGGAAAAAAAAGGCAAAAGTTCAAACCCGGACGTAAACGGGGGAATGCATGAATTGAAGGGAAGGACTGAAGAGGGCGGGGATGTGGGGGAGGAGGGAAAGGGGTTGTCAGGCCTAACAAAGCACGCAGAAAGAGGGCCTCCGAAGATTCGGTTGAGCCGCGGGGCCAGGAGGATTGCCTTACGTGCCGGACCTGAAGATGGGGGGGTGGAAACTGGGGAAAAAGCAAGGACCGGGGACCCAGAAAAAAGTGAAGTGGCGTATCCTTAGGAATCTAGGAGAAAAAGAACAGGGGGGGTAGTCAAGGAGACGGGATAAGATGGGAGTGGTTAGCGTCCGCCGGGATCACGGCGGTGCAAGAAAAGTCCTCCGCCGTGAGACGCCGGGAAAGTTCGGGGCGGGGTATGCAATTGAGGGGACTGAGGCAGGGAAAGACCAGTGGAAAAGGGAGGGCTGGCCGTTAGTGGAGGGAAAGAGACCCAACTAGGATTATTAAAGGGAGATAGAAAGAAGAAAACCAAAGGAAAAAAAGAAGACCTGCTCAATGTCTAAAGGAAGGACTGTAATCCTCCACTTTCAGAACCGAAAAGGAAACAGAAGGAAACTAGATAGAGATTCCGCAAAGAAAGCCAATCCTGTGGCTCATCCCCTTGGAGGGAAAAAAACATTGACGGAGAGGGAGAACGGAATCATGAGAAAGGGGTGTCCACTGGGGGAGCGACCGAAAAGGGGAGGGTTAAACATGAACAAAATCCGCATTTTGCCGAAGCGGAAGAAACGCCGTTCCCAACCGAAAAAAAAAGGGTCTGCTGACATCAGAAAGAGAGAAAGCTCCGCTTGGGGAAGACGGGAAAAACGACGGCCTATCAAAAAAAATCCTTAGATCCCTACAGCAGGGAAAGCCGGAAAACAAAAGGTTCAAAAGGGGGTTGTTGACACGATCAAGGAAAAAGCTTGGAGGGGTCGTGCAATCCCCGAAGTGATATACAGGGCTCGTCGGCATCTGACACGGGGCAGAAAAAAGCAGTGGGTAAGGTTCCCAGAGACGTTTGAAGGTGAAAAAAATCGTGCATTTTGCTGAATGGCTGGGGGGGATGCAGTGGGGGGGGAGGATGTGGAAGAAGCAATTTAGGGCATCGCGGAATAGGAAAAGAAACGAGATTAAGAGCCCTCGAGCGAAACCACCGGGGTGGAAGAGGCGCTGGAAAAGTCAAAAACCAGAAAGTGAAAAAAGCTTAATCTGAAGCAAGATTCAACTGGCAGAAAAAGAAAAGAAGGAGAACCCCGTATGTCAGGAGGGGGGGGGAAATAACTCGAGAAAATTTCAGTCGAAGTGTGAAAGACGCAGGTCAATGAGTAGCAAAGGGGAAAATCCGACCTGGCCGACAAGGAAGAAGATCCAAAGAAATCTCGAACCGCAGGAAAAGAGTCAGTCTCTGGCCTCCTCACGGGTTGTATTAGGCCGTAACAACCGTCACCAAAAGAACCCCTAAAAGACGGGCACGAAGTCGCCTCAAGAATAAGAGAGGATGGACTCGTAACTTGTATCCAGAGGTGTTCATAAAATTGTCGCCGCAGGAGAAAACTGACGGCAGCCACCATGAAGAAAAAGGGACAGAGGTAACCGCACCAAAAAGTGTTAGGCCCCCTGAGGGGGACTAAAAAGAAGATGTCGAAAAAGGAAGATATGAAGGGAAAAACTGGTCAGCCTTTACCCCCCTGGTCGGAAAAAAGAAAAAAAAGAGCCAGCATATATACTGTTCCGAGAAACTCAAACCGATCGATTGTTGAGGGGATCCCCGAAAGAAAAAAAAAGAGGAATCTTAACTGAGTGTCAAATAAACCATCCACTTATTCCATTTCTTCCCAAAAGATTAAAAAAAAAGTGTAGATTCAATGATGCACCCAAATGTTAATACGCAGACCGGGAAGAAGGGGGGATTTATTGTGACGGAAAGGGGATAGCACCGGATATATGGGGAACAAAATGGCACCAGAAAAGTTCCTCTCTTTAAGTTCAGGAAAGAAAAAGAGGGGTAAGCTTGGAGAAAAAGACGGATGGTCAAAAAGGAGCAAGTCTTGCGTGTGGTGAGGGCCACCAACAACGGATGTCGACGACTGATAGAAAAACAAGGATATCAGGAAAGGGAGAATCGAGGAAAAACAGGAAGGGAGGGCGAGCGAAGACAGAGGGGAGGGGTTCAACTTCGCTCAAAATATACCAACTGTGGGTTGGGAAAAACACTATAGAAATCCGAAAGGAAAACAACGGAAGGGGGGGGGACTCAGTCTCCGAAAAGGTCAAAACGCCGTCCGGAAGAGGTCAAATGGGAAAACTGCCGTGTTCAAACGCAGAATTTGGGACCACGTGCCACGAGATCCCTTGGTCAGAGAAGGAGAAGGGAGAAGCCATAATGGTAAGGGGGATTAATCTTCTATCTTGGGGGACAAGAGAAGGGGGGGGGCTTGAAGCGGGGGGGACCTGCGGATGGGAAACTCAGAACGATCAATCCTTTGCACAAACAAGGCAATCTCCACGCCAGGAAGGGAATGTAGACAGTCAGATCCAGGAAAAGATTCCTAAGTGAAAAGTGAAATGAAGGGTAGGGGGGGAGGTTGGGGGGGAGGGGGGCCGTCGGGGGACAAGTCCACAAGAGAAGACCGCAGGGGTGGATCGGCCAGTTTTCGAAGAGCCGAGCAAATTTAAGGAGAAGAGGTGAACTCTCCGAACTGAGGGGGAAAAAGGTGAAAATGACTTGCCATGTAAAAAAAAAATAACCCCAAAATCAGGTGGTACAAGAAAAGGGAACGGTGTAAGCCGACGAGGGACCAGAAAGAGCAGGGAATTGCCCCGCAACATGTACCTCCACGGGGGAACCGCTGCGAATAATCAAGAGATGGGACCTGAAAAGCGTGAAAAAAAATAGATCAACGGCCAGAAGAGGGTTGAGGGGGAGCATTTCCGCAGGGCCTTTTCTCAACATAGTGGGGAAAGGTTCACCTTGAGGGGGAGAAAAATGGCACATAAGCAGAATTTCTTAGAGAAAGAAAGATCATAGGAAAGAAGAAGGGAAACAGCTTTAAACGAGAAATAAAAATAGGTGGTTTATGGTCCACAACGGAAACAGCCGAAATTGGGGAAGAAGACGGGGAGGTTCAGGATGTGGGGGAGCAATGAGTTTGTACGGAAAATCTGGGAGACAGAAGAACTAAAGGAGCGTGAGTGACAGTCAATTCCAAAAAAAGGGGGGGCAAAAAAAGGCACTTTAGGGGAAAAAATGCCACACACACGCAAAAAGCACCCGAGTGGAGATTTCCGCCGGAAGTGGAAAAAGGGGAGCGGGAAAGGGGCGGGGGGCTAAAGGAGGGAGGTAAATCATTCTTTGTACAAAGAAAGGGACAAAAATCCTGTGGGTAGACGAAACTTTTACCGGACAATGAAAAAAAAGTAACTGATGGGGGAGAGTGGAGTTACGAGGGGGGCGGAGGCGAACAAAAGGCTTCAAAAGCTATCTCTCAAAACCTGAATATTAAAAGATATAGGTCTTTGTAATGAGAGGCGCCACAGAAAAAACTCACGAAATTGCGGTTCAAGCATCAGGGTATTGGAGGGGTCCCAGGAATGAAAACCGAAACAGAACTCGACTTTGGTGCCGCGAAAATGTGAACTCCGAGTAGACCGCTAAAAAGAAAAACCGCGTATCAAACCGCGGCAACGAGCAAGAAAATGACCTCAATCGGGGCGAACGGTTTCGGGGGGACGGAGGGAAGGAGGGGTCAAAGATCTGCCGTTGGAATTGGGAGGGTCTAATGAAATTCCTTTAGTTTCCGGTAGGAAAAATGGGAAACGGGGCCCAAATAAAGAGAACGAAGGAAACTTTACGTGCTGAAACAATTCGAGGTAAACAAATCTACACCATCTACGGGTCAGTCCGTTTCTTTAAAGGGTGGATCCGTATCGACAGAAATGGGTAGTGCACGCAGAAAAGGCAAAGGGTGGGGGAGAGGCTGGAAACTCGGGTGAAACGAAGAAGAAAAAGGAAAATGGAACCGGTTCCAGAGCGAAAGAGCTCAAGAACGCGGCGGCCGGGCGCGCAGGGAAAAAAAAGTTGTGAAGCAAAAGGGGGTACGGATCGAACGAAAAGGTGGAAAACGGGGAGGTACTTTCCCAAGGGGTGCAAGATAGAGGGAGAACTAATCTGCCAAGGAAGGAAAGGATAGTCTTGCAAACAGTAGTAACACCATGGCCGAGTTGGATCAGTTGGGAGGGCCAACTTTTAGAGTTTGGAAAGGGGACTTAAAGGAGAGATGGATCTGCGAAGATAACAGGTCACATCGAAGGTAGGGGACACTTCCTGCAAGATCTCATTCTGTCCTGCGGGTTGAAAAAAATGCTGAAGGAAAAAAAAAAGAGTGGGGTTGGGGCGGGAGGAAATAATGGGGAAAGGGGAAGATGCTGTTTGCCCGAAGGACGCCAAAAAAAAACAACAAGGGAAAGCCCAGGTATCACGATGGCGGGCGGAGGTGGAAGGAGGGCTGAGGTGGGGCCGGCGGTGTAACGGGACCACCGCGGGGCGTGAAGATTTGAAGGGGGGGGCGCGGTGGAAAAAAAGAGAAAAATGGGCCTAAGGGGTCCCAGCGAGAGCACCAAGCCAGGGAAGCACAGTAAGGATGGGAACAATAAATGGTCGGGGGGAGAGAACGCCTTATTATACGTAAGGAAGGAGGGGGAAAGAGAGGGGAAGATTATAAACAATTTATACGGTGCAAGGGTTGCGAGCCAGGGGGTGAACACTTGGTCCTCATTTGTTGATCCATTGAGACCTTCTTTTTTTGTCCTCACTATTGGAGTGAGGAGGAAAAAGGATCGTGAGGGGCAGATTGTATGAAGAGGGGGGAGGAAAAAAAGCCACAGTTCTCTTTTGAGCATCCAAAACAATCGACAAACCTGCAGGTCTGGGATGGAGGGCTTGTTAAGATAGAGCCGGGAGGTGCTTAATTCTTCTGAAATCCATCTGTATGGGGGGGGTCCTGAACGAGTCGCGAGTCTGCGAAAAGGACGTGGCCATCCCCTGATAAATAAGGAGTAAAACGTTTCGTTAAACGAACAGAGGTATACTCCTCAATGAATTGTTGTGGGAAAGGAGATACGTGAGGGTCTATACAAGGGGGTACACCCGCAAGATAACCAAAAAAAGGAAGTATTGTGGTTGATCCTCTACCTGGGAGAAAAGGCTCTTTGTGCCACGCCCGGGACTAGTGGAATGAGGAAGAAAGGAATAGAAATGTCACGATACCACCGGGGAAAGAAGTCGCCGGGTCAGACAGAAAGTGACTGAGATTGTAACGTTTTCCTAAAAACAAAAAAACCGGGGTACAGAAAAGATTCATCATGCAAGGAGAGGCCAAAAGTATCTGAAAAAAAGCCCGGAGGGAGAGTTCAAATCTGGGGTAAACCCGAGCTAAGCTCAACTGAGTTTGCTCTGGGGAGGAATGGTTTGGCTGCCGGGGAAAAAGAGAGCCGCGACAAAAATGAGGAACTATGGCTACAAAGTGAACGAGGGAAAAACAGGGAAGGTATGGCTTAAGAACGGCTTCTGGCCGCAGAACGGATGTTGTTTTCGCGCTGTGAGAATGCCTGCGCGGCGGGAAAATGACTGCGGAGAGGAAGTCGAAGATCTGGAAACAAAGGAAGAGGTCGGATTTCTGGGAGGAGAATCTGACCCGAGGAGGGAAAGCGGAAAGGAGGGGCTGGAGAATAAAGGAAATGCGGATTAGTCGATAAAATTGTAACCAAGCGCGAGAAAGAGGGTGGGCTGCGAAAAGTTTAAAAAGTCAGGCTAACAGGCATCGAGCACCAAGCCCCGCAAAAGGCAAAGGGTCTCCGGTGCTGGGGAGGGGGGGGAGAAAAGTCTGGGGGAGGAACAAAAACACCCGCTGGAAACGGAGGGGGGGAAACGGCGGTCCGTGAAGTGAAAGGAAAGGGCAGGCCGAATTTTCTTCTAAAAGTCAGAAAATTTTCTAGCAAGAGATGAAGAAAAAGGTTCAAAGAGTAGATCACAACCAAAAGTGAGCGTTGCGCAAAATTAAAGGGCGCAAAGTGCTCGAAAGGGGTGTTAACCCCACTGCGGGAAAAGCATGCCGCACAAAAAGTTCCATTGAGGGGACCACAAGGGAAAAAGTACCAAGGGAGGGCCTGGGACGGGGGAACGTTGGCGATAGGGAGGTCTTTCAGACTTTTGTGGGCAAGGTGGGGGTTAAAAGGAATGGTCGATGCAATAAAAAGCCTGAGAAGAGGAAGCTAGGGGGCAGAACGCCGGGCTGGCTCGATGTCCGTATTGGGGAGTGAAAAGTGGCCCCCCACCACAAACAAAAAAAAAGATAGGTGGCCCGGAAAAAAGTCGCATGTGCGGATCGGTCCCTAACACCAGCCCATTGCTTATCGGCAAAAGAAATAGAAGTAGGGGTCGAAGCGTGTAGGGAGAGGCTCGATCATACGTGCGGGCTGTAACAACGCTCCGAAAAGGGATTCTGATGGAAAAAGTGAGTGAGGGGGGGGAAATTGGACTCGCCGGAAAAGGATGTGCCGGGTTGGCAGGGGTTCATGAATCAAACAAAAACTTTATATTAAAAGAGAGAGATGTCAGAAACACCAAACACTTCAAAATCTCCCTCCCCAGTCTGGGCGCCCTGCCTATGAAGGTAGGAGACGTGAAGAGTCAAAATGAAAGCAAAGGAGAGGGGTACCGCCACTGCTGTATTGAAGGCGTTTAACCCTCACTTTTTATCCCGGGCCAAAAAAATTGGGAAGGCCCTAGGTATAAGGAGAAAAATACTTCCGGCGCGAAAAGGGGGAGTAAGTGATCGATACGAGTCAAATGGTGTTAGGCTAGACCTCCGTGGGTCCATGGAATAGGGGGACCGCATTCCATCCCTCATAAATAAAAAGGAAAAAACGTACAGAAAGGAGGAAAAAGGGAGTCAAAGGCTTGAAAGGAAGAACTTGCAATCGAAAAAAAAGGAAGGCCAAAAAAGAAACCAGACCAGTATTCCTTCCTCAAGAAAAAAGGGGAAATGGCACTTAATCCCGAACCAGGGAGCGTGAAAGATGAAAGAAGAAGAGAATGGAGGAGGATGTCACTGGCAGGGGCGTGGGAGGAACGGCAGTGGGCGGTGGTGCATGAAGGGACTGTTTCGGCCCTGTGAGAAAAAAAGGGGCAGGGTCTCATCAACGAGGGTGAGGAGGTGTGGACGGAGCAGGGGGGCAGAAAAGTGGGGGGGCAGCGTAGAACATGAGCGATCTGACTGGGTTAGAGGAACACGATGCGTTGCTCTGTGTGCCACAGGGCGTCTTGTCTGCGGAGAAAAAGAAAAATGAACCAGACAAAAAAAAGTAAGGCGGAAGAGGGGAGAATGCAACTGGAGCCATAGCAGAAGCGCGAGGGCAATGGAGGTGCGGTGGAAGGGGTGTTGGTACTAGGAGTGGAAACGCCTCAGTGTATCGGAACCGGCGACCTTGGGGAAATATAAGGGGAAAGGAAAAATGCGGGGTCAAGGCAAAACGGGCGTAGTTAAAGGGCTCTGCCGGCAAGGAAATGTAGGGGCACCGCCGCTGAGAGGAGTAAGCAAAAAAGTCGCAGAACGCCAAGAAATGCGGGATGAAAGTAAAAGGGAAGTAGGGCGTGGGGGTCGAAAGACAGAGGTGGGAAATGTTTACGGGGGTGGGCAACGTAAAGGGGGTGGTCCAGAGGTTTTCATCACGGGTGTCCCTCGGCAGCGTCGGTTATCAGACCCAGGGACCCACCAGTTAAAAAAGGAAAAGGCCGCCGGCAGGTAAAAGGCGTTTGAAAAACCAGCAGGAAGAGAAGGTAGGGGCCGCAATCGGCGTGGAGTAGAACTTGCACCGAAAACCCCCTTTACGGTCCGGACCACACCTACCCAGGAAAGGATTTCGGGTGCCTGTGAGGCGATGGGGGACTACAAACTGGGGGGGGGTACAGAAATCTAGTTGGGGGAAAGTCGGAGGGGGAAAGAAGAGCGGGGGAAGTCGGCCTAAGTCCTGATCACATGCATTTCGAAAAAGTCACCCGTCCGCCGGGATGCTATGGGGAGGAACAGGGAAAGGAGCAAAAGGGGGCCGAGAATACTCAAAGGGCGGAGTTCGTTACGAATCGCGCCCCGCACCGGGGAGAGTATTTGACAATATGGTACCCAACAAGGTAGTAAAAAAGGGATAATAAAAAGAAAGGCGAGTGTGGAGACAAGGGGGAAATCCCTCGTTCGAAACCAGCTCGGAGTGCGGAAAAAATACGGAAGATTCAACCAATAGCGAATAAGTCCTTCGCGGGTGAAAACCGAAAGCGTCACTGGGGGTTCGTCCGGCTGCTACCAAAGAGGCGGAAAGGCTGGGGGAAAAAAAAACTTTTGCCGCCGAGGAGGAATAAAAGAAAGGCCAAGACGAAGGAGGTCTGTTGGTAAAGAAGGACTTTCGCCCAATTTCAGCCAAACGGTGAGAGGTCCGGACCCGGCGGAAGCGTCGACAGGGGGAAGAAAATCGATGGGGTTCCAGGAGATGGGACGGCCGTTCAAGAAAAAAAGCGGGGGCAGGAAGAGCCGGTGGAATGACCGTCCTGGCAGTAGGGGCACGGTTAGGAAATCGACATAGCTGGGCCGGAGTGGGTGTTTCGCAAGAAGTACTTTTTAAAAATTCTCGGCGAATCATCAAGTGCCACAGCGTAAAGAAACGGACCCGGTTCACGGCCCAGTACAAAAGTACAGGCGCCAGGAAAAAAGCAGGAAAAAGTACAAACGAAAAAGTCAGGAGGGGGGGGAGGTGGCGAAACGGGCGTTGAAAGATAGCATACTGGACAAACATCCAAAGAAGGGTGGTTATCTGCGCAGGAAAAGACGAAGCAAAGGGGGAAACACTGAAGATTTGGTCAGAGCCTCGCAAAACGTTGATGAAAATGCCAGTTGTAGAAGAGAGAATCGAGGAACCAGGAAACCAACTCTGGCCTTGGGACATGAGAAGGGGAGACAACCGCCTGGCCTAACCGCCTTAAGTCACATAGACTTCTATCCAAGAGGCCAAAAGGGTTAAAGTACCGAACTGAGAAACGGAAGGGAATCTAAATACTACGAGAGCTCTTAACCCCTCCTCAGGCGCGAAGGAAAGCCGAGGGGTAGTTGAGACTCGTTGCGTGTCCTCCTTAAGGTTACAGGAAAAATCTGTGTGGGTTAATTCCTGCAGTGACTCACCCTATTGTGAGCAGAAAAAAGCAAAAAATGTCATGAAAAGAAAGATCGGAAAGGAAACCACCAGCGGGAAAAAAAGGAAAGAAGAACCGTACCGCAGATGGGGGAAAGGTGCGCAGTCTACCCTAAAGGTAAGGCAGTCAACAGAAAAAAAAAGGGGGGATTTGACCGGGAAAATGCGCTCAGAAACAGCCAGCATTACGGGACCAAAGCCTGATAAGCGTGGAACACCGGACGGGTCGGTCCACAAACACCCGCTTTCGCCAGCGTTAAAAGGTTTTCTGGGAAAGTTGGGGGGGCCGCGAAGGGATGAGAGTACGCAGACGAGGGACTCATGTCCTAACTAACCAAAAACGACGTGCCTGTGGGGCGGTTAGAAACTGGGAAGGGGGGGGAAAAAAATCCACTTACTTGACTTGTCGTTTGGCGAGAACCCAGGAGAATTCAGAAGAAAACTCAACAACAAACAGGAAAAGAGGGAAGGAAAGAGAGATAGGCTGCAATGAAGCATGGGTGCGCCAAGCCACAGGTTCAGAAAGAGAGTATGTGGGGATGCAGTCTGCTAACCAAAAAATCAAAGTTTTGGCGCCGCAAGGAGGGAAAAGAACGCGACGTCCCGCGTATCAACAAAAATTGAAGCAGAACCCAATCGGGCGGGGTTCTGGTTGCGTAGTGACCTGAAAAGGCAGGTAACAGGTTACGCGGGTGGGGAAGGGGGAGGAAGACCAGGAAATAGAGTTCTGGGCAGATTTTCCCGAAAAATCAAAGAAAAAACTGATAACCGAATTCTACAAAGGTTCGAACGGGCCCAAAAGCCAAGAGGGGCGGGCGGAGGGAAATTCTTGTACCGCTGTGAAGAAGGGGAAAAACAAATTCTGTTCATCTCAGCCAAAAGCGGGCGGTAAACGAATTGGGCAAAACCCTGAAAAGAAAAAAAGCTTTTCCCGGCGGCAGGGAAGAAGGAACGAAACAGCCGGCCGTGGAAAAAAGTGGCGGTGTTGACTTGTAAACCAAAGCTCGAATTGTCTCTCCGTTCCCTACGACGGCGGGAAAACAGGTATGGAACAACTCTGGGGGAAAGAAAAAAGACGTAAAGGAAAAAAGGTGCTGAAACACAAAGGGACAGGGGTTTCAGTTGTCGCCAAAAATCCAGAGTTGGTGCGGGGTCGGTGGACATGATCAACTGCACGTAAAGATTTCAACAGACACTCCATTGGTACCGAGCTAGGCAAATCTAGACGGGGAAAGAGGCCAGGCTGGTTGAATGGGAGGCACGTGGGGTGCTTCTAAAGGTCGCGTGCGGGGTGGCCCGAGGAACCAAACAGAACTAAGGAATATCTCATCTTCGTGCTCTGGGCGGGAGGCGTGTTGGGCTAAAGTGGCTGGGTGAAAAAGCGGGCTGGGAGGTGTGGCCGCGGTTGCCAAAGAAGGATGGTTCGTCCAAGCTAATTGCCTGAAAGCGGTCCAAAAACACTAGGGAATGAGAAAACATGATTGGCCCAGATTGAAAAAGAAGGGCGGAACCAACTTTCCAGGAGGGCCAGCTGATCTCTCCTGAACAAGGGGGGGGGGGTCTAATTGCAAGGGTAAAACGGACGGCAAAAGGGGGGGAAAAACGGACGGGAGCCATTTGTAAATCCGACATGTTCCTAACTATTCGAACTATGGCCCTGACGGGGGTGACCTTATAACGTGTGGAAAGGTGCATAAAGGATGAGGAATATCCAGGCGGGAACAAAGAAAGTGGTTCGGTCTCCGTGCAAAGAACAACCGCAAAGGAAAAAGGATCTCTCGGACGGACGCTGCTGGCTTAATTCGCGAAGGGGCATTATATAAAAAAAAATCAGCGGCTATAAGGTGAACCGGAGACGGGGGGGGGGGCCTAAAGCAACAAGGAGAAAAAAGAGCCCAAAAGGTACCGGCCCATGCTAGGTAGGCTCGGTGTGCGTGATGTCGGAAGTGTGGGGCTCGTGCTCGCCTATGGGGGGACGAAAAGGTGTTGAAAACCAGGAGATCAGTCGGCGGACCCTTCCCGCAAGATACGCCCCTGGCGAGGAGGAAAGTGGGGGGGAAAAACAGGAGTGAAAATATAAGACTCCCGGGCCAAGGGAGGGGGGGGGGGCCACTCCAAAAGGGAACTACGGGAAAGGCATGGCTGTCTGCATGACCGAAATTCGGAGGAAGGTTAGCAACACTCGAGGAGGGGCAGACCGTAGGACATGAACGGAAGATCATAGGGACTGGCGAGGTGGAAACGAAAAGTGGAACTCCCAGTTCAGCGTTTCAGAGAGGGAGACCCATCTGGAGGAATTGTAGATTACCTGAGGGTTCTAAAAAAGACAGAGAGAGAGGGGCCTGGTAACGGTTCGCGAAAACGGGAAGGTTGATTCTATCTGCAGAGAGCGCCAAAAGATGGGGTGAAAGGATAAGTTTACGGAACACCTGATGGGAGAGGCGAGCTCCGTGGCCTTGGCATAACGGAGAGGGGTGCGCTGTTCCCATGCAAAGAGGAGTATACTTCTTCTTCTTGCGGCAACGAAAAAGGAAATCGGATCGGGTGCAGGGCGCGAGTGTTTTGAGGGAGAAGAGAACCGTCTTCCTTCCGGGGCGGGGGGGGGGATTCAGCTAGACGCTCCCGTGCGAGTTGGCTAGAATGGTGAAATGAAAAAGTACGAGATAGGGGAGAAATAAAGGGGGTAGAGCAGCTGGGGTCTCGGCTCTGGGGGCAAATGAAGCGCGCCGTGTGACGGGAGGAATAGGGGGAAGTCCCTCTGTGAGCCACAAAGAAAAATGTGCAACGATTGAGAGAGGGGAAAATGTGGGGGCAGGAGAACTCAGAAAGGGACTCCATTGAGTCCGAGGGATGAAGAAAACTCGGGACATATAGCCACGTTGATGAAAAGATTTAAGCAATGCACGCGGCGAAGCAGGAACAAGGAGATGGGGGAACCGGAACAAAGGGACATGAAAAAAAGGAAAAAGCAGGGATGGACCTCCGACTGGTATCTTCCTGGTCTGGTAAATCAACCGTTCAAGCAAGGCGGGGACGGGGTGAAAAAAAAGGGGCGGTGGCTACGGAGGAGGCGGGAAGGGGCAGGAAAGGGGGGGGGCGGTGGGGGGTTTAGGGGGCATTGGACACCGGGAGAAACGGTAAGCTAGTTGCGGTGAAAAAACTGCTGCGCGGGGGGGGCGTGGGTCTGCGGGATTGCAGTCGCAACCTATTCGGAGGTTTGGTTCAACCAGCCATGTCGTTGCGCGGTGCCTCACCACACCAGTGAAAAACAGGTAATCCTGATTCACTGTCTCGAGAGGCCTCCGGTCGGAAGTCGGTAAAGGGGGAAGGGGCCAATGTATGGCGGCCAGATTCAGGTCGCCTGAAAAACGGTCAAGGCCTGATGAGTGTGTCTTATGCATTGGGGGGTACCCTCCGGCATGTCGCCAGAAAATCCGGATAAGCGGTTGCAGTGCTTTAGGCCATCTTGAAAAAACAACAACTTATAGGAATTAAGAGAGAGTGAACACGGGCACCTGACAACTACCTCCCGAAAAAAGAGGCTCTGGCGCCCTGCCGAGGCCTGTAAATTTGCCTAACCGCGTCTAACAGAGCGAAGGACCAGAAGTGAACTTCGGGGGAGAAGGTTTAAATGAATCAAGGCCATCCAAAAGTGGGCCATCTCGAGGATGTGTCCGACCCCTAATTTCTGGGAAGTTGAGGAGACCGGGGATACGCACTCCTGGTTGGAGGTACCCTGCCTGCCCTCCTGGATTGGTTGAACAAAATCCTCAAGTTTGATCCATAAAATCAGAACAATACGCGGAGTCCGGATCGCAAGCAAAGTGCGTGCTAGCTAAAGCGATTCGAAACTTTGGCAATCGAAAACATAAACGACGGGCATCCCAACCACCCCCACCCTCTTGAATCCCTCACCGTCTGTCAGAAGCAGCCAACGGGGGGGGGGGTTCACGTCATCCCGGAAACCAAGTTGGTTTGGCAAGGCCCAGATGATCTTCGAGGCAAAATTCAGAAGTCCGGGTAAAAATTGGATACTGGGGAGAGCCGGATGGTTCGCCTCGTATTGGGGGGGGCGCAGCACCAGGCGAATCAAAAGGGGATGTTTGGGATCATGTCGCAGAACAAAGTTGTAGCCTCAGGATAGAAATGAGTCAAAAAGGAGGACGGTTCGAAACCCATAAACCAAACATCACGCATAGGCGCGTTCTGGTCTAAAGGGCCTCCAGCACATGGAACAGCTGCGGCGCGCGAGAGATGCAAGAGACCAGAGCGCCCAAGCGGCTCAAGAGGATGCGTCCGGTCAACCGTTGGGCAGGAATCCAAAAGGTAGAGAAAAATCGTTAAAAGGGAGCGGCAAGATCCCAGAAAAACCCACTACCGGGGCTCGGCCAGAAGAGAACGGTGCAGTTCTAAGAAAAGAGAGTCGATCCCGCAATACCAACGAGGTTTCCAAGATCAAGAAGGACGGCACACAAATTTGCCCGAAAATCACTCCGCACAGCGGGGGGAAAAAAAGTATTCCGGCCAGAAAGAGGGGTAAAGGGTCCATAAAGTTGGCTATTCGTGGAAAGCGTAAACTTTGGTTTTGCACAAGAATGTCGCGCGATAGTCTGCAATATGTACAATTTTCAAAAATGGGGAAAGAGAAAACGTGACAAGGACCCAACCAGCGGGCTCTTGAGAACCTAAAACAAGAGGAAAGAAAACGCAGCGGGGGAATCAGATGGATCGATCTCAAAACCATCAAAACGTACCACTGGTACCTTACCAAAACCACAGATAAAGGGCGTTGGCGGGCGGGAAAAGGACTACAAACTAAACTCTAGGAGGGGCTAAAAAATGTGGCAATCAAAATCGTCAGAAGCTTACTGCCACAGAAGTACATTAAAGAAAATGGGACTCCCAGTGCAAGACATGAACTCAAAAAAGGTAGAGGCCTTCCAAAAAAAAGTTAATACGAATAAGAGGTGGGCTTGGGTACTGAATTTCGCGAAAATCAAAAATCGATGACAGGTTAAAAGGCAGGAACAGGCAATCAGAGGCCCTCGGGGGAGGGGACCTTGAGAACAGAAGCGTATAGCGTTGGGGCAACGGCGACAAGGGGGGAGGTCGCTCCGGGCGGAAGCAAAAAAAGACAGCGCGGAGAGAACTCATGAGACATACGCCACTCGACGGAAAGAAATCGTCTCAGGGTTCGCGGGGCCGGGTTGGGGATTCCGGTGTCAAAGAACCGAACTGTGGCTTACAAATATCATCAAAGCTTCCCTTAGACAAACGGGGGGGATCAGCTGTTGAAGAAGCTTTCGCTCGGGTGCAGGAAAAAAAAAGCCCGGGAAGCTGATACTTCACAAGTCTCCAGGGAAGGGGGGTAAATTAGCTCTGGCAATGGGACCCCTGGACAACTTAGAAAATAGAAGCTAGGCAGAGTAAACTTCGGACAGTAATCAGTGCTTCAGGCATAAGCTTGGGGTCAAAATGGGTGTAGACGATGTTGACATCTTTTAAATTCTCTGCGAAATGAAGCTTTGGGCGAAGCCAAAAAACTCTCCCCGACCGGGCCGGTTGCCCAGTGACATCGGGAAAAAAGAAAGCCGCCCCAACAACAGCATGAACAACGAAGATGAGGAAAAAGAGGCTGGTTGGGGAAAGAAACTTAGTGCAAAACGCCGCGCCATCAAACACACACATGACCGGGGGGGTTGATGAGGAGGTCAAGCGAATCGCTTTCAGCAGAGCCTCGGCCGAAAAGGGGGCGTGAGGGAAAAAACGGCAAGGTTGATAAAAACCGCTGGAACGAGAACACCTCGCCCGTTGGGCCACTGAAAAAACCTGCCTGGTTTTTCAGCAGACGGGCGTACGGCCAGCATAAAAACTCGGACCAAGAGTGTTAAAGACAAATTGGAGGCCGAAAATCGGACGTCGGGACAAGAGCGAGCTGGCACGAACGCGGCCCGCCTCGCCGCCGAGGAGTTAAAGAGGCACGAGGTTGGAAAACCGTGCAGCAGAGTTTTCAGGTCTGAGGGAGGGCACCCAAGCCCGAGGGTAGGGGAACAGTCCCGGAAAGACTGGATGAAAAAATAGCTTAAGAGGAAAAAAAGTCCACAGCGGTAAGAACAGGAAAGAGAAGATTGGTGGGAGGGTGCCGACCACCGGTCTCTTGGGAGGCTGGTACAGGTTGAGGACTGAGGGGGGGGAACCGGTAAACCTCCATAGACCGCCGAAGAAAAAAAAAAACAACCGCTCCAAAAACAATTCCAAAACGGGAGTGTCAAAAGCCGCTGCCGAGGGTAAGACACAACACACACCACCAAAAAAGCTTTGCCCGATTGCGCCACGGGGGCCCGGAAGTTGGCAGGGAGTGGAGACGGGGAAAGGGACGGCTTTACTCTTAGTACAGAATTAGGTCCTACTCTAACCAAAACGGTCAAAACGAAAGAAGTGGTTTCGAGACTTGTACCACGTAACATCACCTTGAAGGAGATTGGAGGGTAGTTTCCGCTGGGATGTTCGCAAAAAGCTTCATGGCAAAAACTATCGACAACACGTGAGGAAGAAAAAAGATAACTTTCTGCAAGAACAGAATTCACATCGGGACCCGCGAAACTCCGAATGTTCAAGCCAGAGGGTTATTGTAACGGGGCCTGACGAAGAGGACGTCGAACCGGGGTGGGGGGAACTGAAAACCCGCATGAGTGAAAAGTAGCCGCGAGTTCCCACGTAGGCCAGCCCTAGAAAGGGTTCGCGCAGAAAAAAGGAAAAAACGAACGCGGGGGCGGGTTTTGATTGGAGTACTTCTGCGTTTGACAACGCGGTGTATAGGCGTGTCGAAGACC
>Ga0179593_1369119_pt1 | contig 23431 bp, 25 predicted proteins | sample CZODoug2_1_08_16_FD_185931 | JGI IMG/M metagenome (GOLD analysis project Ga0179593, IMG submission 185931) | Vadose zone soil fungal communities from Angelo Coast Range Reserve, California, USA - CZODoug2_1_08_16fungal (PacBio error correction) | ecosystem: Environmental > Terrestrial > Soil >...
CGCATTGGCGAAAGGAAAGCGGCTCAGGGCAAGAAGGGAAAACCTTCAGCCAAGGTGGAATGTTTGAATCGGGTCATGCTGAGCGGATGAGGAGACCAAAAGGAAGAGGGGGGACAGAGGTCAGCAGTGAAAAGGAGACCATAGGAGGAGGGGACCGTAGAAGAGGGAGAAAGCAAGAAAGTCCACAAAAGAAACCTAATGAAGGGCGCAGAAAAAATAGGAAAGAGCATCAAGTGGAAAAGCGACCCACAAGGTAAAGAAAACAGGCCCTCAAAAGAAGGCGACGATGCGAAACAATCTCAGACAAAAAACCCCACAGGGTTGGATTCAAAGAGGCGGAGGTGAGGAAAGAAAAGGGGATGGATGGAAAAATTCTAAGGGGCATCTCAGACCCACAACAAACCCACAACAACAAACAAAAAAAAGACACAACACTTTAAAGATGAGTGAACCTTTTTCAATAAGGAAACAAGGCCCAGGGAACGATGAAAGTCATTGCTTCAAAAGAACATTGGGGGGAGCGGGGAGGTAGAGCCGCCACGGGAGGGAGAGAGCGTAACTGAACAAAGGAAGAGCAAAACAGCATGGAAGGCGATCTCAGAAGATACAATTAACGTGTTCCGGGGGAAGGAGGGAGTCCAGCAGCAGCTAAGACCACTTATCAAACACAACCAACGGGAGAAAGGAGAGTTTGAAAGGGAAAGGCGGGCATGCCACTGAAGGAGAAAAAAGGAGGCTCGTAGCCAATGTCGTGACAATAAGGGCGAGAAATACTCTAAGCATCGGAAGCAGACTGCGAAGGGCCGATTCTCAGACCTCGCTGGAGGAAGGAGGGAAATAAACAGTCACCCAAAATGAAGCAATGAACAGAAAGCGGCCCGGGGGGGTGGATAAGTCGGGGACCGGCATCCAGAGAACGAAAAGTGGCGGAAAAGCACCTATTGTAGGAAGAAAGATCCGGAAGGAGTGCAAAAAAGAGAGAAGCGCAGACGTCGAAACCCGGATCTGAAGGGGCCTTGTAGATCGCATCCGCATGACGCGTGCGAAATTCGCTTCGGAAGATGCCGCGAAGAGGTGGACCGCCTGCAAGTGCCGTTCTCTGGGAGGAAAGAGTCTAGTCTGGAGAGAGGTCTGGAAAAAGAAGGAAGCGAACGCGGGACCATCGTCCGCCAGCCTGAAAGGAGCAGGGGAAAAAATCACGGCGTCACACTAAACCGGGGGGGGATGCTTGAAAGGGAATGATGAGCTGCCCAAGGAAATAGAAGTCAAGAAGAAAGAAATCAAGTTGGGAAAAAAAATAGAAAGACAATCAGGTGCTGGGAAAGGCAAAACCTCCAGCGCCCGTCTATGCTGAAGCCATCCCATAAAAAGGTTGGAAGAGTCGGCACTAATTTTCGGGAGAGTACTCAAGGGGGAAGGGGGGAATTGAGAAAGGAAGCGGGGAGGTACATCATCTCCAAGAGAAAACGAAGAATTTCGACGCTAGCCAAATACTATTTTTTCTCAAGGGAAAACCGGTTAAATGAGCGGAGAGGGGAGTCGGACAATCAAGGACGAGACTTGCGAGGGCCGAAAACCGTCATCACTAAGAAGGGAAAACCAGAAGGTCGGGACTTCTTTCCGGGGGGGGCTTGGTATAAGAATCCGGGTAAAGCCGTTCTGGAAGTGCAAATTAAGGGGAGAGAAACCAACGAGAAATGGGTGGGGAGAACAGAAAACGGAGTGGACAGACTAAAATGAGAAAGGGCTATCCGGCCTAGAGGAAGAGAAGTCTGGAAACGGCCCAACGTTGCCCGACCAACCGCTCTCATTGGAAATCCGGAAAGAGGGAAAGATACACACTCACTTGCAGATAGGGTGGGACTAGAGAACAAGCAGGGAATATGGGGGGCTAGCGGAAGGTGGGGTGGCTCGGGAGGGGGACGGAAGAAAAGAACAAAAACCCCCCCCCCGGGGAACTGAACCATCACACGCGACGATCCCACTGAGGAAGAGCGGGTCTGCATCGGGGCGGGAGACACGCCTGGGGGCCGGACCGAAAGAGGGGAGAAGACCTGTCGAAAGAAGAGAATAGATAGATCAGCTGCCGAAGCCGGAGGTCAAATCCCCACATGGACAGGGGCTTGCAAACGTTCTTCGGTGCTCCGCGACTCAAAGGGGGGGGGAAGGAACCGGAAGGAGACAACCACCACAAATCCGAGTCGATCGCTCCGTAACGGCCTGCCATGGTTATTGTTAAAAGCGGTCAGTTTGTGCTACGTTTACTTACACGAAAGAGGCTAAGCGACCACAGTGAAGACTCTGGGCGGCTAATCAAAGCATCCAAGAAAAAACCGATTATGAAAGCATCGGGTCCTCTTGTGTGGGCCGGGCATCGGGGGCAGAGGTTCCAAAAAAGAAAGGGGAGGGGTTGGAAAGGGCGTAGGCAAGGTTGGGGAGCTATAGACCAGAAATCTGCGAATCTATCCTTTGTTGCTAAGAAGAATCGGACGGGAAGGGGAAAAGGGAGAATCAATCGTGGGCGAGAAGGGGCTCTTGAGCAGCACGGGGAAGTGAAGGAAAATCCGCCGGTTCGGGGGTTGTGAGTACATCCAAGGGGGAGGGTCAGGTGTTTCTAGGGTGGGAAGATCTAAGGCGGGGGGTATGATTAGCTCTTCCATTCAGGCGGCCGCTCCACAAGAACTGGGGGGGGGAAGGAAGTATGGACAATTGGAGCCATCGAATGCTCCCTGTCGGCCAAAAGGATTCGTCATTAGGAAAAAAGGCCTCTGATTCGTTGGGCGAGGAAGAAAAAGTCTCCTTGCGGGAGGGGCGAAATCATCGGGAAAAAAAAAGCAGTCACAATCCTCACTCCGGGAGGGACCTACGGAAGTCCGAGGGCTCAATGGATAGTGTGACAAACAGAGGCTGCAGAGATCCCGAGGGAGAATTAGAAAGCAAAAAGAAAACGACAAAGAACTCCGCGGGAAAGGAGACTCAAATGGAAAACCGGAAATGGGGAGAACGCGGGACTGATGAAGAGAAAGCAAAGGATACTGCAGACAACCACGGTTGGAAGAAGAGCCCGGAAATACTAAACCAAAAATCAGAGTCAAACCTATCCCTCTAGAAAAAGACGTAGGAAGAGGGGGAAGTCGGAGAGTGGTAGCCAGGAAAAAGGCACATATCAGGGACGTCTCAAGGGGAAGGTCATCCAGCGTCAAGAAAATTGGCACGACTGTCCGTGCCTGTAAATGTCTCGCCTGGGGGAGGGAGGGGGGGGGGAGGAGGGCGGAAAAAGGGTAGCGCGCAGGGAAGGGTTATAGGAGCCGAAACGCCGACTCGTTCAGAAATCAGAAGCCGCAACAGAGCGCGAGGAAGAATTGGAAAGTAAAGCACCGTGCCGGGGCCCGTGCGCCTCTGGATACCCCAATAAAAAATCGGATTCGATAGGGCACAGAAGAAAAGAACCCGCTCTGAAGGAAACTCAAATGTGAAAGGGAAAGAGATGCCTAAATCTCCAAAGAAGTCAAGCCACGGAGGAATGTGAAGGCAAGAAAAGATGGGAAAAAATCTCTTAACATCGGAGAGAAAAGCTCTGCTCCAAAAAAAATGATAGATATCTAAATAAGAACTAAAATCAAAGTTGGAAAAAAAAGGCCGCCTACCGGAGCAGGTTCACGCCCCAGGAAAGCGGAACATATTACGATTAATCAAGAAGACGGCTTCGAAATTCAATAATCGGGAAAGATTGGGGGAGGCCAGAGCGATAGAAGCGGGGCCTCCGCTTCGGGAGGAACACTAGGGCGAACAAAAAAACGCAAAAACCGAACGCCACGGGGAAGGCCCCGTCAGATAAAGCGAGACCGGAAGTGGGCGAAAAACCGCGGTGGTCGGAGGAAAAACGGGCAGAAAGAAAGGGCAGAATGTCTAGCCGGAAGTAAGGTCCGAATCAAGAAGGGGGGAAGAAAAGCGATAAAGGAAACCAGCGACAGGGAAAAAATCGACAGGAGAAACAAGGGCGAGAAGACGCGCCTAAAGCCTCTCAAGCACGCATAGGAACGGATCTCTTTATAAGTAGAGGAAGGCAGGTGGAGAAAAGGCCGCGGATAGGACAACTATCCCCGAGCTCCCCTGCCCAAAAGATTCGTTCGGTTGCCATATCTCATTCTAACAAAAGCTGGTCACGGCTCCAGATCCGGGAAGATAACATGCGAAGAGGGGGAAGCTTGAAAGGGGCCGAATCGCAGATAGCCGAGTTGTGGTAAACTCCTGTCCGGAGCGCCTCGTCTAGGATGTGTTTTCGAAGAAAAGTGGAAAAACATCGAACTGGAAGTCAGCCTGCCATACCACACAAGTGCGGCAAAAGCGGTTGAAATGCCAGCAAGAGAAAAGGAGCAAGTAGCACCTCAGGCGTATGATTGACAAGGACCAGAAAAAAGAGACCTAAAAGATTAGACTGGATTAATCGGCAGCAAGGAGGGAACGGGCCCGAAGAAGGAAAGAAATCAGAAGAGATCGAAGTTTAGGAATCTGAGTAAAGGAATATTCTCGCAGAAGAGAATTAAAACTGTACAAGGGAAAGGGGAGGAGGGAGCCTCGCAAAAGGCGGATTTTCCAAGGCCAAACACGCGTGCAGGGGCGGCGCATTCGATATAAAAAGAGCGTCAGACCCAGAGACTCCACTGGAAAAATCTGGGGGAAGGGTAGGCCCACAGGGAAGCGGGGAGGAACGGACGAGCAATGGGCCATTCCTAAGCCCTGCAACAGACAAGGGAGTGGGCGAAGGAAAGGAGTAGACGGGAAAGGCGCAATGACATCAGGATTTGAGACCAAACCCTTCATCTATTGCACAACGGGGCTACGGGGGAAAAGAGCAAAGAAAGAGAAAAAGACGGGGAAAACTTAAAAGGAAAAGGGAATACCGGAGGGACCGCCGACCGGAACGGCATTCAAAGGGAGAATCAGACTCTTCAAGGAATAGAGGCACTCAGGGGGGGAAAGCAGGCCCGTATCAGCAGCTTAGGTCCAGTCCTAAAGAATGATAAAAAGACTTTTCGAAAAGGAGAAAAAAGCAACTCAGGGGGGGGGGGGGGGCAGAAAAGGGGCGTTCATGTGCAACAAGCAAACTGAAGTATCTCCAGAGAGAGGGGTTTAAAGAGGGGAAGATAAACCACGGGGCCGCGGTCAAATCAGAAACCCTGTCGTGGAAAGCGCGTATGAAAGGCGGAGAGAAAATGAGAAGGTCGAGCGAAATACTCTTCACATCGTGAAAAGTAGAAGGACCCGTGGGGAACGACTCACTCTCGGTCACTTAACGCATCAATCCTTAATGTTCAGAAGAATAGACAAAGAAATAAGTCATCAAAACAACACGTCTGAGGAGAAAGTAGATGATCATTACTCCTGCACTCTTATGTAGAAGGGGCGTCCGGAGGGGGAAACGATGCATAGTCAAAGCTTGATCTGCTAAGCAAGAGAAAAGACACCAAAATCTCCACCCCGGGGTAAAGGACCTGAGCCTAAGCATACTATCGAGGGGTCACGGACGCTTAAGGCACACCAGGGAGATTAAGAACACATTAAAAAAAGGGACAGACACCACTTGGTTGTGGGCAGGCGGCTCGGCCACTAAATCCCTTATTGGGGCCACATGCCATTATAGGACAAAGAGAAAGGGAGGGGATTGCGGAAAATTTAAGCGATGGGAAGCGACGCCAACCGGATCAACGGGGGCCAATGGATATGAGGTCGCTGAGCAGCTGACCCTATATGAAGAGGGAAGGAGACCCTTAGGAAAACCAGGGTCAAACGTGGCCGGGGGCCGACTGGCGAGCGATCCCTTCTTCACTCGTTCCAATTCACTTTCTCAGTGGGGGGGGGGGGTCGGTTGGGGTTGGGGGGGGGGGGGGGGGGGGGGGGGGGGGTGGGGGGGGGGAGGGGGGGGGGGGGGGAGTGGGGGAGGGGGGATTCTCCCGGCAGGATGCCCCCAATCCCGGGGGAGAAAGGGCACCGGTGCCGGGGAAAAAAACTAGGCACTCCAAAAAAGAAGAAAAGGGGGTGAGCCGGTCACTGTTGCCGTAGGCCAGAGCTGCGCCGCAATTGGCAAGGGCCGCAACGAGAATCAAGGCTAAAAGTCCGTTGGAGTATCGGAAAAGCCCGCAGGGGGAACGAAAAAAAAAAACCACAGCTTGTCGGACGACTGGGAAAAAGCCGGGGGCTGACCCTGATAGGAGAAGGGGAACATGAGGGAGGGGAAGGTAATCATCAAGGAAAAAAAGAGGGGACCAAAGCAACCGGACTCGCTTGACCGACAGCGTTAGCTGCATTGCTGGACCCGATACGGCGTGGGGGGACCTTCAGAGGAAAAGTTCGGTACGACATCTCAGAGAAATAGGGACCGGGGGAGGGACCGTAAAAATCATCGAGTCGGAGTAAGGACGGTTCTGTATGAGTCAAACTTTAAAAATAACCTGGATCAACGCCTCGCTTCAGAAAGGGAGGTCAGCGCCGCCGGGTGAAGAAAAAGGGGGCGGACGCTTAAAAGGAAAGGAAAAGGGCGCTCGCAAGAGAGCAAACCACCGTCTAACGGATCAGGACACCACCCGCCCCGCTAAATCCGGAGGAGGAAAAGGCGAGGCGAAAAAAATAATGGAGGTAAAGGTTGCAAGATAAGAAGGACGAGAGACTCAGCTATGTTGGTGGGGCAGTCGCGGAGGAGTGGGACGAGAAAAACCGGCAAGCCCCTACTGCTTCTTCTCCTCACGACGTAACTGCGGAAGGGCTCGGCGGCCTTCGGGGGGGAACTTGAAGGAGAAAAAAAGGTGGATTCGCAAAGGTCGCTTTCCTTCAATCGCGTGAAGGGAAAAACTGCCGTCCTGCAAAGCCCGTCAGGCATCTGGGAAAAAGGGAAGAGATTAAGAAGGAGCAACGAACTCAGCGGAACCTCTCTCGAAGAACCAAAGCAGTCTAGATGAAGCACGGGATTAAAGGGGTTGGTTCTGGCGGCTAAGTGTAGGATAGCTTTTACTTCGGGGGGAGTCCTCTGAAAGCGGGAGGCAACAATGATATTCAAGAGGAAAAAAAATTCTAACCAAAGGATGAACGTGAATCCTCCGGACTTAGGGTTCATCGTAAAGACGCCTAAAGCAGGAGAGGTTGTCGGAGGGTTGGGAGGAGATAGCCATAAGAGGCGCGCGAGCCCTTGGGGGAACGCACTTCTGAATTCTACTAGAAGGGAAGGAATAAGCTCTCGCCATGAAGAGTGAATATTCAGTCAGAAAAAAATGGATGACCTCAGGGAGAGGAAGGCGGGAGACGGGCCCACGCTTTAAACGAGGGGTCGTGCTTAGGGGGGTGGAGAAAAACACGAGGAGGGGAGTGTGCGGGGCATCCGGCCCTTCCTCGCCGTGGGGAGGTCCAAAATGGCAAAGGGTGAAACTTGAATGAGTGTCAAACCACATGGAAAGTGCGGCTATAAGGGAAAAGTAAAGGGAGATGCCCTCGCTCAAAGATGGCTTTTCTAAATGGAGTCGCTACAGAAGAACCAAAACGTTAGAAAGAGAGGTGACCAATCAGCAGGCCAAAAAAAAAAAGACCATCCTCCAATGCGGGAGGGGCCCGAACCTTGGTCCATCGGGCCGCATCGCACTTTGAGGAATAACTAAGTCTTTCTTCGAGATATCTTCGTATCTGACGTGATGATAGCTTAAAAAGAAAAAAGCCAAGATCAGAGGGCCAAAGGAGAAGAGGGTGACTAAGACCCAAGAAAAAAATTAAAAATTGAAGAAAGTAAAATCTATGATGTCTGTATAGGCTATCAACAAAAAAACTTAATTATAAGAAAAGATCACAATAGGGAAGAGAAGAAAGGAGACCTACTAAAAATCTGGAGGAAAGGCATGGACGCCGTTATAGACGAAGTCGCCGCAAAAAAGGTTAGGTCTTCAGCTGGATCCCGGCAGCACCACTTAATGAATTCGATCCTCGGGAGGAAGGAAGCCGTCGAAAAAGGATGACAAAGGGAAAAAAAAGGCCAAGCCGTTACCCCGAGGAAAATGCGGGTCACTCTCCGAGGGACTGGGCGGGCCAGGGGCCGAAGGAGTAGAACGGGGAGGGAATAAAAGAGGAAGAAGAGCTAACTCCACTAGGAACAGGGGTGAGGGAGTTAAGGGCACAGGAAGGGTTAGGAACCTGCAGAAGAAGGCCTGAGTCTAACGCAGGCCCCTGCGAATCCGCCCAGAAAAAGGAAAAAAAAACGAGAATCAGGTTAAAAGAACGTTTGCCATGGCATATAAACGTTCAGCGCCCGGGGGATAAAAAAGCAGGTTCTGCAAGCATGCAACGACCGATTCCCGGGAGAGGAGGCAGATGTCTTGCCACCGCCAAAGTCAGAGAGACGATATGTCTGATGGTGCAACCTCGCCGTGCTCAAGGCGGGGTCCAACCGGGAAGGGGGAAAAGTGAACCGGACAAGAGAATCATCGGGAGGATGTCTGAGAAAAGGTGACTCGGAACGAAAGGGTAGAAAAGACGGAACGGAATCGCCCACAGGGAAAAGAATCCCCCGAAGAAACCATTGGAAGAGAAAAAAAGAAAAGAAAAAAGAGAAGGGGGGGGGGCTCCGAGTGCTCCGCCAGCTCTCTTAGGAATAACAATCTTATTGCTGGACGAACTCCTATCGATCGAAGGGATACATCGAAGGGGAAGGGAGCCCAGAGTCGGACAAGGAAAGAGGCGGGCGAACATACGGCCTCACAAAGATCTCAAAAACGAAACGGGAGCTTTATGAACAAGCATGGGGGCACCGGAAAGGAGAAGAGACTTAACTCAAACACCACAGATAAGCGGAGAGCCAAGAGCTTTCCGGATTCATTCTACACAAAAAAGGATGCTAAAAAGGGGCGGGGGAGGATCATCTTCTGTTCCCGCAATCACGGGGGGAGCCAAGCCAAGGGGGAAGAGGAGCGAAACGACGCAGAGAGGACCGCGGGGGGGGGAAGACGAAGGGCCGCCTATCAAAATCGTAGGTCCACCGGGTCACACGAAGCGAGGACCAGAGCACGAAAGCTTCAGAAGAAAAGAAGGGAACAGAAAAGAAAAAAGAAGAGGAAGCAGCAAACAGGCGGCGCAGAACGGCCCGATGATAGTAGGATCAGATAGGAAACGGGAAAAGAAGATTTGCTGGAAGGAAGGAAGAGGAAAAAAAAGAAAGAAAAGGCAGGAGCGTAAGAAAGGGTGAAAGCGACACTGATCGCAATGTTCATCCAAGATCATGGAGAAGGAGTCAACTCACAAAGGGGAGGAGGGAGGAATGGATGTGAAGCAAAAAGGGAAAAAGGAAAGAGGATGGCCGATACTAAAGGCATGTTCCAGCTAAGTCAGCAGGGAAGAAGGGGAGTGTACGAGGCCCCATGATGATCGGAGAGGGGAAGCATTGCGCAAAAGCAGGGCTCGGACGAAGCAGGTACCCGAGCACCTCAGGGGTTGGGAGAGAAACTCAGGGGGATTAAAAACTTCTCCCAAGAAAATGTGAAGAAGACAACTATGGAAAAGGGGAAGGCATTCCAGGAAAAGAAGAATAGAAAAAGATTTGAAGCCCTCAAAAAGTCATAAATCAAAGACCCACACGCACGCCTCCATCTCCTCCGCCCGATAGAACACGGGGGAAACAGGAAGGCGCCAAAAGAGAAGGGCGAGAGAAAACGGGTCCCGTCAAATCCAAATTAGCTCTAACAGCGGCCATACAGAGCGGCTTACCATTACGCATCATGAAAAAGAGGGAAGTAGGAGGAGGAAAGAAAGGGGAAGAGCCGGGCCAGGACGCCGTGACAAACCAAAGATCTTAGGGCAAACCATGAGGGAGCCATATATCAGGAAGCTTAGGGGCCCGGAGAGAGGGGGGGAGCGTCGGAAAGAAGACGAGATAGCCAACTACGCAGATCTAGCCTTCCACTGGAGCGAAGAGCCTAAGGCTTAATAATAAAATCACAGCACGCTAGGGGGAAAAAAAAGAAGAGAAAAACAAAAAGGGGGAGGAGAAAAGGGAGATTTCTAGATCGGTGTGTCCTTAAAATTCAGGTGGACATTCCGGGAGAAGGCGGATCTGCGGCATCGGGGGGGGGGGGAGGGCAAGAGGAGGGAAGACTAAAGGGAGGAGGACTCCTCCCGGCCGAGCAGCGTCTAGACCTGTCGCACGCATGGCCGTACCCAATGTTTCTTGGGACATACCAAAAAAAAAAAACTACAGAAAAGGGGGGGGAAAAAGGGGGGAGGAGGGCACGTCGTCCGATCTCAAATCACAAAGGACTGCGCGGCATCCGATTTGACGGGGGAAAACTCCCCCGTAGGTCTGGGAGGGAGAGTCATCAGATGAGAAAAGAGCGTGCAAAAAGAAGACAGAAGGGGATAAAGAAAATGGCTTGGCGCTAAAAGGGTGATATGGATTGAGGAATCCTGGCGCTGAGGAGGGGGAAGGCGGAGGGAGAAAGGGAGAAATTACTTATATGGAAGAGAGGGGAAAGGGCCGGACGCAGGGAAGAACAATTGCGGGGAGCCTAGCGCTCACCTTTGTCAACGAAGAGGAAAATGACGAAAAACCGTGCTGGAAGGCCGGAGGAATAGCAGGAGAAGGAGCAGGGGAACAATGCAGGGAGGAAAATCAGAAAGGTGGCCCAGACTCGGGTCCGCAAAGTCTGAGGATCCCTACCGAGAAAGCGAAAGCAGAAAAAAGAGGAAAAATCAGCGGTAAAAAAAGGGGACGGAAACGCCGGGGAGAAGGAGCAGTCCAGGACCTAAATGGCTGAACGTGGAGGAACTGTTCCAAGAGCTATTGGCACCAAGAAAGACCTGGGCATCGTGGAAAAGATGAGGGAGAGCAAAGGGGCTATGAAAAAGGAGGGGGTCCGGACAGAGGGAAAAAGAGAAAAGACTCATCTATCTCAGTAACCGGCAATTCTGCGCCGGTACGGATACTCTCCTTTTCTCCGGGAACGTAATCCGAATCAGGGAGAGGGATGAAGGATCGCACGGGGGGAAGGGGGGAGAGGGGAAGGGGGAAGAGAGAAGGGATTGGCCGAACGAAGGACTATTTCACGTGTCTTCAGACCCGAGAAAGACAAAGAGGAAGAAAAAAAAAGATTCTGAAACCACAAGTTCATAAAGGCGCTAACGCGGAGTAGCACAACTTTCGTCGTCCTTGTTGCTCGCTAGTATCCCAAAGGGAAAAACTGGGGGAAATCAATACATTAGCTTTTGGAGGGAGGGAGATCAAGAATGGGGGAGCACCGCCCCCCCGAACGAACTCTAGAAAACCGCGGACTTTCGGGAGGAGCGAACGGACTGGGGGACGGGAGGGGGGGAGAGGGGGAAAGAGAGGAAAGTGAAAAGCAACCCGAGCATATCTCGAAAAAAGGGGCCTGCAATAAAGCGATCAGAAAGAACGCGGCGTACAAAAGACAGGGGCAGGGAAAGGACCGAAACTGAAATTAGAAAGGCGCCTAGAAGCGGAGAAGGGCGCTCCACCCATAAGGTTGACGCGATACCTTCGACGGGTGGGTGGCGGGGCGGCGATGGAAGGAAGGGGGGCGAGGAGGTGAGACTGGGTACAAGGAAAGCGCGAATAAAACCCGCATCGCTAGGCAGCTTCCCCGAGACGGGGGGAAGAAGCAAGGAAAAGGGCAATAGATCGGTCAGATGAAGAAGAAATTCGCAAAGGGAGCCAGGAGGAAGAGAAGGGGCTGCGAAAGGGGGGTGGGTCTGCTAGCCCAAAAGTCCTCGAAGAAAATCTAACCTCAAGGAGGGCAGAAAGATTCAAAATGAGGGAGGAAAGCAGGGGGTCATAGTAGGAAAGGGAGGCCCATCTCTTGATATTTATGCACAAGGGGGATGGGGTGGGACTTAGATTTCCAGAAGCGCGGGGACTGAGAAAAAGAGCACTGGGGGGGCTGCGTTTGCATTGAGGTCTACTCAATGGTAATTATCAAAGGAGGAGGGGAGGTCCTTCAGGAAGGGTAATCAACTTGTACATGATCTGTGCCAGGAAAGAAGTCATCCTGACTACCTGGGGGGGGGGACAGGCGAGCGGGGCAGGCAGGTGCCGAGGGGGTCCTCACGGAAAACTGTGATAATTTCGGTCGAACAGAAGAAGGCCTCACCAAGAAGACATCGGCGCCCGAAAAATGGGGGGACTCGGGGGAAGAGATCAAGGAGAAAGAGATCAGGGTGCTACCATGGAATCTATCAAACGAAAAAAATAGAAGAACTGGATAGGAGGAACATACAAGTCACCCATGAAAAAAAAAGCGATACTGGTAGGACAAAGAGTAGGTACGGGAAGCGAGGAAAAGCACGATTGATAATCCTCATCAAATGGGGAGTAAAGGAAGGTAGTCAACGAACCCTCGCGAAAAAGCATAGAAAGAGGAGGGGGGGGGGAACCAGCGCCGCAAGTCGGCTTATGCCGGCTATTGCGAAGGAACAGGTCTCATATCAACGTGAAGAGGTTTTCCAATGGGAAAGGGAATGATGCTCGAGAGGAAAGGCAGGAGAGTTGAGGAAAAGCCAACAGATGCGGGCGGCTCGCCGATGTGCGGAATTAAAAAAAATATGAGACCGACGGAAAGGAGAGCTATGAGCGCGAACAAAACGAATTACACAATACAAAGCGGTCAGCCGGGGGAAAAGAAGGGCAGAAAGAGTAGGAAGTCGGAAGGTAAGCAATAATTCATAAGAAGCTCCAGTCTTTGGCCGAATCATACGAAGGAAACGTACAGAGGGAGAGGATGAAAAAAGAAATCACCCGACCCGAGCGCGATATTCGAAAAAAGAAAAAAGTAAATTTAAATAATCCGGCATCGACGAGAGAGAAAAGAAAGGTGATGCCTTGGGAGTGAGAAGAAATGGAAAGAGATAAGAAGAGGAAAAAGGGAGGGTCGCAGCAGATCTTTTCCGAAAGAAAAAAGTCGAGAGAGAGGAGACCACCGAAGGCAGCAGGGAAGACGAAGACGCAGGAAAAGGAGGGGAGGAGCAGGAAAGGCGACATGCAAGCGCCTGCGATGCCCGCAGCGGACTGAGAATTTTGTAAAAAGAAAAAGAGCGAGGTGGCGCGGAAAGGAGGATAACAGAAAGGAGAAACGAACCCGGCGGGAAAGGAACGACACTCAAAAAATGCCCCCTCACGATTCGTAGGTGGGTAATAAGTCGAGGTAAAAGACGGCGGAATGAAACCGCACGGAGTTAGCGAGGGGCGTGTACCAGAAGAGAGGAAAGTTATAAAGAAAAGGAGAGGGGAGGGGAAGGAGTGGAAAAAAGCCCCTGCTACTTAACCCAAAAAAAAAACAAGCCAATCGAACCGAGGGACAATGAGTAGAGAACACAGGAAGCAAGTGGAAGGGGAGACGGGGCTCAAGACACTCTCACAAATAGAAGCAGAATTTCATCAAAATAAACAAAGCTCACGAAAGACAAGGGAATGAGTGCGGCAGGGAAAAAAGACGAAAACGGGGAACAGGGGGGCCAGCCGGGCGGATTTAGGTCGACTCCCGGAATCGAAATGGCAGGAACGAAGTCCGCCAGGAGGCAGGAGGGAAAGAGGTAAACGGAAGGAAAAGACCAAAACCCTCACCGGTCCTTCCTCCTAGGCCAAAGAAAGAATCCCCGTTCTTATTCCGCAACGGGCCAGCGGATCAAAAAAAGAAGAAGAGAAAGATGACCAAAAAAGATAAAAGATACCTAAAAAAGGAGGATTGGTGGAAAAAACAAATATGAGAAAAAGGACGCAGGGGGGGAAGAAGCAAATACAGCGAGGGGGAAAAAAAGGATGAAAGGGCCGGAGTTTTCCCAGTCGCGGAGGGGAAGGATATGGGAAACCGACTGGGGACTGCGAACAGGAGAGATGAGAAGAGCCCAGGAGAAGACCGCAAGCGGAAACAAGGGTCGATGCGCTCTATAGAAAGGTCGAAAGGAAACCGCCAGACCAAAAGACGAATCCAGAAGACGGGAACGGGGTAAATGTTCCCCCCGGAGATTAAACGAGGGCCAAGTGGAGAAAGGCAAGAACTGCAAGGGACACGGGTAGAGAAGGGGGGGAGAAGGAAATCGGGAAAAAAAAAGAGAACGGCAAACGTCTCAGACTCCAGTAGCCCCTTCAACGAGTCCACCCAACAAATTCCAAATGGAAAAATAAATAGTGAAGGGATCGAGCAAGGCAACGGCAAAGGAGAAGGAAAAAGGAACCGAATAAGAGAAGACGAAAGACATCCTGAAGAAGAGTCTTTTTAAGCTGCTCCATAACAGAGAGATAACCGCTTCCGCCCTCACTAGTATTGGAAATCTAATGCTCCAAGAAAAAGAACAGGGGAGAGAAAAAATCGGGTCGGGGAGGAGGAAAAAAACAAAAAAAAAAAACAAACCAAAACTGACAGATGGATTTATCAGGGAATGTGAAGGAAAGCCAGAAACTATACTGGGAAGGGGGGGAAGGGGCTTAAAAAGGGTCATCCCATGTTCATCTGGGGAAGGAATCCTAGGATACCGATCTTCTAGACCTGAGTCTTGCTGAGTAGGATGGCAAAGAGAAAAAGGTACCGGCTTAAAATCTCAACCTTGCCCCGTAAATTTCACTAAGGAAGTCAGGTCATGAAAGCCCGGGAGACGACCAAAGCAGAAAAAAAGGGGGAGGGGAGGGAAAAGAGAAGTGGGGGAAGAGAGCTGGTGCCGCTGAATTCAAGGGAAAACATTGAGAAGGAGATCTGCTGCGCGGAGAGCGGCTATCATAGGAGAAAGCTGAAGAAGAGGGGTAAGCGAAAGGGGGGGGACCGACCCATCTGGCTCTCTAATTCTCCTGTATCCATGGGCCAGGTAATGGGGGGGGCACGGATACCATGACGAGCAAGTGGGTGGGGGATAGGGGAGAGGAAAGGAGAAAGAGGACAAACGAGGAAATGCTGATCCGCGCTTATGAGGAATAACCGCTCCGGGTAAGGTCTATATGACAAGGTCAGCGTCGCGAGAGATAGGCCAGGTGGAAGGGCGCGGGGGGAAAAAAGGAAACAAAGGAAATAGGGCCGGCTGAGACTGGGTCGCAAAACGGATGTCCGGCTCTTTCGGGATAGTCAAAGGTTAGCTTAGAAAAGCGAAGGGCACGCAAAGAAACGTGGGGAATCAGGTGACCCGGGTAGACCTTATTGCCGGTTGCGGGAAAGACGACCTCGGGCACTGAAAAACCTCACCGTGCTGCAAGTAGGAGTCTGCGGAAGGAAAGGGGGAAAGAAGCGACGAGAAAGGGGTGGGCGAAAGAGTAGGCCCAAGTCTGGAGACGGGGTAACGACATCTCCCTCTATATCATCCGGCAAAGACAGGGGGACTAGGAAGCTAGGGAGGAGGAGAACTGAACTTCTAAAAGGAAAGGAAAGGAGAGGCTTTCATTCAGAAACTCTTGGACGGGAAAGGAGGGAGAAGGAAAGAGGAATGAATGTGCTCTTCAGGCCCCTGGAAGGTAAGTCCATCGAGAGTCGGCTCCCGTCTAACGGGGCGATGCCGAAAGAAAGAGGGGAAGAGGGAGCGCCGTGTGAGATCCCCCTTGCGCTCGGATAGAAAGCGCGACAGTAGGATATGAATATTACGGAGAGGGCCAAAAAGGGGTTCCGCAGCTTTTTATTCACTTGCTATTGGAAAAGACCTTTGAACAGATGCCTGGAGTAGTAACAGGAAGAGCCGGGAGGAGGACCGGGGGATTCGCCAACTCTAGGAACCAGTCTCAGGAGAACTAATCAGATCACCTCAGGGGAGAACTAAGAAATGAAGAAAGAATTTATCAAGCAGGAATGGGGGGGGGAGGGGACTAGAAAGAGGGGGTAAGCTTCAAGGAAAAGGAATCCCCTTAGTGCTAGAAAAGGAAATAGTTAAACCCTCGAGGAATGAGAGGTGCACGGCGGAAGGGATAAAGTGAAGGAGGGGAAAAGGAAGGAAGGAGGGGAGAGAAAAATGCTGGGGGAAGAGCAACGATAAAAAGGTCGTCCTCTTAGTAAAACCCAGAAGCTCGGGACAAGCCCCCGATCTGAGGAAAGAAATCGCGGGGAAGAGAAGAGAACCGGGGCGGACGCCAAACCTATCTCGTCTTTCGGCATAAAGAAAACGAAAATTGTAGGAACAAGGCGGGGGACGCCCGGGAGAGGAGTACGGGAGGGAAAGCTACCCGGGGTAATCTCTCCACCTCCAGAGCCATGTAGCAAATTTCTCATCCCCTAGGAGATAGTGTCCGAGGGCGGCTGTGAAAAGCGAGGGGGCAGAGGCGCTCAGCAGGGCGCCCCGGGCGGGTTCGCAACTGGGCATAAAAAGAAAGCGGAATATCCCTGATCTCCTCGGACCCTTGGAAGGGGCAGGTTCTAATCGAGGGGAAGGGGAAAGCGCGTACGAACTCTCTTGATAAAGCACAAGAAAATGGAAGTGATCTCCAAAAGATGCGGGATCCCATGACTTCTTCGAAAGGAGGAGCGGTGGGGAGGGGAGGAAGGGGGAGGAGGGGAAAGTAGGGGGGCGGGGCAGGATACCTGCCTGCACGGCTAAAAGCGGGGCCACTTGTACAGAAGGTTACCTGTCACTGTCTACTGACGCCAGTGCGGGGATAGGATCTTAAGAAGACTGACTGTTTGGGTGGGTACCGTAGGGAAGGAAATGAGAGTGTAGACGCCAGAAAAAAATAAAAGAGGGGAACCGAACCTCCGTTGTCACACGTGCCAGGGGAGGAGGAAGAATGCTGGAGGAGGGGGAAAAAAAGGGACCGGGGGGAAGGAAGAGGGGATGCCGTGGGGGCGGCCAGCACGCGCCCAAAGGAGGCGAATGTGTCTATACCAGGATGATAATGCACTCAGGACGAAGGGGAGGAGACCGGGGGAAGGAAGGAGAGAGAGAAAAAAACGGAGGAAAGAGAAAAGGAGACGGCATGCGCGCCCTCATCACGCTGAAGCGTTCCGCGTGAGAAAAGGTCGGCCGGTCAGTAGTCTCAGCGGAGTGTGGGATCATAACACGGTCAACGACGTCCGGGAAGAAGGGAGGGAAGCCAGCGGAAGGAAAACGGATAGAGCTTCCGCAGGGCTCCCCGACCAAACGGCGTCCTCGCATTGAGGAGGATTAGTCTTATCCATCTTAGGGGACGAATCTGGAACCGGGACGAAAACGAAAATCAGAAAAGAGGGAGAAAGGGCATGAAAAGAAAGGGTGGCCTCAATCAGGAATATCGGAAGGGAGGAATTTCATGTGAAAAGTTATAAGAGTCTGTCGCGTCCTGCCTGACAGACATCACGCCCTCGAGATAGCTCACGACAGAAAAGAAAACCCGCGAAAAGAAGTTGGAGAAGACCAGGGGAAAGGGGATTGCCGGGTCAACCAACTTAAGGGCTGGGGTCAGATGACAATCTTCGGAGTAAAGAAGCTATCATCACCGAGGTCGGGAAGGAAATAGTGAAAGAAACCAAAGAGACGAGGGGCGAGGAAGGAAGGCTATAAAGCCCCAATCCCGAAGCCCCCGCGCGCGTTGCGCCCGGTCGCCCCGGAAAAGATGAAAGATATTCAGCCTTAGGGCACCGACCTAGGGAGAAAAATTGGAGGGAAAAAGAAGAATAGAGGAGGGGGGGGGAGGACTGAAAGGAAAGGCACTTGAGAGTAAGAAGTACCTCCTCCAACAAAAAAAAGGAAAGCTCAAACCTTGAAAAACATATTAGGGGGGGGGTCAAAGGAAAGGGGTGTCAGAAAGAAGAGTAGAGGCAGCGGTGCGTAAATAATTACGGTGACACTCTTAATCGATCTTGGAGAAAGAAGGAGCGGAAGGGAGGAAAAAAGGGGGAAGTCTAGTAAAAGAAACTAACATGTGCGAGAAAAGATCAGGAATTCGTGAAAATATCATGAAAAGGACGGGATCCTAAGCGTGTCGCGGGGAGGAAGAAAGGATCAGGGGAGGAAGGTGCGGGATCAAAGAGAAGAAAACGAAAACCGACGCCCTCGCCAACCAAAGAATCTGGAAAATCTGTTACCAACGAATGCATAGAAATATCACCAAGGAACAGGCCTAGGACTCCTCAAAAAGGGGGGGAACCAATTAGAAACGGAGGCAAGAGGCGACGTGAGAAAAAGGAAACGGGGGTGACCAAGGGGGAGAAAGGACGACCTTACGAAGGCTTAGTTTCCCACTCGCCACGATGTGTACAATAAAAGGTCAGAATATGCCATCCTCGGCTCAAACCCATATGATCCCGAAAAAAATAGGAAAGGTCAAGAAGAATCCCAACCAGAGCTAAGACAAAGTTCAAAGCCGTAAGAGTAGCGTATAATGATTAACGAAAAACCTCAAGAAAGGGGCTGACACCCGGACTAGCGGGAATAAGCCAGAGATAGAAGAGGGGGGAACCGGTCCCGCTAGGGGAGAAGGGGGAAACGGAGGGACCGGGGGAAATGACCGCCTCCTCATTCCTCCCCTTATAAAAAGAGGCCGGTCCCATAAGGCAAGTCAGTGCCGAAGGGCTGGATGGATTAGGGCGCAGGTAGTAAGCACACCTCCAGAAAAGAGAGTCGTTGCGAACCTTGAAGAATCTGTCCAAAAAGAAACATGGTCGGCCTAATGAGCAGTTAACCGCAGAGGTGGGGGAAAAAAGGACGCAAAAGGAGGACTAGCGACCAAAACATCAGAAAAACTGCACGATTGGAAAAGGGGGTCAAGTCCGAGTCGCCATATAGATAATGAAATTGAGAAGGGGGGATCATGCCCTCTCATGGCGGACGAGACACCCGCTGACCTACTAAGGACTCCCGAAGAAAGATAGAGGACGCAGGGGAAAGGAGTTCCGTACAAATATGCTATGCGACCTTCCTCCAGATTACTTTTCGAGGGGCGCGCGAAAAAAAGGCCATCGAAGGCGGTTTAGGACGCACGAAGACACGGAGAGAGAAACGTCAGGCAAGCGGGGGGGGGGGGGGGCGGACCGGTAAGAAAAAAAAAACAAAAAACCCCACTAATCTTCTAGAAGGGATTTCAACAGACGATTGGGGGAAGGGCAGATAGGGGAAAAAAGACGAGAGCCGTTCTCTCCCGGGGATAGGGAAACTGATACTTCCAAACAGCATGCAGGTAACTCAATATCGCTTCACGGTACGAAATGAGGGGGGGAAGAAAGAAACAGAGGGGAAAGGCATGCCAGAGAGATAGACGAGGAGTCAAAGAAAAAATCAGAACAACCAACTGGGTAAAAAGAGGGAGAGGGGGGAGAGCGCGGAGGGAGGAAGGAATCCGGAGGAGAAGAAGCTCCAGTCGTTCCGGGGGGGGGAAGTTCTTCGTCTGTCTGGAAAGGAAGACGGCTGAAAGAATGAGACATCGCGTAACCAGGCACCGACGATCCTAGCGGCGTAAAAAAGTCAAGGAAAAAAGGAGGAGGTGAGCAAGGACAGCAAGGCCATTTGTCAAAGCGAGGGGTCTGATGGAAGGTCTACCATAGAGCCTTAGCTCCCGCAAGATCGAAAAAAAAGGGGGGAAGGCGAGAGCAGGAGGAAAAATCGGAACGCCACGGAGGACGGGTCCATCGGTAGCTAAAAAGGAAGAGGGGAGAGTAGGCAGAGGTAAATACCGCAGAGAAGGGGAGACGGGGGAGGTAGACAGAGGGGAAGCGCGTGTGCCGGGGGAGAGAGGGGGGGGCGAATGACTACGTTTCATCTCTTTGCATCCTAAAAAAAACTGTTCCCTCAGCAAGGGCCTCCCGGACCAGCTGTCAAGATGAACAAAATCCGAAAGGAGAAGTGGAACCTTGCCAGGGGGGAAGGGCGTGCATTTTCCATGCTGAAAAAAAGAGAGGAAGAATGTTGGACCAGATCCCACGAGAAACCAGAGTGCTGGGAGACTGGGATACCTCACAGAGAAAGGAGAGATCGGCGAGGGAAAGAAGACACAAAGCGGGTGCTGCGAAGCGCCGTGGCAACTCCCCGGAGAAGGGGCAGGAATTCATGATGCCCTGCCAAAAGTCGAGGTCCAAGTTTAACCGGAGAAACGAAAAATGGGAGGATGCTGGGAGGAGGCAAGGGAATCCCGATGTGAAGGAAGGAGAGGGAATCTCTACACTAAGAGGAAACGAAGGCCAACTGAGAACAAGGGGAGGTATCAGACGGTGGCGACTAAAGAGAAGAAGTTCGGGGGGGGAGAAAAAAGGGAAAAAGGACTCAGAGAAGGGGAGCCTAGGGTTTGTGATCACATTTTCCAAAACAGAAAGCAGGAGGCCAGGGGAACGCACGAATTGTGACGTCGAATGGATTAAAAAGCAAAAAGGGAAACTTGGGAGAGGAAGTAAGCGGGAGAAGCGCCAAACCATGGTATAATCGGGGTTCTATATCTGAGAATAAGGGCAATCGATTCATCTAGGGAGAGGATCGGAGCGGGGAAAACCAAGGGGGGGCCTGAAGGAAGGGATTCAGAGTCCTCGACGACGTCTGCAGAGAAGCTAAGATTGATTGAAAGGAATGCGACCGGCCGAAGGGAGGGACGGCCTAAGGGAAGAAAGACAAAGAGGTAGACAAGGGGCCGAGCGGCACTATCGAACTTTGACGTCCCGGATTCTTCGACCAAAGAAGGAAAAAAATGAGGCTCCGAAAAATACTCCGGGAGTCTGGGAAACAGAAGGCTGCCGAGGGGAGAGGGAAGGAATGGGCGGACAGGAAGGAAAAAGGGAGAACCTAAGAGCGGAAAGAGGAAAAGAAGAATATCGGATCTAAACTCTCTCATGAGGACTTGGCATAAAACGAGGCCGGCTGTCCAAGATCGGGTCGCACTACGAGGGAAAAAAAAAACTGAGGAAGAGGGCAAAAGGGGCTGGGACGGTGGGGGGGGGTCGATATAGAATCTACTGAGACTAGCCTTGGTCGGGAAGACCTAGGAAGTGGCTACCTCGGTGAGGGAGAAAACGCCGCATGCTCGAGGCAAGGAAGAATGGAGGGAAAATACTCAAAAAGAAGGAAAAGGAAAGGGATAGATGCAGGGGCACGCTGGTCTTCGAACTAGATGGGTCGGGGTTTGTGAAAAAAGGAGAGGTCGTGTAATTTATTAGACGGAATGGGGCTACCGCGACGGGGAGACCTGCATGGCTGTGAAAGGGGCAACTTGAGGGACGAGATCGCGAAAAAGCTCACTAAACTTAAAAAAGGCCGCAGGACTTTCGTGGGCGAGATCAATAACCGGTCTCAAGAGGGGCGGGCGAAAGACTTGCAAAAGAAAGGGAAAAGAACGCACATTCTAATGCCCGACGCTCGGGAAAAAGGTCCTTTCGTAATCAAATACAGGGGAAAGAAACTCTGGCTGCCAAAGGAACGTCAGAGGGGAGGACATGTGGTTGCTGGAGGGAAAAGCAAACTGGCGCCCTACGGCGTGGAATACCAGATGAGGACCGGGGAAAACTCTTAAGAGAAGCGGGATTGTCGGAAACGGAGAATAGAAAAAACAACGGCGGAGAAGAGAGAGGAAGAAGAATGCTTGCAAAGAAGCTAGACGCGTTGATGAAGGGAAAATCGCGTTGTAAGACCCGTCGTCCGGTACCTAGCAGGGAGTGCTTGATCCTAACACAAGGACGGAGATCCTCGAAGCGCAAGCCGGCGTCACCCTGAAGAGCTCGTTAAAAAAAAGAGTTGGCAGAAAAAGGAAAAACTTTTCGGGGGAGGATGGTGGAAAACTGCGCAAGGAACCGCAGTTAGCCGGTTGAGCGCAATCCTCCGCGACTCATGGGAAGAAAAGGGAAGGCAGGAAAGAGAGTAAAGAAAGAGATGTCAGAGGCCGGCGCCTGCACCACTACATCGCTCTATTCGGGCACAACCGGAAAAGAAGAAAAACAACCCCTTCGATCAGTTCGAGAACCACGTTTCCAGTGCCACGGCCGTAGTAAAAAAAAAAACATTAAGGCGTGGGGCAAGAGAGCAGAAAAGCCTTCGAAGAACACCAAGTCGAAGCAAGAGGCGGACCAGAACCAAAGGAGTCGAAAGAGAGGAGAAGAAGGAATAGGAAGAAAAAAAAAGACGTGGGACCGCACGCAAGGAAGAAAGAAGTCCGGTCTTCGGCTAAAGGGAGTGTCCAGGAAGAAATGCCCGCCTCGAATTTGGTGGCTGACAAAGAGCGATACGGTGGAGCCGAGTCAAGAAGAGGGGACTTCGGGGAAACAGGAAGAAGGCGCCCACAGGAAAGGAAGCACCCCCAAAATGCCAAAAGACCCGTATCAGCGAAATGGGTTGGGGTTGGCAGAGTAACGCTTCGATGGGGAGACATGGATTCAGAGACGCGAGGGAAAAAAGGGAAAGTGAGCGAGGGGGGCGGGGAAACCGTGCCTTTATAATGCAGGTCAAGAGTAAGAGAAAAACGATCGACAGAAACGTCAGGGCGATCTTCCTCAGCAGCCGAAGAACGACGCAGAGGACAGGAGCAGGAGGGAAAGGAAAAGAGGGGGGGGGGGGAGGCTCAGTCAACGAAGCTCCTAACAAGGAAAAAAAGTGACCATCGATTGCCACTGATGATCATTAAACTAAAGGTCTAACCGGGCCAGGATCCGCTTCGAAGAAGAAGAGTGGGAAAAGGGAGAGAAAGAGGGAGCGAGGGACGAAGGTGCGCAATGCCGTCGGTGTGTCCGCTGTGAAGGGGGCCCGAGGTCAAAAATTCTGGGACCACTCGCAGTATGTCCAACATAAGAGGCACGCGCTGCAAGAAGCGAAAAGAACAAAAAGGACGCAGTCAGGGATGAGGTAGAAAAGCAAGAGGAAGGAAGAAAACACCTGGACTCAAGTTAGAAACTTAAAACTATGTAGCCTTAGATGGACTCGGGGAAGAGAGGTCAACACTTACCTTGGAAAAGCGAAGCATTGTCCCTTTTGGAATAAAGTGGCTAGTGACTTCGTTGAAAGGCAGGGAAAAAGAATGGGAAAAGAAAGCATGTTAATTGGCGCCGACTCCCATGCGCGTCTTAAGCCCCTCTTCTAAAGAGTTCTAAAATCCGTGCGGGAAAAAAGGGGAGGTCAGACAGAAAAACTCCTCAAGAAGAATCGAGAGGGGGGAGGTGGCGTTCCCAAAGAAAAACTAGTCTTCGAATAATAAATGGGAATCCGAGACACTCATAGGTGAGTCTCATGTTGCGCGGTCCAAAAGGGAGAGCTGCAGGAAACCATCCAGGGACCCCTTGCAACTATTTCAGTGGCAAAAGGGCAAAACGTCGCCCATAAGAGAGTAGATGAAGCACCGGGGGAAGGGGAAGGCAACTAAAAAGAAAAAACGCCCAGAACTAACTTCAGGATCTCCCTCCTTCGTCATCGAGGAGGTTGGAGCCCGTCGCCCAAGCGCATGCCGATAATCTGACCGCGCCGCCAGGACCGACTGCACCGCGAAGAAAGAGATCGAAAGACCTCCGAGGAGGGGAGGAAGACATCGGCTGCGCAGCGCTTCAGC
>Ga0179593_1419114_pt1 | contig 23430 bp, 15 predicted proteins | sample CZODoug2_1_08_16_FD_185931 | JGI IMG/M metagenome (GOLD analysis project Ga0179593, IMG submission 185931) | Vadose zone soil fungal communities from Angelo Coast Range Reserve, California, USA - CZODoug2_1_08_16fungal (PacBio error correction) | ecosystem: Environmental > Terrestrial > Soil >...
CCCGCAGCGGGAACAGGAGAAGGGGAAGAGGAATGAAGGGAGAAATGACTTTGATGTCGACGGCAAAGCCCCCACACTGGGGGGGGGTGAAGTGGCTGGGGCGGGACGAATAATGTATCAGAAAGTTGAGATTCAGGGGGGACTAATTTGTCGGTGGGAAAGACACTTAAGACACGGGAGACTCCGGAATATTGTTCACAGCAAAAAAAAGGGAAGCTGGGGGGCAATAGCCACGAGGGAGAGCGGGAGGGGATTAAAAGATGAAAAATCTTCTTGGAAAAAGTCTACTTAGGGTCTCTCCCCTCCCGACAAGTCAACCGGCGGGGAAGAGCCAGTGAAAGCTTTCCAAAGGAGATGGATCAACAAACTTAACCCTGACTGATTTGGGACGACCATGGGCAAAGGGGGGGAGGGTCGATAAAAAACCTAGGCCACAATCCAATAAACCGACGTGGAAAGGGAACCAAGACGAAGGGTTGTAGACTATTGGGACATTCACCTAACCTTACGAAAGGGAAGGTCAGTCAAACCCGGAATTGGAAGTCAATATGGGAAGGAGAAATTATCTGGGTGGGGAAAAATCACGGCGCATGCCCAAAGATCCGGTTAAAAAACGAGTCTTCGTAAAGGCATCGCATGGAAGGAAACCCCTGAAGCCCTTTCAAAACTCGCGGCTTTCAAAAACGCAGCGTAGAAGAAGGAAAAACGTAAAAGAAACACTGAAAAGTCGCGTAACGCGACGGCCATCTCTGAGTCCCTGTGGAACTAAGGCGGAAAAATTACGTGGGGACCCACTCAAGGCTGTCGCTGTCAAACGGGGGGGGGAGGCACCAGATTAAAACCCCTGAAAACATAGCCAAGGACCGTCTAGAGTAGAAAAACTCGTGGCAATCCAAACAGGCGACTAGACAAAAAAGAACCAAAGGTCCCACTGCCTCAAAAAGATAAGCGGATGAGGGGAAGCAACGAACTACCAGCCCAGCCAAAGGGGGTAGAAAGGGCGAGCTGGCAAGAGGCGTAACGTAACAATTCCTCGAGGAAAATTCCAAATTCTATCAGCACCGCGCACTGCCCACCGGAGTCGGCCACTGATAAATGGGGGGAAAAGCCGGGCTCCCCCCTACCCGTAGAACCGGCTCAGTCTTTCATCAAAGGAACCCACCGCGCGACGGGGCATAGAATGCTGGAAAAGGACCCTAAATCCGAAGAGGGGGAAAAAAAAGCAGGAAAAATAAGCAGAGATCGACATTGGGGTCCCTGGCAAAGTACGCGGGTTCCTGCGTCGAAAAAAGAATCGTCCAAAAACGGGTCGGTCAAACACAAACAGAGTCGCCGGGAAGGAATTGTCAAGTCAAGGGTATCGGGGAAGAGCATTCACGGAGGGGCCAGCCGGTCGCGGGCAAAAGGGTCCATCATAGGGGCGTCCATGCCGCGACCCCGCCGGGATTCCAGGGGAGTGGGAAAATACCTCGCGGACTAACTGAAAAATTGAAGTTACCAGCTCGACGGAAAACCGGAGTCGCTCAGAAAGATCGGGAGCGTCCGTCACTTTACGGGGAAAAAAACTGACGGGAAACTGGCATCGTGTGTGCAAAGGCGAGAGTGCCGAGAGAAACGAAAGTTAGACAAGACAGATGGGAAAAAAATGGTCGACGCCAAAGGCCAAGGGACCCGAAAAAAAAGCGGGAATCATTGAGAGGTGGGTAAGCCAAGGGGGGGGGACGCGGGACCAAATGCATTATCTGAACCAAATTTGAAGAAAAACTGGCGGGGTTGAACAGGGAAAGAAACAAACCAAAGAAAAAACTCAAGCATGCGAAAAAGGGGAGGGGGGGTGTACATGAGCTGGGGGGGGTCTAGAGGGGGGGGGGAGGTTCAAAGGCGACAAGCTAAAGAAATTGGGGATGCGAAAAGGTTGAGGGGGGCCCGAGGCGAGAGGAGCAAGTCTGCAGGGGTGGACCGTCAAATCGTCACACGAAATTGGCAGACCGATACAAAACGGGAGGGGGCCGGGGTCTCTTTTCGGGTAGGAAATCGGGAAAAAAAACAGGAAATAAAACAAGACGAATCGCACGGAGGTGATAAAAAAAAAAAGCGCGAAGGGGGGGGGATTCATCGGGGAAACATTTGGAAGGAGGGGTATAAGTGCCGGTCCGGCGGAGTGTCAGGGGGGGGAGTGACGTACTATGGCTCGGAGGGGGGGGACCTCATACCTTCACGCGCCCTTTCAAGGCCGGTGTGGGCTCTACAAAGGGGTGAAAATAGGAACTAGAAGTCGAATGAGGGGCACGTAAAAAACTGGTCGTCCGGTACACTACAAAAGCAAGCTGGGGGGGAATCCTTGAACCAGGGAGAAAAGGAACGCGGTAGGGATGCAATCGGGGGAGGAACTGGGGCTTTAAGAACATCTGAGGGGCTAGGAGAGGGTGCCGAGTGGGCGAAAAGAAGAGGACAGAGTCAACGGATGTGAAGTGGACGTCGAACACGGACCACCAAAGTGTCCGTCCGACCATCAAGGGGAAGCAATGTCAAAACAGCGAGTTGGCTCGGGAAATCCTAGGGGGCATCCCGGCAGAAGCATGGGTCAAAGTTAATGCAAAAGAAAACCAGGGTGAGATGGGACCGGCTCAGGAGAATGAAAAGGTGAAGCGAAAAGTCAAGTCGCGAAGGTCATGCTACAAACACAGATTTTGATAAACCGCAGATCACGGGGAGGAAAAGGCGGAACTTAAGGCTGAATGGACCGCCCGTCGGCCTTCCAGGAAGAAACTGGAAACTGAAATAACAGGCTGATGCTAAGAAAAGACAAGGTGAGGGGAAGTATTTGCGCAACCGCGGACAGTCACAGGACTTCCAAGCCAAGGGACGGAAGAGATAGGGGAGTCAAAAAAACTAAACCGCCTGAAAATTAAGCACTTAAAATTTGAAAAAAAATGGCAGGGGGGCCAAAGAGGACGTGTGGCTGGACGTAATAGGGAAGGGTGCGGCGGAATGAAACTGGAAACAGATGCACGCGCGAAAAGGACGAAAATGGGCTACACGGAAATAGAATGACGACAACAAACAAAGGGGGAAAAAGGTGGCAGCAATTGACGCCCGTGGTGGGAAAGGTGGGAAGAAACATTCTAACACCTAAAAGGGTTCCCGATCGTCCTGGAGAGTCACCAGGGCGAAACTCCAAATAAGGCTGCGGGGCAGTGGATGTCCAAAAAAACGGGGCACGTGGTTCGCTGGGACTGCGTAGGGGGCATGAAAGCGAGGCTGGCAGGCAACAACCTCCCTGGGGAAGACGGGCAGAAACGCTGGAAGGTCCGGGCTAAAAAACTTGGGCTCTAACTCAAACAAAAAAGGGAGAGAGAGGAACCGTGGTATGGGGGCCTCCTGACGCAAGCGGAGGGGGGAGCCCGATCGGCAAAAAAAGCTGATTTCTGGAAAAAACACGACTGTCGGCATCAAAAGGAATGGAGTCCAGCCTAGCAATCAAAAACAGGGGGGCGGGTACACACGCTGCCCAGAGGTGACGAGAAGAAGGAAAGAGGACCGCCTAAACTGCCGGAAGGGTGTAATGGAGAACCTGTTCGCCACCAAAAAAAAGGAATGTCAGCTCCAAGCCAAAAAAGAAGGGGTTGTCTTCAAGTCATAGCGAAAGACGGAAGTACCCTCCTGGGGGGGGGTTGAAGAAGAACGTTTCATCACGCTAACCGTATCCGAGAAAGGGAAAAAACCCCCGGAAGCTTGACCCTGCCATGAGAACGGAAAATGAGGGGAAGGAAAAAGGAGTCGTTGATGCCGGAGAGCGTTCCGTCTTTTTCAAATACTGGGGGGACGGAAGTGAATGTACTGTGGCCAATCACGGAAAGAACTGGGAAAACTTTCCGAAGGAGGAATTGTGCAAGGGGAGGGAAGGTGGTCCAAAAGCAAAACAAGGAAGGAGCGGGCAGGGAACCTGCCAGACCGCATGACCCAGTGCCGAAGGCGCCAAGGGATTGGTCTGAATGTAGAAAGGGGAAAAGACCAGACGAAGTTGCAAGGACTCGACGAAAACCACAACACGCACACGGAAAAAAGGCAGCTCACAGAGTGGATTGCAGGTGGTGAGGGAACGTAAAAGCAGCGGGCAAAAACGGGATGAATCAGAGGGTACCAGAAACCAACGGCGAAGGGGGTGTCGCGGACCAAATCAGGACCCGTAAAAGGAGCACAAGAGTTTCGACGCAAGGACAAAACTCAAAGTGAGGAAAAAGAGGGTAAGGATTCAGGCCTCACCAATGGCGAGACCGAACTATCGATGAAAACCAAGCTTGTCGACAACGGCAAGCAATAACACCGAGGAGATCGAACGGGGCAGAAAAAGATAAAACAGTGGGGAGAGGGGGGTCGGGGGGAGGGACCTGCGACCTTGTAGAAAGTAAAAGAGAAGAAGAATTACGGATGTCACCAGCGGTGAAAATCAGTTACGACCCACCAAAGCCCGTGATCGGCTGGAGGCGGGGGTCCAAAAGGGCAATGCTAAACAAGAGAACTGCATTGGGGGGCAACCTCTAACATCCCTCGTACGTTGCATCTAAGCTTGAAACTGAGGTAAGGGTTCCACTTTCCCAAGGAATGACCTGAAAGTAAATTAAACTACACCTTACGTCTTTCGTGCTGTCTTCGGTTAGGGAGAAACAAAATGTGGCAGAGATTTCGGCCTTCACGAAACAATCTCAAACCTTGAAAGATGACCTGTGTCGAGGCGTCTGAAACATGGGGAAGTGGGACTTATTTACTGGAATAAAACAAAGCGAAACTTTCGAGCCGGAGGTCGGAGGGCAAACAGTCCAAAAAGAGGGGCAAGAATCCACGTGTCTGGAGGAAATGAAGAAAGAGAAAGAAACATCCTAATTCGTAAGTGGGGAAAAAGGTCGCAGCGGGCAAAAAAAGGGGGGTGGGAAAAAAGGGTCGGGACGAGTTTAAAAACAACGGAGAAATCAAGTAGTGGGCACCTTGGTAAAAACTCCTTCAAGGGGTGGAGGCACGTTCCACCAAGACTGTGGGAAAAAAGCTCTTCATCTGCCTGAAAAGGCTTTTTGAGGACACCGTTGGGGGCAGGGGGCGGCAATCAATTGTTGGGTGGGGGGGGGGGGGGGAGGACTGTGGGGGGGGGACCTAACTTTCCTGAATCTCGAAACTCTTATGCGAACAAGAGGAGAAAAGGCTCATGTATGAAACTACGAAGTTACGGAAAGTCCTAATGAGAAAGCGCCGGGTGGAATGCAAGCTGTAGCAGCAAAAGAGGCTTACAGCTAGTTAGCTGAAGAAAAAAGGAGAGCAGAAGAGTGGACGGCGCGGAATTAGAAGGAAAAAACGGGACCAAACAACTTCTTTCCTCAGTGGAAGTTTCTGACCGATCCCCGGAATGAAGGGACACGCAGAAGAAGAAAGTAGGCGGCCCGAAATCCGGGACGAGGGAAGGCGACAACGCAGGAAAACGGGAAGGATGGCCAGGGAAAATGGGGACATAGCTGCAAATGCCTTGGGGGCCGCTCCACGGCGCTGTTGGGTTAAAGGATGGAGGGGGGAAAGAAAAGGGGGTAATTGCACTTTCGTAAAAAAATCGTAGAATGTGGGTCCAGCTGGGGGCCATGCCGGAGACGGTCAAGGGGAGGTGGGGAAAAAGATACAACGTCGATCGGTTCAGGAACTGCAAGGTAAGGAAAAAGGGGGCGAGAAGGAAAGGGAAAAGAGGAACCGGGGAACGTTAACCCCTTGGGAAGCGGCGACAGCTTACACGTTCGGGAGGGTGCGCGGGGGAAAAAAAAACGAAACTCGATCCATTGGAAAGATGGAGGCAGGGGAAGAAGGGAAGGGGATTTCCAGAACGGGTGCTTGGGGATGCCAATGTTAAGCCTAAGCGGGAGCAAGGGGAGAACCTGTGGGGAATGCAAAGAACTTGAACCAGGAGAGCAGGTGGACGTGTTAACCCCACGTAGGGGAACCGCCTGAGTGCCACTCCAGCCTAAGGCGGGATAGACAGAACGCCAAGAAGGAAGGGGGGGATTAACCCTCCTTATGAACCATATCCAGGGGAAATCAGCACGAGAAAATTTGAAGGCGTCAGATTCAAGGCGATGAAGGAGATGGAGTCACGTAATAGCGCAAAAAAAAGTGGAAAACCCGAGGGTGGCTCTTGACGAGGATTCCATGAAGAGGAAAAAGGGGGTAAAAAAAATTATGAAGGGAAGGGGTGCAAAGGGGGGGGCAAAAGATAGCTGTTCCGGGGGGGTTCGTGAAAAAAGGTTCAAACTCGGCAAAAACGAGTACTGTGACCATTTGTAAAGAGGGGACGGTAATGCGCAAAGGACAGGGAAAGGAGAGAAACACAGTGGCATGTCGAAAACCGGCATTCGTGGGGAGGGTGCTGTCCTGAGTCCCAGATCCATTACTCGCTGAGACTGTGAATAGGGGGGAACGGGCCCAGGGGAAAAAGGGAGGGATTGCCTAATGCAGGGAATTGAAACTCCTTAGTCCTAGGGGGATAAACGCCATCGAAGGGACAGGAGTGGTAACAGAAAGGACAAAGGGTGCTGGACAAAGGATTCAGAGTTAACAAAACGATTGCTCGCGTTCCAAACAAAGGAAAAAGAGGGGGGAAACTGTCCAGTAAGTAAGTCTCCATCCCATGAGGACCGGGGGGGGGGGATGTGAGGGGAAGACATCAAAGCCTGGGGGAAGACGAGGGGTCGAAAGACACGGGACCGGCAGGGATCTAAGAAAAAAAACTGAGGGGGGGAGAGCCGAAGCTAGAAAAAAAAGGGATGGGGGCTAAATCTCTTTCTAATTTGGGGGGAGGGAAAAGAAATCCCCCCACTGTTATTCCGGGATTATACTAAGAGGACGGTTATCTGAGTCAGGGGGGAATAAGGTTATGTCGAAACCCGTACGAACGAGTGAACTCCCGCTAGAAGAGGATAAGGGACACCAGGAGTGGCTTGCCTGGGACCCTCTGCTGGGAGAAGGGGTAGGATAAATAGCTTCTTAGTTGCCCAGCGGCCAGGGGTATAAATAAAATAGCCGAAGGTAACAATCAGAAACTCGCCAGTGACTCAAACGGGAAGCCCCGATCTTTTCAGGGAAAGAAAAGGGCCCTACTTGGGTTTCGACCATGGACTTTGGCCTGGGGAGATCCCGTCTTGGCTGTCGAAAAAGAGGGGGGAAGGGACAAAAGGTCCACAACGGTCATCAAATAAAAAACGACGGTCTTATAACGAGGGTGGGAACAGGGTCAACCGAACCGGATACTCATGATAGGACGGGGGAGGGGGCCCAACGGCAACTGGGGGCAAACACTCCTGACATTGCAAAGGCTTACATTAAGTCCTGCAAAAAAGAACCGGGGGGACAAAAAAATCTAGAATTACAATCTCACGGACGACTGAACTGCCGCCCTTGTGCCATTTGCGCTGCTTAAAAAAAACCGCTCTCTAGGAAGAAGGGGGGACAGGGACTAAACCGGCCTGCGGGGAAGAAGACGAGGAAGTAACAGACTCATGACCATGGGTGGGCCAAGTCGTTAACTACGAGTGGGGGGAAAAATCACCTGCTCTCTACGGGTAGGACACCGTCTCCTACAACTAGAAGAAAAAGAAGGGGGAAAAGGGGGCAATTACCGGCCCCACCATGCAGAAAAAAAAAGCCCGGAGTTCCCCTGCAACAAAGGGAAAGATGATGGCGCGAGCGAACCAAAAATCCAACAAGGGGGGAGACTGGCGAAAAGAGATAAAAAAAAAAAGAAGTAAAAGTTGACTCACGTAAGAACGGCCCGTTCGAAAGGAAAAGACCATCGCAGATGAACCGACATACATTGGGGGGGTCGAGGCTGCTCAACCAAAAACCTTCCCCAAATCTCAAGCCGAAAGACCCCGATAAGAGGGGCAGGGAGAAGGAAATCTTTCACCTCCATAAGGAAAAAAAGAGCTCTGCGCCCCATCAAGTCAGCGAAAGAAAATAGCCATTTGGGGTGTACACCTTGCCCTGGAAGCGGGGTTCCTGCGGGGAAACGAAGACTCGTACCCGGAGGCAGGAAAGCACAAGAAATCTCCTTCATCGGGCCTGTAATGAGGGGGGGGGGGGGAAAGAGGGTTAAGAAGCACGTCAACGGCGGCCAAACTGTGGAGGGAGGGCGCGGCGTGGAGGGGGGGGAAAAGGTAAAAAAAGGCAAAACGCCGGATGAAGGAACCAGCGTGAGTTCACGAAGAAGACTCGTTCAGCTCCGGGGGAACTTGTCTCAGTTGGAAAGACTCGCCCTCACCTGAGTAGAAAAAAAAAAAAAAAAATCGGTATCCCCTAGAAAGGGGACGAAAAAGGACACGTAGGGGGTCATCGTCTTGTTTCCGTAAAAGAAGAGGTTTTCCGATATACAAGTGGGGGGAAAAAAGGCATATGACACAAGATTGAATATCCAAAGAGGGGGGGAAAAAAGGGAAAACTCAACAAGATAGCGAAAAGGGAAGGATGAAAGGGAGAAAAACGGGGGACGCTGCTGAAAAGGCACCTGGGAAAAAGTTGACGAACACAAAGAGACATGTTTTGCGCGGCCAAGAGAAGAAAAAAGACGCGCGCATGCTGCGACCGTGTTTTAAAAAGCAGCGAAGTTTGAAACGACAGAGTCAAAGGGAAGCCCGCCGAGGGGGGAAAGGACTGAACGGGCGAAGCCCCAAGGCCGACAAGGAGGAGGGTGTGTTCGCGATAGGGGACAATGCCAGTGGGGCAGACGCTATAAAGAAGTAGGACAGAAGTGTGAGATGGGTGACGTGACTGAAGAAATCAGACCAAGGCTATCAAAAAAAGAAGAAAAAAAAGGTAAAGAGGGTCCGGACCGGCCATAAAAATGGTTCATAGGGGGGGGGGGCTCAGTGGGGCCTGTACCGGAAAGTGTTCTGGCCATAGAATTATTTATGGGGGGGAAGTGAACGAGCGTTTCGGGAGTCAGGGCAGGCCGTGCCAGAACGTCACGAAATGTCTGCCTGGGGTTATCAGAAAGAGGGGAACGAGGTTTTACATCTTCAGACCTATCATGAAGGGAAAAGGGGAACACGGGTCAGCCGGGGAAAAAAAAAAAAAAAAAAGAAAAAAAAAAAAAAAGAAAAAAAAAAAAAAAAAAAAAAAAAAAACCAGTAAAACATCAAAAACGGTTCTAGGATAACATTTCGACCTGCGATTTGAAGGTGTTCCCAGTACGGTCTTTTGGGCTACGGCGTGGCATCTCGAGCTGATAGTAGACGGATTGGGGAAATTGGTACTAAGCCTCGTCAAACAGTTACGGTCACGGAGGGGATGGCTCTAAACGGCCTAAGGGGGAAGAGGGGGCCGGGAAAAGACAAAAACTGGGACACCACAAGGGGGGGGGGGCTAGGCATACTGATCATAGAAAATTGTCAACGTTCATGGAAAAAATACCAACTGTAGAGAAGGGGATCACGCTCTTCAACTGAGCGGGAAAGGGGGGAGTAAAAAAAGGAATCAAAAAGGGAAATCGGGGTCTTCTAAAAAAAAAAAAATTTGAGACCCTCGCCGGGGCGCCCGGGGGGAGAGGGACGCCTAGACTTGAAGTGAACCGCCCGCTTGGCTTTCTGAAAAGGGGAGAACCATCATCGAATCCTAAAATTTGAGAACCAAAAAAAGCTGGCCTTACCCAAGAACGAAACGACGGAATCGTAGGATCAAACGGAAAAAGAAAAATCCGCCAAGAAAGAATTAACTGCACATTCTGTAAAAGGAAAGCATGTTCCAAAGGACCGGGGGGCAAAGTAGACGGGTAGCTGAGGGACTAAACCGCGAGGGCAACGCGCGCGGTACGAAACTCCAGAGAGGTAAGAGCCAACTCAACGGCGGGTTCGAATCTCCTGTTAAAATAAGGAGAATTGTGCGGTGGGCAGGAAAAAAGGAGGAACCCACACAGGGTGGGTCGAGCTTGGAGCTGACACCTCTGCTGCATGGCAAAACTCTTCGGCAAAAGTTAGGTTAAAAAGAGATAGAGTGGGGGAAAGGCTGGAAGGACGGTACCCAGTCATGACAAAAACACAAAAAAAGGAGAGGACTGGTCCCAAGCAAAGCTTGTTCAGATCGGGCCTCCGAGAGCAGGAAGGAAAGAAAGAACAGACGGGGGATCTACAACAACACCAGGGGGGAGGAAAAAGAAAGGGAAAAAGGGGACTCAACAAGGGGGTGGTTACCCACAGTTCGCGAGGCCCGAGAGGACACCATCTGAATGAGGAATCCGGCACGCCTGAGTCCATTACCCAAGGGAAAGAAGTTCAGGCCACTCTCCAACGTGTGACATCACGGGGGGAACACAGAGGGGGGAAACCAAGTAGGCAAGGGTGCAGTCATCAACCTCTCCTCACAAGGGGGGGAGGTAAAGCGGTTTCGCCACCGAAAACAAAGTCTTTCAAAAGGGGCTGAAGAACTGAAAAAAGCCGGGGGGGGGGAAGTTACGAGGGAAGGGGGAGGAGGAGGCCAATCGACGCGTTAAATTCCGTGCCAGGTGCCAGTCTCTCATTCTAAGTATAGGGCATGAAAAAAGGCTCCCACTTCTCAGGAACCAAGGACGGAGATTAAGAATCGGAGAAAGTCAGTCAGGTAGTGTTGAGGCCGATATAAGTAAGGAAGTGCGTTCTGTGGGCCGACAAGTAAAAGGGGGAGCTTGCTCATCCGCTGCCAACTCAAAGGGGACGCAGGGAAGGCTCAGGGCCGGTGAAAGGGCACAGGCATGAACGAAGGAAGCGGGCCGGGTAACCTCCAGAAGAAGTGGAAGGGGATAAAGGGGACGCTGGCTAAGTCTCAAACGCTTGGGGGTGGACCAGAGTTCAAAGTGGTTGGGGGGGGGGTTTATTTGGTTGGGGTTTTTGTTTGGGGGTGGTACTACTGGGGGGGACGTACGACACGGCATGGTACAACGCGCTCGACGAAAACTCTGCCAAAAAGAATGTACAAGGGTATGGGGGGAAAGGGGGGGGGGGGGGGTTAAGTTTGGGGGAAAAAAAAGCTTCCAGGGATGCTCAAGATATGTACCCTATCCCACACACCATCGGCCCAGTGGGGTATCTTACCATATCAATCCTTCACTGAGCAGGGGGGAAAAAAACAGAAGTGGAAGGGAAACTTTTAAATGTGGGAACACTCTCCCTATAGGAAGAGAAGACTCAAGAGTCAACATTCAAAAAAGAGGAATCAAGACACCGAAAAAGACGGGGCCGGGAAACAGGAACGAAACAGTTTGGAAGCGTCTGTTGAAGGGGGAAAGGAAAACCCAAATGTTTTAGCGTACGACTCAGGGGGAAGATGAGAGGAGGTTTCACTCAGAAATTAGCCGTGATCGTAAAAAGATAAGGGGAGCGGGAGGTGGAGGTGAGGGGAGGGCCAGGGGGGGGGGGGCCATCTAGAAAAATACGGCAAATAAAACCAAGACCTAAAAATCAGAAAGGACAGACAACGGAAGGTTAGGCACGGTTCACAACGGGTTCAACTAACAAGGAAGTCCTGTCGAGCACTGAGGGGGAGGAGGCCAGCGCGGCGGAGCCGGTTGGGGGAAACGAGTGGGAAAATCACTTCAGAGAACACGTATCAAATGCAAGCAGTCGCGCGTCTGAACCATTCGGGACAGTGGTCTAGAAACCACAAAACAGAAAAGGAGGAAGGTGCTTAGGGGTCTCGGGCCAAAGCAAAAACTAAAACCTGGAGGGCCAAGTGCGGGAGAGTCTGAAAATCTAGAAACCTAAATAGAAGCGCGAGGCAAGCGGAGAAAGAATGTCGCCCTGAGGGGTCGGCGCTGGCCAGTCAAAAAAGGAGAAGAGAGGGGATTCAACTTGGGGTCAGAGAGGAGTTAGGAGGACGGCAAACCAGGGACGCCCGCATCGATTCAAGGGAAGGAAGGAAAGCGTGGGGCTGCCAAAAGGTACAAGCGTTGGCTTTCCGGAAAATTAGGGGGGAAAGACAAAGGGGGGAGAAACGGTTCTCGTCGCTGTGAAAACTTCGTTTCATGAAAAGAGAGTTGAAAAGACGGGCTAAAAGGTATTTCAAAGAATGAAGGGGGGGGGCAAGAACGATGCACTGGATGGAGCGACACAGGGTCGGTCACCGAGCTTTAACAGCAAAAAATAAAGGGCGGAGATGAAACTATAGGGGGAAAATCAACGATATTTCAATAACGTCTTTTCCTGAGCGAGGATGGGGAAGTAACTAATTCTACCCAGTTAACCCTCTAACAAAAGCCTATAAGTTGAAGAGATGGGCAGCCCGGGACTTGAACAGGGGACCCTCTCGAATTGCTGAAAAGAGGAAGGGTGTTCGTTGACGAACGCCTTTACTAGGGGAGAAGAAACAGCAGGAACAAGTTAAAATGGCCAGTTACAGGGCTCCTCTGAGAGGAAATGACTTGGTGCTCCCACGAGAATTTGGGTAAATTCTTTATTTGAAAACAGGGGGGGGGAATTGGCGGAGGAAGATGGTAGAGTGGGTGTAAGCTTGAGTGACACATGAAACGGGGGACCGGGAGGGGAGATAATCAGAACATTCGGAGGAGGGGTCATTAAACTTCCTATTGTTCAGGAAGGCAGCTGAGAAAAAAATGGTTACCGAGGTAACCTTTCGGTAAGGACTTTGCAGATGCCGAAAAAAAGAACCGGTGACTGAAATGTTCGAAGCGGTCGCAAACCGAGAGACCGGCAGCTGGGGAGAAGGTTAGAAGGGGGGCAGGGGCATCGTTCTGGCGGACCTTGGGATGGGGAGGAAAATTAAAATTGCCTAAAGTAGCCTTTAAGGCGGAAAGGGATATAGGAACTAAAACGGACCAGAGAGAAAAGGGAACGTGGGAACACGCGTACGTTTACCGCCTTATTTCCGGGGACAACTAAGTTTACTCATATTCTTTAGAGAGAAGCTGGCTCGGCGGGAACTTACAACCATTTAACTCAGGGGAGAGAGGGGGGAACGCACATGGGAAGGGTGGCAGCGGGGTTCAGCGGGAAATATGTAATTTCCATAAGGAGGCGCCGTAACAAGGAGCAAGGGGGGGAAGGTCCGGATAAATTGAAGCGTGCCAGCTCCATGGTAAGGAGTATTCAGCCCATTTGCAACCGTTGGGGGGGCGAGATCCTGGTCAGGTTAGGTGACAATGTAAGAAAAGAGGGTCTACGAAAAGCGTTCTTGGGGGGGGACCGCTGGGAGAGGGGGTACTCAATAGTCGCCAGGACCGCAGGGACTACATGAAAAGGGTGAAATTTCTAAACTAAGTCAAAGGGGCCTGGGGGACGGGAAAAAGAATTCCGGGACGTCGGGAGAAATTTCTCATTGGACGGCAGGGAAGTGAGGAGGTTGATTACCTAAGGCGTTGAAAAATAACGAAGAATCGGATCCTACCATAGGCATACCTCTTTGCCAGGGGAAGAGGGAAAAAAAGGGGTTGCGGGCCCATCTTAGAGCTTAGTTCAGACGTGATCTTCTGGGGGAAGAACGACAGGGAGGGGAAAAAATACGGCGATGCACAGGGCCAGTATGGTCGTATCAAAGAAAAAATTGTCACAGTGGGGGGGGTGATTATTTAGAAAAAAAAACGGTGGGCAAGGGACGAATAAAGCTTTTGGGTCCGGCCTGCTTAGCCGAGATCAAAAACACTGATTAGAAGAGAGCCCTCACGGAAGAAAAAACAGCTTATGGGCAGCGCGTCGAAACCCACGTTGGCATGTCGCAACTCAGAGAACAAAAAAGGGGATACTGTGGGGCTGGAGACGAAATAATGCTCGGGAGAGCACTGGAACCTGGCGGGAGGGAACCTACGAGACTTTACGCTCTAAGATAGCCAGAACCAGTTAAGAGTCACAGGAAAAACTCCGGGCGATGGTTGAGCCTGGTCTGCTTCTGCCCAGTAGACCTAACCGCCGCAAAGGAAAAAAAAGAAGGACCTCAAAAAGTGAGCACGATCCCTAGAGAACAGGAAGGACCCGGCCAAGAATGTAGGTGTCACGCCAGGGAAAAAGGGGGGTTGGACCTGCGGTCCGGTCCTTAGTGGGGGGAAGAAGAGTTACCGCCCAAGAAACGAGGGGGAGAGACTATAAAAAAGGGAAAAAAGGAGAACATAGGTCAGACCAGGTGCACAACTTGGCCCACTGATCGACGACACATTTCGCTTGAGTGAAAATTACCAGCCCGTCGCCGAGTCCCCGGCGAATCGGAGAATAAAACTCTCCTTCAATAGAAGGAAAAAAGGGGCGCAGCCGGGGCGCTTCTTGGCAACGAGAGAGGGAAGTAATAGCGCGGCTCCGGGGGAACCCACTCTCAGAAGAGATAAGAGCCAAACTATGAGTCCCTGGGTTGGGGACACAGGAGGTAATGTACGCGGTTTGAAAAGTTCACTTCTTCGGGAAGGGGGGGGGGGGAGGCATCCGCCTCTAACACTGCGATATCGCAGGAGAAGGACGTATCATGACAGTGGCCTCCAAATCCACAGAAACTATAAAAGTCAGCGGGTTCCTTAGAGAAAAGAGGAGAGAATCTTGGGGGAGAAAAGAAAGGAAAGAAGGGGTTAGCTGCTGAGAGTCAAGAGGAGTTAAAAGTAAAAGTTTTCACCCGAGTGACCTTTCATCTCAGAGAACACTTCAAAGGCCCATACGGAAGGAAGAACATACTATGGTGAAGTTCTGAGCCCCAACACTCCCTCGACCGTCTCAGGCTGACACCATCCTTATCAAAAAACTACTGGGAGAAGAAAAGGGGAAAAGGGGGTCTTTAAACCTCCATAAGGAACAACAGAGCCTCGTGGAGCACCATCAGGCTATTATAGACATTTTTTAATGGAAAGGAGGGTTGCCTGAACTAGAGGCCAGGGAGGGGGGGGCGGTGTCCTCCACACGTACAGGTGAGACTTTCTATTTCATGGGAATTTCAGGGATCTGGACGGCAACGAAGGCCCACAAGGTGAGCGGTCCATGGTAGGCAGTTACGTACATGCCGCTCCTTCAGAAGGGGACTGTAGGTTGGTGGGACAAAGCGCGGTAAGAAGGCAACGTGGCTTAGTTTGCCACTCCCGGCCGCAACTGATTAAACCCGGAACTAGGATTAACGTCCCATTGAAGTATCCATGAGAACTTCGTTAATAGGTAGGTGTTAAGGAAGAAGATTGTTGAAAACTCTAAATTACAATGAATTTATAAAATTTCCAGGAAGAAACAAAACGGGGAAGCAACAAGTGGGGAAGAAAATGAAGAATGCATTAGGACCAGGGTTACAGGCTCCAACTGGTTAGCGAACAAAGTTAAATACACAGAAGCTTAGAAGGTGTGACTCGTTCAAGCTCCGCCACCCCGAAAAAAGTGAGAATGCGTTGTCCGCGTGTTCCAGTCGTGATTGTGTATCTGGTGATCAGTACCCGCACGTGGGAGACGGGTGGAGGCGGACAGATAGCGAGCCCAAAGGCCCCATAAATCTCACTTGGGGCCAGGACTTAACGTTCCACGGAATGTTTTTTACTCAGGAATCGGCCCCTTGGGCAGTGTGGAGGACTGGGAGGGACGAAAAGACTCGGGACAACCGCTAGCCGCCGGCCCGTTAACTACTATGCCAGCGTAAGGGGGAGCAGAAATCACGCAGGGGGGGGGAAAGAGGGACATTTTAACTTTCCGAAGGTGTGGAGCTAGTGGGAAGGGGAGGAAGAGGAGGATTGCGTACCCCTAACTTCAAACGAAATAAGTAAGGAAATGGGTTACTCACGTATGAAAAGATGGGTAAAATAGCCCTATCCCGTATGCCCCGGCCGTCTGATCAGGAGCCAGGGGACTTATCAAATGGTGTCAGTAAGGGGAAGAACTAGAGAAAATGACGAGGTGATCTTAGCTTTTCGGAAAGCAGGTTATATCAAATAAGAGGAGGGAGAGAGATTGGAGTGGGAGAAAAGACACTCATTTAAGGAACTTATGGGTATTCAGACGAAACTTCCTATGAAGAAGGAAAGGAAGCGAAAAACTGAACAGAGAGTGTTGGGATCGGTCATCCAGCTTGCTTAGAAAGGGAAGAATAGGGAAAAGTCATGCAACCATGAATAACCCTACAATGTGAGTGACTTGTTCTAAGAGGAGGTATCTTAACGATCAGAGTATCAAGAGTAAGACGGGAAGCATCTAACAAAGATTTGAAAAAAAAAGATCCGAGAAAGGAGGCACGATTCATAACCACCACAAACACCAAACACAACACACCCCCAGGTGAACCCCCATACTCTTAAGATAAGAAGATCGGGAAAGCCCGAATCTGGAAGGGATTGAGCACCGCATTAAAGGACGGACCAAGCTGCTCAACTCCGGGAATCGATCGAGAAAAGAAGAAACTAACTAAGCTAGCTTACCTAAGTACGTCACCTGAGGAAAGCAAGTTTTTAACAGTTCCTGGGTGGGGCCTGACTTAGGATACCGGGTTAAGTTGCCGATGACTGAACACGTCTCCTTTCAACGCGTAAGAAAGCGCCCCCAACTCGACAACGAACACGGGGGACGGCCCTGATGTTCGCCTGACATGCACGTTTTGGCGTGGCGAACAGGCTCCACCAGGGGGAAAAGGAGGAGGTTCTTTCACCAAGCGGCAGGGTAACTCCCTGAGGACGGGGATTGCAAACGGAACCTTGTCAGTGGGGAGTATGGTACTCGGTAACAACGGGCTGTCCTCATCCTCTGAAGGATTCCCTCTCATCGGTGAAATAGCTAAGAGCGAAGGCGTCAGTAAAAAAAAAAACCACTGATGAGAATGATAGCACAAAAAACGAGGAGGAGAAGAGAATCTAAGTGTAAGTAAGCGGAGGAAAGAGGACCCTATCAAAAAAGCTTGGGATGCTGGAAATTCACATTCCCGCCGGCCCGGATGCACACCAGGTACATGCGTACCAGCCGACCACTCGAATGCGTGTAAACTCGCTGAGCGCGGTTGAAAAAGGCCGGTGACAGATCCAACCGCCGCCCGAACCTGGGGATGTGAAGCCTTTTCTCCAACGCAAACCCCTTCATTAAAGATGAAAATCGGTCCTCCAAGAAGGAGGTTGGGGAGGGATGAGCTCTTTAGATCAGGAACGAGAAGGGGAATCTCCTTTTGAGTCAAAGCATCTAAAAAGTAGAGCTAACGTGCCTGCCCTTCCTCGTTTAACACAGGAAAGGGCTGAAAGAGTGGCGTAGTAGGCATTGCGAGGTGTTCGTCGTGTTAGAGAGAGAAGTCCCCGCTTCTGGGGAGTGGAAATGCATGAACTGGTAGCGGGTGACTCAAGTCCGCTCGCAGATCCCTGGGGGGAACTCGGTCCGATATCATGCAAGGGGGTTCAGTATTCATTGTCAGCACTTTGAAGAGGGGATGGGAAAAAATCATCAGAAGGACCGTAATAAGGGAGCGAGTGGGGAATAAGCTGGGGTTACCTTACCCTATCGCTGACAGGAGTTGAATGGAACTGAGAGTAACAGGAGACAAAAGGGGGGGATCCACCAAAGCCAATCCCTAAAAAAATCGGGGGTTGGATGTAAAGTGAAAAAGGGGAAAAAAGGCGTCGGAAGGGAGGCTAAGGATGGAGGCCTAGCCAACCCAGAGGGACGGGGGGTGCGAGGAAACGAGATTATCGGACAGTCACAAATTTCCTTGTCTACAAAGAAAACCCGTTTGCCTTAAATGGTGGAAGGGTCCATAGCCCCAATAGATCATAGCAACTCTCTTCGGACACTCTTCAGACATCTGACCCATTCACCACCTCCGTTGTCGACCCGGTCCACATTCGCTTGAACCTTTTGATCGTAACTTTTACGGAGGGTTGGTCCGTGTGGGTGGGGTCTCAACAGGGGATGCTCGTTGGGTTCTCAAGCGTTTGAGGGTATCTACGCTGGTGGCCTTCTAGCTGCTCAGCCAGTGCGGTATCACCCATCTTTTAGCCCTGGGCCTTGCGCGTCCACCGGACCTCATTACCCTTAGGGGCTGAGTGTATCTTAGTCGTTTGGGTCAGAGAGGGGTCGCCTGGACACGAACCAGAATGAAAAGGGGCCCTCGCAAGACATCAGAGGGGACCCAAATTCTCTCCGGAACAACTGGGCAAGAGGAAAAAAAGGCGATGCACGTATCACTTGCGCTGGTCTTCGTGGAGCGGGAGACACTGGGGGTAACATTTCGCGCTTCGTCAGGCACGCCCATCCACACGAGATCAATGCTTAGTCTGTCGAGCTTCTGTGCAAAATCCGTTCATGTTACGGCCCAACCCCGCAAATTCGAGGCCCTTGGGGCTCCGATATCAGGGGACATCCGAAAAACCTTTGCGCAAAGAAACGTGCGGGAGCTGGTCTTAGAACTCTAGAAACATCTCCAGGGGAAAAAAAACGCTCGTCGCACGAATGAGACAGCGTTCCTTGGGTTGGGGAGGAGGGACGCGTTCAACCTGCTAAGGATTGTAGGACGGAAGACGTCAGGGTTTCGACTCGGGGGCAATCCAGGTTACAGAATCTTCATATTGCATGACTAGAGTGGTGCAGGAAAGGTTGGGGGGGCAACTGGTGGGGGGAGGCAGGGAAAATAAGTTGTCATATGATCTAAAATGGTTCAGAGTATCTAGAAAAAGAGTTGGGAGAGGAACAAGACTATGAAGAAGTGCTCAAGGGAGAGGCCTGAATCGGAAAGGAAAGAAAGGAGTCCGGGGACCCCACCACAGGAAAGCCACGCAAGGAGTTCCTGACCGGGAAAACTCGAAGGGAGGAAAGCTGAAACTCGAGGGTGTATGAGGAGCATAAAAGATGTTCAATCATTCTTTCACCCATCGCGCCTGTAAGGAACGATGAACAACAATGGACACCGACGGAAACCCGGGAGGTAACCGCTTTGAAAGTCAGATTTACCCTCTACCCTGGAATTCATGGGTACCAGCCGCGAAAGAAGGGCTAACGGTAGTGTTGGGGGGGGGAAACCTCCTTGACGAGGTAGACCCGCCTTTAACCCGCGGAAATGCTTGAAAACGGAGTCAGATGCAGCTGCCGGGGGGTGATCAAAAGGAAGGGGGGGGTTTGCGGAATGGAGGTTTAACCGTCCAGTCTTACGGCATGGTAGGTGGGGGGGAAAAGATGGGCTCAAGGATCAGGGGGGGTACGTGAGGTTTAGCCTCGACAAAGGTACGAGGGGCGGTGAAGACAGGCGGATCCGGGGGCTTGAGCAGAGAGGAGGGGTATAACGGGCTGAAACCGGGTTGACGTGTTCCGGCAGAGTAAGCCGAGACAAACTAAACAAACCTTAGGGGGATGGGCGCGGAGCACCGAGAAACGGAACGTCTATTGGAAGGGAGGCGTGAACTACCAGGACGGGTATACTGATCATGGGGGGGGCTGGGGCAAGGTTTAAGAAGAGTATCCTTTTCTAGGAGGGTGAAAAGACATAAAGGTCAAAGGAGACCGACAAGAATTAGGGGGACGCACAAGCGTACCTCCAGAGAGGCTCCCATCAAGTTACTCAAGGCATGGATAGGCAGAGACACTGGCCGTAAGTCCTCCAGGGAAAAAGGGGGTAAGATTACTCCGAGGCCCGGGTAAAGACCTCAACAGGGAAAGTTCGGAAAACTGTCAGTCCGAACCTGATTTGTGTCCGATAAAAATTCGCGGGAATACGGCGCCGGGGGCTGTCCTGATGTTGAAACGGGCCACTTCCTGTTACAGGTAAGGTAAATGACAGAAGTTGGAGACCGTGGGGGGGGGGCTACCGAGAATCAATGTTCAGGTTCTTAAAAGGGAAACCTCTTCGAATCCCCGGCTCTTGGTGGAAAAGGGATTGGTGGAAAAAAAGCTGTCATCCATAAGGTAGACCTACGCGAAGTTCGACAAGGCCACGCGTGGGACACTTGTCTAAACTCCAAGGGGCCCTCGGGGCCTGAGCCAGGATTTACTAGCTGAGAAGTGTTAGAAGTTGTACAGGGACATTAGGCGCGGTGATGAATACAAGGAGGTGGAAGCCCTCCTCCCTCTTAAATCGCCGACCATTGGGACCAAACAAGTGCAATCCTGAAACTGTGGAGGGAGAAACTGTCAGAAGCGTAGTTCAAGAGGCGTAAGGGGTGGAAGCAAGACGAGTGTTTCAGCAAAACTCGATCAAGAACGGGACTAAGTTTCGGAGAAAAGAAACAATTACCAGTGGGGGGGGATGTAAGTAACATCAATCCGAGGGAGGTGTCGGGCATCATCTTCTGGGAAATGCGAATGCCGGATATAGTAAAAGAAACAAACCTAGGAGGAGGGGAACATAGAAAGGGATCCACAGGGGCGGGGAAGCACAAAAAAAGCTTGAGCGAAAGAGGAACAGGCTGGTTGTCACAACATCCCCCCCTGTTAATTTCAGGGGACTGGAGAAATAATAAGGGATCTCAGGGTTAGAGTAGGGTAAAGCGGCGTTCTTCACCTTCCTAGAAAGGCTTTGGACAGAAGAGGGGGCGCCCGCACCCGTTAACTGGATTGCCTGGACTGCACGCGACATCGGTTTAGGAAGACCTAGGGCGGCGGAGTTCACAGTGCTTAGGGAGTCCAACCGCTCCGCAGTCACCCGGCCTTACTGGCCCAGTTCGCAGAGAGTCCCGGATCGGAGCAAGGAAAAATAAAAGCCAAGAGTGATTTTCTACAGGCAAACGGTGGGCCTTGTCGATTTCGGTCCGGGAGCCCGTATTGGCCAACGCGGGACAAAACCTCAGGCCCGAGGGTGCCGTAGAAAGGTGAAGGGTCCACCGACCATCTAGCAGCGACTTCTACAGGGGCCCAACGGGGGAAAAGGAGACGCGTACACAGCTCTGAAACAGTGAAAAATTCCCAAATCCGGCGGCCACGAACGGGTTCCCCAAAAGGGAGGACAGGACATAAGCTGAACGAAGCCCGCTTGACCCCTTCCGGTGCGCGGCTTGTTCGAACGAGCAGCACATTAGGGGTAACTATCTGCTCGGCAAGAAAGACGCTGTCGGCAGGCGTCAGCAGGACTTCCACTGAGGCCCGGAGTGGAATAGTGAACCGTAACGCGGTGGGGTAACGCCGGTCAAGGACGTCTAGTGTAACAGACAGGGGGGTAGGAGCCTGCAGCTACAGGCGGCACCCTGAACTGCCGGGCAATTCACCGGGGAAGAATCCCGCTAAAACCGGACACGGAGTTAACAAGTTATCACCATATAAATTAGACTGGGGGGCGAGCCGGGGAAAACCATCCCGAATACAAAGGGTTGAAAGGCTGGGATTTTAAAGATACTTAACGGAACCCCTCTTTAGAAACCTTCCGTCTCAGATCAACAGAGAAAGGAAAATAAGGAGTGGAAGGTAGCAGAAGGTGGGAGGGCTCCCAACCCTCCCTTCTAAAAAGGCTAGGATGAATAAGTGGGAAAACGAGAAAGCATATAAAAATTACTATTTCACTCCATAAGGAACAACGACGAATATGGAGGGACAAGCATGAAAGATCAGGAGAATAGGCCTGGGTCACCGGACATGGACGCGACTTAGGGTCAGAAGCTCAGCTTAGTCCAAGAAAAACGTACCCAGGGTCACGACGGAGGGGGAAATGTGCAATTCAGGTTGATAGTAGGAGGAACGTCAACGGCTTCCATCGCCGGTTTGAGCGGTACCATGGTACTCATCAGGGTGAAGGCAAGGGAAACTGACCCTCCGATGAGTCAATCTGAATTAATCATCCCCTGAGATTCCAGATACCTTGGACCTATGTAAGGGAGCGGCCCGCAAAAAAAAGACGCGCAACACCGACAGAGGGGGAAATCTGGATACAGGGCATAGAAGTGAATACAGATTCTTTCAGGAGGGTGGTGTACTGAAAGGGGAAAGAAGAACAGCGACATAGAAAACAAGATATACAAAGATTTCATGACCGAAAGCTGCAAGGGGGAAGCACAGAGAGGAAAAAGGCAAGATATAATATTCGGGAGAAAAGGGCGCTCTCCAACTTGGAGCCTGAACAAAGTTGAAGAAACGACTTAGAGGGGGGAAACGATGCGGCGAAAAACGCCCTCCAAAAGAACGAAAGGGGGAGATTCTTGTAGACGGGAGTTGTTTAAAGGGAGTCGCCGAAAGGGGGGACTAGAAAGGTCTACGAAACCTCTCAAGCAAGGCCTCGAGTGATGGCATAGAACGGATTCGAGGTATGAGGGGGTGTGGGCGAAGGCATCGTACCAACTTAATGTTTCAGAGACGACTAAGCGGAAAGCCCTATCGTGTACGCAGGGGGTTATGTAAAAAAGGACCATGGTAAGAATCGCAGCCGTAGCAGTTGAAAGGACATGGTTTAGTTGAAAAAAGTGGGAAAATGCGGAGTTTTCGGGGTCCAAGCTGTGAATGGGAAGTTACGCCTATGTAGGAGATGCATTAAGACTAAGTCACAGTCACGGTCAGCCTTGGTGGGGTGTAGATAAAGCGTGGAAAATCTTTTGAAAGTTCCGACATGCGCGTATCGGGAGAAAACTGGTACAGCGCGTTTCCCTTACCCTCCTAGCCAAAATTTTGCACATCTGGGCCGCCGTAGACACCCTAGAGGGCGGCGGGGAGTGGATTAAGGCTGTCTTAAACTGAACATCTAGTCCTTCTAGGCGCAAGTATGGAGCTTTTAGAACATACAGCTTAACGTTATCCCGGAGGTCCGTCACGAACCGGGAATCCTTGGTACGGCCTTTCTGGTCCTCACCACGGGCGGGGTTTTTGCGGGTACATCCTAGTGAAATCCCCCGGGCACGCCAAGAAGGCCGTCAATTCACGACGCAATCCCTCTTGGAGGAAGGGGGAGCTAAGAGGGGGTCGGACGGGTGACGAATGCGAGCCAGGCAAGGTAAGGGCTCGGGTAAGGCCCCAAATCTCGAGACCAGAGGGCGAGGTAAGCGGTGGGAAAGAAAGATGCCCACGACTGTCTTACACGTGAATCATTACCGGAAGGAAATAAGCGGAAAAAAAAAGGCACACATTTCGGGCAGCGGATTGCGGCTCCAAGTAGACAAACACCGAGAAAGTCGGTTCAGAAAAAAGACGAAAGAACACGAACTTAAAATAGGACGTGCGACCTGCGACAGCAGGATCCCCCCAGGCCTTGGAGGACGGTAGATAGGTTCTGAGAGGAAATGACCGTCGGGCCTAGACAGGGAAGAGATAAAAGCGCAGAGACGGAGAAACCACCCCGGAGGGTGACTCCAGAGGGGGAGACATTCGTTGCTTTCGAGATCAATCCACCCTGAAAAGGGACGGCCTGGGATCTGGGGGCCAACAGGAGTCTTGTAAAGCACTTGACGATGTTTTTCCATCAATGCTCGTGTTGGGGTCTGGGTACGTAGGTTCCCGGGGAAATGAGCGACAGGCGATCGCTGTCCATCGGGTCCCTTTTGAGCGCTCATCCGCTGCTGGGGGAAAGGGGGAGAAATACCACACGTCTTCG
>Ga0179593_1420132_pt1 | contig 23429 bp, 22 predicted proteins | sample CZODoug2_1_08_16_FD_185931 | JGI IMG/M metagenome (GOLD analysis project Ga0179593, IMG submission 185931) | Vadose zone soil fungal communities from Angelo Coast Range Reserve, California, USA - CZODoug2_1_08_16fungal (PacBio error correction) | ecosystem: Environmental > Terrestrial > Soil >...
AAAAACCTAGCCCCAAAATCAAAAATTGGTCATTCTCGGTTTAGAGGGCGAAAAAGTTGCAAGATCCGAACAAAACTAGCAAAGTGATGGGGGGTTGAACATCGGGCCAGGGCTCCAAGGGCTGGCTGGGGGGAGGCGGCTTAGCAAGGAAAGAGGAATAAAAGCCAATGGGGAGGCTAGAATAAGGAAAGCCTGCAACTACAAACGACAGGTAAACCTACCGGTAGGAATCTCTAGTCATTCATCTCAGAAACCCAAATCGCAGGGAGCCTCAGATCATCTCACTAAAAGGTTCAATTAAGGCACGTAAAACCTAGAGTAAAAGTAGCAGACTCAGGGGGCTGAAGCGAAGGGCTATGAGCACAATGCAAATTTAAATACGTCACGATCTCGGAAGAAATCCGTCACAGCTCAAAAGGAAAATCTCAACTCGAAACGAAACCGCTACGCAACAAGGACCCAACAGTTGACTCCAAAATCTTCAATCCTCTTTTCAAGAACGCTATCTACAAAAAGAAATCTGGCCTATACCAAACAAACACAAATAAACTGGCCGGGAAAGACAAGACCAAGACTCCGAAAGAGCGGCAGCGCCAATGACCCAGTTAAAAAAGAAGAAAAAGGGAAACCCATAACAACCCCGCGAAAACCAAAAGAAGAAGTCTCTCACCTCTTACCAGCCAAAGACTTCGACGAGAGAATGCTCAAGAAGGACTCTATAGAGGAATAAATCGACTAAGGAAAAAAAAACGAAAACACGAACCGGGCAAACGCTGCTAATAATCTTCGTCATCATGAACAAACCCGGATCTTCCCCACGACAAAGCCGAGTTTCGGGGACCATAAACGGATTACGATACCTAGTAAAGAGCCAATTGGCGCCCCCCACCCATGGAGAAACTGTGTACACAGAACCCTGGAAAAAGGCATGAAAAAATATAAAAAGTCCAGAAAGAGTGGTGGAGGCCAACTACCAGGTGATGAACAGCTTCTGCGCTGAAGACAGAACATCCGGACGACTCTAGAAAGCTCTCTAAAGGGGGAAAGAGGGACCTCACTGAAGGGCTGGACGGGTCCAAAACCTAATGCATCTTCTTCCAAAGTTCGAAAAACTCCGTGAAGGTAAGAGTGACTTCTCGGGCCGATAAAAAAAAAAGAGGGAGGAAAGAGATTAGAGAACAAGAGGTAAAGAAAAGAGGGGGTCCCGTCGACGGAAGAAGGCTAGGCCTTCTCTCGCTAAAATCTTGCCCGGGGCGAGGCTAAGCCATCAAGGAGAGGAGAGGGGAGGTGTTACGTCTTAGTACCAGAGAAAGGGGCCTCCCGTTATCGTTGCCTTAACCAAAAAACTCAAGGGCACGTGTGCAAAAAAGAACAAACAGGGGTCTTGCACAAGGAGCGGGCGTACCATTAAACTCCTCCGGGGGAGGCTTAAGGACATAAAGATACGGGAGGGGGCATGCGGGGCAAGGAGGCAAACGGGACGCCAGAAAACGCTAGGACGAGAGTTGAGTTGAAGGGATCAGAACCTAGCTTCCGTCTTCTTTGAATTCCAGCATGTAGGGCGAACTAAAAGCTGAGGACGGGGGAAAAGAAATAATTGCAAGGAAACGTGACGGGAAGACAAAAAATTGGAGATCGTTTCGGCTGGTCGAAAGGCTTAGGGCGTTGGAAAAGGGGGAGCTGACGGAGGGAGAGGGAACGCCGGGACCTTAGAACTTCGCTGTACTCGCCCAAAGAGGAACGAGGTGGTGTGCGGGGACCAAAAACGGCGAAAAAGGAAGCGACAAATCAACTTGGGGGCCAGGACTAGTTCTGTTAAAATTTTCGTGCTTCTATGGGGAAGTCCGTGCAAACGGAGAGGAGGGCGGGAATGTGGCAGGGGGAAGAACAGTTACGGACGGGGAGGCCTCTACGGGGTCTTCCGTCGCAAAGGCGAAGAATCGTGGGGGGGGTGTTCAAATATGGGGTTGAATGCCGAGAAAAGCAAGGGTAATTGAAAATACGGGAGGGAGAAGCGAGCGTCGCGAAGTGGGCCTGGGTATTTAAAAGAAGGTCGCTCGAACGAACAACGAAGGGGTGCACGATGTTCAACACCATAGGGGGAGGAAGAACTTCCAATGGAACGGGAAAATGTCGACGAACTCAACCCGCGCTCTGGGGAATCAAGGGGGGAAACGGTGGGCCGTAGGCTCATTTTGTTCATATCCCTGTCACATTGAGGACTGGGAACCAGCATAAACTTACGTGTGGAATTAGAGAAGAGAAGTTGCGCTGTTTTTTGGGAGATCATCTGTCCAAAGTTGGGGAAAATCGAAGGTCTTTTAGGCAGCTCAGGAAAGAAGGGTCTCAATTAATGAAGTGACTGCAGGGGTGTTTGTAAGGGCAAACAACAAGGGGAAAACTTACATAAAAAGGATCGGCTGTTGAGAAAAAAAAGGGAAAAGCATTTTCTTACATACCTGGCTGTCGCCTCCCCCATGAATGCTTAGTAAAGTTGCTAAGTAAAGCAGGGAGGGAGGGGTAGGGTGACCAAGTGATCACTTGAGCGGCGACAAGGAAAAAAAACTAACATATCAACCCCGACCTGCAGATCGCGACGGGATCGGGGAAAAGGTGTTAATGTCCGGTCCGTCTGGTCTGGAAGGACCGCCTAAAAAAAAAACTTATTGGTCCAAAGGGAGGGTTAGCCGGGGGGTTCTTTCAAGAGGGGGGCCGCCACGACTCCTGAAGGGAAACAAAAGGCGAAAAGCCAGTGGGCGATAAGGGAAAAGGAAAATGTGGAGACTGTGTCGGTCAAAGAACGCTGTCGAATAACTAATCGCTATGGCAGGCGCAACCGTCAAGGAGCACGGGTTCATAAGGAGAAAAATTAAAGGGAGAGAAGGGAAAAGGCCGACGCAAGCGAAGGAATTTCAACGACTAAGCAAAAAGGCCTGGAGTCAATGGATTCGGCTGTTCAAACGAATACAAGGGAGTAGACCAAAAGGACCAGTTCCCCTGGCAGGTGGGGGACGATGGAGGGCGTGGGGCACCGAAGTGCAGTCGCCGCCAGAGTCACCGGGAACCGGGTCTTTGCCAAAAATCCTTGTCGAAGTGGCGTGGGCCAAAAAAACCAAGCTCAAAGAGGGGTAAGGACGGGTCTCGAAAGGAGGACGGGGGAAAAATGCGCCCTTTGCGGACCGGGCGACCGGCCACTCTTTTGAGTAACAATACAAAAACCACCCAAAATTTACCAAGAAACCCCCAAACCAAAGAAAACGTCCACGGTGTCGGGGGAAAATAGCCGTCGAGCATCGGTGCTGAGAATCCTCTGGGTCAGGCAGGGGTGGGAAAAGGGTGATTGTCAAGAACCAAATCGACGACGCGGTTGTCGAACAAAAAATAAGAGTTGAAGAGGATCTAGTGTCAATTTGCGAACGAACCACTCGTGTGCCACAAGGGGCCCAGCGGATGAGGATTTAGCGAAAAAACTGGGATCACAAAGAGAGGGATGCTAAGGAAGTGTCGAACAAGCAAAGAACCTCGGCAACGGCAGTGCGAAAGCCGAGACCACGGAAAAAGTCGTGAGTCGGAAGACGGATAAGAGGAAACTCCACTTCAATAAAATGCCGATAACTTCAACTGAAAATTGACGACCTCACGTTTCAGGCGACCAGAGGCAATGAAAACAAAAAAACTCTCAAAGGGGGAAGCCGAGGCCTAGGATTGGGGGGGAAAAAAAGGGAAACTGAAGGAACCGCCAGGGTCTCTCAAAATTACTCGACAAGACCGATCCGGCCGAGTGGGTCGGATTACGTCCTGGCAACGAACCGGAAAAAGATAAGGGGATGCTCGGAGCTTGAAGGAGAAAGCAAACGGTTCGACACGACCAGGGGGACCCCAAGGGAACGCCCAAACCCTGAACAACCTCTCAGGGCTGCAGGACCTCACTACTGACAGGAGAAAGGGTTTTCACATGACTACCCCAGGTACGGCTCCCGACTCGAAGTAAGAGCTACAGGCAGGCTCTAAGGAAAAAGAAGGGGGGGAAAAGAGATGCCTACGGGGGAAAAAAATGAGCTTTTTGCTTTGTAAAGGGTCGTGAAATGTCTTCCAAGATCTTGCTCTGAGGTCACCAAAAAAAAGACTACCATGTCGCGACAATAAAGCTCCGCAAGATCGAGGTGGGGGAGCAGACCGCAGCCCCGACGGGAGCAAGAGGAGAAAAGCCTAAGGGAGATGATCCCGCGTGCGAGGGAGAACATAGCATGCACTACGGCGCTTTAAAAAAAGAACATCCTTAATCACCTATCCCAGGGGAGTGCTCCAAACGAAACGAGGTCAACCGAAAAAGGTGACGACGCTAATATTGGTATGCACACCCCTTGGGACACCCGGACGTAGGCGGATGCGCGCACTAGAAGGCGTAATAACAATACATTATGTATCGGCGCTTCGCCCGTTGGTGTCTAGCGGAAGTCAGTAAGAAAAAAAAAAAAAGACGTCTACGTCTCTGAAGCCTCAGGTCAAAGGGTACGGAAGCTCGGATGAAAAAGTAAAAAAAACTAAAAGGGGAAAAAGACCCCACCCCTCACGTGCAATGTAAACAAACGGGCGCCTCCGAAGGGAGAAAAAACGATCGTCCGAACAAGATGCGCTCGGACTCGCAAGCCCCGCCTGAAAAAAGCGAACCAAAGAAGCCCAATCCCACTTTGAAGGCAGAAGCTTCAGGGGGCAGCCCCGATCTACAAAAACGAAGATTGCGAACCAACCAAATCGCAAAAATGGATAAAGGAGCAAAACTCCTCTCCAACTCCGGCGGCCGGGAAGGAAAAGAACAAGCAAGACGACCCAAAACCGCTCGACCATGCCTGAGCGAGCTCGACCTGCCTGAGACCTGGCGCTCTGAACAATCACTCGGAGGACGACCTCAACTCGTCCCCAGAGCAGGGGAAGAGGATGATTCTGAAGCAATCCCGGCCGAACCTCCATAAACGACGACGGGGAAAAAAACGGGTCAAAACTAAGGCCAACGCCTAAAGATTAGACCCAACCCATTAACAGGAGTCGCGCTAAACCTCACCTTGATCGACTTCGAAAAACAAGCGCAAATAGGCGTTGTGAAACATCCACCACCTACCTGGGGGAGGGCAACATCTTCCGCCTTCAGAGGAATCGACGAAACCACGGAAGCTATGGGAAAAAAATGGGGGACCCGAGAACAAGCACTGAGGAAACGCCCAACGCGGCGTGTCGTTATCGACGAAGACCTCAACAAAAACAAGGATGAAAGAGAAACGGCGAGAGTTTCAAACGGCTGCGGGAAAAGGCTCGGTGAGTCGAGCAGTTCCCAGTGCTGCTTCGAGATCGAGGTGGGAGATAGCCGGGCCGGTGATCTAAGAGAGGTGCGCTAACTATCAACATCAACCTTGGATCGGTGCGTCATAGGAGCACGGACGGGCGGAATAATGTCAGGGCTGCTGTCGAAGATGAGGAGGGACGCTCAACGACGATTTACGCCAAAATCGGGGATGGCGCCTGAAGTTAGGGACTGGGGAGGAGGGAGGGAGGGGAAAGGGTAGGGGGGAAAGGGTGGATGTTGGATGGGGGGAGGTGGGGTGGGTGCAAGAGAAAGGAGAAAGGGGATGAGAGGGGGATGAAAAGGGGGGAAGGGGTTCGAATAACATCAAAAAATTCTCTCTCTGAGGGTCCGAGACTAGTCTGACATACGATTTCTCGGATAATCTGCCTTTCATCCTGGGTGTGGGTGTTGGGGGGGTGGTGTGGTGTGTGGGGGTGTGGGGTTGGTTTTGTGTTTGGGGTTGGTTTTGGGGGGGGGGGGTAGCGACTCTGAACCGGTTAGCGTTTGGGCCCTTTTCGGGGGGGGGCGGCTAGGCTGGGGGTGGGTCTTAGTCGCGTCAGCGCACGAGTGGGTAGGGGGTCGATCGCCTCAGGCCAGAAGCTTCACTGCTGGACGGGGGTAAGTGGAGAGAGGATAGGCTTCCGAGACCTCGGGCGGTCTACGGTCTGGAGCAACCTCATGGAGGGGACCCGTCAACGGCAAGTACAATGCGTCTGGGGTGAGTTCGTCAGGGGGGGAAGGGGAGAAGACGCGTAGTCTCGAATTTGTCACCTTGTGAAGGACGTAGAGACTTGCGTAGTCGCATATGGGTAAGCTCTCAGTAGGGGGGAGATAACACGAGCCCGGTGAGCAAGGGCCGGTGGTCCCCACCTAGCGACGGATTGATCGGCAGCCGGCCCAAAAGCCAGCGAACTCAGCGATGAAAGAAGGGGCCCGGGGGCGGTGTGCGACAACGCGGGGATCTCGGAGTTGTGTGGGGCTCGTTCGAACGCCCACAACACTGTTGCCGAGGTTTCATGCAAGGAGTGGGCGCATGCGTTAAAAAAGCAGCGGGAGACAGTGGTCTCCCAGAACGACTCATCTCCGGTCACGGCATCTTTGAAGCGACGATCCGGAAAACGACTTGCCCCGGGTGAGAGGAAAACCTCAGTGGGAGTTCGCGAGTTTTGGGGTTTACGGAGTCTCTAATGCCTCCGTGATAAGGCGCATAAACCAATCGATCTGAGAAGATCTTTGCCACGGGAGTTCCTCCGCAGGGACGATCGCCGGGACTTAGTGATAACGGCCCGCCGGCTTTAAAGTGGTACGAGGAGAATCATTGTCAACTAGTAGGAGGTCGATGGATGAGAGGCTGCCGTGAGCGTGTGGCGCACGAGGCTTCGTAGCGTGCAGTAGAGCCACGAACATAGCGAGCGGGAACCTTTATCAAGGGACCTTGAAGAAAACCGGCCGACGCATCGGGGGAGTTGTTCCGGAAACGAAAAGAGGACCGCACCTGAAAAAAAAAGATCGCGCCCGTTCTTTAAGGGAGCGCTGGGTCGGGGGGTAAGAGGGGCGCCGGGTCGATCCCGAGGGCGTACGGTCAGTTGGCACAAACGGTCGAACTAAGGTAAGGGAATTCCGGGCGGTTGAAAGAGAAAGAGCCGAGGACGCAGGGTTCACGGGGGGAAAAAGCGAGTTGAGAACCCTTGGCTCGCGGGCCACAGGGGGAGTCGAGCATCAAAAATCGTCAAAGATTCAGAGAAAAGGACGGTGTAGGGAAACCCTCCGTCATAGAAGGCGACGTGGTGGTCCTAAAAACGTGGTTGCGGAGGGAGACCACTTGGCGGCAGAAACAACAAAGAAGAGCCGGGCACCCACTTTGCAAAGGTAGGAACCACACCACTCGGGAAAACTAGCCACCAAACGGACTGAGCGGGCCGATCGAAACCTCGAACGAGCGGGAGCAAGAATAGGGAAGGAGCGAGTTAAGCCCAAAAAAGGGGGAGTGAGCACCTGGCGGGCAAGCGAGGCTTACTGCTATACGCAAGAGGGTAAGCGCAATGACTTTCGGGGACAAGCAAGGATAGTCCAGCTAGACTTTTCAAACAAAACTTCTGGAAATCTAATCAAGTGAGAGGAAAAGTAACATCATAATTCAAACCTGGTTCAAATGTCAGAGGAGAACCTTGAGCGAAAAAGGGCCCCGGAGCCGGGTCCTCTCCTAAAAAGCGCGTCATTTCAGCCGGGGTCCTAATAGTTCCCAGAAAGCGACCTTGACGCGCGGCAGGAAGTCGCGCTGTTCGTCTATCGAAGAACCCGTGCCGACCAAGCGCCAGACCGACGCTCCCTACATTTCGAAACGAGGGGCGCCAAGAGCCCGAATGGCCCAGATCTCGTCCTCAAAAGGGAAAAGATGCATGGTCACGAGCGACTAGGAGGAGGGACCTCGTGGGATATAACTGGGGACGAAAAATGTAACAGGGTCGAGCCTCTAAGACGTCAACCCGGCTGGGGCTCTACTTCAAACGGACACACACACCACTCAAGTCGCTGCTTGAGATGGGGATCAAACTCGACGGGGCCCGCTAGCCGAGGCTCGACGAAAGGTCTGGGACGCGTTGAGAGATCTGGGGGGTGAAACAACCTGCTCCCTACGAACAGGGTAAAAACAGCTGAAGGCAACAGGATCCTCAAGGCTGAGGTCTCCTGGGGGCAGAGGGTCGACGCGAAAACCAAAAGGGTAACGCAACGCAATGATGGAGACTTCACACGGTCCCGGAGAGAGCTATAGGGGGGGGGAGGTCAAATCCAAATGTCACGTCTTACCAAACCAAGAAAAAATAGCGGAACATATCAAGGCGAGAAAACGTTCGTGTGGGAGGAGAGAAAAAAAGTCCTTCATACGGGAGAATCCACGGGCAGAAGCACGCTACACGGTCCAATCAAAGCAAACTTAACGCGAGCTTATGAGATCCGTTAACCCTCCTTGACCCATCTAACCCACGTTCCTGTCAACCCGGAGTCCCCAAGTCGGGCCAGAACACTACCAACGTAAGTCGAACCCCCGAGGAGAAGATAAACGAATCGAAATCCGTCACACGAATAATTCCCTGTCCACCAGCGAACCGAAAGCCTTCTTACCACCGGCGCTTCATCTCTGGGTCCTGAAGCCCGCGTGGCAGATCGAACAAATACAAAAGACCAAATCAAAAGGCGCTACATTCCCGCCTATACGCTGGCCTCCCTCTCCGCCAACTCGGCGAGTCACTTAAATAAGTGACACATCCGACCTACCACCACCAACTATCCAAGGCCCGGATCGATGCACTAACGTGGCCAATTCGACTCCACTAGTCGTCAAATGTCTCCTAAAGAAAAGGGACGAACCCGTCCTCAAAGCCTGCGGCCTTTCTTCGACGCTCTCCGCGCGGCCCCGCATCAAAAGCCGGGGGAGTCAAACAGCACTAACGAATACGAAGCCAAACGTGGGGAGGCATCCAGCCCAAACCGGTTGAGCCTGGAGCGCTCCTAGCGGGAGACCTGCCAAACGTCATTTATTGGGGGGAACCAAAGGAAAAGTACAAACCTGCCGCTGCTTCCGTCCGTGAACGATGAAAATAGAAATACGACAGGGGGAACGCATGAAGCAAAAACGTGCAAGCAGAACAGGTCAAATTTTCTAGACTGGACAGATAAAATCAGGGGGAGGAAAGAAAAGAGATCAAAGCGAGGAGGCACGCGGACGGGAGACCTTGGCCTTCGGTTCAGGGCGGTAGGGATTCGTGGAAGAGGGGAGGGAATTTCGAACGAGGAATCCTAATAGTGGACCTCCCGGAGTTCCAGACCCCTCAATAACTAAAGAGGCTCTCTTAAGAGGTCTTTTCAACGGGGGAGGGCGATTCCAGTGCAAAAAGCCTCCGGTCTGATCTCCTGGGGCGGCGGCTGCTTAAAGCCACTCAGGGAATTTCTTCGGGTGATCTCGTCGTTAAGCCAGGCGGGAGACTTCGCGAGCGGGGGTACAGATACTAGGTATGTTATACAAAAAAGAGCCTGTCAATTGGCAAAAAGGTAGATAATCTTGGGCCGGCCTTGGAGACGGGGAGGGGGGGTCGTCGGCTGGCAGGGGTGGAACGGGTCTTGGGCGTTCGGACGAGGAGGGTGCGGAGAGGAGGGAGGGTTTTCCTTCTCTGTAGAGCATCATATGGAGGTTGTGTTAGAACGGTGGCGCCAGCGGATTAATGGGTTTCCCCCGCACTTGAGGGGAAAAGGTTGAGGGGTCGCGGTGGCTGGAACTGCGAGCTGGGCGGGGTGGGCAGTCCCTGCGTCCGGTTCATCCTCGCCGATAGGGGGGTACACGCGGGCTTTGTCTTCCTGCGGGCCTTCTAGGGACCAGAATTCTTGCTTGATCGAAGGGGGAGTGAAATCGAGTGTGGTAAAAAGGAGATGAATTCCTCGACTCCACTTCTATGCGCAAAAAAGACTGGGGGAGTCTGGCTGCTTCCAGGACAAATGGGGCCGCTGGTATTCCGTTAATCCGTAAAAAAGATCCGTGACGAACCAGTACTAAGGTACTCCCCGATAAATGGTGGTAGTACGCCGGCCACGACCATCCAACACTACAGTAACGACGGGTTGAAACCGGGAAGTGTGTGGGGTATCCCTTAAATTAGGCCGTAGTAAGCGAAACACTGTAGTGGGGGGTAACAATAAAGGGCGGTACTGAGGTTCAGCTGGGAAACGTTTCGGACGCCCGCCGGTACCGGGGGGCATGGTCAAGATCCCGGGGGGGGGGGGACAACCGACTGTGGGGAGTTGCAAAAGGAAGGGGAGACTTAAAATCAGGCTGAGCAGACCGCGCCGCCATGAAAGGATGCAAAATCTCCCTGGGAGTCTTTGGTGTATGACCCGGTAACGTCGTGAACTTGAAGGCGTTCCTCGTAGAGGAGACAAGCCCCCCCAGGACGCTTCTCGACGAGCTTTAAGACTCGAGACTCACTTGAAATGGTCGAGATTGCAGAATGGTCAGAGAATGCCGTGCCCTGTGTAAAAAAAACAAATAACCGGAGTAGGCTGGCGAAAGTCCTTGAGAGGGAAGCCTCGGGGGTTGGGAGGGCGCGACGGGGAGGGCGGCCGCCCGGTCGCTGGAGGAAAAAGGCAACACGATGAAACAGAAAAAATAGATCCATATATCGGAGAATTATGCCGAAAGAAACCGAAAACGGCGTCCGAATGTTGGGGTCCGGAGAGGCTACGCGGACAGAAAGAAGCGGTCCGTCTATTCAAAAAACGGAGAGTCATGGGGCCGAGACATTGGCAGGGCAGTGGTGAGCCGATTGTCGAAGGCCCGAAAGTGCGGGAGCAAAATTCGCGGGGGGTTCCGGGCGGAAAATTTGACTGAAGGGGGGGGGAAAAGTAGGGGGGGGAAACCGCGAGCCGACCTCCGGATCAAACATTTCTCGGCTCTGCAAGGCGTTGCAACGGGTCAAAACAGCCCTTTTGCGGTCCCGAAAGACTGGCCACCACAAGGTTGCTTCTCATCCCCAACTTCTAGTCTGGAAGAAAAGGAATTACCAGTGTCGAGCCAGAGCCAAGGGATAAACTGGGTCAGAGAGTGGTCCAGTTGTCGTAGAGAAACTGGCCAAAAAAGAAAGAAGGGCACATCTCAAACAACAGAAGGGAGAAAAAAGATCGAGATGCCGCAAAAAGCGACGGACCGAAGTGGTCTGGGGGGTCGGGGGTGACAACGGAAATAAAAGTAACAATCACCGGGCAAGAACATCTAATCCACCGACGCGGAAAAATCGTGGGCCGGGGAAAAACGAAAACGCTGGGGGGGGCCGGGTGGGGCCTGACCGCAACAGGCAACGACAGAAACTTAGACCAAGGGTCCGTAAACTTGGCTCGTGGACAAAAAAGCGTAACGGCCAGTCCACCAACCGTAAAGGGAAAACGTTAAGCAGGACAAAGGGTGGCGAAAGAACTTCTGGAACGTAAGAAACACCAGCAGGCGACTGATGTAAAAAAAATTAAAACGGCTCTTAGAGAAAAAAAATCCTCGTGCCCCGTTGGGGGAAGAAGGGTCTCTGAACACGCTGCCGGGGAACCCAGAGTCCGGCCGAGAAGGTTCTCTCCGATAATCGTTCCGAAACGATGCTACGGAGCTGAGCGCTGGCAAAAACTGGGGATTGTCTAGGGAAAAAACGCGAGCAGGCAGGAACTAACGGCAATCTCAAGGTCTTCCAGTCACCTCCTCTCTCAGGGAGAGGAGCAAGGATTTGTGAACACCCCGAGACCAGAGAGGTAGAGGAACAGGGGGAAAAAAGATCCAGGGAACGATCACTCGGGGGAACTCAAGGGAAACAAGCGAGATCAAGGCGCAGGGGGAACTGGGGGGACATCCTCTAAGTAGGTTAAGGGAAGGAAGTTTCAAGAGGGCGGCTAAGACCTACAAATACCAGCTCGAAACCGGGAAGGGCATCCGCAAGATCGATGGTGGCACTGAAAACGGTCAAATTCCGGTTGGAAAAAAACACTATTCGGAGAACAAGGGGTGCGAGGTCCCCACCGGGGGGGGGAGACACACCTGATCCAGCCGCATGCCAAGCACCATGCTAACTCTCACATTCAAGATCCTATTGAAAAATAGGGGAGAGTCCAACAGGGGAGTCTCGCAGTCAAACACGACGAGCGCTTAAACGCCGAGGTGTTAGCCCGGTAAATCAACCAATATATAGGGATTCGTAGGGACTGGTGCCTCGGTCAGTACCCCCAGACAGGCTTGGCCAATCGTAAGTTCGTTTTCTTATACGCGAAATTCCCGAGGGGTAACAGCAAGACTCATACCACTAAAAAGCAGATCTACAAGCTCCAAGAAGTTCCTCCAGAGGGGGGAAATTACTGCTAGCAAGGAAAGGAATCTCCGGCAACCCTGGGTCCTTAGACTCAACAAACAAGGGAAGGGGACCTGGTGACCCAAGAAGATAATCGTCCTAAGATCCTACCCGCCAATCCCGACCCGCCACCACGCAAGACAGTCACAAAAAGAGAACTTCAAGGCAGCTACCCGAAGCAGAGACGCCGAAAGTGCCAAAAAATGGGATCCCCTATCTTGGCCGCCCTCTGGGGAATCTGAAAACAACGTCAGGAAAAACCTGGCCATTGACACAAGCCTCAATCCCTCCTCAGGGAACTCGTGGTCACACCTTCCCTCATAAGAATGCAACGAAAACCTCGGCCAGGCCGTATCCTAGTCGAGAGAAGGCTGACGGGGAAGGCTCTTCAAAAAAAGAAAAGATCGACCACCGAGAAAGCGCTAGCAGGCTTCTCAAAAATTGAGGAGAAAGAGTGCTACACATTCGGGGGAACCCCCATCAGAGTTGGGGGCATCGAAAGACTTCCGCGGCGCCATAGGGCAAGGACCCAGACGGTAAAATGAAAACAAACAAGTAACAGGTAAAGCGGGTCACCTCACTCACTGCGGAAAGACCTTCAGGGGACCTAGTCGAGGGGGGGGCACCGGGGAGGCAAACATCTTCCAAAATACCTAAGGGAAGTAACAACACGATCTGAAACTAATCATCGAGCGCCCCTTGATGCGAGCCTCCGATGAAGGGACTGAGCCTTTCCGCCCGGTAGAGACTCAAAAGGAAGAAAATACGAGATAACCAACAACGGAGGAGAAAAAGTCATTCCCAGGCGTCACTGGGAGGACTCCGAAAAAAAAAAAGGGGCGGCTCCTGAGAGTTTAAAAAGGTCATTCTCGCCATACTTACTCGGGGGAGGGGGACGGTTATGGAAAATTTGACCAAAATTAGAAGGGCCTGACAAACCTCGAAAAATACTGTCGGAGCCGTAAAGGGCTTGAAAAGAGGACTTAAGTTTTAGCAAAAAAAATGCCGTGGCGTAAAGACTCAACCGGGTTGACAATATTGAGCTTCTGATTAAGGGACGACAATCCATCTTCTGGTTGGAACTGAGCTCTTGTTCGGAAGAATGCAACAGGCGGAATGACGGTCTTTTTTTCGTATCAGGGAAGCTTACACCAACAGGCTGAGGAGAAGAGCGCCTCATTTCAGCAAGAGATCTAATCGATGATGACTTGTAGCGGCCTGGTGTCGAAGATGGGACTGGGCAAGGACTAGGCTTGACTTGCTTACCTTAGCGAATGTTCTCGGGGGCGCTCAAAAAAGGCGGGGTCGGTGGACAAACGCTTGGGGACTGTAATCTGTTGGATTTAGCGGGCGGGTCTTGAGGTTCGCGTTTAGGAGGTCTCAATGTACTGGGGAAGGTGTTCAAGGGAAGGCCTCTGGTCCGGCCCGAGTTGGGCACTAACGGCTCAGCGCGTGTACGGGACCAGACTTTCGTTCGGACTACTGAGATAGAGGAACCTAAGGATGTCTGAAGATTTTTTTACTTAATAATTACGAACGGGCTTTAAAGTCCCTGTTTTTCTGAAGAGAGGTAGCTCATCAAGGAGTAATTATTTGAGGTCGTCGCTGGGAGTTCCGCTCCTATCCCAACGGGGCCATTGCGCGCCTTTTACAAGGGCCCGAGTGTATGCGCAAGCACATGGCCGGCCCTCGCACCAACTATAACTCTAAGGCTGGAAGGAATGGTAAAGCCCATTGGACCCATTGGCGTCGCGAAAAATCGCCGTCGTGATTCTTCTGAACAAAAGAAGTTTTTCACACCAAAGGGACCAAAAGTTCAGAAAGAGGACAAAGCACGAGCTCCGGGGGCCGAAGGTGAAGTAGGCATGCGGCAGGTTTTCGCCCCGCCTCGAAAGAGGGAAGGACTTGGGGTGCCGATACAAGGTTATCAGAATGCCGGGTGTTAATAAGGGACGAAAAGGTCGAGAACTCCTCAAATTGACGGGCGGCAGGCTATCGACTTTGGAGGAGTTGTTGGTGTATTAGCCCGTAAGGGCATGACTTCTGTTGAGGGGCTGTCAACCGATCAACAATGCAATAGCAGAGAGAGGGACGGCATAGGGGTTCAGCCTCCACAAGCCAATCCTCGGCCTAGATAATTTAAAAAGCTTGAAGGGACTGGTCCGACGATTAAAGGACAGGGAGTCGGGCACATGCGCCTCCTTGCACCTGGAGGGAAATAACTGAGGGATCAATTTTGGGAGGGAAAAGGGGGTGGCGACCTCGCTTCGATGAAGCCAGCGCGATGTGTCAACCGCACGCGTCACGACGATGTCAAGGAAAGAGATCTGCCCCTGCCTCTTCGAAAATACCTTCCGACAGAAAAAAAAAAAGAGGGATGTGAAAACGAAAGACAGGAGACGTGGGAGGAAACGAAACCTTGGTCACAGGTACGAAGGTGTCACTGTCTCTTCACGCGGCGGTGGTAAGGGGGAACCGTCGCCCGACGTAATTAGACGTCCAGAGGAAAGGGTGAACCGTTATTCCCTCCGGTCAGGCACCGTTTTACGGAGAACAAACAAAAGAGACCGCAGTGGGAGCGGCCTTCAGTGAATGAGTGAAATGTAAGGTCAAAAACAACAAACATTTGCAAGCCCATCAGGGAAGGAAACACGTTTCATTGGAATCCATCAAGAGGGGGAATGGGGAGTGTCGAGCGGGCAAGGAAGGGAGACGGAAGCACGGTCAAAGGTGGTCCCAGGGGGTTGTCGATTCTTTCCGACAAACCGGGAGGGAAAGAAAAGATGAGGCGACTGTAGTGTATGAAGTATATAAAAAAAGTATGGTGACTAAGCGGAAACTCCAAAAGAGGGGTACACGTCGGATGAGGATGAAGGATCGAGTCTCGACCAGAAGAGCAGGGCATTGGGGAGGAAAAAGCTTTTGGTTTAAGGAGGGGACTTCCGGAACCAAGTGAGCACACGGAAAGCAACAGTGTCCCTGGAAATGACAAAGGGTTGCGCGGATTACTGACCAGAAAGGAAAGAGGGGAAAAAGATCGGCCCCCGCGGAAGGCAGAAAAAAAACGTGAACTTCTTTAGACGATAAAAAAAAGGGTAACACTTCATCTCCACCAAAGATGAAAAGAGGGGAAGGAGGCAAACCCAAGACTTGAGAACTCTCTATAAAGGGGCGACCGTTTAGGAACAAAAAAAAGGTACGGCGGCTCTCTCAACCCGAGCCTCAAATTGTCCTGTAACCGGAGGGACCCGATATTCAATAAGGTCGAAAGGCTGGATCAAGTAACGCGGGAAGGATCCGCTGTTCGTTCCGTGCTAAGGAGCTAAACGGGCTAAGACCGCCCCAGTCAGCCCCAGCCAAATCAAGAAATAACCCTCAGGCAATAGAAGCAGGGACCCAAGAAAAGGGGGGAAATAAGGAGAGCAGTCTCGGACCAAAGAAAAGAAAATAAAGGCTACAGAACAAGGGAGAGGTTCCTATCGCATGAGTCCGGGGGGGGGAGAGGCGTTCGAAATCGGGACTTACCACCAGAAGAACGAGGGAGAAAAAGGGTCCCACAAATACGAAACCGAAAGAATGCAATTAGGGCTGCCTCGGGGATCTAAGCGTAAAATAAACAGGGAAGAGAAGCACCGAGGAATCCGCAAAAGGAAGGGAGGAGGAAAGCACCGCATCGAGGCTAGAGGACAAAGGGAACGTGCTTATCCCTGTGGGAATCTAATCCATGAACTAAGGGAGGAAAGAGCGACACGCTCGCCAACGAGGATGCATAAACCGCCTATAAAGTTAAGGATATCACACCTTGCACGTTACAGCCTACACCAAAGTTCCTCGAACGTTGATTGGAAGAACTTGATCTCGTATTCAACCATAAAAAAGAGGAGTCGCTGATGTCGTAGGGAGAGGGCCGGCAAGTGCCTATTTATCCCCCCTAGCTTGGAGGGGTGAACAGGAACTTAAAAAAAAAGGCGTGGGAGCTACGAGAGGTAATGAACTAGAAAAATAACAGAGCCCACTGAGCAGGAAAAATCCAGATAGTACCGGGACCCTGCTGGGAAGGAAAGGTCACAACAAGGGGACCGGGGGAAACACATCACCTAAACGCACGTTTTCGAAGGGGGAGTGGAAAAATCAAGGCCCTACAATAACGTCAAGGAATAAAAAAGAAACCGCCCGGCCGCGTCTGCTTCTCGGCTCAAGCGCCTCTTTCTGCAAACCAGAAAAAAAGAAGCCGGCGACGCCGGGGCAAAAGGGGCACCCCTACCGCTAGACGCTGGGCCGAACAGGTACTACAAAAATTGTCTACGTCGCCGGCAGGGCCAAGAAAAAATAGAAAGAAAATCGTCCGGTGAGAGTGAAACACGGTACAAAAGATGAACACAGACCACCCAGGCAGGAATAACTGGAAAAGCTTCGACGAGAAATCCACTAATCGAGGAGATGATAATCGACAGGGCTAGGAAAGAACACAACGCGAGGATCCACCCGGAGAATTCGTCTACAAAAGGACTCAAAGCAGAAAAAAAAGGTTGTGAGGAAAAAGATCTCGAAAAGCCCAAGCCGAAAGAAAAAGGACGGTCGCTGCGATCCCACGGACAAGATACGCTGGGTCCAGCGGCAACTGACAAGGAAGAACGCAAGGCTATGGAGGGGCCAACGGGGAGAGGGGGGTGGGAAAAAGCTTCCGCGGAAAGCAAAAAGATAAGCAGGCAGACGTCACAGATCACTATGCGAGAACCTGGACGCGGAACGCCGATCCGCCCCCCTCAAAAAGCCGGTCAGGGAATGCGAAAGAAAAGAAAAATCTCGAAAAGAGGGAAAAAAGAAAGAGGAGGGAAGAGTCAGGTCATCGGGCGCTTGAGGGCCGAGACGGGGGGAGGTCAAAGGCTAAGAAAGGGATCATCTCGAAAGAGGGAGTGCGGAACTCTCTAAAAGCAAGGATCTTGATGAGGCAGGGAAAAACCCACACCACGTGTGGTCTGAACCAAAATACCTGGATCACACACAAAGGGGGAGGAACAGCGGAGAGGGCGGGAAGGGGAACTTTGCTACTACGGCTCGGGGGAGCAAAAATGCTGGTGCGCGGTCGAACATGGACGCATAAAAAATCTAAAAAGAAGTCGCGAAAGGCAGCCGGGCGGAAGGGGGGAGAGGAGAAGGGGCGAAACGACCTGCTTACAGGCTGAGTGAGAAAGAAAAAAGGAATCTGGCCCAGGTGAGAGGCATCAGAAGAAAGGGGAGAGCGGGACGGCTTGGTTTTAGAGGCTGACGGGGTTTGAGGGTGTGGCGCGAAATGGGGTACGGAGGGGTTAGAGGATCAGGTCCGGGAAAGGTGTCGCGCAAAAAAGTTGGAGTGTTTCGGGGAGGGAACCGCGGTCGTAAAGGGACTAGGTAGGGCTTCAAGGGGGCGTAATTTGGTCACGTTTGGAAGCTTCGATATGTTGTACGAAGGTCGTCCCGCGGCGAGAAGGCTGTCTGAAAGAAAATTGTGATAGAGGAAAAGGGGGGGGGTCCCTTCCGCCAGAAGTACATGGCACGAGGAATTCGGGAGATTGTGGAGAACCGTAAACTGTACACACAAAGGTGGAGGGCAGAAAAAGGGGGGACCTGAAAAGAGATGGGGCTGTGGGAATTAGAGAAGGGAACTAACAAAAAAAAGTCGAATTCAAAAAAAAAAAAAGGTGGGTCCCTGGACGACAAGTTAGCACCAAACAAGAGACGAACGTGTTGACCCGGGTCCGAAGGGAGTCCAAACATTCCCTTGGAACTGAGGAAAATTTTGGCGGGAGATAGCTTTGGGACGTTTGGCGAGAACTCCAAAAGGTGGAAAGGAGGGGGTCGGGGGAGAACACCGGAAAAATATAGTAACTCATGAATTACCGAAACTGTGGAAATCTGGAAAAAACAAAGCCGAGACACGCGGGGGATCAGAAAAGAGGAGAGTGTTGTGGCTTGAAAATATGTAGACGACTTGCGGTTGCTGGAAAGGGAGGGCGTTATAGACCATATCTGTAAAACCGTAAACGTAGTAGGTTGGTGTAGGCCGGTAGAAGACCACACGAGGAACGGGACGCCGTTCGACGAAACTTCGCACCCCAGAAGCAAATGCGCTACTAGAGAGGAAGGCGATCGGGGGTTGGGTTTTGACCATTTGAGTTCAATCGACTCGGGCCTGTATCAGGGAGATTGAGCCTTGCCAGGCAGAGGCAGGAGGGGACCAAAGCCCTCGGCCCCGAGGCGGTATGGCCGAGAGATGAAAAAACGGTGGCGAGGAGGGGCTGTCGGAAACTGGGGGTCTCCAATTAGAAAAAAAATGGCCAGCGGCTCGTTCCAAGGAGACGAAAAGAGGGGGAGTACCCCTAAGGATCGGAGATGACCCCGAAAAGCGGACATTGAACGGCTGGCCTGAGCGTTAGGTCGGATGAATCAAAGGAGGAAAAGGAAAAGTCAAGATGGATTCGCGCACGGGGGGAGAAAAAGGAAAACGGGTGGGTCAGGGTTCTGGCAGGGTTGTAAAAGATTTCGGTTGTAGGCTCACGGAAAAAGGGGGTTAAAACCGGTAGGGCCGAGAAGGGAGGGTAGAATGCCGGCTTGCAAAACAAGGACGTTGAGAAACCCGCTAAAAAGGGAAGGAGAACCTGCGGAGTCACGGTTATAGGGTTCAGTCAAAAACAGGGGGGGGTCGGGCTCACGAACGTCAAAACAGAGGATGAACAAAAAAAGGGTGAACCACCTCGTCGGGGTGTTTATCAGGGACTTCAGAAAGATCTGAATTGCAGAAGCTGTTCAAAGAGGGGGTTGGCCCAGGGTCGGAGTTCGCCAATTGACAAAAGGGCGAAAAGAGGCGACAAGAGTCAAACGGAGGAAAGGAAAGGAGAAACTCAGGGGCGAAAGGGGATGAAAACCAATTGAAAGAAAACACTCTGCACACGTCTCCTACCCAATGAAGGGAAAGCCGAGAGAGGACCAAATCGAATTGCTCCAGGACCTGGTAGTTCGCGTGGTCAATCAGGGAAGTTGGCAGGAATGGTGAGCACCAAAAAACACGACTGAAAAACACTGGCCGTAGGGAGAAAGGGCGGGGAAATGAAAGGCATTGGGATTCAAAAAAAAATACTTAGGTTCAAAAAAAGCGGAAGATCACCCGGTGAACTGCTTGGGACGAAAGAATCTACAGAACATACAACCCATAACAACAAAGCCACCTAGGGAGGAAGTGGGGTCATTGGAAAGCTCTTCGTGGGGCAGAAGGGGAGACTAAAAAGAAAAAGGAAACGGGACAGCGGTTCAGGTCTTCAGTAAACGCTACTCCGTACAATAAGAAAGAGATCGTCCGCTTTATAAGAACATCTCGAATATACTAGGGAAAAAAGAGTAGAAAAAACTTGATGCGCGAATCGCTGGGGGAGGGTTAAGTCGACATGAATCGGTAAGATCAACTCCAAAAAGGCCGGAACAGCGTAGGCCATGGAAAAAAAATCAATATCGGAGAAGCAAGGAGGGCAACATGAACAAAGGGCCAACTAAGAGGGACCAGGGAAGATCGAAAGCGAAAGGAGGAGGACGGATGAAATTAGATGGGACTGAGAAGAGACGGGGCGCAAGGGTTCTCTGGAGTAGGGGAAAGACTCTACGTTCCGTGTCAAGAGCAAAAGTCATGTTCATGGACACAAAAAAACAACGAAAAACAGTCAAAAAGGAGAAGAAAGGAAAGCTGTGGAAGGGGGGCAAACACGCGTCCGAGGAAAGCACCTGCGTCAAGGGGAGGCTTCCAAAAAAAACTGAGTTCGAGAAAAAAAGAGTGGCCTATAGGGGCACCTGCTATCCGCATGCCCGACGGAAAAAAGCGTAATTCTCTAAAACGCTAACCGTCGGCTTCAAAGCAGCAAACCGAGGGAAAACATTAAAAAGCCCCGTTTCAAAGGAACAAAGACGAATACAACCACGAGGGCGGTCTGGGGAAGGAAGCCCAGGGAATGGATAGGAAACCCTCCACAGGAAAAAGCCGTTGGTCTCAAAGGAGACGCAAGGGGGGGACGGGCCGGCGTGAAGACTAACACAGCTCAGGTTGGTGTTACAAACAAAAGGGATGGTGGTGTCAAGGAGAAATTACGCGAAATAAAAGAAGGGGAAAAAAGCAAGCTCCATCAGATCATCCTCAAAACCAAGGGGCTATCCAGGGCACACCCAAAAGCAATGACCGACAATCATCAAAAACTAGTTCATGATTTCCGGACGGAGGAATGGGACCGCGTAACGGCTATCAAAGCCACTGACGACCGGCCTGCCGGCCTCGCTAAAGGAGAGATAAGGAACCTCGAAGCCTTCAACAACGTACGCAGGGGAAAAAAGAAGTCTAAGTAACACAAAAACCGGAGGAAGAAATGGGCAAACCCGCGTGAACCAAGAAACAGAATCTGGCTAAAGGAACCGAGGAGGAAAAAAAGAAAATCCGGCCAGAAGCCTCAGCGAAAAGGGAAAAAGGAAAGAAGCCACGGAAAAGAACACCAGCTAAATAAAAAAAAGAAAAACCCAAGGCATACGGAACAAGGAGGAAAAGGGGAAAAATCTCGGGAAAACGCGACAGGGGGACCGCCTGCCTGACTTCCTCGTCTGACGAGGGAAACGTCGACAAAAAAAAAAAAACTTTCGACGAATAAGATTCAAGGAAAAGCACGCCGAGTTTGGCGGACCATAGGGGGGGAAGGGAATCGAATCACCTAAAAATCGTAACTAAGGCTCAAAAAAAGGGAGAAAGGAAACTGGGTACCAAAAGAAAAATCAGAGGGGAAGAAAAAAACTGGCATGGCAGATCCGCAGCCATTTGAGTTGTGGTGTCATGGGGGGAAAAGAGAAAAAGGGGGTTCCACATCAAAGGACGTCTTCTCATCAGCCGTAAAGAAAGAGAAAGGTAGAGAGAGAAGCCCTGGGAAAGAGGAGAGGGGAATGAACAAAAACGAATGCATGCTTGCGGACCCCTCCCCCGGAGACGTAAAGAGAGAGAGAGCCAAACAAAACGGAGGACTAAAAAAAATATGGAGGGGAAAGAAGGAATCGCACGAACGGCGGACCGAGAAAGGGACTTCCTGATGGGGAGTAAACTGTGTTCTTGACGAGAGGGAAGATAGGGTGCGAGAAAAGGAAGATTCCTTTCGGCGAAGCATGTTGGAAAGAGCCAGGTAGCAGGGGACGAAAAAAAAACAATCGAATGTTTAAGGCATCTCGGACTGAAGTGAGCATTGGGGGTAAAAGCTGAATCGTGCTCCTCCTGTGGATTGGAAAAAAAGAGAAACGACAACTTGGCGCGTCGTGCTGAAGAAAATTTCAAAATCGGCCGAACTGGGGAGAGCTTCAAAGGGCACCACGTGTACTGGGGAAGTCGTACGGCACTATGGGGGGGAACGACGTCATAGACAAAGGAGGGAGACTGACGTAATACGGCCCATTGAAGAGAGTCTAGAAAAGAGAAGAACTTAAAAAGAGTTGCATGGGGGGTGGGAAAGTCGGCTTTGTGGAACGGTCATTGGGAGAGGAAAAGACTGAGAAAGAGCGGAGAGGTCTTAGGGTATTCGAAAACATTATATATTCAAAAGAAAGGGGTTTTTCTATGCTTAGGTCCACGAGGAGGTCAAATAAAGCGGGGAGAAAAAAGGGGGGTAGGGGGGGAGAGGGGGGTGGGCTTCGAGCGACGGAGAGCTCCTGAACGGCAGGATTCTTTAAAGGGCGTGTAAAGATTAGCCCTTGGAGAGGCAGAAAAGACCAGACTGGTTTAATTACATACGCGAAAGCATTGGGCACCCGGATGCGGGTTAGTAGAGGAGTTCAAGTCGAGGGGGGGGGGAAGGAAATGTTCCACATCTCTCAGGGGAATATTCAAAAAAAAAAGCGGATTGCGTTCTTAATCAGGGAAGGGGAAGTGCGCAGAAGGAAAGGGTCTGGAGGGGGCCGCCTGAAGGGAGGAGAACGTAAAAAAAAGAAAAAAAAAGAAGGGCGGAAGGCCCGAGGTCACCACACAACTGTAGTGCGCCGAAGTCAGTCCACTTTATAAAAAATCCCAACAGACTGGGGGGAAAGGGGGGGGGAAAAGAGGGTTTGCATTCCGTCGTCTTAGGGAAAGCCCGGTGGTGGGAGGGGGAGATCCTAACCTCCGTGGTAAAGCGGTGGAGAGACTCCCTTTCCCGTCGGAAATCTGTGAGGTCTTCGTGGGTTGCAATGGAGCTTAAGCCCCTTCTTGCAGAGTTAGAGGGTCCTGGCACACAGATCGCGGCACGCGGAACGAAAGAGGAACGATATCAGTGGTGGCTGGATAACTGACTTTCGGTTAGGGCTCGACCACGTTCTGGCGGAGTTTTTTGGGACCCCAAGAAGAGGGGGGGGATTGGCAAGGCAGTTTTCACCTGGGAGAGAGGGGAGGAGGGTTGGGTAGGTGACCAGGTCCTCCTCAGAGGGCACCTCCTGGGGTCTAAGGGTAATAAACGCGCAAATTCAAAAACGATCACGCGATAGGGGACAAAGGGATGACGAGAAGGCCGTCGAAGACAGGCTGTGAGAAAGTAATCTTGGAAGAATGTTGATACGAAAAGAAAAGGCCCACTGACTCAAGGTGAAAAGACCCGGGCAACTAAAAACCGAGTAGAAAGGAAGGAGGGAAAGGGAAGCCTTGGATAAGTCAGTCCAGGTGTGGCGGAGTCTGCTACTGGGGCCTCCCTGACGCGTATATAACGTAACTAAAAAAAAAAGAGGACAAGAAGAAAAGACAAGATTATCGAGATGAAACCGACCTCTTCGGGAAAGAATAACTAAAAACAGAGAGGGGTGGGTCGTATAGGAAAAAAAGCTACCGGCGAACACAAGCAGGGGGAGAAGAGGTTCTCAACAAGAAGAAAGGAAAAATCGGAAATTGCTGTCAGGTGGTAGCCGATAGCCAGAGGGAGGTAGCGTCCCCAGTTCCGGGGTGAACCAAGAGAAGAGGGGGTAACGCTCAGGGCCAGTCCGCCTGGATTTGACGGGTCCTGATCCCAGCTACCAATCATTACGAAAAATCTCGGAAACTGGTGCCTGGGAAACTCATAGGTGAACTCCCTGTTTAAAAATCCAAGGAAAAAAAGGGACTGTCTGTCGGAAAAAAACTAGTAGGGAAAAAGACTGAGGAGGGACGTGTCCCTAGGAAAGAATCACCTCTGACGACGTGTGAAACGGTCTACACCAGGGGAAAA